>UMGZ01080968.1_pt1 | contig 181992 bp, 167 predicted proteins | sample 1965421 | NCBI WGS metagenome assembly UMGZ01 (sample SAMEA4836087, study PRJEB28245) | human gut metagenome | biome: gut microbiome; material: fecal sample | place: Denmark | collected 2008
CTTCGAGCGGCGAACAAACCGCCGGCTGAGCCGGCGGTTTTGATTTACTTATAAAACGTCTGCAATCAGCCCATAAGGCTGCCGCCGGTGTACCAGTCGTAAATGCCTACAAGGCCGAACAAAATGAAAATAGTCGCCGCAGCCCATTTAACGGTACGCTCCGGAATACGTTTGCCAAGCACGTTGCCAACGATAACGCCGATGCCGTCAGCAATCATCATGCCGGTAGTGGTGCCCAGCCAAACCGGTATCAGGCTTTGGAACTGCGCCGCCAGCGCAACAGTTGCCAGCTGCGTTTTATCGCCCATCTCCGCAATGAAGAAGGCCACCGCAACAGTCCAGAACGGACTCATGCCGCGTTCTTTGTCTTCGCCTTCAAGCTTATCGCCGCGGATAGTCCACAAACCGAAAATAATAAACGAAACGGAAGCGGCCAGCTGAATTGTACTCATTGGCACAAACTCGGTTAAGTAGGAACCTACCGCTACCGCAAAAAGATGGTTAAAAACAGTTGCCGCAAAAACGCCTGCCATAACTGTTTTCCAGTTATACTTTGTGGCAAACGCCATTGCCAGAAGCTGGGTTTTGTCGCCCATCTCCGCCAATACTACAAAAATACATGCTGTCATAAACGCTGTCATGAAAAATACCCTCCTAAATTTCATACATATTATTAATAAATAGTCAGCGCTATGGCGTATCTGCCTGTATACCACATCCCTCATAAAAATATATTTATAAAAATAAAAAAACGAGACACTTTAGTACAGACTTATGCCAGCTGTACTAAAGGTCTCGTTTTTAGCTTGATTGCTAAAGAATAAGCCAAACCGCTGGGCGGCTATTATGTTGACTTATTGCCGGGAACTACTCCCCTTTAGGAATGTAAAGATTTTAGCAGAAGCGCGTCTTTTTGTCAAGCACTAATTTATAAAATGTACACAGGGGAAAAACAAAACAACTACCAAAACATAGATAATTATTGATATTTTCTTAAAAAAATGATATACTTTTTTCAAAGTTATATATAGCTGTATGACTGAATGATGAGGGAGTAGTTACCGCTTGACAACCGGCGGGGCATCTCAACAAACACGGACGCAATTTGCCTGGTTTGCCTTAATTAACGAGACTCATGCGTAAATGCCATAAAGCTATGAACTTGCGCAGATCTTCAAAAAAATTTAAGGGAGGCAAAATGAATGAAATTCTATCTGGAATCTGTGGAAAACACTTTTAAAGAAGTTTCTTCAGACCCACACGGTCTTTCAGCACAGGAGGCCGAAGCAAGACTGCAAAAGTACGGCAAGAACAGACTTGCCGAAGGGAAGAAAGTTACCCTGCTGCAGCGCTTTTTAGAGCAGCTGTCCGACCCGATGCTGATTATCCTGATGGTAGCAGCAGTCGTATCCGGTATCACCAACTATCTGTCCGGTGAATCCCCGGTTGACGTGTTCATCATCATGTTCGTTGTTATTTTAAACTCGGTGCTCGGCGTTATTCAGGAAAGCAAAGCTGAAAAAGCCATTGAAGCACTAAAGGAAATGTCCGCCGCAACTTCTAAAGTTTACCGCGACGGCAACCTTGTTACCGTAAAAAGTGAAGACCTCGTTCCCGGCGACGTTATCTCGCTGGAAGCAGGCGACGCTGTTCCTGCCGATTCGCGCATTATCGAATGTGCAAGCCTGAAGGTTGAAGAAGCCGCTCTTACCGGCGAATCCGTACCGGTTAACAAAAAGGTTGAAACTTTGTCCACCAGCGGCGATGAAAAAGATGTTCCGCTGGGCGACCGCAAAAACATGCTTTATAACGGCACCGCCGTTGTATACGGCCGCGGCAAGGCAGTAGTTGTAGGCACCGGCATGGACACCGAAATGGGTAAAATTGCCACCGCCATTACCGAAGCAAGCGAAGGCATGACCCCGCTGCAGAAAAAACTGAGCCAGCTCAGTAAAATCCTTACCTACATGGTACTCGGTATCTGCGCATTCATCTTCGCATTCAGCGTATGGCGCGCAGAAGCTATTGACGCCCGTCTGGTTCAGAGCTCCTTCATGGTAGCGGTAAGCCTCGCAGTAGCAGCTATCCCGGAAGGCCTGGCAGCCGTTGTTACCATTGTACTTTCCATAGGCGTTACCAAAATGTCCAAACGCCATGCTGTTATCCGTAAGCTCACCGCGGTAGAAACCCTCGGCTGCACGGAAATTATCTGCTCCGATAAAACCGGTACCTTAACGCAGAACAAAATGACGGTTGTTGACCATTTCCATTTCACCAAAGACCGTCCGTATCTGGCAAAAGCCATGAGCCTGTGCTGCGACGCCGAAATTGACGATAACGGCAATGTTACCGGTGAACCTACCGAAGCAGCACTGGTTACCTACTCCTACACCGTAGGCAACCCGAAAAACAAACTTGTGCCGATGTATCCGCGTATCGGCGAAGCTCCGTTCGACTCCGTAAGAAAAATGATGAGTACGGTTCACGAACGCCTTAACAAAGAATACTTAAAACTCCCGGGCGTATGCGATTATGTACAGTTTACCAAAGGCGCCCCGGGCGAAGTATTAAATCTCTGTACCCATTACCTTGACGAAAACAGCATTATCAAACCGCTTACCGATGACAAACGTGAACTTATCCAGAGCCATATCCGCCGTATGGCAAACAACGCACTGCGCGTACTTGCCTGCGCTAAACGTGAATATGAAAAACCGCCTACGGACTTCAGCCCGGAAGCACTGGAACATGATTTAATCTTCGTTGGCATTACCGGCATGATTGACCCGGTTCGCCCCGAAGTTGTAGATGCTATTAAAGAATGCCACAGCGCAGGCATCCGCCCGGTTATGATTACCGGCGACCATATCGACACCGCAGTTGCCATTGCCAAGCAGCTCGGTATCGTTGAAGATGCTTCGCAGGCAATTACCGGCGCACAGCTTAACGAAATCAGCGAAGCTGAATTCAACGGCGGCGCTGTTGAAAAATACTCCGTATATGCACGTGTACAGCCTGAACATAAGGTTCGTATCGTAAAAGCATGGCAGGCACGCGGCAAAGTAACCGCCATGACCGGCGACGGCGTAAACGACGCTCCTTCCATTAAAAACGCCGATATCGGTATCGGCATGGGCATTACCGGCACCGACGTTACCAAAAACGTTGCCGATATGGTACTTGCCGACGATAACTTTGCAACCATCGTTGCAGCAGTTGAAGAAGGCCGCCGCATTTACGACAACATCCGTAAATCCATTCAGTTCCTGCTTTCCTCCAACCTTTCCGAGGTTATCAGTATTTTCGTATCGACCATGATGGGCTTTACCATCCTGCTGCCGATTCACCTTCTGTGGATTAACCTTATTACCGACGCATTCCCGGCACTGGCACTGGGTATGGAAAAAGGCGAAGCCGATATTATGAAACGCAAACCGCGTTCCTCCAACGAAGGCATCTTTGCCGGCGGCATGGGCTTCGACTGTGCATACCAGGGCGTAATGCTGGCAGGCGTAACGCTGGTATCCTACTTTGTAGGCCATTATCTGGAATCCGGCCGTTGGGAAGCTGTTGACAGCCTTGACGGTATGACCATGGCGTTCATTACCCTGGCAATGGCTGAAATCTTCCACTCCTTCAACATGCGTACTCAGCACGCTTCCATCTTCTCCGTACAAGGCCATAACGTATATCTGTACGGCTCCATGGTATTCAGCTGGGTACTCAGTACCGGTATCGTTTACATGCCGGTTATCTCCGATATGTTCAAATTCCAGCATATTTCCTTTGAAGAATACGTAGTTGCAATGGGTATGGCATTCTCCGTAATTCCTATTGTAGAAATCGTAAAATTCATTCAGCGCAAAATGCGTCATCAGGCCTAATGGCTGATTAACAAAAACTTAAAGCGGTATGGCAAACGCCATACCGCTTTTATTATGCAAAACCCGCACTGCTTTTTCGCCGTGCGGGTTTTATTTATAAAGCTCAGTTTTACTTTTTGTTAACCATTTGCTGATAGGCCCTGCCCCAGTCCGCCATAGCATCGATAATGGGGTGCATGGATTTACCCAGCTCACTCAGTGAATATTCCACGCGCGGAGGCACTTCCGCATAAACCGTGCGCACAACAATGCCATCCTTTTCCATTGAGCGCAGGCTGTCGGTAAGTACCTTCTGGCTGATGCCATCCAAATCTTTTTTAAGTTCGTTAAAACGCCAGGTACGCATTTGCAGGTTGCGCATAATCAAAAGCTTCCATTTGCTGCCAATTAAAGCCACCGTGGTAGCTACCGGGCAGGCCGGGCTTGATGCCTGGAAAGATTATGTTAAATCACTCGGCAAACCAATGAATGATATTTTTATCGTCTGCCATCCTGCCGGAGCAAGCTATATTAAAGGCATGAAAGTTTAAGGCACCAAAGGCGCTCAGCAATCCATTGTTTCCGGCAGCACCGGCACAACCACGCAGGGCCTGTTTGCAGCCTTCGGCGCTGATTTCCACGGCGGCGATGATACGGCTGCAATTACCGATACCGTAAGCGGCAAAGTACAGCTTGCCGGTGTAGATTTTAAAGTTATTGACCGCGGCGAAAGCTACGACCTGGCAATTCCTTCGATGAACGTTGTTTACACCCACATGCTTGGCAAAACAACCCACTCCATTTTAACCAGTGCAGCACATATCGAAGCCTTCCTGCAAATGTTAAAAGAATATCAAGCAGCAGGCTACGCCATGATTTTAACCTCGCACGGCGGCCCTGAAGGACAGGATGCTGTTGCCGAAAAAATCAGCTATCTTAACAAAACCAAAGAAATCATGCAGCAGAGCAAAACCGCTGATGAATTTAAAGCAAATATGAAAGCTGCCTTCCCCGCTTATGACGGCGAAAACTACCTTGATATGACAGCAGGCTTTTTGTATAAATAACTAAAAACGGTATTAACGCAAAACAAGCGGGCAGGTTAATTCTGTCCGCTGTTTTTACTGATAAATTACTTAAGCTGCGTAAGGCTTTGCAAAATGTTAAATTTTTATTTATTTCACTGCTTCTTCCAGTTTCGCCAAACTTTCCGTTACCATGGCATACTGGTTAATTGCGGCATATTCGCATACCTGTACTGCCTGCGGCGCATATTCTTTAAGGGCGGCAAAGTAATCGTTCCAGTCTATATTGCCGCAGCCAACCGGCAAATGAGCGTCTGCCGTGCCATCGTTATCGTGAATATGCACGCCTACTAATTTGTTATTTAAATCGCGCAGCACATCGCTTAATTTCCAGCCGTTAACATGCGCATGCCCCGTATCAAGCAGTGCAGCAGCATTAGGGAAGCGTTTAAACAAGCCAAGATATTCCTCATATTCAAACAAGAGCGTGCCCGTTGTACGCAGGCCCACGTTTTCCAAAGCAACAGTTACGCCGTATTTTCCTGCCAGCTGCAGCAGTTTTTCAATGCGGCTGCACACAAGCTCCTGCACGGCCAGTTTTTCTCCGGCAAAATGCCATGCTTCGTTGCTGTGTACAACAACAAAAGCCGCATTAATTTTGGCAGCATAGGCAAAAGTTTTTTCGTACACTTCCAGATATGCCGTATCATTCGGGTCGGCAAGGTTTACGGCAACACACGGCCCGTGAATGCTGAACCTGCGTTCCGCGCCGTCCCTGGTTTTTAAATCTTTCAGCACATAATCCCAGTAATGGTCGGTGCCGAATTCATAAAAAATTTCAATATCATATTGCATCGGCAAAGCTTTTAAAAATGCTTTGCTGAAACTGCCGAAAGGCAAATCGCTTACCGAAAATTTCATCTTACAATCTCACCCTTTTGTACATAACCGATATTCTCTTTGGTTTCTGCGTTGAACAGGCTTACCTCGTCCCAGTTAAAGTCAAGGCCGATGTTGCCGCTAATTTCCGCGCCAGTGCCCGGCAGCGTTACAAACACCGTTTCACCATTTACGTTAACGGTCACGGTACGCTGGTTGCCGGTGTTTTCCTGGTAGCTTACGCAGCCCTTAATTTTGCCGTCGGCCGCAGGCTTTAAATGCTCCGGCCTGATGCCAACAAGCACATTGGTATGCCCTGCCAGAATTTTCTGCCACAGCTCCGGCACATCGCTTACCACATCGCCGATTTTGAGCTTGCCGCTGCTGTAATAGCCGCTGACGATGTTCATCGCGGGCGAGCCGATAAAGCCTGCAACGAAAGTGTTGGCCGGGTGATGGTAAATAACGTCCGGCGTGCCTGCCTGCTGCAAAATACCATCGCGCATAACGACGATGCGGTTAGCAACGGTCATCGCCTCAATCTGGTCGTGCGTTACGTAAATCATGGTCGGTTTGTAAATTTCGTGAATGCGGACAAGCTCCGTCCTCGCCTGCTGGCGAAGCTGGGCATCAAGGTTGGAAAGAGGTTCGTCAAGCAGAAAGTACGGCGATTGTTTTACCAACGCCCTGCACAATGCAACACGTTGCTTCTGCCCGCCGGAAAGGTCTTTCGGCTTGCGGTTTTCGTAGCCTTGTAAGTTCAAAATTTTCAGTGCTTCCGTAGTACGCCTTTTAATTTCGTCCTCGCCCAGCTTCTGGATTTTTAAGCCGAAGGCAATGTTATCCCATACGGAAAGGTGCGGGAACAGCGCGTAGCTTTGGAACACCATTGCCACGTTGCGCTCTCCGGGAGGCACGTCGTTAACAACCCTGCCGCCCATAACAAGTTCGCCGCTGGTAATTTCCTCCAAGCCTGCAATCATGCGCAGGGTTGTACTTTTGCCGCAGCCGGAAGGCCCGAGCAGAATAAGCCTTTCACCTTCTTTAATTTCAAGATTCAACGATTTTACAATTTTAGCGTCGCCGTAGGATTTGCAGACGTCTTTAAAAACTATGCTATTCATTAACCTTTAACCCCCGATTGCATAAATGTATTAAGGATGAACTTCTGGCAGAACACGTACAGAATCAGCGGCGGCAGGCTTGTCAGCACGGCAACCGCCATGGCAATGCCCCATTCGCTGCCACCCTCGGCGCTGATAAACATCTGCAAGGCCAGCGGCAGGGTGTACATTTCTTTGTCCTGCAAAACCAAAAGCGGCCAGAAGTATTCGTTCCACGAGTTGATGAAGAACAGAATCGCTACCGCGATAACGGAAGGTTTAATCAGCGGCAGAATAACGCGGCGCAGAATGACAAACGGTTTGGCGCCGTCAAGGATAGCCGCTTCCAACAGCGCTTTAGGTATGCCGCGCATCGTCTGGCGCATCAGGAAAATGCCCATGCCATCCGCGAAAGCGGGCAGCATTACGCCCAGCGGGTGGTTTAACAGGTTCAGCTTGCTCATCAGCAGGTAGTTAGGCATAATCAGCACCGTTACCGGGATGAAGAACGTCAGCAGCATGCTGTTAAAAATCGTTTCTTTGTATTTAAAATCGTAGTAGATAAAGGCAAACGCCGCTAAGACGCTTGTGATAACCTTCATCGCGGTTGTACCCGCGGCGATGATGAAGGTGTTGTAGATGTAGGTTAAAAGCGGAAAGTCCTCCAGCACCGTTGTGTAGTTGTTAAGCGTCGGCGGGAAGGGTAGCGGGTTCAGCGTAGCCTGGAAAATCTGGTCCATATCCTTTAAAGAAGTGGATATCATAAAAACTATCGGCCACAGCTGAATAAAAACTGCAATTAAAAGCGGGATATGCCACATTAATTCTTTTTTATCAGTTTTCATAATATACCTTCTTCTCTAAATATTTGGTCCTGAACAGCAGGAACGCGATATAGCAAATCATCGTGATGATGGCAAAGGCTGCGGATTTGCCGGTCTGGAAGAATACAAACGCATACTGGTAAATGATGTACACCAGGTTGGAGCTGCCCTGGTCAGGCCCGCCCTGCGTAAGCATGTTTACCGGTACCAGCACGTACTGCAAGCCGAACACCACGGTTATCGTAAACACGTAAATAGCGGTGGAAGACGTCATCGGCACGATAATCTGTTTAAAAATCTGCCAGTTGCTGGCGTTTTCCAGCTTGGCAGCTTCAATCATTTCCTTCGGCACTGCCAACATGGCGGCCAGCATTACAATCAGGTTGTAACCGAAAACCTTCCAGCCGATGATGGTGCAGATAGCAAAAATTACCAGCCAGTTTTCCTTAAACCAACGCGGCGATTCCAAATCGAACCACGAAAGCACAATGCTTAACGGGCCAGCCAGCGGGTTGTAAATCCACAGGAACAGGATGCTGGCAACTGCAAGGGAAAGCGTTGCCGGCATGAATAAAGTTGAACGGTAAAAGCCCTTGCCGCGTTCAATTAAGTGCCCCAGCACAAACGAAAACAGGTATGGCAGCACAAAATTCAGCACCAGCATGATGGCTACAAACACAACAGTGTTGGCAAGTATTTTGATAAGCTCCTCGCTGCCCAGCACGGCGGTGTAGTTTTCGATACCGACAAACGTCATGTTTGGGCTGACCATATTCCAGCTGAAAAAGCTTAAATACAGGTTTTGCAGCAGCGGCCAGTATGAAAATACTACAAAAAAGAAGATGCTTGGCAGCAGAAACAAAAACGCGTGCCATTTATTCTTTTCCATCTTAATTTCTCCTTTAGTTAAAAATCAGGCTGCCGCAGCAAGCAGCAGCCTGAAACTTCATCAGCCCTTATTACATCAGGCTGTTAATTTTTTCTGCGGTTTCGTGCAGAGCCTGCGCAGCGCTTTCTTTGCCGCTCAGGATAATGTCGCGGGCGTCGATGAGAAGCTGTTCAGCCTGTAAGCCGTTAGCGCCGGGGAAGCTTGCCCAAGGTACAAGGTTAGGCATTAAGGAAAGTGCAACCTGCACGTTTTTGTTGGTGTCAACCAGTTTCTTGAAGCCGTTGGGGTCGTTTTCTACGCCTTTACGCGGCGGCAGGTAACCGGTGCCGGTACTCCATTTCAGCAGTGCTTCCGGGGATTCCAGATATTTGATAAATTCAACGGCTGCTGCTTTTTTAGCATCGTCGTTGCTGAAAATCATCAGGAAGTTGCCGCCTGCCGGAACTTTCAGCTCTTTGCCTTCAAATTTCGGGAACGGAGCAGCCATTACTTCAAACTTAGCGCTCTTTTCAAAGTTGGCGCGTTTGCCGATGGTGGTGCAAACCATGCCCAGCTTGCCGCTGAGATAAGCCTGGAAGCCTTCTTCGTTGGTAGCATGCAGGCCGGTGCCTTCCTGTACCATGTCAGCCAGCAGCTGATATGCTTCGGCAGCTTCCGGGGTATCGAAGCCTGCCAAGGTTTTGCCGTTTTCTTTCTTCAGCATGCTGCCGCCGTTGGATTCGATGATAGCCTGCTGAGTCCAGTTATCGGCATATTCCTGCATGAAGAAGCCCATGTTGCCGGTGTTGTCTTTAATCTGTTTCGCAGCCGCTTTAACTTCGTCCCAGGTTTTGGGCGGGTTAGCGGGGTCAAGCCCTGCTGCTTTAAAAATTTCCGGGTTGTAGTACAGTACCGGCACACTGATGGAGTACGGCACGCCAATCTGTTTGCCGTCGTCGGTCTGCGCCAGCGCCAGTACGTTAGGCAGGAAGTTGTCTTTTAAGAAGTTCGGGTCTTTGGCGCTTTCAAAGGATTCGTTAATATCCTGGTATTTCAGGTTTTCGGCAGCATAGTTAAGGTAAGACCAGCCCATCTGCACTACGTCCGGATTTTTGCCGGAAGCAATGGCTGCCTGCAGGTTTTGGGTAAGGCCTTTATACATATCAGGGTTGTATTTTTCAACTACTTCAATATCGGGATGTTTTTCGTTAAAATCTTTTACAAGTTCTTTAACGGTCTGGCCGCCGAAGCTTTCTGACGCTACATGCCAATATTCAATTTGTACTTTTTTGCCGCTGGCGCTGTCGGCAGATTTGTTATCGCCGCCGCAGCCGGCAAAGAATGCGGTACACATGGTTGCCAGCAGAACACCGGCAATTTTTTTCTTTAAACTCATTATTAGAACCTCCGTGATTTTGATTTTCTTCATTTTAACATTAAAATTTAAAATGCAATGTGTGCAGCAGGTTAAGTATTGGTTAAAAAACTTTAAATTTCATTAAGAAATTGTTAATTATGTAAAATTTTCTACACAATAAATTCACACTCCGCCGCTATGATAAAGTTGACACCGGCACAGAGTTTTCGTTAAAATATAGTTAATATAATTAAGGAGGTTAACTTACACAATGAATAAAAACTTAATGATTGTTATCGCCGCACTGCTCGTTATTTTCGGGCTTGTAATGAGCGGTTACAACAACCTTGTAGGCATGAATGAAAACATTAACGGCAAATGGTCACAGATTGAAAACCAGCTGCAGCGCCGCAACGATTTAATCCCCAACCTTGTTAATACCGTTAAAGGTTATGCTGCACACGAAAGCGATGTGTTTAAAGCTGTTGCCGACGCGCGCGCCAAACTTGGCGGAGCTAAAACCGTGCAGGAAGCAAGCCAGGCTGACGGAGAACTTTCCGGCGCACTGAGCCGCCTGTTAATGGTAGCCGAAAACTATCCGCAGCTTAAGGCCAACGCCAACTTTACGCAGCTGCAGGATGAACTGGCAGGCACCGAAAACCGCATTGCCGTATCCCGCCAGGATTACAACAACGCCGTGCAGGAATTCAACGCCAGCATCAAACAGTTCCCAACCGTATTGTATGCAGGCATTTTAGGCTTCAGCCAGCGTGATTACTTTGAAGTGCCCGAAAGCGCCAAAGCAGTGCCGCAGGTACAATTTTAAAATGCGTTAAGGATTTAAACCATGATTAAGCATTTTTTACTTCTGCTGCTGGTACTGGCACAAACCCTTTATGCCGCAGCAGGGCTGGAAGCAGCGGAAATACCGCCTAAACCGCAGGCAGGCAGCAATATATATGTGCAGGACTACGCTGACGTTATTTCACCGGCTTCCGAAAAAATAATTTATTCTATCGGCCGTGAGCTTGACAGCAAAACAACGGCGCAGGTTGCCGTGCTGACTGTGCCTACGCTTGACGGCGAGCCCATTGAAAGCTATGCGCTTAAAGTGCTGCGCGGCTGGGGCATCGGCAGCCGTGATAAAAATAACGGTGTGCTGATAGTTGTTGCCACACAGGACAGGCAAAGCCGCATTGAAGTCGGTTACGGGCTGGAAGGCGCACTGCCTGACGGGCTTACCGGACGCTTGCAGGACGACACCATGCTGCCCTACTTTAAACAGGGACAGTACGATAAAGGCATTGTTAACGGCTATGCTGCAACGGCAGCAACAGTTGCCAAAGAATACAATGTTAAACTGGAGGGCGTAAGCTATACCCCACCGGCACCGAAGCAGAATGACAGCCTGCCCTTATGGGCAGAACTTGCAATCGGCATCGGCATAGTGCTGCTTCTCGTAATAGATAACGTGTTTTTAGGCGGCTTCATTACCCAAATGCTGATTTTATCAATCTTCCGGCGCGGCGGTGGCGGCGGCTTCGGCGGCGGTGGAGGTTTTGGAGGCGGCAGCGGCGGTGGCGGCGGCTCCTCCAAAAGATGGTAAGTAAATAATTTATAAAGAAACACCTGATGCCTTAAATAAACTTAAGCCATCAGGTGTTTTTTACTTAAAAAGATCTTTAAAAAATTTTTCAATTTTATGTCTGTAGTATTTGTTCATACCGAGTTCTCTAATGAACAATATTCTTTCTTCCTTAATATTAAAATTATTTTTAGCTAACCATACATTAAACAAACGCTCACTTAAAAAACCATATATTCTACGCTGGTAATTATCATAATCACTTATATCTATACGTTTTTCAAGTTCAAACAATATATTAAACAGCCAGTTCATATAATCATCAAAATACTCTTTTTTAGTTACAAACATATTGCAAGGATAAAATGTTTTTTCTTGCATTATCTGTCTAAATGTATTTTGATATTCTGGATAAAATTCACCTATAATTTCCTCACATTTAATTAAATCTCTGATATTATGTGCATTTTCATATTGTTCTTCCACTGTCATTCCGTCTAAAAAACTTTTTACTGGTACGATTATATCATATCTTTTTAATAATTTTTTATATTCTTCTTTCGTTATTATATATTGCTCTATATCATTGAAATTTTTATAAACTTCTATCGTGTGAATCGAGTCACTTGAAGAAAAATATCTGCGATAGTGGCATAAACCTATATAATCACATTTTAAATTCTTCCAAGCCCAATATAATCCTGTAAGCTCGCAATAGTTAACATTTTTAGCTGATATGTTATCACCAGTATTATCGCCTATATAACCTAAATCTACCTTACCTTCCCTGCCTACATGAAGCGGCAAATATACATCATCGCTAGGCATCCAATATTTTTTATGTGTTGCTACAAGTATTTTTATATCCATTTACTATTTCAATTCCTTTTCTGCAAGGTTTAACGCGCTTTCTATTACTTTATCCATGTCGTAATATTTATATTCACCAAGTCTACCGCCGAAGATAATGTTGCTTTCTTTAGCTGCAAGCTTTTTGTACTGTTCATACAGCTCTTGGTTCTTATCGTCATTTACTGGATAGTAGGCTTCTTCGCCTGGCTTCCATTCCTGCGGGTATTCTTTGGTAATGTAGGTTACAGGCTGTTTACCAAATTCAAAGTGCTTATGTTCTATTACCCTAGTATAAGGAGTTTCATTATCAGTATAGTTCATTACAGCTACGCCTTGATAGTTTTCTTGTTCTATTCGTTCTGTTTCAAACTTTAATCCACGGTATTCAAGATGCCCAAGTTCATAGTTAAAGTATTCATCTATCGCACCAGTATAGATTACTTTATCTGCTATCTTTTGATCTTTATCAAAGCATATATTAAAATCACAGTTTAACTCTATATCTACGCCGTCCAACATTTTTTCTATAATTTGGTTATAACCGCCCACAGGTATGCCTTGGTATATATCGTTAAAATAGTTGTTATCATAGGTATAACGTACTGGTAAGCGTTTAATTATAAAGACGGGCAATTCTGTACATTTTCTGCCCCATTGTTTTTCTGTATAACCTTTGATTAGTTTGGTATAAATATCTGTACCAACTAAACTAATTGCCTGTTCTTCAAGGTTTTGCGGTTCATTAGTTATAACTTTTCTTTGCGCGCTTATAATTTTTTCTGCTTCATGCGGCATTCTTATACCCCACATTTTACTAAAGGTATTCATATTAAAAGGTAAATTATATATTTCGCCTTTATAGTTAGCAACTGGGCTATTGATGTATTTGTTAAATCCTGCAAACTGATTAATGTAATCCCATACCTTTTTATTAGATGTATGGAATATATGTGCACCATATTTATGAATATTGATTCCATTTTTTTGTTCGCAGTATATATTGCCGCCAATATGATTTCGCCTTTCTACTATAAGACATTTTTTACCTGATTTTTTAGCTTCATGCACAAATACACTTCCAAAAAGCCCTGAACCAATTATTAGGTAATCATATTTTTTCAACACTATCACCTTTCAAAAATTTTCATAATTATGCTACTATTTTATCATACACTTCCCCCCCCTGCAATACATTCAAACTAACACACTGCAAAAATTTCCTTTATTTCATTGCGCATACAAAAATTCCGGCATATCACTGATATGCCGGAATTTTTTCACACGGCAACGCACGCCATTGCTGCGCATGGCGCACGTTGTTTTATCTAATATAACAAAAAAGCTGTGGTGCTAAAAGCACCGCAGCTTTTAATTTACGCTATAAACTTATTTGCCTTCAATGGCGATGTACTTTTTAGCTTCAACGGCTTTCGGGTCTTTTTTAGGAATGCTCAGGCTCAAAATACCGTCTTCGTATTTAGCTTTAATATCTTCTTCGGTAACGGCGTTACCAACATAGAAGCTTCTTGTCATGCTGCCGCTGTAACGTTCACGGCGGATATAACGGCCTTCGTTATCTTTTTCGTCTTTATCAACGCCTTTAGCAGCTGAAACGGTAAGATAACCGTCTTCCAGATGAGCGCTGATTTCATCTTTTTTGAAGCCCGGCAGGTCAATATCAAGTTCATAACCTGTTTCGGTTTCTTTAACATCAGTTTTCATAAGGTTTTTGCTATGTTTGCCATATAACGGATTTCTGCCGCCAAAGAAGTTTCTTTCAAAAGCATCGTCCATAAAATCATCAAATAAGTTTTCTCCAAAAATGGTAGGTAACATCATAATAAAAGACTTCCTTTCAAAACTTGCAATTTATATCAGCAGCTTTAAAGGCTGTCGCTTCTGAACTTAAGGGTTCCGCCCCTTACCGGGGCCTTCCTTCGTTCTGAATATAATATACCACTTGTTGTTAGCACTGTCAATAGGCGAGTGCTAATATTTTAAAAAATTTTTTATCTTTTTTTATTTATAATTAAAAAAACTGCCATAAATTTCTTTACAGCAGTTTCTCCCTGTTCATTTCCGCAGCCTCCGGCTGTTTATCCATATAGCAATTGCCTGTATTACAAGCATGACCGCAAGCACAACTCTCGGCAGTACTGTTTTAAACAGCAGCAGCCATCCGCAGGCAGCGCCAAAAGCCCATAACGCAGCTGCCCAAAGAGCAGCTTTTTCATTTTGCCTGCACATTTCTTGCAGCCTGCCGCTCAGCTTTATCGCCTCTGCCAGATTTTCCGCATTGCCATCCTTAAAAACAACGCTGCCTTCTTTAACGGCACCGGGGCTGTAAATATCTGCCCGCAAGGCTGCGCCGTCATCGCAACGCTTAATTACGGCAACAAATTCCCCGGTTCTGCAAAAGGTTTCGGCAAGTTCTTTCTGGTGTTCCGCACTAAGTTCTGCCACGGTTTTATCAAAACCGGCCTTACTGCCGATGTATTCTGCTCTGTGCTTGGCGCCGCTGCTGAACATAACCGTGCGCACGCCGAGTTTTTGCAGACTCTGCAACGCCGGGGCAAGATTGGTATTGACTTTCTCTCCAACCGCTATAATCCCCTGCAAGTTTCTGCCGCAGGTTAAATAATAGGCAGTTTTGCCCTGTTTTTGCAGCTCTGCTTCATATTTGGCAAAAGCGGCAGGAACATCCGCCACAGTACGCACAAACGCCAATGTGCCCATGCGGATATTTTTACGGCTGCACTGAGCCGCAATGCCGCCACGCAGCGTTACAACGCCGCTGCATGCAGGCAGGTTAAGCCCAGCTGCCGCATTTTTCAATACTTCGCGCAGCGGATGCCCGGCAGTTTCCGCAACGGATGCCGCCAACGTCAAAAGCTGCGCTTCACTGACAGCTGCCGTAATAATATCGGTAATTTCCACTCCACTGCCAGCGGCAAAACTTTCATCAAAAACTGCCATGCTTATTTTGCGGCTGCTGTTTAATGTCTTTTTGTTTTCAAACAAATAATTGCTGTTTTGCGCATTCTGCAAGACAAAATAATACGGCAAAGTATTACCCAGCATAAACGCACCTGCCCCGGCTGCCATAAGCACGCTGCCTAAAACCTGCCACGAAGCAGCCGCGCCAAGCCCGTAAAACCACCAGCTTAACGCCGCAGCAAGTGCAAGGGCAAATACTGCTGGCAGCACAAACGCCGCTGTTTTATCGGCTGTAATGCCGTCATCAGGCTCTGCAGCACTAAAATTTAAACGGTTTTGCTTAAAATAGCAATTTACCAAAACAGTAAACAGTAAAACGGCAAGCGGTGCAAAACCTGCCGCTGCGGAACTGATAAAACCATGTACCGCATTTACGCTTACAATTACACTGCTGATTATTCCAGCCACGCAGCAAACAAATACCAGCCCTTCCATTGCCGGTATGCCGCCGAACAAACTTTTTCTGCCGCTTTGCAAAACAGGCTGCGAATAATAAACAAGCGGCAGCAGCAGTAAAAACTGTGCTGCAGCAAGAGCTGCCGTAAAACGCCAGTCCGCAGGCATTACAAAAAGCGGCACCGCCGCTAAAGCGCATAAGGCAAGCGTCAGCAGCAGGCAAATTTGCAGTTCTTTTTTAGTTAAATTTTTATTTGCAGCCATTTTCATCATGCCGTTTAACACTTACCTCTATTTTCATTAAATAATCATCGGCATAACGCTCCGATAAATAATTGGTTATATCATTCTGATAAATACTGTCGTTTGGTTCATAGCCAAGTTCATGCAGCTCGCAGCAAAACTTGCGGTATTCCTCCTGCAAGGCATAGTATGATGAACGTATATATTTAACGGCATAGCATCCAGCCGGTTTAACGTGCAAATAGCGGCTTTTTGCTTTTTTATCAACTCGCGAGGAGAACCATCCCGTAGCAAAACTGCCGTTTACAATATTTTCGTAAGGAATTATCTCGCCAGTAACAAAATCATCATACGCATTATGCTTTGTACAGTAATCCCATAAACGCGAAACAACAGCAAATAATTCTTTTTCACTGTTATTTTTTGGTCTGTCGCTAATTATAAAATATTCTTCTCCGGCGTCTTCAATGCTTATGGTATTTTCCTGCACATCAAACGCTTCTTTTGTCATTTTTAATGTATTGCGCAAAAGGCGGCGGCGGCGCGTCAGCACCTCAATTTTCTGCTTCAGCAGCTTGTCCTGCTCTTTTAAAAGTTCCATAAAAGCATCGGTATCGCGCTCATCCATGTAATTTTTTATTTCTTCCAGCGAAAGACCCACTTCTTTTAAAGTAGTTATAAGGTCAAACATATAAATCTGGTTCAGCGAATAATAGCGGTAACCGTTCGCCGCTGTTTTTACCGGTTTTAAAAGCCCAATATTATCATAATGGAATAAAGTATCTTTGGTTGTATTGCAAAAGGCGGCAAATTCACCCGTTTTTAAAAGCCTCTGCGAAATTTTAAAAACCCCCTTGACTATGGTGCAGCACCATACTTTACTATTATTATAGCGGCAAAATTACTTTGCTGCAAGTGAAAGGGTGAATTATCATGAAACATGTTTATATGCTGTTTGCGGCCATTGCACTGGAAGTTACAGGCACAACTTTTATGAAGTTTTCCGTTATGCACGAATGGCTTATCGGTTATCCGGTAATGCTTTTATTAATGGGCTTTTCGTACTTCTGCCTCAGCAAGGCAGTAAAAAAAATACCCATCAGCGTTGCCTACGCAGTTTGGGAAGGCATTGGCCTTATGGGCACCGCCTTTATTGCCTGGATTATTTTTAACGAAACAATGCCGCCGCAAAAGCTTTTTGCTTTTGCAATTATACTAATAGGGCTGACTATGGTTAAAAACGGCACAGCCCGCACTGGGAGTGAATAAAAATGGCTTATACAACCGGCATTATATACTTGTTGCTTGCTGTTGCAACTGACGTTATCGCTAATATTTTTCTTAAAAAATCAAACGGTTTCCACAATAAAAAATACGGGTTTGCTTCGCTTGCCCTTATCGGCGTCGCCTTCCTGTTTCTGGCACAGGCCCTTTTAACGCTTGATTTAAGCATTGCCTACGCAACCTGGGGCGCGCTTGGCATTTTAGCAACCACCTTTGTAGATAAATTGTTTTTCGGTTTAAAAATTAAACCTCTTGGCGCATTCGGTATCCTTACAATGATTGGCGGCATTGTTATGCTGAAAATGTTGTAAAATTATAAAAGGAGAAGGCTTAAAACCTTCTCCTTTTGTTTTTTGTTTTTATTCCTCTTTTTTGTTTTTATAAACAAAGTAATAGAACGGCACGGCAATTACGGCTGCGCCAAGGCCCATAATCAGCTGCTGGGGCTTAGCCTGCGCCAGAAGCCACAAGCTGGTAAGCACGGCAATAACCGGAATAACAGGGCCAAACGGAATTTTAAACGCACGCGGCGCATCCGGCATTTTTTTGCGGAATACCGGTATGGAAAGGCATGTGGGAATATACTGCGAAAAACGCGATACCACGCTGATGGAAGCAAGGAACGTAAAGCTGCCGGTATAGGCAATTAAAAGCGCGATAACGGTAGAAGCAATTATACACCAGTAAGGGGCGTTAAAGCGGTTGCGCTTCGTCATAGCGGCAGGTAGCATGCCTTTTTCTGCCAAAGCAAGGCAGCTGTACGGAGTAACAAAAGACGAACTGATGCACAGCGCGCCGATAGAAACCAGCGTGCCGGAAGCAACAATGCCCACGCCGAAACTGCCCGCAATGCGCCCGAAGGCTTCCTGCACGGGAACCGTTGTATTGGCAAGGTCGTAGCCCATTATGCCGATAGCGCAGGCCAGAAGCATAAAATAAATTGCTGCTACAATGCAGATAACTACCAAAATGGCTTTCGGCAAATTCTTTTGCGGGTTTTCCATTTCGGAAGCGGCAACGGCGATACTTTCAAAGCCTGTAAAAGTAAAGAACAGCATTACAGCCGCCGTGCCGAAGCTGCCGGGGGTATATTCACCGCCGGGGAACAGCGGCGTAAAATTGGCGCTGTCGATAAAGAAAACGCCCATGCCGATAAACAATACAAACGGCAGAATTTTGGCAACGGTTGCCATATTCTGGATAACCTTAAACAGCTGCACGCCAAACAGGTTCATAACTGCCAGCAGTGCAAAAATTACGGTTACAATAATGTTTTTCATTAGCGGCGTGCTTAACTCCGGCATAATGCCGCCCAAAGCAGTGGCAAAGCCAACGCCCATGGTAGAAAACGCAATAATGCGGGTAATCCATGTTAAAAAGCCAACTTCGTAGCCGATAAAATTGCCAAAAGCCTCTTTGGCATAAATGTACGGGCCGCCGTTATCTTTAAACAGACCGCTGGCTTCTGCAAAGCAGAAAGTCATTGCCAATACCAGCAGCATATCAAACAAAAGTACGCCAAGGCTTGCCGGGCCGATAATGCTCATGGCGTTGTTAGGCAAAAGAAAAATGCCCGAGCCGATGATGCTGTTAATACCGAAAAGCACTATCGTCCAAAAGCCCATTTTACCTTTACTCATAGTAACTTCTCCCTTATTTTAAATTAAACTTCATTTTTTAGATGCGGCAACCCTGTCAATGAAACCGGCAAAAATTCTGCGCATTTCCGGGTGCTCCTGCCACATATTTTCCGGGTGCCACTGTACGGCAACAATCTGGCTGCCTTCGGCGCTTTCAATTGCTTCAATAACTCCGTCCGGAGCTTTGGCAGTAACTTTTAAACCTTCGCCAACTTTTTTAATGCCCTGATGATGGCGGGAATTTACATACGCTTTGCCGCCCAGTGCTTCATACAGGCAGCTGCCTTCTTCCACCGTTACGTGGTGAGTAGGATAGCAGCCGTTTGCCCCCTGAGAATGGCGGATATAAGCGTCAGGGTTCTGCGTTGCCAAATCCTGATATACGCTGCCGCCCATCATAATATTAATAAACTGGCAGCCGCGGCAAATGCCGAAAATAGGCTTGCCTGCCTTGTAAAAGGCTTTGAAAATTTCTGCTTCGAACACATCGCGTTTGTAATTGGTCATACCGATATGCATCCACGGTTCTTCACCGAAAAATGAAGGGTCGGCATCCGGCCCGCCGGGAATAATCAGCGCGTCAAACATCTCTGCATAATCTTCGCCTTTAGCACCCGGAACATCCGGCAGCACAATGGGCAGCGCGCCCAGCTCGTTAATAATATCAACCAGCCCGCGTGCGGTAAACGGCGCGCGCACAAGGTTAGTTACATCACTGGCGTACGGGTAAGTATCGGCAGTAATGGCAATACGTAATTTAGACATATAAACCTCCTGAAATTAAAACATTTTGCTGAAACAATAATTGCAGCAGAAACTATTATACCGCAAAATTATAAAAAATTGAATTTAATAGTTAAAATTTTTTAACTAAAGTTCTGCTCACTGCACATATTTTATAAAAATTTACTACAAAAATAAAAGACCCTTCGGGCATCTGCCTAAAGGGTCTTAATTTTTAACTGGCGGAGTGGCAGGGATTTGAACCCTGGCGGGAGTTGCCCCCCCTAACGATTTAGCAAACCGTCCTCTTCAGCCACTTGAGTACCACTCCAATTGACTTACTTAATTAGTATACACTATGTTTTGCTGTTTGGCAAGTATTTAAAGCAACAATTTTAAATTTTTTCTGCGTTTCTGCTCAGCCGCTCGTATTCCACATCGCCGTTGGCCAGCGCCCACAAATAAAAACTGGCTACCGAAGCATACGGGCTGTAACGTTTATGGTACTTTTCTGCCAGCGCCGGGGTTATTTTTTTATGCCCGTACAGCCTTTTAAGCCCGTTTTGAATGGCAACGTCGCCAAAACTCAATATTTTTGCGCCCCAGCGAAAAAATCAGCTGCATCTCCGCCGTCCATTTGCCAATGCCATCCAGTTTTATCAGTTCTGCAATAACTTCTTCATCAGCCATATCCGCAAAAGCGCCAAAATCAATTTCGCCATTAAGCACTTTTTGCGCCAGGCGTTTAATATACACGGCCTTGCGCCCGGATAAGCCGCAGCTGCGCAGCTGTTCCTCCGTTACTGCGTCAATAGCCTGCGGCGTAACAGCATCGCCCAGTAATTCCGTAAAGCGCCGCCAGACGCTTGCTTTGGCGTGGCGCGATATTTGCTGCCCCGCAATGGAATTAACAAGCGATAAGAAAATATCGGGGTATAATTCTCTTTGAATAATCCCTGCTTTTTCGATAATGGCAGCCAGACGCTTGTCTTTCTTTTTTAAATAATTCAGTTCTTTTTCGCCGTATTCAAAATAAAGCATAGCGCTCCCATAATAAAAAACGCGCCTTGAAAGGCGCGGTAAAATCGTGGCGGAGAGGGTGGGATTCGAACCCACGGAGGCTTGCACCTCGCTGGTTTTCAAGACCAGAGCCTTAAACCACTCGACCACCTCTCCCTGCTAATTTTTTATTATATGATAAATATGCTTATCAGTCAAGCGTCATTACTTTAAAATTTCATCCGTGCGCGCCAGCACAAAGGCTTCCGTTTCCAGCGCTTTGGCCTCCAGCATCTGCATTTTGGCCGCAGCCTGCTCCACATAAGCGGCGTCTTTAATAAGCCCAAGGTTAATTTTTACGTTATACAACGCACTGCGCAGCGCTGCCCTTGCCACAATGGCCGATACCGTTCCGTCGCTAATGGCATTAGGGTTGCCGATAACAATAATTCTGCGGGCCAAGAGCAGCACCTCCATACTCTTTTCGGCAATCCGCATGGGAACATCAGCCGCCGCAACCGCTGCCTGCTGTATTGCAGCCGTACGCGCCGCTTTTTCTTCATCCGTTGTTTTGGGCATTTTATAGGCTGCCATAAATTTGCCGAATACAGCCGCATCATCATCTGCAAGCGCCGTCAATTCTTCACGCAGTTTACCGGCAGCGGCAATAATCTGTACAGTTTGCTGCTCATTTTCTTCGCTGCCTGCTTTACCCACAGTTAAATTGGCAAGCATGGCCGTAAGCGCCGCCGCAACAGCCCCGCAAAGTGCCGAAGCCGCACCGCCGCCCGGTGTCGGCGCTTTGGACGCCAGTTCTTCCAAAAAAGTTCCGCAAGTTATAGTGCTTAAATTTTCCATATTAACCTCCCGTTACTTTAAAATCAAACGCTTATTATTATAATCAAAATTTATTTGCCCTGCCTTTTTCAGCGCAGTGCTTAAAACATCAAGGTCCTTGCCGCTTTCGCGGATAATTTCCGCCCCTTTTACAGATGTATAACCGTCGCCGCCGGAAAGCAGAAAATCATTAACAGCAACGCTGTAATATCTCTCAGGGCTCAGCATACTGCCGTCTGCCAACTGCGCAGATATTAACCTTTCTCCTTCCGGCGCAGTTAAATCTGCCGTTACGGTAAGCCCGGCAAAACGCACCCTGCCAATTTCTTTACTGCACAGCCCGTGCTCCAAAGCCTTTAAAATATCACTGCCGCGCAGCCGCACAACATATAAGGTATTGTTGAACGGGAAAATCTGCTTCAGCTCTCTCAGCGTAACATTGCCCGCAGGCAGGTTGGCGCGGATTGCCCCGCCGTTATAAAGAGTTATATCCGTTTGCAGTTCGCCGTTAATTAAATCCATAAAATAATCAGCCAGCGGCGATTCACCGTACTTTTCGTTAGCCAGATACTGCGTATTATAAGCCAGCACCTTGCTGTAAACGGCATCGACGCGTTCAAAATACGGCTGCAAAAACGCTGCTGCCTTGCTGTCGCGTTCTTGCGTTAAAGCGCCGGTTTCATAAACATTGGTCTCAGCTTGTGTAATTTTGCCGGCATCCGCATCATAAAACAGCTTTATATGCCCTTATTTGCCTGCCGTATTCACCTGCCTGCATTGCCGGAATACCCTTATAAGAACAGGCAAACACTGTATGGCTGTCGCCTGCCGCCACAGCATCAATGCCTTTCAGGTTATCCAGAACAGGCACTATTGCGCCTGTCAGCATGCCATTTTCCATCTGTCCGCCGATATGCGCCAAAAGCACAACTATCTGCACGCCGTTTCTGCGAAGTTCCGCAGCATATTTATTTGCCGCTTCTGCCGGAGAGGTAAGTTTCAGCCCTGCCACCCGGTCTGGCTTTACTTTTTTAAACGCCTGCTCGTCAAGCACGCCTATAATGCCTGTTTTTATGCCATTGCGTTTAACAACGGCATACGGTGCAAACGGTGCGGGAATATTGCCGTTTGCATCTGTAATATTAGCCGCCAAAAGCGGAAAATCAGCGGCTTTGGCCTGACGCACAATGGCCGGGAAATTATAATCGAAAGCATGGTTGCCTGCACAATTTGCGGCAAACCCCATAATATTCATGGCTTCCACAGCGTTCAAACCGTCAAAGCTGTCTGCATCGATGCTGCCTGACAGCATATCACCGCCGCCAACAATAAGCGTGCCTTTGGGATTGGCTGCCGTAAGTAAATTAAGCGCAGCAGCCAAACGCGCAGCGCCGGGCGCATTTTCTGCGGCACGCAGCCTGCCGTGCAAATCGTTAACGCTGTAAATATCTATCTGTACCGGCGCGGCCTCTGCCAAAAAGGCTGCACAGCACAGCAGCATTACAAAAAATAAATTTATAAGCCGTTTCATAACATCACCAATAAAATAATTCTGCCTGCATTATTCGCTGCCGCAGGGCAAAATACCTGCAAAAAAAGCAGGTCATTAATCCCTGCTCTTATTTTGCTCCAGATATCTTTTTACAAGCACCGCCGCTGCATAACCGTCCAGCGGTTCCGGCGGCACACGCAGCCCTTCCGGCAGCAGCGCACGCCAGCCGTGCGGCTTGTTAAGCTGCCAGTACAAAGTGCGTGCCTGTTCTGTACTGTGTTTTTCGTCAATTTCTATTACCGGCACGGCAGTAAAAATCTGCGCCAGCACTTTATGCACCGGCTGCGTATTGGTGCCGTTGCCGATAATTACCGCCTGCGGCAGCCCTTTGCCGCTGCAAAGCTGGTTCAGTGCTTCCGTAAGTTTTTTTGTTTCCACCCATTCGGCGTTTAAAACTTCGCCTTGCGGCGTTACCTGCGCCACGCCGGTTTTAAAGCTGCCGGGGTCTATGCCAAGCAAAAAACCGTTATTCAGCATCTTCAACCTCTAAACGCAGCAGCACCGGGCCGGAGGTATAAATATCGCCGCGGGCATACGCCTTAAGCATAACTTTGCCGCCAAGCGCCGCCATTTTTTCGCCGGTCTGCACCATAGTTCCCGCATCAAGGTTGCCTACCTTGCCGGTAAGCGGGTCGGGCATTACGCCGGCACTTACAGCCGTATGGTTAACGGAATTGAGGAACATTAAAATTTCACGGTCCAAACCGTATTTAATACCGCTTACATCTATAACTTTGCTGTAAATCAGCTCGTTGTTTTTATATACACATTCGTTATGCACAAGTTCAATAGTGCAGATTGCAGGCTCACCGGCTATAATGTTTGCCACGGCGCGCAGCCTTACAAACACATTGCCGTCTGCCGCCTGAATTTCTTTTAAAGCCGCCTGGATAAGTTCGTTAGGCAGCCATAAAACGCCTACCGGTTCTTCACTGCGGATGCCCATGCGCTGCATAGCCGCTTCGTTAGCCGCGCTCAGGAACATTTCAAGCTGCTTGGTATTTTCGGCATCGGCAAGCTTACTGCTTAAAACGCCTGCATAAATTACTTCGCCGCTGCGGTATACCACATCGCCCTCACGCATGGCAACAATGCCGCGGCGCAGGCGTTCGGTAGTAGCTTCCAGCGAATTAACTTCTTTTTCAAGCGTTGCCTTCGATTCCGAAAGGCTGTTTACTTCCGCACGGGCACGCCCAAGCTCTTCGCGGCTGCTGTTAACCTCATTCTGGAGATGTGCTTTTTCGGCATTAATAGCCTCAATTTCTCCGTCAAGGTCCTGTATTTCCTTGTTGCGGTCAGCAAGGGCAGCACGGGCTTTATCCATTTCTTCCGCCGCTATGGCCTTTTCCCTGTTCAGGCTGCTCAGTTCGTCCTGCAAACGTTCCATGCCAAACATTGCCGTCCTGGCGCTGTCTGACGATATTGCCATAACGATAATGGTCGTCGCCGCAATCAGCACGCCGGTAATTACCGTCATCAGCACTGAGGTATAGTACGGCCTCAGCCCGAAAACAGACAATTTTTTCTTACCTATTTTACTGCCCAGTTTATCGCCAATAAATGCAATCAGGCCGCCGACAACAGCCAGAATAATTATCAGGCGCAACCCAAACATAAACTCACCCCATTGGTTTTACGCATTTTTCTGCCGTAAAAGATAAATACCTACCATCAGGCAAATAATGTTCGGCAGTGCGCAGGCCAGAAAAGGATTCATTGCCCCGCCTTTGCCAAGGCCCGTTGTAAAGGTCATAATCGCGTAGTAAATAAAAATAACTATAATGCTCAGCCCCAGGCCGATGGACGAACTTGTACGCTGTTTCTGTGTTCCCAGCGGCGCGCCTATCATGGCAAAGAAGAAGCTGGCCATAGGTATAAAGATACGCATGTAAATTTCACACCAATGACGCGCGGTCGGCTGGTCCTGCATTTCCAGCATGTGTATGTATTCGCGCAGTTCGCGGATGGTCATTTCTTCCGGCTCTTTCTGTTCCCAGGAAATTTGTTCCGGGGCAATGTCCAGAGGAATTATCTGTTCATCAAATTTGGCCGTGCTTTGCAGGCCTGCTTCATCATGAACGGAATACACCGTGCCGTCAATCAAACGCCAGGAACCGTTTTCCCAGCGGCCTTCTTTAGCAGTCTGGATGCGTGCCAGTTTATGGTTGTCAAATTCCTCGATGGTAATGTCCATCATTCTGCCGGATTCTTCTTCAAAGCGGCGGGCGTAAGTTAAACGCTGGGTATCGCCGCTCATGGTTTTAATGATAACATTATCCTGCGTTTTCGGCTTGGTGTTCTTTTTAATCTGGTATTCCAAAACGCGTGTATACTGCACTTTTGAAGCAGGCACAACTTTTTCGGCCCATACAGCCGAAAACATGCTGACAATAAACGCCACTATCAGCACCGGAGCTACAATGCGGTAATAGCTGATGCCGCCGGATTTCATGGCGATAATTTCACTTGAACCGGACAATTTGCCGAACGCCATAAGCGATGCCAGAAGCATCGACATCGGGAAAGTGTAGTTAATTACTTCCGGCAGGCTGTAAAAGAACAGCCATGCCACGCTGTCCCAGCTGGCTCCGTATTTGGTCATGTACTGCGTAATGCGGTACAGCATGGAACTGGCGATAAAAATACTTGAGAAGGAGGCTATACCGAAGATGAACGGATACAGCAATTCGCTCAGTACATATCTGTCTAACAAACGTAAACGCATCTTCTTCCCCCCTACATGCTAAAGTTTTCACCAAGGTAGTATTTGCGCGCTACCGGGTCGTTGGCAATGGTCTCGCTGTCGCCGTGCAGCAATATTTCACCATTGGCAAGAATGTATGCTTTATCAACAATGCTCAGCGTTTCGCGCACGTTATGGTCGGTAATCAGAATGCCGATGCCGCGCTGCGCAAGATGGGCAATCATATTCTGAATATCGGCAACGGCAATCGGGTCGATACCGGCAAAAGGCTCATCCAGCAGAATAAATGCCGGGTCTGTTGCCAAAGCGCGGGCAATTTCCACGCGGCGGCGTTCACCGCCGGAAAGCTCCGTGCCTTTGTTTTTGCGGATATGATCGATATGAAATTCTTCAACCAGCGCGTTCATTTTTTCATAGCGCGCTTTTTCCGGCACATTGTTGGCTTCCAAAATGGCAAGAATATTTTCTTCCACCGTCATCTTACGGAAAATGGAAGCCTCCTGCGGCAGATAACCGATACCGGCGCGCGCGCGCATATACATCGGCAGACCGGAAATATCCTGCCCGTCCAGCGTTACCGTGCCGGAATCCGGCTTGATGATGCCTACTATCATATAAAAGGTAGTAGTTTTGCCGGCGCCGTTAGGGCCGAGCAAACCAACAATGCTGCCCTGCTCCACACGGATGCTGACATTGTTTACAACGCGTCTGTCCGCATATTCTTTTACAAGATTAGCTGTTTCAATTACCACTATGCTGCCTCCACTTGTCCGGTGGTTTCTGCTGCTGCGTCATGGGCTGCAGCTTCTGTCTGCGTTCCTTCGCTGCCTGCTGCGGCAGTACCTGTCTCAGCCTGCGCGGGCTGCTTTTCGGGAACATACACAATCTTAATATTGCCGAATGCTTCGGCACGCTGCCCTGCTGCGGCATTGCCTGCGTTATTCATAATCAGGCGGTTGCCGGAAACGGTATTGCCGTCCTGAGTTGCGGTTGCGTTGCCGATAAGTTCTACTTTGCCGTCGTTATTGGTGTCGTAAATTGCCTTATCTGCCTTTGCGGTTAAATTACGCGGCGGGCTTACGATATCGACATTGCCGGTAGCTTCTGCAAGGCCGGTTTTGCCGTTATAGGTAATCTGCGCTGCCGTAAGCACGCTGCCGTCGGTAGAAGTCAACTGGCCCCAGGAGCCGATAGTTTCAGCATATTCGGCGTCGCTGTGATAGTCAATCTGCGCTGCCGTAAGCGTTTTATCTTCTTTGGTAACGGATGCTTCGCCTACTGCGGAAACAAAATCTTCATTATGCATTACAAAGGTTGCGCAGGTAATATGGGCATCGTCTTTATCGGCAACAACGCCGCCGGTAAGTTTGCCGCTCATGGTTTTGCTGTTAAATTCCGCAGCTGCGGCCGTAGCCTTGCCGCCGTCATGCAAAATTACCACATTGCCTTTGGCAGTACCGTTGCCGCTGGTCATATCATATTCAATTTCGTCGGCTTTAACATTAAAACCACTGCCCTGAGCCGCAAATGCCGGCACATATAAAGCAGATGAACCTAACAGCATAAAAGCCGCTGCCAGCGCCGCTACTGATTTTATTTTCATCATTACAGTTCCCCTTTCTGTACTTCGGCATGTCCGCTTAATTTAAAATGGTCAAATTTACTGCTGGTAACAATTTTATCGGCCAAAGCCGTATGTTCATCTTTAACAACCTTTACTTTGCCGGTGGCCGTAATAATATCGTCCTTCTGGTTCCAGCTGATTTCTTCGGCAGTTATCTCCCCGCCGGTAGAAAGCGTTGCTTTTACGCCGCGGTCGAGAGCAAAATTCTTATCGTCGTTATTAATTTTGCCGCCGCCGGCCGTAACGTCAATTACAGAACCGTCCTCACGGTAAATTTTGCCCTTAACGCCTTTCATTACAGCTTCGCCGCTGCCGGAAATGCTTTCCAGCGCTTCAACCGAAAACTCCCACAGGCGTCTGCCGTCCTGCTCGCGGCTGACGGTAGTATTTTTTACTACTGCGCTTACCGCATTAGATGCGATATTTTCCGGGTTCTTCGGCGCCTCGCCGCCAAACATCAGCCAGGCAATTATTGCTGCTGCAATGGCAATGCCGCCTGCAATCAGCAAAAGCCCCTTATTTTTCACCTTGCTTCAGCTCCTTTTCTTCCGGCGGTGTGTACGGGGTATTCCAACGGTGCTGGAACCACAGCCAGTTATCCGGGTATTCTTTTATAACTTCTTCAACAATCTGCGTCATTTTCAAAGTTACGTTATAATCATCGGCCTTGCGGTCGCCGGTGTCTTCGTAGTAAATGGGGTCTTTAACAATCGCCAGATGCCCGTAATTGCCTTCCTTGCGCACAATAAATATCGGCACAATCGGCGCATTGAACTTTCTGGAAAAATAAGCAGGCCCGGTCGGCGTTGAAGCCATTTTGCCGAGGAACGGAACAAAAATACCGTCATAACCGCCGTCCTGGTCGGCAATAAGCCCCAGCATACGTTTTTTCTTCATGGCGCGGGCACAGCCCAGAATTTCACTGGTACCGCGAGAAAAAATTTCCTGCCCTACTCCCTTGCGCAGTTCATTCATAAAATCGCTGTAAATATGGTTCGGCTGCGGTTTTTCCACCGCGCTCAGCGGAAAGCCCGACAACGCCAGCGCCGCGCCCAGCCATTCCCAGTTATCCATATGGCAGGCCAGCATTACAACGCCTTTGCCTTCGCCGAGTGCTTCCCATAAAACATCGGGGCGGTCAAAGGTTACCAGCCCGCGGATATTGTTTTTATTTAATGCCGGCATATACATAATTTCCATAAAAGTTGCGCCCAGCTTGATAAACAGGCTGCGGATGGTTGCTTTGGCCTGTTCGTCCGAATAGCCAAGGCGTTCTTTTATTGTTTCTTCCGCCCTTATGCGCTGTTTTTTGGCAATTATGTAATAAAGCCTGCCAAGCCCCAGGCCGATTTTTACAACCAGCTTATAGGGCAGGTGGCTGATTATCCAGCTCATGCTTTTTAATAAATAGTAAAGCCACATTATTGTGAATCTCCCTGTCCCTGCTTCATATAAGCATTTACAATTTCATTCCATTTGCCCTGTGCCTTTAAAATAAGTTCGGCCGCTTCGCGCACCGCCCCACGCCCGCCGTTATTTGCGGCAACAAAGCTGCTGGCAGAAATTACCTTCGGCGCAGCGTCTGCCGGAGCACAGGCAAGCCCGGCATATAAAAGCGCAGGCAGGTCGTTTAAATCGTCGCCCATATAGGCAATTTCTTCTTGCTCAAGCCCTCCTGCCGCGGCAAGGTCTGCCAGTACTTTTCTTTTATCTTTAATGCCTTCGTAAAGCTCTGTAATGCCCAGTTCTTCCGCCCGGCGGTGAATGATGGCGCTTTTGCGCCCGGTAATAATTGCCACACGCACGCCGCTGCGCAGAAGGCAGCTCAGACCAAGACCGTCACGCGCGTTAAAGGCTTTAAAAAGCTCGCCCTCCGCGCCGATATTCAGGCTGCCGTCCGTCAGCACGCCGTCCACATCAAGGGCCAGCAGTTTTATTTTGGAGGCATTTTTTACGTTTCTTTCCATTATACCACGCCCTGACGTACAAGGTCAGTCATATGCAAAAGCCCGATAACATGGTTTTCAGCATCTACAACCGGCAGTACCGTAATCGGTTTTGGGCGGTTGCTTTCCATGATATGCAAAGCCTGTGCAGCCAGTTTTTCTTTGGTAATGGTTTTTGGGCTGGCCGTCATAAGTTCCGTTACCGGGCGCTTTAAAAAGTCCACGCCTTTGCTGAGCCCACGGCGGATATCGCCGTCTGTCAGCACGCCCAGCATTTTGTTGTCATCATCAACAACGGAAACAGCACCAAGGCCCTTGTCGGTAATAACAAAAAGTGCATCCTGCACACTGATATCAGCTTTAACAAGCGGGTTTTCCGTGCCGCTGTGCATAATATCTTCAACAGCAAGAAGCAATTTGCGGCCCAGAGAGCCTCCCGGATGGAATACCGCAAACTGGCTGGCCGTAAATTTGCGTTTTGAAAGCAGCGCCAGTGCCAGCGCATCGCCGTAAGCAAGCGCCGCGGTTGTGCTTGAAGTAGGCGCAAGCCCGAGCGGGCAGGCTTCTCTCGTGACACCGACATTTAAAACAATATCGGAATTTTTGGCCAGAGTGGAATTGGGATTGCCCACCATTGCAATTAATTTAGCGCCTATTCTGCGCAGCGAAGGCAGTATGTGCAGCACTTCGCCGGTTTCACCGCTGTTGGAAAGCGCAATAACAACGTCGCCTTCGGTTACCATGCCCAGGTCGCCATGAATGCCTTCTGCGGGGTGCAGGTAAAAAGATGGCGTGCCGGTGCTGGCAAGCGTCGCTGCCATTTTGCGCCCGATAATGCCCGATTTGCCCATGCCGGTAATAACGGTGCGGCCGGGGCAGGCCATAATCATTTCAACCGCTGCTTTAAAATGTTCGTCTATGCGTTCAACCTGTTCCAGCACGGCTTCCGCTTCCATACGCAGAACCTGCCGCGCCTGTTCCAGCATTACATCTTCCATCAGGAAATCACTCCTTTAAATGCAGGCAGCCCAATCAGCCGCGTACAATTTTATCTATGGCCAGCACGTCTTTCAAGAGTGCTTCCAAATTATCCAGTTTTACCATGTTCGGCCCGTCCGAAAGAGCTTCAGCCGGGTTATCGTGTACTTCAAGGAACAAAGCGTCGATGCCTACTGCGGCAGCAGCCCTTGCCATATGCGGCACATACTGGCTCTGGCCGCCGGAGGAAGTACCCTGCCCGCCGGGAATCTGCACGCTGTGGGTAGCATCCATCACAACCGGGTAACCGAGTTCACGCATAATAGCAAGCCCGCGCATATCCGTAACCAGAGTGTTATAGCCGAAACTTGCGCCGCGCTCTGTAAGCATAATATTGTGATTGCCGGCTTCTTCAATTTTTTTGATAACGTTTTTCATATCCCACGGGGCAAGAAACTGGCCTTTTTTTACGTTAACGGTTCTGCCGGTTTTTGCAGCCTGATAAACAAGGTCAGTCTGGCGGCACAAAAATGCCGGAATCTGCAAAATATCAGCAACTTCCGCAACTGGTTCTGCCTGCGCAGGTTCGTGAATATCCGTTACAATGGGTACGCCCAAATCTTTTTTAATCTGGGCCAGAATGGCCAAACCTTCTTTTAATCCCGGCCCGCGGAAAGAATTATAGGAAGAACGGTTTGCTTTATCGAAAGATGCCTTAAAAACATAGGGCATACCGAGTTTATCTGCAATGGCTTTGGCGCGCCGGCCAATCATCAGGCTGCGTTCATAGCCTTCCAGTACGCAGGGGCCTGCCATAAGCAGCATGGGGCAGCCCTGCCCGACTTTATAATTGCCAACTGTTACTATATTCATGTCTGCCTCCTTTATTTACTAATAGTTATTTTTAGTTATTTATTGTTTTTTGCCGCAAAGAGCTTGTTGATTGCTTCCAAATCTTCGGGAGTATCAATGCCGATACCCTGAAAATCACTTTCAAGCACTTTTATTTTATAGCCGTTTTCCAGCGCACGCAGCTGTTCAAGCCCTTCCACTTTTTCAAGCATGGTAGGTTCCAGCGCTGCGTACTGCAGTAAAAAGTCACGGCGGTAAGCATAAACGCCAACATGTTTATAAACGCGCATGCCTTCAATATCGTTGCGCGGATACGGAATCAGGCTGCGCGAAAAATACAGCGCATAACCGTTGTCATCCGTTACAACTTTTACGGCAGCCGGGTCGTTGTATTCGCTTTCCTTCATCGGCACCTTCATGGTTGCCATTTTTAAATCGTCATTGCCTTCAAAGGCTTTGGCCAGACGGTCAATAATATCCGGGTCAATCATCGGCTCATCGCCTTGCACGTTTATAATTACATCAACATCCGGATACTGCATGGCAACTTCCGCCAGGCGGTCAGTTCCGCTCGGATGGTCAGGCGAAGTCATCACGGCTTTGCCGCCGAAGCCTGTAACGGTATCGTAAACTTTTTCATTGTCCGTTGCTACAATTACATCATCCGGTTCTTCCGCTTCGCAGGCGCGCATATAAGTATGCTGAATCATCGGCTTACCGGCAATCAGTGCCAGCGGCTTGCCCGGCAGCCTGGTGGAAGCATAGCGGGCCGGAATTACACATAAAACCTTCATTACTTCTTCGTCTCCTTTTTAATGGCATTGACAATTGCTTTTTCAAACAAGTCCTGCCCTTCGGTAATCATAATATCCATGTTTAATATGTACAGCGGCAAATCCCTGTTGAAGTAAATAAATTCTGTCGGAATTTTAACCGCGTCTTTACCGGTTGTAATAAGCGCCACCGCTTCTTTGCTGGCCGCACGCTCGCTGATGTACTGCATTTCCAGCATACCGTAATCGTGGTGGTCAGGGTAGCGGATTGCTTCAAGGATATCAAGCCCGATACCGGCGAGAGTCTGCTCGAAAGAGGACGGGTTGCCGATAGCGGAAAAGACCATAACTTTTTTGCCCTCCAGTTCGGAAAGTTCCAGCGTATTTTCATGAATGCCCTTGTACCAGTCGGCAATTTCGACAAAGTTTTTCGGGTGATGGATACTTTCGATAACCGGGGCACGGTCGTTATATTTTGCAAGGTTTTTACGGAGGTTAATACGGCTGAACTGCGAGCTCTGGTCGGTTTTGGTGAGCAAAAAGAGCCCTGCCCTGTCCAGATGCTTCAGCGGCTCGCGCAGTGTACCGCGCGGCAGCAGGCAGCCATTGCCAAACATATTGTAAGTATCTACCAGCACCACATCAAGGTCGCGGTACAAATGCCAGTGCTGATAGCCGTCGTCCATGATGATTACTTCGGCCTTCATTTTATCTACGGCAAACTGGCCGGTAACGGCACGGTTTTTACCGATAATAACGGGAATGCCGGGCAGGGTTTTCGCCATCAGGTAAGCTTCATCGCCTGCCTCATAGGCCGTCATGAAAATCTTCTTGCCGTCACTTACCACGCCCAGCTCTTTATCCCAGTGAGAGCGGTAGCCGCGGTTTAAGATAACAACATTATAGCCCATGCTTTTAATCATTGCCGCAACTTTCTGCGCGGTAGGGGTTTTGCCCGTGCCGCCAACGGTAATATTGCCGATGGAAATTACGCAGCAATCAAGTTTTGTCTGTTTAAAAAAGCCCACGTTATACAGCCACAATTTGCTGCAAACGCCAAATTCGTACAAATAAGAGAAGAAACGCAGCACCACTAAAAGCACGCTGCCCATAAAAGGCGTTTCCGTGCCGTGCACCATCTGGTACACATACTGAATAATATAATCTGCATGGCGCAGGCTGATGCCGCCCTCATCATTAAGATTGCGGCGGATATTGGTCGGGTAACGCGACATAATGGTTGCCGGAACGGTAGTAATGCGCAGCAAATCTTCAAGATATTCAATACTGCGCACGGCAGCGCCGCGGTTTTTCTTAATAACCTGCAAAGACGCTGCGCCCATTTTGGCACGGCGTTTATCATCGTTTATAATATCCAACAGCTCTTTGGTAAGCTCGGGTATGCCGCTCACCATTTTGCAGGCGCCAACCTTGCTCAAAAGCGAATAGGAATCTTTAAAGTTCTGCATGCTCGGTCCAACCAGAATAGGTTTGGCATGAGCGGCAGGCTCAAGTACGTTATGTCCGCCGTGGTTAATTAAAGAACCGCCCACAAATACCACATCGCCGACGGAATAAATGCGCCCCAGTTCACCGATGGTATCAATCAAAAGTACCGGGTACTGCGGACGTACACCGTCAATTTTCAAAAGTTTGGAACGGAGCCCAACTTCATAACCGAAATGCCCAACCAGACGCACAATTTCGTTAGTGCGTTCCGGCTTGCGCGGAGCAATAACAAGGCGCGCCTCGGGATAAGTTTCCTTAATGGTTTTAAAAGCCTCCAGCATGGCTTTTTCTTCGGTAGGATGGGTAGAACCGGCAACAATAACCGGATACGCCCCTTCGATGCCCAGTTCTTTTTTATAATTATCCAGATCTTCCTGCGTTACTTCCGCATAGGTCTGGTCAAACTTGGTGTTGCCCGTTACATAAATTTTGCTGGGGTCTGCGCCCAAATGGCGGATATAATCGGCGTCAATGCTGGACTGCATGCAGAAACGGCTTACAGTATTCAGCATATCATCCCAAATGCCGTACAAATAGCGGTAGGTTTTCACCGATTTTTCGGAAATACGGCCGTTAACCATCATTACCGGGATATTGCGTTCACGCAGCGCGCGCAGAAGATTAGGCCACAGTTCTGTTTCTACCGGCATAAAAATGCGCGGACGGATTCGTTTTACAACGGATTCCGACACAAAAGGCAAATCCAGCGGGAAATAAATAATGGCATCTGCTTCCGGAATAATCTGGCGTGCCATATCATAACCGCCAACCGTAACTGCCGAAACCAGAATCGGAATTTCCGGCATCGCCTTGCGGATTTCCTTTACCAGCGGGCTGGTTGCTACAATTTCGCCAACGGACGCACCGTGAATCCAAATACAGCCCTTAAGCGCAACGGCTTCAATTTCTTCATCGCGGATACCGCCAAGGCTCTGGCGCATCCTGCGTGTAAAGCCTTTTTCACATATCGAACGGTAGATGAAATACGGCATTACGAGGAAAAATGCGCCAATCATCAGTAAGTTATAAATTATATACATCGGCTACCCTCATTTCATTTCCTTGCTGCGGTACTGGATTTGATAAAGATGGGCATACAGCCCGTTTCTGGCAATCAGTTCATCATGCGTGCCTGCCTCCACAAGCGCGCCATGTTCAAGCACCAGAATCTTATCGGCATTTTTAATAGTTGAAAGGCGGTGTGCAATTACAAAGGACGTACGCCCTATCATCAAACGGTCAAGGGCATCCTGTACAACGCGTTCGCTTTCCGTATCAAGTGCGGATGTTGCTTCATCCAGAATTAAAATGCGCGGATTTTTAAGTATTGCCCGGGCAATAGAAATACGCTGGCGCTGGCCGCCGGAAATATTCACGCCGCGGTCGCCGAGCATGGTTGCATAACCCTGCGGCAGCTGGCTAATAAATTCATCGGCATTAGCCGCTTTGGCAGCGGCTTTTACCTCGTCAGGAGTTGCATCAAGCCGCCCGTACAAAATATTATCGTAAACGCTGCCGTTAAAAAGCATGGTTTCCTGCGGCACTATACCAACCTGCCCGCGCAGGGAATCAAGCGTTACATCTTTAATGCTGTATCCGTCTATGCGGATATCGCCGCCGGTGACATCATAAAAACGCGGCAGCAGGCTGGCAATGGTAGATTTGCCTGCGCCGGAAGGTCCGACTATCGCAATTACCTCACCGGGGTTAACGGTAAAGGACAAACCATCCAGCACTTCTTCCTGCGGATTGTAGGAGAATTTTACATTATCAAACTCAACCTTGCCATTAACAGGCGGCAGAACTTTGGCATTGGGAATTTCCTTAATGGCTTCCGGCAAATCAAGCACTCCAAAAACACGCTCTCCGGCAGCCAATGCCTGCTGAATACTTGCCGCTACTTTGGTAAGGCGCTTGATAGGATTCGCTATATTAACAGCATAAGTCAAAAACGCTACCAGCGCACCGGCAGTAATATCACCGTCAATAACACTGCGCCCGCCGTACCACATAACAATGGTTACGCCTACGGCAGCCACAAACTCAACAGTCGGAGTAAGCAGCGAATTTAACTTAATATTTTTCATGTTGGCATAAAAGTTTTCTTTATTTTGATTGTCAAATTTATTAGTTTCATAATCTTCGCGTACAAAAGATTTAATAACACGCGCTGAAGATACACTCTCCTGCAAAACGGAGGTCAGTTCTGCCGTACAGGCCTGTATTTCGCCGCCATTTCTGCGGATTTTCTTGCCAAAGTAATCCATACACCACAAAACTGCCGGGAATGTGCAGAAGGTAAACAGCGTCAGTTTCCAGTCCAACCACAGCATGGCAGCAATACTGCCCACCAGGATAAGCCCTTCGGTAACAAATTCTACCGCTTTATCTACCATTGCCGTCTGCATGGCAGCAACGTCATTGGTGACATAACTCATAATGGTGCCGGTTTTATTTTTGTCATAAAAAGACATGCTCAATCGCTGCAGCTTACGGAAAATATCTCCACGGACATCAATAACAACCTTCTGGCCTACCCAGCTCATAAGGTAACTTTGCCCATAGAAAAACAATCCTCTTACGATAAAAACTATTATGATACTTGCTGCGATATAATTAAGCATTACCGTATCTTTATCTACAAGCACCTTATCAACAACATCTTTAATAATCCACGGCAGGTACAAATTACATCCAGCTGCCATCATTGTACAAATAATAGCAATGGTAATTCTTATTAAATATGGACGTACATAACTTAACAAACGAAAATATAAATTCATTTTTTCTCCTTGGCTACGCGGAGCACAAGTTCCGCAACTCGGTTTACCGCACCGGGGGCGCCTAATCTTTCTCTTACGTACTCTAAATCCTGTTTCATCTGTGCATTGCGTTCAGGCTCCAAAAGATGCAGTGCTTCCTGCGCCGTTTTTTCAGGCGTAAAGTCCTCCTGCAAGAGCTCCGGCAAAATATGCCTGCCTGCCACAATGTTCGGCAGCCCAATATCAGGTATGTTAATAACCCTGCGGGCAATAAATGCCGATATGGGAGAAGTTTTATACACGATAACGCAGCCCAGCCCGCACAGTGCAGCCTCAAGAGTTACCGTTCCGCTGGTGGCAAGCGCCAGGTCTGCAACGCTCATTACATCGTAAATATGCCCTTCCACAATTTTCACTTTCAGGCCGCTTTTTTCAATCATGCCTTCCAGCATTTCTTTCGGTATTGTAGAAGCTCTCGGCATGGCAAAATCAATATCGGACTCTTTTTCAGAAATTAATTTTGCCGCGTCAAGAAGCGTCGGCAGCATTTTCTGTATTTCCATCAAGCGGCTGCCCGGCAGGAGCAAAATAAGCCTGCGGCCGCTTTGTTTGCCGGCAAAATCCAGAGCCTGCTTTCTGTCAAGTTCCGGCTTTACTATATCTATCAGCGGATGGCCGACAAATTCCACATCGGCCCCTGCTTCTTTATAAACATCGTACTCAAACGGAAAAATAGAAGCTATTTTGGTAACCAGCTTAGCCACTTTCGGCGCACGCCCTTTGTTCCAGGCCCACGCAGAAGGCGGTATATACGAAACAACGGGAATACCCTTGTCTTTTGCAAGCTTTGCAAGCTTCATGTTAAACCCAGGGTAATCAACCGTAACCAGGCAGTCCGGCCTGCGTTCATCCATTACCCTGCCAAAATCACTGCGCAGCTTGAAAAGCGCCGGCAGTTTCTTTACAACTTCTATAAAACCCATTACGCCATGTTCTTTTATATCAAACAAAACCTCGCCGCCGGCTTCACGCAGGCAGTCGCCGCCCATGCCGAACACTTCGCAGGAAGGGTCTATTTTTTTCAGTGCCTTTGTTACGGCAGCAGCGTGCACATCGCCGGAAGCCTCACCGGCAGAAATAAGTATCTTGGCCATAACGGTTCCTTTCTTCTATCTGTTTTACTTTATTGCATACCAATTCATTATATATTATAACACAAAAAGGCCGGACTTTAAGTCCAGCCTTGCGTTTTTCTCAATAATTTTTCAATTATTTTGCAACAATCGTAATACCATGTTCATCAGCAAGGGCAACTACCTTTTCACGCTCGGTTAAAAGCGTATGCCCTGCCTCAATAACCAAAGCCTTGCAGCCCGATTCAATCATGGACTGAATTGTTTTGGTACCTACGCCCGGCACGTCAAAGCGGTCGTCCTGCGCAGGTTTGGCCGTTTTGGCAACAACAGCATTCTTGCCGAGTTTGCCGCCGCGCAAAATGCAGGCATCAGTGCCTTCTATTGCTTCCACGGCCATAACAGCCATATTTTTTACGACAACAGTCTGCCCAATATCAAGCCTGCCAATTTCTTTTGCCATTTTATAGCCAAAATCCATATCGGCCAGTTCTTCCGGCGTAGGCTGGCGTTTGGTCAGCACACCCGGTCCGGGCATCAGGGGCTTAATCAGGTAAGTCTGGTCCATAACAAAAATTTCTTCGCTTTCCAGTTCTTTCACGATAGCGTTCATTATGGTATCGTCCTTACGGTCGGGCACGGAAGAAAGTATTTTTAAAGCGCGCATATCCGGAATGATAGCGCCTTTTTTATACAAAATTTCCTTTGTAACCTTGCCAATCATGGTTACAATTTTAACATTATTCTTTTTTAAAGTAGAAATAATCTTGCCAATTTTTCCGATATGAATATCGTAGTAAACATCGGCAACCTCCGGCAGTTCCGGGTCAATATCCGGCACAACGCCGATAGCAACTATACGGCAGCCGCGTTCTTTGGCAGATTTTGCAACATCAACAGGCAAATGCCCGATACCGGAAAGCAGCCCCAGGGTTTCAGTTTCCATCAAGCCACCACCTTAATTTTTCGGGGTTCTCAAAATACCGCGCTCTGCCGTACGCAGGAAACGCATTAAATGTTCAACCGGTTCACAGCTGTCAAGCTCCTGTTCCATGGTTGCGATTGCTTCCTGCAAAGAAAGCCCGCTGCGGTACAGAATGCGGAAAGCCTTTTTCAGCTGGCTGCGCTCTGCCTGCGGAATACCGGCACGTGCCAGGCCAACGCTGTTCAAACCGAATACATAAGCCGGCTGCCCGGATACAATCATAAACGGCGGCACGTCCTGATTTACATGTGCCTGCCCGCCAATCATGGCGCTGCGGCCGATTTTGCAGAACTGATGCACGGCAGCAAGACCGCCGATAACGGCACGGTCTTCAACCGTTACATGCCCTGCCAGAGTTGCCACATTAGACATAATAACATTGTTGCCTACAATGCAGTTATGTGCAACGTGGGTATAAGCCATCATCAAAAGGTTATTGCCGATAATTGTTTTGTTGCCTTCGCCGGTTGCACGGTTTACCGTGGTGCATTCACGGAAAATACAGCCGTCACCGATAATGGTGGAGCTGTGTTCTCCGGCAAATTTCAGGTCCTGCGGCACTGCGCCGATGGAACAGCCGGGGAAGAAGGTGCAGTTTTTGCCTACCGTAGTATGTTCATGGATAACGGCATGCGGATAAAGTTTGCAGCCGTCGCCAATTACAACGTCATCGCCGACAATGGCATAAGCGCCGATTTCCACGTTTTTGCCTATTACCGCGTTCGGATGCACAATCGCCGTCGGATGGATTTTATGTACAGGCATTATTACCGAATTCATCATATTCACTCCTCAAAATTAACCGCTCATTTTAATCTGCAAATTCTTATAAACGATTTGCAACTTACTATTACATATTCGCAAATCAAATCTTTTTTTCACTTTCCAAAATCAGCTTTTATAAGCGGTTAACTGCAAAATACGCCGTTTTTCTTTAATTTTTCAGCAAATACAACGTATTTTATTAAATTATTTTTTAGCGTCCATAATCGCAAAGGTACATTCACATTCGCAGGCAACCTTGCCGTCAACCCTGCCCTTACATTCGCAAACGCCCATGTTGCCGCGGATTTTGGTAATAATCGCTTCGGTAATTACCTGGTCGCCGGGAATAATCTGTTTGCGGAAGCGCACATTGTCAATTTTGCCGAACACGGCAATTTTGCCGCGGTTTTCTTCAGGATAAAGCAGTGCTACGCCGCCAACCTGAGCCATGGCTTCAATCATTAAAACGCCGGGCATAATCGGGTCGCCGGGGAAGTGGCCAAGAAACTGCATTTCATTCATGGTAATATTCTTAATTCCCACTGCACGTTTCATTGGTTCCAGTTCAATAATGCGGTCAACCAAAAGCATGGGGTAACGGTGGGGAATAATTTTCTGAATTTCGCTTGCTTCTAATACGGTCATTTTTCTTCCTCCTTTAACTGATAGGCCCTGATTTGTTTTGCCAGCCCCGAATTAAACGCATGCCCTGACTTAACGGCAATAACATGCCCTTTCAGCGCGCCGAGCAAATACAAATCACCGACAACGTCAAGTATTTTATGGCGGATTAATTCGTCCTCAAAACGCATCGGCGTTAAAACCTTGTCTTCATCAAAAATAACTACGTTTTCAATGCTGCCGCCGAGGCCAAGCCCCATTGCCTGCAGCTGCTTGATTTCATGCATAAAACCAACTGTACGGGCACGGGCAATTTCCTTTAAGAAGCTTTCCTCTGTCAGCTCAATATCAAAATACTGGGTTCCCAGCTTCGGATGCGGATTAATGGAAACAAAGGAAATGCGGTATCCGTCATATGGCTGTATGGTAATGTATTTATCGCCTTCATAAACGGCAAAAGACTTCGGCACGGCGTAAACCCTGCGCACAGCCTCCTGCTTAACGCGCCCCGCCTGCAAAATCAAATCGCAGAACACTGCGGCGCTGCCGTCTGTTACCGGCGGCTCCGGCGAATTCATTTCAATGCGGCAGTTGTCAATCTGCATGGCAGCCAGTGCCGCCATTAAATGCTCAACCGTAAAAACTTCCGCGCCGTTGGCGCTTAAAGTTGTGGCCTTTAAAGTAGAAGTTACGTTTTCTGCCATTGCCGGTATTTCCGGGCGTTCCGGCAAATCCGTCCTCACAAAAACGATGCCTGTATTTACTTCTGCCGGGCAGAGCGTCATCAGCACTTCCTTGCCGGAGTGCAGCCCAACGCCCGTATAAGATACTTTTTGGGCCAAAGTCTGCTGATATTCCTGATTCGGCATACTTTTCCTCCTGTCTGCTGTTTATTTTTTACCGGCAAAACGCTGCCGTCCGTCTTTCCAACGGTCATGCACCCAGAACCACATCGGCGGGTTTTCTATTATTTCGTGTTCCAGCACCGTAATCAGTTCTTTGGTAACATCGTAAAAATCTTTTTCCTTATCTTTGGTGCGCGGCGTGTAAAGCGGCGGATAAATCTTGGCGCGCAAAGTTCCGTCCGGATTATTGTGCATAAAAATCGGCAGTATCGGCGAACCGTATAAACGCGACAAGGCTGCCGGGCCGTACGGAGTAATGCATTTTTTACCGAAAAGCTCTATTTCCACGCCGTCATCATTGGTGTCCTGGTCAAACAGCACGCCGAGCAAATGCTTTTCCTTCAGCATGCGGCTGATGGCCAAAAGCCCGCTTTTACCGCGGTTATAAGCCACCTTCTGCCCAACCATTTCACGGTATTCGTTTATAAAGCGGTCCATCTGGCTGTTGTTCTGCTTGCGCGTGATGGAAAGCATCGGGTAACCGTGCAGTGCCACCGTCGCGCCCAAAAGCTCCCAGTTGCCGAAATGACCGGTGGCCATGATTACGCCCTTACCTTCTTTATAGGCTTTTTCAAGATACTCCAGCCCGTCAACGGTTACGAGCTTGTCAATATTATCCGGCTTCAATAACGGAAACCGCATAACCTCAACAATCATCCTGCCGAAACGGTGCAGGCTGTCCTCGGCAATCTGCCTGGCACGTGCTTCGTCAACGCCAAGGCATTCCTGCACATTGGCAGCAGCCATTTTAAGCCTCCATTCAGGCGTTGCCATAACCGCAACGCTGCCCAGAAAATGCGCCACGCCATTGCGCACAAATTTAGGCGATACGCACATCAGCCAGCTGAAAAATTTAACTATATAATAAGCAATCACTTACAACACGTCCTGCAAAATCTTATTTCTTTAACTCTGCCAAAGCCTTTTCAAGCTCTTTTACTTTTTTCAGCAAATCGCCAACCTTGCGCAGGCTTGCTTCCTGCTTCAGCCATTCTTTGTACGGCTGCGCCGGGAACCCGGCACAAACGGAATTATCGGGAATGTTGTGGGTAATGCCCGTTCTGCCTGCAAACTGGCAGTTGTTGCCGATAGTGATATGGCCTACGGTGCCTACCTGGCCTGCAAAAACACAGTTATCGCCGGCGGTTACGCTGCCGCTGATGCCGACATGCGCAACAACGAGGCAGTTTTTGCCCAATACGTCGTTATGCCCGAGATGTACAAGGTTATCAATTTTGGTACCGGCACCTACAACCGTGCTGCCTGCGGTAGCCCTGTCGATACAGGAATTGCTGCCGATTTCAACCTCGTCCTCCAGCACAACATTGCCTGCCTGCAGAACAAAGCTGTGTTTACCGGTCTTTTTATCGGTAATATAGCCGAAACCATCGCCGCCGATAACAGCGCCGGACTGCAAAACAACCTTATTGCCCAGCACGCAGCCCTCGCGGATAGTGGAACTTGGATAGAACAGGCAGTTGCTGCCGACCTTTACGTTTCTGCCGACATATACATGCGGGTAAATAACGGTTCCGTCACCGATTTCAGCACCCTCATCAATGTAAGCAAAGGGCATAACGGCAACATCTTTGCCTATTTTCGCGCCGGGGGCAATATATGCTTTGTCACTTACAACACGTTCTACTTCAGCCCTGTGGCGGAACAATTCCAAAAGAGCGGCAAAAGCGGCACGCGGATTTTCCACCCTGATTACCGGGCGGTTATCGGGAAGCGCAGGGTCATCAAAACCAAGCACCATAACGCCTGCCTTGCTTAAATGGCAATGCTCCACATGCGGCGGAACGGCAAAGGAAATATCATTGGCACCTGCTTCAACAAGGCCGTTAACACCGGTAACCTTTAATTCAGGTGCATCGTTTTCCAGTTTGCCATGCAAAAATTCTGCTAATTCACGGACAGTTTTTTCCATCATACAGCCTCCTGTATAACCAGCTTATTTAAAAAGCGGACGGCCGTGCCGCCCGCCAGGTTACAGATTTTTTATTTCATTTTGGCAATTACGTCTTCCGTAACATCAACGCCGCCCTGCGGCACTGCGTCTTTAATCAGTACTGCGCCAAGGCCCTTTTCTTTGGCAACTTCGTTCAATGCAGTATCAAGGCTGGCTTTTAATTTATTCTGCGCTTCAGAACGGATAACATTCATTCTGGAAGTATAATCCTCCAGCACTTTTTTGCGTTCGTCCCCGGTTTTGCCTTCCAGGGCAGTGTTCATTTCATCCTGCAGTGCTTTGCCTTTGGTTGTTACTTCTTCCTGCACGGTTTTTACAACCGCAGCCTTGCTTTCAACGGCATGCATGTCAACAACGCCGAATTCTGCATTACGGCCGCTGCAGCCAAAAGACAACAAAGCTGTTGCAGCCAGTAAACCGGCAATAATTTGTTTTTTCATCTTTTATCCGCTCCTGTTATTTTGATTTCTTCAGTTCTTTTATTACCTCAGCGGTAATATCGTCTGCTTTTACATTTACTTTAACTTTATTAAAAACAATGGTATAACCGCGTTCTTTGGCAAGGCGCGTTACCCTGCTTTCAATATCATGGCTTATTTCCGAGGCAATTTTATCATTGCCTTCTTTAATCTTATCAAGCCTGCCGTCAATTACAGCTAGCACCTTGCTGAAAGCCTCCGGCCCCTGCTGCAAATCCTTATCGTCTTTGGCGATATCCTCCCGCAGCTTTCCGTGCAGCTCACTGCGCAGCCCGGCAGCATATTCAGCTATGCGCTGCTGCATGGCTTCACGCGCCGGTGCGGTTTTTCCGGCAATAATTTCATTGCGCCTGCGGTTTACTTCTTCCAGCTTATCCAGCATTTCGGTACGTACGCTTTTCAGCTCCGCTTCCACCTGCTTGTGGTCCTCCGACTTCATACGCACGGTATCAAGGCGCAGCCGCAGGTTAAAGAGCCTCAGCTGATAATCGTTTTCAATACTTTCACGCTCAGACGCAAGAATTTCATCCGCCTCGTCAGCTGCTTTTTGCAGAACGGCTTTAAATTCATGCTGTTCTTCGGCCTGCTTGGCATAAAGCGAAGTACGGTAATCGGCTTCATAATAACTGCTTTTGCTGTTCTGTTTTATCTTCTGCAATAAAGCCAGCCCGCTTATTTGCTTATGGGCAATATCGGCCTGCTGGTCACGGTAAGCAAGCAGCTTGTCATATTCGGCCTGCCCCTGCTTCAGCGCTTCGTGGCGCGGATGCGCCTTAACAGCTTCTTCCCAGTTAATATAGGCTATCTTTTCGCCGGAACCGGGAATATTTCCGCAGGCACTAAGGCAAAAAACGGCTATGAACATCAGTAATAAAATTTGCAGCTGGCGCATAATACTATCTTCCTTTCATAGCCCCACAGCAAACAGGACCCTGCCGGGTCCCGTAAAATTATTTTCCGCTTTGCAAGGTTTTTGCCACTTCGTCAGTAATATCGAGACCGCCATAAACTACGGTATTTTTTTCAACTACAACTGCCAGGCCTTTTTTATCGGCAACTTTTTTAATGGCTGCTTCAATTTTCTGGAACACAGGTTCCATCAGCTCTTTTTCCTTGTTGGCGATTACTTCCTGCAGCTGCTGGTAATAACGCTGCTTTTCGGTATCGTTCATATCCTTGCTTTTTTCATCAAAATTTTTCTGCTGGGCAGCAACTTCCTGCTTCATGGCATCCTGCACACCGGCAATATCCGGGGACTGCGCCAGAAGCATCTGGTAGTTAACCACGCCGATTGCAGATTCGGAAGCCGCCGCAGAAGCAATGCTTGTGAAAGCACCCTGCTGCAATGTAACTGCAAAGCAGCTGAGAACAAAGATTGCGGCAACAAATAAGGAAATCATTTTTACGTTTTTAGGATTGCGTAATTGCTGCATCATAATAAATATCCCTGCTTTCAAATTTAATTATATTTTTAATTATATCAGCCCTGCGTTTATCTTTCAACTAATGACTATAAATTTCCCACAATGCGGAAATATGGCTTGTCGTTAGAATAAACATATTCGGCGCTCAAAAATTCGTGAATTCTGTAACGGACAGCTATTTCCGTAGTATCCGTCCCGGAAAAATATTCCGTGCGCAGCCGCCACTTATTGGTAAAATCGTACTCGCCGCGGTAAACGTTCTGCCCGTCAGGCCCGCGCCGCATGTAACTCAGCGTTGCCTTGCCCCAGTGGCGCGCATAGCCTGCAGAAAAATCCCAGTCCACTTCATCAAGCGTAACGCCTGCTTCGCCAAAGATTTCATCCTGTTCGGAAATAAACTTGCCGATATGCGCACGCCCGGAAATATTGTCGTCATTACGGCCGATATCGCCGTAGCCTTCAAACCAGATTTTGTATTTGTCAGAACCCATACCGATTTCCACGCCCAGCGTGCTGGCAGGCACAAGTTTTACCGAAGGCTCCAGATTATGCCTTTGCACGGATTTTTCGTTCTTCAAATCCGTTAACAGCAAATTTTCCAGCTCCATCTGGTGCTTTTTCACAAAATCAACAGGCAGCCCGCGCAGCGCTTCGGCCTTCTGTGCATAACGCTGTTTTAAATCAAGCAGCAGCAAATTGGGTATTGACTGCGATTCCATAGAATAATTTATGTCCTGCACCAGCTGTCCGACAGGATAAATTACCACCTGCACAACGGTACGGCTGTCTTCACGCACCACATCAACGGCAGCCTTAAATTCCGGCAGTTCTTTTTCCACTTCGCTGCGCACCATACGGCGCAGAATGCCGCCCGCCCAGTCCGAAGCATCAACGGACGAACCCATTAATATGCTTTCAATCCTGCTTTTAAGCTGCGGCAGGCGCTGCTGCAGCCACTCGGCCGTTCCCGGCTCAACGCTGGAAAACTGTAAATCCACAAAAACATCATCCACGGCCGCGCTCCACGGCGCAACCTGAATATTAATGTTTGTTACGGCACCGGCATTAACGGAAACGCTCTGCATCTGATAGCCTGTCAGCACTCTGTCGCCTACTTCCGCCAGCAGGCGTTCATAATCGCCGCGCGCGGCATTAATATTAACACTGTCCTTATCGACAAAAAGCTGCTCGGCCACAACCTGCATGCTTTTACCCATTCTGTCAAGCAGTACCCGGCTTGTCGCCCCATTATCGGTAATCTGCACATCAACATGCTCTACCGGCTCAGCAAAGGCAGGCAGTGCAGCCATACACAGGCAGCACACCAAAAGCTTTATTAACCACATAACTTGTTAATCAGAACTGGCCGCCAAAGCTGAAGTGGAACCTGCCGCCGTCATCGCCCCAGCCATAGTCAAGCTTAACAGGGCCCAGCGGGGAGTTAATGCGCATGCCGACACCAACACTGTTTTTAATAAGGCCAAGGTCAAAATCGTCTTCAAAACGTTTATCCCAGGCATAACCGTTATCGGTAAAGAGTACGCCCTGTACTTTTTTGATAATCGGGAAGCGGTATTCCAGCGTAGCCTTCAACATACTGTTGCCGCGGAACTGGTCGTCTTCGTAACCGCGCAGGCCGTCATTGCCGCCCATCGAGAAGCGCTGGCTCAAAGGCATATCGCCGTCAGCCCAGCCTGCACCAAGGTTCAGTGCCCAGACATTTTCACCGCCGGCACGGTAGTAATAACGCCAGTCGCCGGTAAATTTAGTGAAGTCAAAATCGCCGCCAAGGCCGGCCCATTCTACGCTGTAGCCGATACGTTTGCCTTCGTGCGGGTCATAAATGTTATCACGCGAATCGAATACACGGCCAACGGTAATACTGCGAGTAACACCAAAGTTTTCTTCACGGCGCTCTGCAGCAGTTCCGGGATAATATGGCTTCCAATCAGGATGTCCTGGTTTAAACCCATCTTCATAATATTGGTCATTCGGATTCTCATATCCATCAGCCATGCCTTTGTAAATATCATCGCGGTTTTTCAGCGTTACATAGTTGCTGATGAATTCATTATCGGTTCTGCGGCTGAAAGTTAATTCCTGGCCGCGGCGCTTTTTATCGTAACGAGCAATTTCGTTGGTGTCGATATCATAGTCTGCATATTCGTTGGTAACATCATACAATACGATGCTGGCCTTGGTTTCCTTATCGTCAATCCACGGTTTTACATAGGTAAATTCATAGTTCTTGTTATCTACACCACCGAATTCCCAGCGTACATTAACGCTGTCGCCGGTGCCGCGGAAGTTTCTGTCGCCGACAGAAACCATGCCGATAAAGCCGTCAGCGTTGCTGTAGCCTGCGCCGATACCGAAAGTACCGGTGTTCATTTCCACAACGGTAATTTCAATTTCCACGGCGTTAGGTTCCTGGCCCGGGTTAAGTTTAATATTTACGTCTTCAAAATAACCGAGGTTATAAATGCGCTGCATGCTGCGGCGGGCATCCTTGGCGTTAAACGGCTCGCCTTTTTTCAGCTTCATTTCACGGGTAATAACGTAATCTTTGGTTTTTACGTTGCCTTTAACCTTAAAGTCTTCAACAATGCCTTCGTTTACCAGCAAAAGCAAAGTGCCGTCCGGCAGCATGCGGATATCAGCCACGCGCGCCAGTATATAGCCCTGCTTGTTGTATTCCGTTTCAAGGCGCTGCACTTTGACATTAACGTCTTTAATATTAATTATCTGGTCTTTCGGCAAATCAAGGATTTTTTCAATTTCGGAAGTGGAAATTTTGGTATTGCCTTCTACTTCCAGCTTTTTATAAACAGGGTTTTCCAGTACATGATAGGTAAGCTGCACGCCTTCCGGAACTTTGGTAAATTCCGGCTGCAAATCATAATACCAGCCCAAACCGTAAATTGCATGCAAATCTTTGGCAAGGCCTTCCTGAGTTAACTGCATGCCCGGCTTCGTAGTAACAACTGCTTCGATATCTTCGGCTTTGGTAATTTTGTTGCCTTTTACGGAAATCTTCGTTACCAGCTGACCGATATACGGCGCTGCCGGTTCACTGGCACGTCTCTGCTGGGCAGCAGGCATATTCAAAACAGGTCCCTGCGCCATAGCATTGGTCTGTGCGTTTTGCTGCATTGCCTCCTGTGCCGTACGCTGCTGTTCCTGCTCGGCCTGCCATTTCTGGCGTTCTTCTACCGTCATTGGGCGCAGGCTGCCGTCTGCTTCTCTAATCATCGGCTCTTTAATTTCAGCGGGCTGGCTTTCTCCCGCGGTAATCGGTCCGTCAGCTTCATCGCTTACAGCAGTTTCACCGGTTACTGCCTGAGCACCGCTTTCATAAGGTTCGGAAGCTGCGCCCTGCTGTGCATTTTCGGCCGCAGAAGTTTCACCGCTCTTTGCAGCATTTTCTTTTTCGATGCCGTTGCCGCCTTCACGCACAACGCCTTTGCCTGGAACAATTTCTACAATCCTGCCGCCGGATTTTTTAATACCGTCACTTTTATAATTCGGGTCAGAAATATCTTCCGAAGGATTGTTATGCATATAATAAGTATATTTGCCGTCCTTACCCTTTTTAGGGAAAGATTTGCCTGATTCTTCCTGCGCTTTTCTTGCCTGTTCCAGCGCTTTCTGGCTGACAATCTGCTCCTTGCCGCCAATGGTCATAGTCTGATTGGCAACTACATCCGCTGCGGACTGATTCTGTTCGGCCGCCCACACAGGCGCAGCCATCAGCATGGCTGCCAGACTCAAGGATAACTGTGCATATTTTCTCTTGTTCATTCAAATCCTCCCTAACTAATCAGCATCCTGCAGAACCTGCCTGCCTGTTCTGACAAGCTGCTGCATATCTGTTTCAGCTAAATAATTTTTATAATTTGTATTGTTTTTTATATTTGACTCAGCAGGTTCCGCTGCCTTAACCGCATCATCCTGCCGGGTTTTATCCGTCTTGCCTGTCTGCTTCATCTGCGGTTCAGCCTGCTGCACCGCAGCGCTCTGCATAACCTGAGTTTTTTCCTCTCCGTCATGCGTAATGCCTGCATACCACCAGCCGCCGTAACCTGCCAGTACCAAAAGCACTGCCAAAGCCGCTGCCAGCTTCTGCCTGTTCCATACGCTGGCAAAACCGCGTTTTTCACGCAGATAGCGGATGGACGCCTCTGCCAGCATCAAATCAAGCTCCCCGCGCAGGCCGTTGTTTTTGCGGAAGCTGCGCTGGGCATTATCCAGACTGCATTTTACATCATCTATATTTTCGTAAATATCTTTTGCCACCGCTAAACTCCTTTCTGCACAGACTGATAAATATATAATCTGTTTTTTCAGGAAATTTTATCAGGGCAAAATTTATTATATTTTCCCATATTCCGCCGTTAAAATCAATAATAACCTAAAAAAAGCACAAAAATACCTGTTTTCTCCGATTAGCTTCTTTTTAAATCGGCCATAAAATGCGACAGCATGCCGCGGATGCGTTTTACCCCCTGCTTCTGCAAACGGTAAATATGCCCGAGGCTTACATGGATGCTGTCTGCCATATCGGCAGCACTGCGGTCTTCCAGATAAATGCCCGTCAGCACCTGCTGTTCCTTGGCAGGCAGACGCTGCAAAGCCTGAGCCACCCTGTCTGTAATCATATTCAGCTCGGCTTCTTCAAACGGCGTCCTGCCGGAAGCAGCCAGCACATCAGCCCAGGCTATGCCGGCAGCATTGGTATCGTCCAGCGAAAAACTTCTCGCGCCGTCCTCCACATGCAGAAAATCAAGCATTCTGCCACGGATGCGGTGCACAGCAAATATGCTGAAGGCTATGCCGCGTTTATAATCATAACGCTCCGCCGCCTCCAACAGCCCGAGCATGCCTTCCTGTACAAGCTCCATTGTCTGCTGTTCGGGCAGCTTGAACCCGGCCGCCGTTTTAAAAACCAGCGGCTGGTAAGACGTCATCAATTTATTATACGCCTCTTGGTCACCTCCGGCATAGCGCTGCCAAAGCTCCGTTTCTTCCTCACGGGAAAGCAGCGGCGTTTTCTGCAGCTCTGCCAGATATTCTTTCAGCATGGGCATACCTTCCTTAAATATTAATTAAACATTCTTAAAATTTACTTAAAAAGTAACTTTATATTCAACGCCATACCAGTCTTCGGTGGTATCATAATCCTTATTGCGTTCATAGTTAATGCTCATATGGCGCGAAATATCATACTGGGCAAAAATGCTTTCATGTTCGCTGTCGGAACTTACCGTATAACCGACAAGCAGATTATCCGTCAGATACTTGCTTACCAGAATATTATACTGGTCTTTTTCATCCTCGGTAAGCTCGCCTTCTTCACGCCCAAGGCTGTGGCCCGTGCGCAGGCGTCCGGAATAAATCATAAATTCATTAAGCCCAAGCGTTTCCTTAAAGATTTCTTCCACGTCGCCCAGCACCGTCATTTCCAGGCCCACCGTCATCAGGTTCTGGAAGTCATCCTGTGTTACGCCCTGGTTTGTGCCGGTTACTTTGCGCTGCAAAGTCAGCATTTTTATAATCTGGTCTTTGGTCAGCGCCGGGTCACTTCGCAGAATCATTTCCATCTGCTCAAGCGGCCCCGTAACACGCAGGAAAATATCATAGCGCCTGAAGCGCGTAGTAGCATCGAGGTTTACCGTCGGCAGCACATCGCCGGGCACCGGCCATGCCACCGAAGCATTGTGAATTTCAAACGGCGTGCGCAGATAGGTTATGGTTCCCTTATCCACCTTAATGTTGCCGTCTATATTAGTATACACTGTACTGCCGGTAACATGCAATCCTCCGGAAAGCCACAAATCGTACAAATATTTGTTGTAAAGGTGAATATCCGGCCCAAGTGTTACCTTAACATCCAATCCGTAGTTGCTGCTGCCTTCGGAAAGCTCCGGTATCGTAGGCATATTGACCAACACATCATCCAGACGGATATCTGCCTGAATATGCGGGCGGTAACCAATGCCGCCGCGGCGGATGCCTTTCTCCGTATCGGTGCGGATAAAATAGCGCTGCGGAATGATGCCCGCCGTGCCGTTAATGCGCCCGGAGAAAATTTCCGAAGCGATTTCCGCATCTTTAAAGACGGCGTTGATGATATAGGTTTTATCTTCCTGTGCGCGCAGGGCATAGTTGCCGGAAGCAGTTACCGTGCCTTTGCCCATCTGCACCGAAAATTCATTCAGCTGAATGTCGTTGCCTGTAAAGTCAACGTCAAGATTAATATTGTCAAATACCGTATACGCATCCTTCAGTTTCATTGAACCGCCGTGAAGGGTTACTTCGCCGTAAACGAGCGGTTCTTCCAGCGTACCGGCCAGAGTTATCTGCCCAAGGGTTTCGCCAACGCCCCACTCAACCATCGGGCTTAAAAGGTGCAGCAGCCCGAGGCGCGCATTGTCAAGATTAACCTTAATATTCATGGATGCTGCCGGATTGCGGCGCTGCTCTGTGCTGCGCAGCAAATCAAGCGGTATATCGCCGCTGGCGCTTAATTTGTAGATATCTTTGTTCAGCTGGGCGTTTTCCAGGCGCAGCGTATCGTTGGCAAGGCTCAGTTTTGCCGTCAGGGTGTCAAAGCCGATGCCTTCAACATCGCCGTCAACAAGGTCTATATCCGCATTGCCCTGCGGATTTTCCAAACTGCCGTTCAAAGCAAGCGACATATCAACTTTACCGTTTAATTTTACCGGTGCATCCATCAAAGCCGTAATTATAGCCGGGTTTGCATGCTGCGCCGAAGCGCTGATATTAAGTTCATGCGTATGCAGGTTTACCCAGCCGCCGGCATTTACGGAGCCCGGAGTTTCTTCCACGGCTGCTTTGCCGTTTGCTTCCGGAGCGCTTTCGGTAAGTTTCAGTTCGTCAAAACTTAAAATACCGTTTTGCAGGCGTCCTTTAAAGCGCATGGAATCATAGCTCAAATCTTTAACTTTTATCTCGTAAACGCGCATGTCGGCAAAAATACCGCTGCCCCTGCCGCGCGGGTTAATCTTCAGGTGGCCGTCTGCCAGCCCGTCAATATCAAGTTCCACGCGTGCCATTTTTAAAATGGAGCGCAAATTGCCGTAAATAAAATCAACATTGCCTGTTAATGTGCGTTCAACGGTATCCAGAGAAAGTTCGGCAGCAAACCTGCCGTCAGGCGACTGTTCAAACGACGCTTCCACGCGGTTATTATGCCTGCCGTCCGCAGTAAGCGTACCAAGAATGTTTTTAAGTTCTTCGCCGTTAACAAATACGGCATCACTGCTGATGCTGCCGTTAAATTCCGGATGCGTAAGCGTGCCGGTAAGGCTGCCCTGGGCGTTAACAAAGCCGTCAAGCGCTACGGTCTCGTCGCTGATTGGCAGCGCGCCCAAGTCCATATCGGTTATATCAAGGGTAAAATTAAGGTTCTGTGCCGCATCCATAGTGCCGCTCAGCGAAGCCTCGGTGGAAAGCGCCTTAATATAGCCTTCGGTAAGGCGCAGGCTGCCGTCGGGCGCATAATAATAGCGTCCGCTGATTTTATCTATCAAAAAGCCTTCGGCACTGCCGTCAGTCAAAAGCAGGCTGCCTTCAATTTCCAGTGAAGATATCGGGCCCATAACGCTTACTTCGTTATCAATGTTGCCCGTAAGTTTAACACCGGGCGCCGCAGCTGCTACTAATGGCTCAGCGCGGATGCCTTTGGTGCTTACGGTTACGCTTACCACAGGTTCGACGCCGCCGATATCCACCATGCCGTTAATAAGGTTATACCCCTGTTCCATGGCAACGCGGTAATCTGTTAAGTGCAGCACACTGCCGGACATGTCAATTTTACCGTGTGCTTCGGGGAATACCAGCCCCGCAATATGCACGTTTTTAACCTGCGTATTGGCGTAAAAATTAATGCCGTTCAAATCGCCGCCAAACTTAAATCCGGCGGTTGCCGTGCCGCTGCCGTTTTGCCCAACTGCCGTAAAGAAGCTGTCCAATGGGAAATTAACCATTTTGCCGCTGCCGCTGAAAGACCCGTCAAACATAACGCTGCCTGTCAGGTTCAGCGCGCCGCCGTCGCCCGCAAAAGCCGCAAACTTTTCAATTTCGCAGCTTTCACTGCCAACCAGTGCTTCAAAATCGACATCGCTCATCTGCAAATCACGCCAGCCAAGGCGTTCCATATTACCGGCAACGGTCAGATTTGTTTCGCCTTTTACTCCGGTCTGCCCGTTAATGGCAAGCAAACCGTCCAAATCAACAGTATCTTCCTTAAACCCTTCCAAAGCAAAATCCGTAATGCCGGAAGCGTTTAAAACGGCAAAAACTTCGCCGTCTTTAATATTGTATTCGCCGTCAAGGCGCAGATGGCCCTGAGCCACATCCACACCGGCTTCATCAAGCATTATGCGGCTGTCCACAATGGTAAAGGGCAAATTCAGATTGGCAAATTCTTGCCCCTTCAAAGCAAGTTTTGCCGCTTTAATTTCACCCTTGCCCTGAATTCTTTCAAGGTCGTTAAAATCTACATCGCAGTTTATCTGCGCCGTATTTCCGTCAACGGTAAGCGCCAAATCTTCAAGCTTTACCTCACGCCCGTCAGCCTCAACGCTGCCGGCCAGTTCAACAGGCAGCGGCTCTCCGCCAGGCAGTGCTTCCGCCGCAAGCTGAATGCTGCCCTTGCCGCTTAAGCTTGTATTTTCGCCGTCGTTTTCCCAGATGAGGTTCAAGCCGTCAACTTCACCGGCAAGTTTCTGCACGGGTGCGTAATCGGCAGCAAAACCGCCAAAGTCCGTTAACGTAAATTTTTCTGTTTTTAAAGCAAGCCGCCCATGGGCATTGCTGTCTACCACACCGGCAATCTTCAGTTCTTCGCCGCCGTAAGCCACAGTGCCGTCAACGGCAAAATTCGGGTTGCCGCTGCCGTCAAGCGAAGCGTTAACGCCAAAATCCCAGCTTCCGTGCGGAGTTTCTACCGATACGGTACCGTCTTCAATGGCAAGATAGCCATAAAAAGGCGTTTCCGAAGAATCAGAAGGTTTTAAAAAGTTACGCAGGTTCCACTCATCCCTGGCGTTCATTTTTAAATACAGCTGTGGGCGCACCAGTTCTATATCCGACAGCGCTCGCGCAGGCGCGGCAAGAGCCTGCAAAGGCGAAACGGAAAATCTCGCCTCCGGCACCTGCGCAATACGCTCTCCGTCCGTGCTGCTTACCTCTAAACCGTAAGCAGTAAATTGCAGGCGGCCGTTCCAATCAAAACGCTCTACCGTAACGGTACCGTTTATATAATTTTGCGACATGGTTTTAACAAGCTCCGGTACCTGCGCCAGGTACTGCGGCGCAATAAATTTAACTGCCGCCGCATAAAGCGCTGCCGTCACTGCCAAAACCAGCAGGAATATTTTCCAGAATCTGTTCATATCTGCCTCCGCAGAAAAAATTATAATTTGACAGTTTATGTATTCTACGTTAAAAATAATCTTCCTGCTGTTTCAAAACAGAAAAAGCATTACACCTTAAATTTTACAAGATGTAATGCTTTTCAATACAAATTAGTTTAATTTTATTCTGCTGTCTGTTCAGCAGCTGCCGTATTTCCGTTTTCAGCAGCGGTGCTTGCAGCATTTTCAGCCGCAGGCTGTTCTGCGTCAGCAGTGTTTGCCGGTGCCTGTGCACTGTCATCAGCAGCGTTTTCAGTTTGAGCTGCCGTATCAGTACCTGCACTCTGCGCATCAGCGGCTTGTGCAGCAGTATCTTCAACCGGTTCGGGGAAGGTTCTCGGTTCCGGTACGGGAACACCTACACCCATGGAAGTATTGAGGGCTGCTTTAGAAGTATTGTAGTTATATAGAGCCTGGTAATAGTTGGTTTTGGCCTGCGTCAGGGCTTCCTGCGCATCCATAACATCGATATTGGTACCAACGCCCGCCTGATAACGTACAACTGCAATGTGGTAATCTTCTTCCGCACTTGCTACGGCAACCTGCGTAGTAGTGATGCGTTTTTCAGCTTCACGCATGCTTAAATAATCGGTACGTACTTCAAGTTCAACGTTATCTTTTATCTGGCGCTGGGATTCCTTTGCTTTGGCAAGGTTTTCCTGCGCTGCATGAATCTTAGACCACGTTACGCCGCTGTCAAAAATATTCATGCTTGCAGTAATACCGACGGACCAATGTTCATTATCATCGCCAGGCCAATTACTATTACCATCACTGTCACTGCCGCCCCAATAATTACCTGCAACAGCGTTAATTTTAGGCATATGCCCGCTGCGTGCAACAACCAGTGCCGCTTCTGCAGAATCTACGGCGTATTCAGCCTGTTTCAGTTCAGGGCGGTGCTGTTCGCTGTAAGCCAGGCAGTAAGCCATATCATTATCATAAGGCACATACTGCAGGCTGTCTTTTAATTTCAGCGTGGTATTCAGCGGTGTGCCGATAATGTTATTTAAAGTTGCTTCAGCAACATCATATTGGTTGGAAGCGGTAATATAATTCTGCTGTGCGTTGGCAAGCTCAACTTCACTGCGCAGTACGTCTGCACGAGCTACAATGCCTACATTGTACTGGGCAATAACATTATCCAGATGCGCCTGCAAACGGTCAACCGATTCCTGGCGCAGAGCTTTCATGTTGGTTGCGTTAAGCATATTAAAATAACCGGTAGTTGCGGTTTCTTTCATTTCATTATAAGCCTGTTCTTCAGCGGAAAGCATGCTGCGGTAATTAGCCTTAGCCTGGCCAATCTGGCCCTGCAGTTCGCCGCCCGTAAAAATCGGCAAAGACGCAGTGATAGAGTTACTGTGATTGTTGCCAATTCTTTTACCTAATGATGCCCCACTCAATATATCTTCTTGATTATCAGCATATCCACCACGTGTAGAATTGTGATTCAGGCTGATGCTGATGCCGCGTGCACTTTTAGCAGCACTGTAATCAGCTTTAGCAGCTTTTCTGTTGTATTCTGCAATTTTTACACTCGGATTGGTAAGCAGCGCCCTCTGGATGGTTTCTTCCAAATCCAGTTCCAAAGTAGCGGCAAAGACGGACTGGGAGCACAGCACGCTTAATGCAGCCGTCAGTGCCAGCACGTTTTTTGCTTTTTTATAACTGAACATTTCATTTACCTCCAATCATTGACTGATTAGTCAGTGTTTAAATTTTATATTTTTTAACCCTAAAAGTCAACTGTTTTTTCAAAAGTTAACAAACTTTTAAAAATAGGTGCGCACACCAACATAGGTGTTATTTTTACTGCCGTGGCGCAAATCGGTCTGCTCGCCCAAAAGCGAGAAATTATCGTTAATTTTAAGCTCGCCGCCAAGTTTTACTTTGGTATCGTCAAAATCATATACCTGCGTATAAAGGCGGAAACGGTCGGCTATATTGTAGCCAAGCCCCACTCCGAACTCGCCCTGCATGCTGCCCATGCTTACATCGGCGGCGTCAAACTGCTTGCCAAACTGTAAATCCAGCTTGTTACTGTCGCCAAGGTCATAGCCGCCCAGGTAAAAAAAAGTGTCGTCCTGCGGGCGGAAGGTTACGCCCAGATTGCTGCGCCAGTCGCCGCCTTCCGCACTGTGCGTAACGTCGGCGCTTATTTCTGCCGTTTCCAGAACGCCCAGCATGCGGTTGGCTTTTTCGCTTGCCTCACGTGCATTATGCAAAGTAGCTTTTAAATCATCTTCTGTCTGCGGGTCGCTGGCAACCTTTTCCAAAAGTTTGCTGGCTTCTTCAATTCTGGCACTTGTTTTGGCCATGTTCTCTACAATTACGGCAAAATTCTGCCCGGTATGCCCAGCATTAACCTCGCCGATAATATTCTGCATGCTGTCGGCCGTTGCGTTCATGCGCGCCGACATTTCGCTCAGCTGCTTAACCATGCTGTTAATCTGCTGCTGGTTGTCAACTGCCACATCAGCCATTACCTTGGTAAAAGTATTCATGTTGGCACTGATGTCTTTCATATTGATGAAACCCTCACGCAGCGACTGCTGCACTTCCGGGTCGCCAAACACATTGTCAAGAGCATCGGCAATGTTTTCCAGTTTTTCAAGCGCATCGCCGGACGCGCTCATAAAGGTGTCAAACCCGCCTCCGGGAACGCCTTTAACCCTGTCGCCGTCCTCCAGAAAAGCGCTTACCGCACGCGGCGGCGGCTGAATATCGACAAATTTTTCGCCTAAAATGCCGTCGGAATTAATGGAAAACGTTGATTCCTGCGGAATGCGCACATTGTCGTTAATTTCGGCGGTAACTTCAATTCCGTCCTCGTTAACGGCAAGGCCTTTAACAGTGCCTACCTGCACACCGGCATAGCGCACCATGTTGCCCTCCATCAGCCCGGCAACCTGCGGGTAATCTATTGTAATATCGTATTTGTCACTGCCAAAGCTGAATGTTCCCAGAAAGGTTATCATCGCTGCCAAAATTGCGGCTCCGCCCAGGGTTATTGCGCCTACTTTAACTTCGCTGGAACTCATTTTATCACCTGCTCTTTAATCTCGCGCCCTTCTATAAAGGCCTTTACAATCGGGTTGGTGCTGTTTTTCATTTCTTCTGCCGTGCCTATGGCAACGATATGCCCTTCATAAAGCATTGCCACGCGGTCAGCCGCGTAAAACGCCGACTGCATGTCATGCGTTACCAGCACCGAGGTTACATGCAGCTGCTCCTGCGTCTTTTTTATAAGCCGGCTGATATTGCGGCTCATAATCGGGTCAAGCCCGGCTGTCGGTTCGTCATACAAAACTATTTCCGGGTTTACGGCAATAGCGCGGGCAAGCCCCACGCGCTTTTTCATGCCGCCGCTAAGTTCCGCCGGGTACAAATCCTGCGTATCTGGCAGGCCTACCAAATCAAGCATCTGCGTTACAATGCCCTGTATTTCTTCATCACTCTTATCAGTATGCTGGCGCAGCCCGAAAGCGACGTTTTCGCCCACCGTTAAAAAGTCGAACAGTGCCGAATACTGAAACACCATGCCCATTTTCATGCGCAGGCGGTTCCAGCCGTCCTCATCAAGCCCGCTTACATCTTCGCCCTGAATTAAAATCTGCCCTCCGTTCGGCTCCAAAAGCCCTATCATCGAGCGCAGCACAGTACTTTTGCCTGTGCCGGAAGGACCGAGCACCGCCAGCGTTTCGCCCTTGTAAACGTCAAGGTCAATATTGTCCAGCACCGTATGCGTGCCGAAGGTGATATTCAATTGGCGCAAACTGATAACCGCTTCTGCCATTTAATTTACCTCATACATACAGCACTGCCGATAAAAAGTAGTTGGCAATAAAAATTAAAATTATCGAAAGCACTACGGATTCCGTAGTGGCAAGGCCTACGCCTTCGGCGCCCTGTTTGGCGCCCAGTCCCTTATGGCTTGCCACAATGGCGATAATGCCGCCGAAAACCATGCTTTTAAGCATGCCGCCGGTAACATCAAAAATATCGGCAAATACTTTAATGGAATTAACATATGTAAAATTACTGATACCTGCGTAATAATGGGCAACCACCCAGCCGCCGATATTGCCGATGCCGTTGGCAAAAACAATGAGCACGGGCATCATCAGCACTGCCGCCAGAAAGCGCGGCACTACAAGGTATGTTATCGGGTTGGTGGCCATTACTTTTAAAGCGTCAATCTGTTCGGTTACCTTCATGGTTCCAAGCTCTGCCGCTATGGCTGCGCCTATGCGTCCGGCAACAACCACGCCGGTAAGCACGGGCACAAGCTCGCGCCCAAGCGCGATTGCCACTATGCCGCCAACGGAGGACGCAGCGCCGAAACGCACAAATTCCGTTGCCGTCTGCAGGGCAAAAACCATGCCGGTAAAAAGTATCGTCATCAGCACAATGGGCAAAGAATCGGCACCGAGCCTTGACATCTGCCGTATGGTTTCCCTGGCATCTGCATTTTTCAGCCGCGCAGCCGTATCCAGAAACAGCTGCATTATGCGCCCTGTATCGTGGCACGACCTGATGACAAAACCGCCCACGGCCGCACATATTTTTTTCAGCATCGGCCTCTTCCTTTCCCAAAAAATTTAAGTTATTTTTATATAATTCAAGATAAAGCAAAAATTCCCTGCTTATTTTAAACCGGGCTTTTTAACGTTTTTGTAAATTTTTCAGCCGGTAACTTCAACCATAATGTCTGCCGTGCCGTCCACGATAAAATTCATGGTTGTTTTCTGCTTGGCAGGTGTGCCCGCAAGAGCCGCCGCAAAGCCGGTATCCTGCTGCTGCGCCGCCATATCCGGGTCCGGCAGGGACGCTATATCCACAATGATTTCGTTATTCTGGTCCGCATTGTTAATATCGGCAATAAAGTCTTTTAAAGTGCGGCGCTGCGGCTTTTTGGCAGCCGGTATGCCTTCTTCCTGCTGGCGTTTCATCAGCTCCTGCATCCACGCCAGGCTGCTGCCCCCACGCACATTCAGAGCCATTTTGCCCGGGCGCTGCTGTTTGGGCACGGTAAATTTAACCGTTCTTGTAAATTTTTCCGCACGGTAAGGCTGCAATTCCACATCAATGGCCAGCTCTTCACCTGCGCGCACGTTAAGCTTCTGCGGCCGCGCGGAAATTATTTCCGCAACTTCCGGCTCGGTACCGAGCACCACATTTGCCTCTATGTTGTAAACATCAATTTTTTCAAACTTATTCTGCGCCAAAAGCGTTGCCGCCTGCACCAGTTCCTGGCTTATCATTTTTAAAATGCCGGCATCCGCATAATACATGTTTTCGCGCTGAATTTTAATTTGTTCACCGCCGGCGCTGCGCCCGTCAATACGGAAATTAAAACGTGCCGTGCCGCCGCCTTCCCTGTCTGCAACGCGCGTAACGGTGTTGTAGGTTACGGTGTCAACCATCGAAGGCAAAAGCGCGTCGTCGTCAATAAGCTCCGTGCGCGCACTGCCGTTAACGCCGCGCGAAGAATCGGTAACGGAAACATACATGGGTATTACCTTCGGCGGAGCGCCTATTTGGGCCGCAATACCCGCGCTGCGGTCCTGCGTTACGGTGCCTACGGTTGCCCCAAGGTTGCCGACTTTATAAGCGCTTTGCAGATTAGGCAGCGAAGCCAGAATCCATGCCCGCTCCAGAAAATAATTGCTGTCGCCGCGCTGCATAAAGGGATGCCCGAAAGCAAGCAGGCTGCCGTCATCGCCAACCCAGGTTACAGTGCCCAGTGCGCCAAGGCGGATATCGCCGCGGATTAAGGAAACGCCGATAGCGCTGCCCGGTTCGATGGGCTTATCGGAATTAAAACCGCCGCTGCCGCCCGCTCCGGTAGCCTCCAGCCCCAAAGGCGCAAGTTTGCTGTTTAAATAATCAAGCCCTTTGGGCGTAAAACCGCCCGCCATCAGCATTGTGCTTTTGGGTACAAGTTCGGAAGGGCGCGGGCTTGTTTCGTTCAGTAAATCAAGCATCCGCCCGATGGGCGTTAAAAAGCAGTAATGAGGGTCGTTAAACTCTTTGCCGAAAGCAACGGCGCCGACAAGCCTGCCGTTAATATACACCGGGCTGCCGCTCATGCCCTGCGCAACGCCGCCGCTTTTTTCGATAACGTCGCCGCTTGTGCGCACAAGTATGCTGTACCCTCCGGCTTCGCTGCCGGTAACGCCGATAACTTCAACATTAAAGTTTTCGATATTGTCGCCGTTAATAACCGTCTTGCCAATGCCCTGCATGCCCGGGCGGATATCTTCCACCGGCATCAGCGGCACATTGGCAGCGCATAATAAAGGCAAACTGAATATAAGCAAAATACTAAAAATAAAAAGCAATAATTTTTTTGTATTCATAAAGTCCCCACATCGCAAATAATGCAAAACCGGCCTGGGCATAAGCCGCACGCCGGTTTAATTCCGTTTAAGCAAAACAGCCGCACGCAGCCTTGGCATGCATGGCTATATTATACTATTTTAAAAATTTTCTGGCAAGCGTCAGCCTTTGGTAGGGAACACGCCCAAGCCTACGCTGACAGGCCTTTCCCTTCCGTCTGAAGGCGTATTTAAAATTTTTCCGTCCAGCACCATTTCGCTGCTGCCGCCGCCGTCAAAATTAACGGCCTGCCATGCGCCGAGTTTTACAAGGTATGAAGCAAGCTCCTGCAAAGTCATACCGGCAGAACTGCTGCTGCGGCCGTCCACAACAAGCAAAATAACTGTGCCGTCTTTTTTTACGCCTGCCGCAGTACGGGGCGCACGCCCGCGGGCAATATCGTAAGCAATGTTTTCTTCGGCGCTGCGCACGTCAGCTTTGCCATCCGCTACCAGCGAAGGCCCTGCTCCCACAACAAGTTCCGCTTCATCCGCAGTTTCATTGCCAAGCGTTTCACGCAGGCGCACGCGGTCGCCAACCTGTACGCGCTCCAGCACTTTTGCGGCCATGCCGTGCCCCGAAAGCACAACACTGTCTTTATCAAGCTTCATGTTGCCTGCGCCGCTTACTTCCGTAACGCGCCCGTTAGCGGCAATGCGTATTTCATAACCGTACTGGTTGGTTTTTGTGCCCGGCCCGTAATAATGCGTGTAAAGCACCACATCATCGGCAATGCGGGCACGGTTAATGCCCTTCACATCCAAAAACGTGCCCAGTTTGGGGAAGAAAGCGCGCCCTTCATAAGCCAGGTCCTGCATTACCATCGGCTTGCCGCCGGCAACAACCAGTGCACTGCGCGGCTGGCTTTCCATGCCGAGCCATTCTCCGTCTAGTTTTAAATTGCCGATAATCCAGCCGTCCGAATCAAAATACGAAGCATTAACTGCCGCACGCGCACCGACGGCTTTGGCTGCCTTCAGCAAGGTTCCACGCCCGTTTTTGTTAACCGCGCCGCTGAACGGTTTTAAAATATAGCGGTTTTTCGGGGCGATTTCCAAAATATTTACTTCCACCGGCAAACCGTTCATATCCTCGCGGCGGTAAATATGCGTCAACCCTTTGCCCATATCGCTGCTGGTAGATTCCACGCGGATGCGGAAAATATCAAGCACCAGACGGTTGGGCTGCTTCAGCACAAACACCTTGTGCTGCGCTTCGCTGTTTAAATCAACAATCAGGCGTGTTTTATCGCCCTTTTCCTGCAAGCGGGCTTTTTTTATAATCGGGTCCTTAACCTTGGAAACAATATCGTCGTCTACTTTTGCGTCAAATTCCAGCACAAGCTGTTTTTTTGAGTTCTTAATTTCTTCATACTCAACTTTTCCGTCCAAATCCACAACAAAACGTATTTTGCTGGGGCTGCTGCTGAAACGGAAATTTTCAACCTCCGCCGCCATTGCGGAAAGCGGCACCATAACAACAAGCAGCGCCGCGGCAAGCAGCCTGCCGAATGCTTTTAACATAACTTACCTCCGTGAAAAAACAATACACAGCCCGTAAGCTGTGTATTATAAAACCTAACTAATCAGTCGTTGCCGACAACAGAACCCGGACGCAGATTGTTCAGCTCGCTGAGCGCCTTGCCGGTGCCCAAAGCCACGCAGTCCAGCGGGTTTTCCGCAACCGTTGTTTTAATGCCGGTTTCCTCAGTCAGCAGCTGTGCCAGTCCGTCAACCAGCGCGCCGCCGCCTGTAAGCACCATGCCCTTATCAACAATATCTGCCGAAAGTTCCGGCGGACATTTTTCCAGCACGCCGCGGATGGTGCCAATAATAGAATAAACAGGTTCGCGCAGCGCGGCACGCGCATCTGCCGAAGTTACCTTAATGGTGGTAGGCCTGCCTGCAATAAGGTCACGCCCCTGCACTTCCATATCCGTGCATTTGCCGTTGGAAAGCACGGTAGCCACGTTCATTTTTATTTTTTCCGCCGTCGGTTCGCCAATCAGCACGTTGTAAACTTTTTTTACATAGCGCACAATCGCTTCGTCAAAAGCATCGCCGCCAACGCGGATGGAAGAATCAACAACCACGCCGCCGAGGCTTAAAATGGCAATATCTGTTGTGCCGCCGCCGATATCAATTACCATGCTGCCGCTCGGCACGCTGATGTCAAGCCCTGCGCCAAGCGCCGCTGCAAGGGGTTCTTCTATTAAATAAGTTTTGGAAGCGCCTGCCTGCATGGCAGCCTCCAGCACGGCACGTTTTTCTACCGAAGTAATGCCTGTCGGAATGCACACCATAATGCGCGGCTTGCTGAAAAAGCTCTTGCCGGCCACACGTTCCACCACAAATTCCAGCATTTTCTGCGTTACGGTATAATTGGCAATTACGCCCTCTTTAAGCGGACGGATAACGGAAATGCTTTCCGGAACTTTGCCAATCATATCGCGGGCCTCGTTGCCCACCGCCAGAATTTTATTTTTGCTTCTGTTAATTGCCACAACGGAAGGCTCGTTAAACACGATGCCCTTGCCCTTGATGTACACCAGAAGATTGGCTGTACCAAGGTCAATGCCTATATCTACACTGTTAAAAAACATACTTTCACCTACTTTTAATCTTTCGTGCCAACGCGTTTAATGTCCGCGCCGAGCCTGGTCAGTTTAGCTGCAATTTCTTCGTAGCCGCGGTCGATATGGTAAATATCGCAAATTTCCGTTGCCCCTTCGGCTACAAGCCCTGCAAGTATCATTGCCGCACCGGCACGCAGGTCAGTTGCCCTTACAGTGCAGCCTGTTAAATGGGCCGGGCCGGTAATAACGGCGCTGCGCCCTTCTGTGGTAATATTTGCCCCCATGCGGTTTAATTCAACCACATGCATAAAACGGTTTTCAAAAACAGTTTCGGTAATTTTGCTGCGCCCTTCCGCAACGGAAAGCATGGCCATCATTTGTGCCTGCATATCCGTAGGGAAGCCTGGATACGGCAGGGTTTTAATATCAACGGCCTTCAGCCTGCCGCTGCCAACAACGTGAATACGGTCGATATCTTCTTCAACCAGCGCACCGGCCTCGCGCAGCTTGGCAATCAGCGGTTTCTGGTGTTCCGGCAGTACGTTTTCAATAATTACATCGCCGCCGGTCATTGCCGCCGCAATCATGTAAGTGCCTGCCTCAATGCGGTCGGGAATAACGGAATGCTGCACGCCGTGCAGTTCGGATACGCCTTCAATGGTAATAACGTTGGTACCGGCGCCGCGCACACGCGCACCCATCTGGTTAAGATAGTTGGCAAGGTCTACAATTTCCGGTTCTTCGGCCGGGTTTTCCAAAACCGTGGTACCATTTGCCATTGCTGCCGCCATCATAATATTTTCGGTTGCGCCCACACTCGGAAAATCAAGGTAAATATTGGCGCCCGTCATGCCTTCAGGCGCAGAAGCCTCAATATAGCCATGCCCCTGTTCAATTTTTACGCCCAAAGCTTCAAAACCTTTTAAATGCAAGTCAATCGGCCTTGTGCCGATAGCGCAGCCACCCGGCTGGGAAATGCGGGCATAACCCTTGCGTGCCAAGAGCGGCCCCATAACAAGGAACGAAGCGCGCATGGAACGTACAAGCTCATAAGGCGCTTCGCAGGAGGTAATTTCCCTGCTGTCAATTTTCAGCGTATGCGGCTCGGAAGCGTCAACTTTGATGCCAAGGCATTCCAAAACCGCGCAAATTGTGCGCACATCCTCCAGCGCAGGAATTTCATCCAGCCTGCTCGGCGAAGTACCAAGAATAGAAGCGGCAATAATAGGCAGCACGGCATTTTTGGCGCCGCTTGTTTTTACTGTGCCTACAAGGCGGTTGCCGCCTTTAACTATCAATCTTTCCAACTGCAAACTCTCCTGTTCTTAAAATCCATTCTATCAAAAGGGCATACTTTTCAAAATAAATATTTTCTGTAGTAGTTTATCACTTTTTTTACAGCTTGGCAATCTCTGCCGGATAAAAAAACGCCTGCCGTTTTTCTTAACGGCAAGCGCTTTTCAAAACAAATTTTCAGGCAATCAGATACCGCGGTCCTGCATTTTCAAACGGTCTGCCAAAATATTGTAATGGGTTTCCATTTCCATAATTTCTTTTTTAATACCGGCGATTACATCCGGGTCTTCTTCAACTTTCAGGCGTTCGCGCAGTTCTTTTATGCCCTGCTTCAACTGAAACATTTTATTTCCGGATACAGCATTAATTACATCAGCCACAGTAATCAACTCCCATCATTCTTTGTATTTTTATTATACCAAAATATGGGGCTGTAAGCAAAGTTTTATTCAAACGATTTTTATTAAAATTAAATATAATTTCACAAATTCCCATAAGAAGGATTTATGCGGCTCAAATATTTAAATTTTTTACTTGAACTCGAAATTTGTTTTTGCCGGGCAGTAAATTTTAAACCTTGCTGCTTACGGCATAACATTTTATGCAGCTGCCGCAAACTAAAGATAGTTTTAATTACTCCTGCGCGGAGATACAAAAAGCGGATGGCACAAGCCATCCGCTTTTAAAGCTTTCCTTATTAAACTTTGTAAAGTTAAGATTAGAAAGTGAAGTACAGTTCGGTGAACATGGTGTCAGCGTCTTTGCTGCCTACTTGAGATTCGAAGTCATAGTAGTTGAATACGCCAACGATGTTTTTAGCAAAGGTGTAGCTTGCGCCGTATACCATACCTTTGTAACCGCCATTGTCATGGAGTACAGAATCGAAACCATCAGTGGTCGGGCTGATGTAAGCGTTAGCGGACTGATCGAAGTAACCTACATGCAGACCATAGGAACCAGGTTCATCAGCAGTAGCGCCCTTCCAAGCGAGGTCTGCATACCAGCCGTCTTTGCCAGCACCATCAACATATTCGTCATCACCGCGCATATATTCAGCAGCAAGAGTAAAGTCAGGAGCGAAGTTGTAGCTTACGCCAACGTTCCAGATGTCTTTACCTTCATTAGCGTCAGTAGTAAAGTATGCAGCATAAGCATCAACTGCACCCATGTCAGCAGTTACGCCAGCAACATAGAGACGGTCTTCAGAATCAAGAAGATACGTAACATTATCATTGTCTGCACCTTTAGCAGCCATGCCAAATACCTGTACTTTGTCGCCATAAGCAAGTTTAACGCCATCAATATTGGTATCGAGTACGTTACCAGTGAAGGTTACTTCGTTCCAACGGCCGGCAGTTACATCCATACCGCCAAGACGGCCTTCAACATAAGCACGTTTCAGTTCAACTTTGTCATCACCATGAGTGCCAAGGTCATCTTTACCAGTACTATCCATACCATGGAATGTCTGAGTGTTTTCAAACATACCGGTGTAGGTCCAGTCTTCGTTAACCTGGCCGTTTACCCACAGACGGGTACGGAGAGCTGCATTGTCACCATCAACGTCGCCGTCAACATCTTTGTAAGAGAAACGAGCCTGACCGGTGATTTTTACGTTGTCAGCTTTTTTCTCAAGGTTAGCAACGCGAACGCCGAGGCTGTCGAGTTCGTCAGCAAATTCAGCAGCTAATTTGTCTACGTTAGCGCCTTTTGCCATTGCTTTAGCAACAATCTGAGCCATTTCATAACGGGTCATCAGTTTGTCGCCGCCGTAGGTGCCGTCAGGATAACCATCAACTACACCAGCAGCTGCCAGTTTGTTTACTGCGTCATAAGCCCAATGACCTGCCGGTACATCGGAGAACGGATTTGCGGCATAAGCGCTTGCAGTTACGCCAAGAGCCATAGCCATTGCGAGAACTAAAGATTTTTTCATTTTGCCATTCATCCAGGGAAATAAAATTTTTACCCTTTCAGAAACCTTTTGCGCAAAACTTTCCGTTTCGGTTTTTTATGCGCGAGTTGCCGTGTTTCCTCTGCATCCAACCAATACAGTCCGCAAATTGCAAACGGTTTTTAAAAGGATGTGTACACTTTACCATAATTTCACAATGCCGTCAAGAACATTTTACAATTTTTAGTGAATTTTTATCAGTTTTTTCTGCATAGAAAAACAGGCAGCGCATAAACACTGCCTGTTTGTAAATAATTTTACATTATTTGCTGAAAGCGTCCGTTAACGGAGGCACAATCTGTTTTTTGCGGGAGAGTACGCCCGGCAGGTAGTAATGGCCTTCTGCTTCCGGTTTGCCGAAAGCTTCCGTAACTTTTGCCTGGTTTACACCGGCAACCAGAAGGTCGGTAGCTTCGGAAAGAATATCCGTTACCATCAGGAAGGACAAATCAAAGCCTTCGGTTTCGCGCATGGCTTCCAGTGCCGCTAAAAGTTCCGGCATTTTATCCAGCCCCTGCTGGCGGCCCATAATGTTAATCTGCGCCACGCTGGCTTTGGTTTCGCCGAAATCAAATTCTTTCAAATCGGTGCGTACCAGTTCGTCCGCGGTTAAACGGGCAATAACGGAGCCCTGTTTCAGTTCTTCCATGGCATAGGCTTCCAAATCCTCAAGCCCGGCAATTTTTTGCAGTTTTGCCGCAGCGTCCTTATCCTGCTGAGTGGTGGTCGGGCTGCGGAAATACAGGGTATCAGAAATAATTGCCGATAAAAGCAGGCCTGCAATTTCGCTCGGCAGTTCCACTTTGTGTGCTTCTGCCATACTGGTAATAATGGTTGCCGTGCAGCCTACGGGTTCTTCGCGGATATAAATAGGAGCCGCGGTATGCAGGCCGCCCATGCGGTGATGGTCAATTACCTCAATGATTTCAGCTTCTTCGCTGCCTTCAACGGCCTGTGCGCGTTCGTTATGGTCAACAAGAATAAGCTGGGTTTTGTCGGGTTTCAGCAGGCGTACCTTGTCAATCATGCCAATGTAGCGGCCGCCTTCCACAACCGGGTAGGAGCGGAAATTGGTATCGAGCATGGCATTTTTAACATCGTCCAGAAGTTCGTTGTTGTTGAAGGAAACAACGCTGGTAGTCATTAAGTCTTTAACCGGGGCGTCCAGCAGCTGGCTGTAATCAACAGCGCCGGTTTCGTTTTCCTGTGCGCAAAGCTCTTTATAGAAGCATTTGGCAAGGTCGGTTACGGTAACAACGCCTTCAATATTTTCCGGCGTGCCGACAGGCATGCAGCGCACGCCGTAGTCGGTAAACAAATGGCTTACCTCACGCAGTTTGGTTTCGCCGTTAAGCATGGGCACAGCAATCAGTTCCACATCTTTCAGACGAGGGTACATATCCTCAATTAAAACCGGTTCTTCCACGCCGAAATAATTAAGAACATACTGTGTTTCAGGGTTCAGCGCACCTGCGCGAGCCGCAACGGCATTAACGCCAAGCTGCCTTTTTAACCACGCATAGGCAACTGCGGAGCAGATAGAGTCCGTATCCGGGTTGCGGTGGCCGATGACATATACTGGTTTATCCACGTTCAGCACTTCCTTTTTGCAGGCAGACCTGGCTGCCGTAATGATTTTTAGTGTAATAATTATTATATCATAAAAAACTTTAAATTACCGCTGAAATTTTGTTTATTTGGCACGTTTATCGCCCAGCGTTGCCAAAAGTTCCGCCGGGTTAATATTATGGTAGGCCAAAAGCACAAGGCAGTCGTACCACAGGCCGCTCATCTCATCCAGCACTTCCGTCCTGCTGTCATTTTTAGAGGCAATAATGGTGCTCGAAGTATCTGCGCCAAGCTGTTTTAAAATTTTATCCTGCCCGGACATAACCAAATGCCTTGCAGCGGAATTATCGCCGCCAGACCGGCGTTTATAGCAGATTAAGCGGTAAATTTCGGCAAGTACACCGTGAATGCCGTCCGGTTCAGGCACGGGCAGGCTGCCGCTTTGCCATACCGGCTGCGTAAATACGCCCAGCCCGCTGCGCCCCGGCAGCGCTTTTACCAGAAGCACCGTACCGTTTTTACCGGCAGTAATTTCCGTAACCGAAAAAGCTGCGCCGTCTTCCGCGGCGTTATAGGCTTTTTTTGTTTCCGGGTCATACAGCCACAGGCTGCCGTTTTCCGCCGTGCGCGCCAGTGCTTCGCCGTCCATTTTGGCAAGCGCCAGCACCTCGTCCGTACCGGCATCCTGCACTATGGCATTAATATAGCCGTGAACATTAAATTTTAAAGCTGCAAAATCAATTTTCATCTTTTCCGCCTTCTCTTAAAACGGGCATTACGGAGTTATACCCGTCCGCTCCGTATACCAGGCAGCGCTTTACGCGCGAAATGGTTGCCGTGCTGGCGCCTGTTTTCTCCACGATTTCTTCATAAATGCAGCCGGCATCAAGCATTCTGGCAACCTCCAGACGCTGCGCCATTGCTTTTAATTCGGTAATGGTACAAATATCTTCAAAAAAGTTTGAGCATTGCTGCTCATCTTTTAAACTTAAAACAGCCCTAAACAGCTGCGCGGTTAATTTATCCCTGGTTTTTGCAGGCATGGCTGTCCTCCTTGGTTAACACCCGTAAAATTTTAAATTGGATATTTTCTATCCTTTCTTACTTTAATACTTTATTTTATAAAAAGTCAAGTAATTTTAACGGATTTTAAGAAAAATTTTATTGACAGATTTGTAAATAACGTGTATTATTGGTACATCAACTTCATACAAACATTCATCAAGAGTAGCCGAGGGACTGGCCCGATGACGCTACGGCAACCATCCTTAGTGAAACGGTGCCAAATCCAACGGAACATTCCGGCAGATGAAAGAGGTCTTAAAACTTGTACCCTTCACCTGTTCGTGAAGGGTTTTTTAGTACCTTAGAAAAGAAAGAGGAACACCGCATGATTGAATTAGTAAATGTAGAAAAAACTTACCACACCTCCTCGGGTGACATTCACGCCTTAAAGCGTACCAGCCTTACCATTAACCAGGGCGAAATTTTTGGCATTATCGGCCTTTCAGGCGCAGGCAAATCAACGCTTATCCGCTGCATTAACATGCTGGAAGTGCCGACCGCCGGGCAGGTTTTTGTAGACGGTGAAGAACTTACCGCCATGACGGAAACGCAGCTGCGCAAAACACGCCAGAATATCGGCATGATTTTTCAGCATTTTAACCTGCTTGCCAGCCGCACCGTTTTTGACAACATTGCCTTTCCGCTGGAAATTCAGGGGCTTGGCAAAGATGAAATCAAAAAGCGCGTGGAACCGCTGCTGGAGCTTGTACAACTGCAGGACCGCGCCGACCACTACCCCAGCCAGCTTTCCGGCGGGCAGAAACAGCGCGTAGGCATTGCCCGCGCCCTTGCCAGCAACCCGAAGGTTCTTCTGTGCGACGAAGCAACAAGCGCGCTTGACCCGCAGACCACCAAATCCATTTTGAACCTGCTGCGCGACATTAACCAGCGTTTAAACCTTACCATAGTAATGATTACGCACCAGATGGAAGTTGTAAAGGAAATCTGCGACCGCGTAGCCGTTATTGAAAACGGCAGCATTATAGAAGAAGGTAATATGGTGGACGTATTTACCAACCCGCAGAACCAGACTACAAAGGAATTTGTTAAGAGTGTCGATAAAAACACTCTTCCGGAATCACTTAAAAGCACGCCCGTCAGCAGGGAATATTTTGAAGGCGCAAACCTCGCCGTGCGCTTGTCCTTCTTCAGCGGCAACGCCGACAAGCCCATTGTTTCCGGCATGATTAAACGCTTCGGCGTAGACGCCAACATTATTTCCGGCAACACCGACCAGCTTAAAGACCGCATTTACGGCACTCTGCTGATTGTTATTGAAGGCCCGCAGAAAGCCCTTGAGGACTCGCTGGATTATTTAAACAGCCAAAATCTGCAAGTGGAGGTAATTGGTTATGTCAAATGAAATGATTGAACTTTTAATAAAATCCTTTTGGGAAACCGGCTACATGGTTATTGCCTCCACCGTGCTGGCAAGCCTTATCGGCATACCGCTGGGCATCATCCTTACGGTAACTCGCAATGGGCACATTCTGCCGAACGCCGTTATCAACTCCGTGCTGGGCGTTATCGTTAACGCCACCCGTTCCACCCCGTTTATTATTTTAATGGTAGCCATTATTCCGCTTACCCGTATGCTGGTTGGTTCTTCCATCGGCACTACGGCAGCAATTGTGCCGCTTACCATTTCCGCAGCACCTTTTATTGCGCGCGTTATCGAATCTTCGCTGCTTGAAATTGACCACGGCGTTATCGAAGCCGCACAAAGCATGGGTGCAAGCCCGATGCAGATTATTTACAAGGTTCTGCTTCCCGAATCGCTGCACTCCATCGTGCTCGGCATTACCCTTGCGGTTATCGCCCTTATCGGTTACTCCGCCATGGCGGGCGTACTCGGCGGCGGCGGCCTCGGCGACCTTGCCATCCGCTACGGCTACCAGCGTTTCCAGCCGGATGTAATGATTGTTACCGTTGTTATCCTGATTCTCATGGTACAGCTCATTCAGTTTATCGGCGACACGCTCAGCAAAAAACTTAATAAAACCAAATTATAATGTTAGCAATTTATTTTAATTTTAATATTTTAGAGGAGGATTACTATGAAATTAAAAAGAATTTTGGCCGCACTGGCGGTTGGCACACTGGCACTCGGCATTTTTGGCTGCGGAGGCAGCGAGAAAGCAGCGGACACTTCCGCACCCGTTAAGGTAGGCGTTACCGCAGGCCCCCATGCCGAAATTATGGACGAAGTTAAAAAACTGGCTGCCAAAGACGGCTTAAACATAGAAGTTGTAGAATTTAACGACTTTGTAACGCCGAACATTGCCTTGCAGCAGGGCGAAATTTTTGCCAACAGCATGCAGCACAGGCCTTACCTTGACGCCACGCTGAAAAAAGAACCCGGCTTTGAACTGGTTGAAGTTTTTAAAACCGTAAACTTCCCAATGGCGGTTTATTCCGATAAAATCAAAAAAGGTGAAGCCATTCCCGACGGCGCAACCATCGGCATCCCGAATGACCCTTCCAACGGCGGCAGAGCGCTTTTGCTGCTTGCCGAGCAGAAATTAATTGAAGTTAAGGACATTAATGACGTTACCACCTCCGTTGCCGATATTACCGGCAACCCGCATGGCTATAAATTTCTTGAGCTTGACGCTGCTACCATTCCCCGCAGCCTGCCGGATGTAACCGTTGCCGTTATTAACGCCAACTACGCTCTGCCTGCCGGGCTGAACCCCATGATGGATTCCTTAATGGTTGAAGGCGCGGCTTCCCCGTACATCAACATTTTTGTAACCAAAAAGGAAAATGCCGCCGACCCGCGCATTAAGCAGCTGCAAAAAATTTACCAGTCCGCCGAAGTTGAAAAATTCATTAACGACCACTTTAAAGGCTCCGTTACCGTCGGAGGTAAACCATGAAACGTATTTTGCATTTATTAGTTTTGCTTATAATTGCCCTGTGCTTTATGCCCGCCGCTTACGCGGAAAGCCCCGTTGACCGCCCCGTGAATACCAGCAGGCTTGACGATATATTTGCCAGCCGTGGCGTAAACGGCACCCTTGTAATTTATGATGTACAGAAAAACGGTTACTGGCTGCACAACGCCAGACGTGCGGCAGAGCGGTTTTACCCCGCCAGCACGTTTAAAATTTTTAACAGCCTTATCGGTTTAAGCGAAGGCGTTGTTAAAGATGCGGACGAAGTTTTTTACCATTATAGCGGCGAACCGGTGTACCTTGAAAGCTGGAAAGCCGACGCCAGCCTGCGCAGCGCCATAAAACTCTCGCAAGTGCCCGCCTATAAAGAACTGGCGCGCCGCATCGGTACGGAACGCATGCAGGCCAACATTAAAAAGCTGCACTACGGCAACGAAAGCATTGGCAACAAAATCGACAGTTTCTGGCTGGAAGGGCCGCTTAAAATAAGCGCGCTGGAGCAGGTAAAGCTGCTGACCAAACTTGCCCGCAGGCAATTACCCTATCCGCAAAAGGCGCAGCAGCAGGTTTGTAACATAACCGTTTTAAAACAGACCGATGCCTGCACGCTGCACGGCAAAACCGGCTGGGCAACGGACAACATAAAAACCCCGGTAGGCTGGTTTGTTGGCTGGGCCGAAACCAAAGACAACCTGTATGTTTTTGCCATGAACATGGATTTAACCGACGCCGCAGATTTGCCGTTAAGAGAAAGTATAACCCTGGAGTGCCTTCGAAGTTTAAAACTTTTATAAAGCAGTTTATAATTATACTAAGCAGTAGATTGAAAGAAGGGATACTATGGCATATTTAGGCGAAGATATTAAAAAACTCGGTTTTGGGCTGATGCGCCTGCCGAAAACCGGCGAGGCCATCGACATTGAACAGACCAAAAAAATGGTAGATATGTTCCTGGAAGCAGGCTTTACCTATTTTGATACGGCGTGGGCCTACCCCGGCAGCGAAGACGCTATCCGCCAGGCGCTGGTAGAACGCTACCCGCGTGAAAAATTTCAGCTTGCAACCAAAAACGCCGCCTGGATTAACTGCAAAACACGTGAAGAAGCAGTTAACCAGTTTGAAACCAGCTTAAAACAAACCGGCGCAGGCTATTTTGATTTTTACCTTCTGCACAACCTCGGCGAAAGCCGCACCAAATATTTTGACGATTACAATATGTGGGACTTTGTGCAGGAGCAAAAAGCCAAAGGGCTGATTAAGCACGTTGGTTTTTCGTTCCATTCCACGCCGGAAGAACTGGACGCCATTTTAAACGCTCACCCCGAAATGGAATTTGTGCAGCTGCAAATTAACTATGCCGACTGGGATTACCCCGCCGTGCAAAGCCGCCGCTGCTACGAAGTAGCACGCAAACACGGCAAGCCCGTTATCATTATGGAACCGGTTAAGGGCGGCATGCTCGCCAATCCGCCGGAAAGCGTACAGAAAATATTAAAAGACGCCGAGCCGGAAATGTCCGTGGCAAGCTGGGCCATCCGCTTTGCTGCGCATCTGGAAGGCGTTATTACCGTGCTCAGCGGCATGAGCAATGTTGAGCAGATGCAGGACAATCTTTCTTACATGAAGGATTTTAAAGGCCTTACCGCCGCCGAAGAAGCAACGCTGAAACAGGCGCAGGAGGCGCTGGCAAAAATTCCGCTCATTCCCTGCACCACCTGCAACTACTGTGCCAAGGTCTGCCCCATGAATATCGGCGTAAGCGGCAGTTTTACGGCAATGAACTACTACACGCTGTATAAGGATTTGGCCGCTGCCAAACACCAGGAAAACTGGCTGGTTACGGGCCACGGCAAAAAGAAAGCCGCCGAATGCATTAAGTGCGGCGCCTGCGAAAAAGCCTGCCCGCAGCATATTAAAATCCGTGAAGAACTGGTAAAGATTACTGAAACCCTGGGCTGATATGTTAAAACAGAAGCATCCGTTTTATAAACGGGTGCTTTTTTATGTGCTTCGGCAAAATTTTGTGATATAATGGGAACGCTTAATAAATTTTACCCTGTTTTAAGGAGCAGCTATGAGCCGTAAACCTTTTGTGCCCGCAGCCCTTTTGGGCAAGCTGTGGCGCTGCATAATAGAATTTGAAATGCTGAAGGAAGGCGACCGCGTGCTGATTGGCTTAAGCGGCGGCAAAGACAGTATGTTTTTAACGGCCGCGCTGGCCGAAGTGCAGCAATATGCACCTTTTAAGTTTGACCTTGCCTGCTACACGGTTGATACCATGTTCAGCAGCGATTTTCCCAAAGCTGATTTGGAAAGCTTCTGTGCGCAGTACGGGCTTAAACATTACAGCAGCAAAGTTGACGTTACCGAAGCTTGGCAGCACCGCACCAACACGCCGTGCTTTACCTGCGCTTATTTCCGCCGCGCCGCCACCAACCGTACGGCGCTGGAGCTGGGCTTTAACAAAGTTGCCTGGGCGCATCACCATGATGACGCTGTGGAAACCTTCTTTTTAAACCTTGTTGCCAGCGGCCAGCTTAAAACCTTTCTGCCGGTAACGCCGCTTTCACGCACGGGGCTTACCCTAATACGCCCGCTTTTATATTACCGCGAGGCGGAAATCATCAATATGGTTGATGAGCTTAACCTGCACCCGCTGAAAAACCCCTGCCCCTACGACGGACACACCAAACGCCAGGAAGCAAAAGAACTGCTGCGCTCGCTGCAAGGCTTCAACGCCGAAGCGTACGACCATCTGGCGGCAGCCATGCGTTTTGCCAATGCCGAACTTTGGCCTGCCAAATGCGGCAAAACGGAGCTGGCAGATAAATTCCACGCATTTTGGCAGCAAAAGCGCAAAAACAGGCAGGAATAACGCCGCCCGCAGCGAATATAATTTTTTGTATGACATTTTGACCGGAGGTTTTTTATGACAGTAAAAGAGTTTAAACATGATTATTTCAGTTTTAAAGGGCGTTTGAACCGCAAGCCCTTTTTAATGCGCCTGATGATGCTTGGCGCCATCAGTATCTTTTTTGTTTTAATTGTTATCAACGCCGAACCGCACCTTAAGGAAGACCCCGCGCATTTTGCCACCAACGTGCGCAAATCGCTGGTGTTCTGGGTTTATTATATTCCGCTGATTATCGCCAGCATTTCGCTCGGCGTGCGCCGCCTGCACGACCTTAATTTAAGCGGCTGGTGGATGCTTCTGGGTTCCGGCGCGCTTTTAAGCACCGTAAACACCGGCAACACCGCCATTGACCTTGCAGCGGCAATTTTGTTTTACATTGCCCAGCTTTTCAATCTGTTCCTGATTTTCTTCCGCGGCACCAAAGGGCCTAACCGCTTCGGCGAAGACCCCGTACCCCAGCCCGTAAAAGAAAAGAAGAAAACCAAAGAAGAACGCCGCGCCGAAGCCAAGGCACGCAAAGAAGCTGCCGAAGCAGAAAAACGCGCCGACGAAGAACTGGAACGCGAGATAGCCGAAGCGCATCCCGACTGGGACGAATACGACCGCTACGACGCTATGCAGGAGGCCAAAGCCAAACGCGAAGCCGAAAAAGCAGCGGCAGAAGTTAAAGACGGCACCGAAAACAAAGAAAGCAAATAATTGTACAAAAAAATCCCGCCAAAAGCGGGATTTTTATTTTATGCGTATTTTGTTTTAAACTATTGTATAAATTTGGTGCTGCTGCTCCTTACCAGGCCAGTACTTCCACGCCGGTATCGGTAACAAGCACCGTGTTTTCCCACTGGGCCGACATGCTGCCGTCCTGCGTATAAACAGTCCAGTCGTTTGAAGCATCAATAAACACATCGCGGCGGCCGGCGTTAATCATCGGCTCAACCGTAAATACCATGCCCGGCACCATCAGCATGCCGGTATTTTTTTTGCTGTCGTGGCACACAAAAGGTTCTTCGTGAAAATCCACACCAACGCCGTGCCCGCCAAATTCCGTTACCACGCTGTAACCGTGCTTGCGTGCAAACGGGGCAATGGCAGCGCCGATATCGCCGATAAAGGCCCACGGCTTGCAGGCTTCCACGCCGCGGCGCATACATTCTTTGGTAATGGCAACCAAATCCTGATTCGGTTTGGAAACCTTGCCTATCATAAACATGCGCGAAGCATCGGCGTAATAGCCGTTGTAAATAGTGGTTACGTCAACGTTAACAATGTCGCCGCTTTTAAGCACCGTTTTATCGGGAATACCGTGGCAAACCTGGTCATTAACCGAAGTGCAGATACTTTTAGGAAAGCCGTAAAAACCGAGGCAGGCAGGAATACCGCCGCTTTTGGTAATAAAATCATACGCCAGCGCATCAATTTCTTCCGTCGTCATGCCGGCTTTAATTTTTTGGGCAATCAAATCAAGGCAGGCATTGTTAATTTTGGCTGCCGCACGGATGCCTTCAATCTGTTCCGGCGTTTTTATCATATCCATATCGGGAACTTCGCAGCCTTTGGCCTTGAATTCGGCTATTTTTGCTTTTATTACTTCAATATCCATAAAAATCTCCTTTAATACAAATTTAATTTTATAGTGCTATTATAACACATATAACATAAAGTGACAGCACAAAGTCAGCTTATGCTTACAAATTATTTTTCTATTATTTTTTGTTTCTTTATGTTAAAATATTGTTAGTTTTTGTATAAGGAGGAGCCGATGGAAGCTATTTATTCCAACATTGCCGATTTTATCCTGCATTTTGACCGTTACCTGCCCGTTGTTATGGAAGCCTACGGGCACTGGATTTACGCATTTTTGTTCATTATTGTTTTTTGTGAAACAGGGCTTGTGGTAACGCCGTTTCTGCCGGGCGATTCGCTTTTGTTTGCCTGCGGCGCACTGGCGGCATCCGCCGAAGGGCTCAGCCTGCCGCTTCTGGCCGTTATTTTCCTTGTGGCTTCAATCACCGGCGACGCCTGCAACTACGAGATAGGCAGACACCTGGGGCATAAAATACTTGCCGCCAATTCAAAGCTGATTAAGCCGGAGTACGTAAAAAAAGCCGAAGACTTTTACGCCAAGCACGGCCACAAAGCTATTTTTCTGGCCCGTTTTGCCCCGATTGTGCGTACCTTTGCGCCTTTTGTTGCAGGCATCGGCACCATGCACTACCGCACCTTTGCCATTTACAATGTCAGCGGCGCCTGCACCTGGGTATTTTTATTCCTCGGCGGCGGCTACTTTTTCGGAAACATTCCGTTTATCAAACAAAACTTTTCGTATGTAACCATGGGCATTATCCTGTTTTCGCTTACCCCGATTATTTTTGAGGTTATCCGCAGCAAGCGTGCCAAATAACGAAAGAAGGCTGAAAGATGTATTATTTTACCAGTGACTACACTACCGGCTGCACGCCGGAAATTTTAGAAGTTTTGGGAGCAACCAATCTTGAAGAAACAGCAGGCTACGGCGAGGACGCATACTGCGAAGCTGCCCGCGCGCTGATTCAGAAAGAATGCGGCCGCCCGGATGCGGACGTTTATTTTATGATGGCTGGTACGCAGACCAACCTGACGATTATCTCCGCCTCCCTGCGCCCCTTCCACGGCGTCTACGGCACCGCGCGCAGCCATATTAACACGCACGAAGCAGGCGCTATTGAACGCAGCGGCCACAAGGTGCTTGTAGTGCCCGACGAGGACGGCAAAATTACCGCCGCCCAGATTGCCGCTGAACAGGAAAAATACCTGCACGACCCCAGCCGCGAGCATATTGTAATGCCTAAAATGGTTTACATTTCGCAGCCTACGGAAACCGGCACGCTGTACAGTAAAAAGGAATTGGAAGATTTATATGCCGTATGCAGGCAGTATAATTTATACCTGTTTATTGACGGTGCGCGCCTCGGTTACGGGCTTACTTCGCCCGCCTGCGATTTTACCATGCAGGACATTGCCAATAACTGCGACGTGTTCTACATTGGCGGCACCAAATGCGGCATGCTTTTCGGCGAAGCCGCGGTTATTTTAAACCCTGCCATTAAAGAAGATTTTATTCCGCTGATGAAACAGTGCGGCAGCGTACTTGCCAAAGGCCGCCTGCTTGGCATTCAGTTTGAAGCCATGTTCACCAACGGTTTATACTACCGTATCTGCCAACAGGGCATTGATACAGCCATGCAGATTAAAGCCGTGCTTAAAGAATGCGGCTTTGAATTCTTGACTGATTCACCCACCAACCAGCAGTTTATCATCATAACCAAAGAAATGTACGAAAAAATAAACAGCCATTTTAAACTCGGCCTTTATGAAAACCTGCCGGACGGCAGAGTGGCTGCCCGTATCTGCACCAGCTGGTCTACCTCGCAGGATGCGGTTGACAAGCTGTGCAAGTTTATTAAAGAGCTGTAAGAAAGTAAATATAACAATAATGTTTCAGCAAAAGGTTTATATTAATGCGGTCATGTAAAAATGCTGCGGCTTCTCCGATTCCGTCCGGGCTTTGCGGCCGGACTCCCGAAGATTGAAACTAAAAATTCCAGCCGCCGCAGTTTTTATTTATGACCTTATAATACAAACCTTTTGCCTTAACTTCACATCACCGCATCAAGATAAATATTTTGTTTGAACATACTACTTAAACAAACGTAACAAACTAAAATAATTATAAATAAAACTTATAATTATACGCAAAAACACCGCTGTAAAAGCGGTGTTTTTTATTTGCAACGTATTTTGTTATTATATTTTGCTGCGCTACTTTTTGCTCCACAGCCATATTTCGCGGCACAGCCAGATAATGAACACGCCGCAGAAATCAAGCACAATATCGGTAACCTGCGCAGTACGCCCCGGTACCGAAAGCTGAATGTACTCATCCGTTACGGCAACGGCCAGACCCAAAAACAGGATGTAGCCGGACGCCACGCGGTTGGACACGCGCCAGCTGATAAAGGTATTAACCATAATCATTGCCAGAACGGCAAATTCCACAAAATGTGCCAGCTTGCGCAGACGTGCTTCCAGACGGTCTACCGGCATCGGGTCGCCGATAGCGGCATACAGGCTGTCAAGCCACTGGGCCAGCAGCCCGCTTGCTTTGTATGAAGTTTCCGCAGGCAGCGAAGAATTAAAAAAGATAAAACCTGCAAACAGCACTAACAGCAGCAGCCATAAAAATTTTTTCATTTATACGCGCCGCCCTGTTACTGATTGCGTGTAAGCAAATCCATTACCATCATGTTACTTACAACGCCAATGCCGCCCGGCACCGGAGTGTAAGCCGAGGCTTTGCCTACAACGGCAGGGTCAACGTCGCCCACCAGTTTGCCGTCAACGGCGTTAATGCCAACGTCTACAACAACCGCGCCTTCTTTAATCATATCGGGCGTTACAAAGCAGGGCTTGCCTACTGCCGCAACGATAATATCTGCCTGGCGAGTAATTTCGGCAATATTTTTGGTTTTGCTGTGGCAGATAGTAACGGTGGCGTTTTTGTTTAAAAGCAAATTGGCAACCGGTTTGCCTACAACATTGCTGCGGCCGATTACAACGGCATGTTTGCCTTCCAGTTCAATGCCGTAATGTTCAAGCGTTGCCATGCAGGCACGCGGCGTACACGGTGACATTTTGCCATAGCCAAGGTACATATCGCCAACGTTTTTCACGTTCAGGCAGTCCACGTCCTTGCTGGCGGTAACTGCCGCGCCGATTGTATCGCTGTCCAGCGGTTTGGGCATAGGCATCATTGGCAGCACGCCGGTAACGTAACGGTTGTGGTTCATGCGGGCAATGTCGCGCAGCAAATCCTCCTGTTTGGTATCGGCAGGATATAAAAGTTCTTTTACATAAATGCCCATGCTTTCAGCAAGTTTCATTAAACGGTCTTTGTAAACGTGCGAAGCCGGGTCATCGCCAACAACAATAATTGCCAGCGTTACTTTACGCCCTTTGCCAAGCGCATTGGCCACACGCTGCATAATGGTTTCACGGTAGGCATCAGCCACGGGCTTGCCTTTCATCATCAGTGTTTCCATAAAACTTCTCCTTAAAACAATCCGCTGATAACGCCGTCATCGCTGACGTCAATTTTCTCGGCGGCAGGAACTTTCGGCAGACCCGGCATGGTCATAATATCGCCGGTTAATACTACCACAAAGCCTGCACCGGCTGCGATACGACAGTTTTTAATGGTAATTTCAAAGCCTTCCGGGCGGCCCAGAAGCGCCGGGTCATCCGAGAAGGAATACTGGGTTTTGGCCATGCAGACCGGCAAATGCCCATAGCCCATTTTTTCAAAGTCCTTCAAAGCATTGTTTGCTTCTTTGGTGTAGTTTACGCCCACTGCACCGTAAATCTTTTTGGCAATGGTTTCAATTTTTTCTTTCAGGCTCAGTTCTTCGCCGTACAGAAGTTTAAAATCAGCTTTGCCGCTTGTTGACAGCGCCACAACTTCTTTCGCCAGTTCAATGCCGCCTTCGCCGCCTTTGGCAAATACTTCCGAAAGCGCAACGTTTACGCCGTGTGCGGCGCAGTGGCTGCGGATGGCTTCCAGTTCTTCCGGGGTATCCTGTGCAAAGGCATTAATGGCAACAACCAGAGGCAAACCGTACTGCTTAATGTTTTCGATATGCTTTTCAAGGTTGACAATGCCGCGTTTTACAGCTTCCACATCCGGAGTAGCAAGTTCTGTTTTCGGCACGCCGCCGTGCATTTTAAGCGCGCGTACGGTTGCCACCAGCACAACTGCGTCCGGTTTTAAACCGGCATAACGGCATTTAATGTCGAAGAATTTTTCCGCGCCCAAATCTGCACCGAAACCTGCTTCCGTAATGGTGTAATCGGCAAGCTTGAGCGCCGTTTTGGTTGCCATTACGCTGTTGCAGCCGTGGGCAATATTGGCAAACGGGCCGCCGTGAATAATGGCAGGCACATTTTCCAGAGTCTGTACAAGGTTCGGTTTTACAGCGTCTTTCAGCAGTGCTGCCATTGCGCCCTGTGCTTTAAGCATACCTGCGGTAATGGGGTTGCCGCTGTAATCGTAAGCCACAATAATTTTGCTCAGGCGCTCTTTTAAATCGTGCAGGCCGGTTGCCAGGCACAAAATAGCCATAACCTCCGAAGCTACGGTAATATCAAAGCCGTCCTGGCGCGGTACGCCATGCGCTTTGCCGCCGAGGCCGACAACTATGTTGCGCAGTTCGCGGTCATTCATATCAACAACGCGTTTCCACACAATGCGGCGTGGGTCGATATTAAGCGCATTGCCCTGCTGAATATGGTTGTCAAGCATGGCTGCCAAAAGCATATGGGCAGATGTTATGGCATGGAAATCGCCGGTAAAATGCAGGTTAATGTCCTCCATAGGCACAACCTGAGAATAGCCGCCGCCTGCTGCACCGCCCTTAATGCCCATGCAGGGGCCGAGCGAAGGTTCGCGCAGGGCAACGATAACTTTCTGCCCGATTTTGGCAAGCCCCTGTGCCAGGCCTACCGTAGTGGTGGATTTGCCTTCACCGGCAGGGGTAGGGGTAATGGCCGTAACCAGAATAAGTTTGCCGTCAGGCTTATCCTGCACTCTTTTAATTAAATCCATGGAAAGTTTTGCCTTGTAGCGGCCGTATAACTCAATATCTTCCTCTCCGACGCCGAGTTTTGCGGCAACTTCAGTAATGGGCAGCATATGCGCCTTTTGAGCAATTTCAATATCCGATAACATCTTGGTACCTCCCTTTTCTGCACTTAAATAACTATATCTTTATTTTATTCTCTGCCGGAGTTCCTTTTTCCTTCCGGTAGAGATAAATTATTCGAACCATATTTCCAGTTTTGTGCCTTCCGCGGCAACAGTCCCCGGCGGCAGCGACTGCTTTTTCGCCCTGCCGCTGCCGTAAGGCACCAGCACCAGATGCCCGCGCTGCACCAGCTCTGCCGTCTGGCGCATGTCAAGCCCGGTAAAATCCGGTATCTTTACTTTGTTGTCCGGCAAAAATTCCATTACCGGCACTTTTACGGCTTTGGCCCTGTCTTTGGCGTCTTCCTCAAACGAAGGCAGCCCTTCATGCGTGCTCGGCTGAATGCCTTTGGCAACAAGTATCTGCTGCAAAGTATCTTTAAATACCGGCGCCGATACCTGCGAACCGTAAAACGCGCCCTGCGGCGTATCAAGCATTACCAGCATCGCATACTGCGGATTCGCCGCCGGTACAAAGCCTACAAAAGACGCTATGTATTCGCCCGGGGCATAACCGCCCTGCTCGGCAAGTTTTTCTGCCGTGCCGGTTTTGCCCGCAATCTGATAGCCTGCAATATGCGCCGGTTTGCCGCCGCCTTCGCTGACTACTTTTTCCATCATCATGCGCATCTGCCCGGCAACGTCTTCGGTAATAACGCGGCGCACAACATTCTTCTGCCCCTGGCGCAGCACGCGCCCGTCAGGCATTACAATTTTATCAATAATGTAAGGCTCCAGAAGTTCGCCGCCGTTGGCAATGGCGCAGATGGCGCGCAGCATTTGCAGCGGCGTTACGGCAATGCCCTGCCCGATGGCCATGGTGGCAATATCAGGCTCGTACATATCTTCCGGCCTGTACAAAATGCCGCTTTCCTCGCCCGGCAATTCAATGCCAGTAGGCTGGCCGAAGCCGAACTTTTTGCTGTAATCAATCATCTGGTTTGCGCCGAGCTGCATGCCCAGCTGCACCATGCCGGTGTTGATGGAGTATTTAATAATATCCTCAAAGGGCACCTGCCCGCGCCCTTCGCCGTCCCAGTTGCGGATAACGCGGTCGGCAATTTTAATGCTGCCCTTGTCCTCAAACACGGTCTGCGGCGTAATGATGTTTTCACTCAGCCCCATGCAGCCAACAATCGGCTTAAAAACGGAGCCCGGTTCATAAATAATGGAAATTGCCCTGTTCGTCCAGGTGGAAACCGGGTATTCGCCAAAATCGTTAGGGTCAAAGGTCGGACGTGAAGCCATACCCAACACCGCACCTGTATGCGGGTCCATTAAAATGGCTGCCGCTGCACGCGATTTGGTTTCCTTCATAGCGCGGTCAAGCGCGTCCTCTAGCACAAACTGAATTTTGCTGTCGATAGTAAGGTACACTGTAGGCATATTCTGCGGGCGCGAATGGTTCATGCCCGCTTCGCCCATCGGGCGTCCCAGTGCGTCCACCATTTCTTCCTGCTCGGTTTTGGCGCCTTTAATTACGGAATCAAGCGCCAACTCAATACCGGCCAGCCCCTTGTCATCCGTGCCTACAAAACCCAGAATCTGCGCGGCCATGCTCTTTTTGGTGTAGTAACGCTTGCTTTCTTCCAAAAAGTGCAGGCCCGGCAGTTTGTTTTCTTTAACTATGCGCGTTACCTCGTCCGCCTCTTTCGGCGTCAGAGTACGCTTAATCCATATAAAACGTGCTTCCGTAGTAAAATCGCTGTACAGGCTTTCGGCACTGATGCCGAGCGGCCCTGCCAGTAAATCTGCCGCCAGGCGCTTAACATTGCGCCCGCTTTTGGCAGCCGCACTGTCCGGGCGGTCCTCCATTTCAACAGGGTCAACATACAGCGATTTTGCCATAATGCTTACGGCAAGTTCTTCGCCGTTGCAGTCCACAATCGCCCCGCGCGGCGAATACATTACATCCGTGCCCATGGCCTGTGCCATCGACTGCCGCGCCATTGCGTCGCCGCGTATAATTTGCAGCCACACCAGGCGGCCGATAACTATGGCAAAAACGGTAAAAATTAATGCAAACAGCCCAAAAAAGCGTTTTTTACTGCTGTAAAACTTAAATTCTTTTCTCATCTGCGCCACCCCCTGCGCCTTAAATCAGAGGTTGGCATAATGGGCGGCATACCGGCATCACGCAGCAGTTCTTCGCGCTTTTCGCGCTTAACCTCCGCCTTGTAAACCGAAAGCGCCAGCCCCAGCGCCGTAAGCGATACCACCATGGAAGTGCCGCCGTAACTTATAAACGAAAGCGGCACGCCGATAACCGGCAGGCAGCCGCATACCATCAGCATATTGGCAGCAGCCTGCCCCACAACCAGAAGCGTTACGCCGCTGATGAGCATAAAGCCCTCCTCATCACGGCAGGCAGCCGCCATGCGGAACAGCGCAATGCCCAAAAGCGCAAACAGAAAAATTAAAAACACGGCGCCGCCAAAGCCCCATTCCTGGCAATAAATGGCAAAGGCAAAGTCGGTATGCGCCTCCGGCAGATAAAAGAATTTGCCGCTGCCCTGCCCCCAGGGCACGCCCAAAACACCGCCGCTGCCGATGGAAATTAACGACTGCACCATCTGGTAGCCCGCGTTGGAAGGGTCGCTCCACGGGTCGTACCACACCAGAACCCTTTGCAGGCGGTACGGCGCAATGGCAATAAGCCCCACAACGCCTACGAAGCCGCCTGCCATTAAAAGCAGCAGCATGCGCAGCGGAAGACCCGCCAAAATATACATGCCCACGGAAAGCGCAACAACAATCGCCGCCGTGCCCATATCCGGCTGTTTCAAAACCAAGGCTCCGTATATCAGCGCCATTACCATCGTTTTGTTACCCGGGTAATCAAATAATGCCGGGCGCAGATGTTTTTTCAGCCGCTTGCCCAGCTCGCCGGCGCACACCATAATCACTGCCAGCTTTGCCAGCTCCGAAGGCTGCAAGCTGAACGGCCCTATATACAGCCAGCGCTGCGCGCCCTTAGTTGTAACGCCAACCGTATCAACGGCAATCAGCAAAAACAGTACCGAAAAATAAATAATATTCAGCCAGTGCTTGCTCAGCCATAAATGGTAATCAGGACCGCGCAGCCCCAAATACAGCATTACGGCAAAGCCAACCGCCGCAAACGCAACGTAGCGTTTTAAATAAAAATAGCCGTCGCCGAACATATCCGTCGCTTCAACAAAACTGGCGCTGAAAACATTAATACAGCCTATCGCCAAAAGCATCAGCGTAATCCATATTACTGCGTCACGCGGATTGTCCCAGATAAAAAAGTGTTTCTGCATAAATGCCTCTACTTAAACACAACTTCGCAAAAATTAATAGGCGTGCCCAAAGCGCTGAACTTCTGCTCATACTCCGTCTGCACTTCGTTCTCGTACTCCGAATGGTGCAAATCGTAGCTCAGGGCAATAATTTCCAGCCCAAACTCCTTAAACTCCTCTACCGAAAAATCAAACAGATCCCTGTTATCAGTTTTAAAGCGCAGGTGCCCTCCGCTGCCCAAAAGCCTCTGGTATTTTGCCAGAAAATTTCTGTGCGTAAGGCGGCGTTTGGCGTGGCGCGCCTTCGGCCACGGGTCGCTGAAGTTTAAATACAGTTCCTTTATTTCGCCCGGCTCAAACCAGTCCTCCAGCTGCTCTGCGTTAGCGCAGATAACAACGGCGTTTTCCAGTTTGTTATCCATAATATACTTGCCCGGGTAATACGAAATATCGTGCTGCGTTTCAACGCCTATAAAAGCCTTTTCCGGGTGCAGTTCCGCCATGCCGGTTAAAAAGCGCCCCTTGCCGCAGCCAATCTCAAGGCACAGGCGCTTTCCGGGGAAACGCTCCTGCCAGTGCCCTTTATAATCCTTCAGATTGTGCATCAGCACATATTTATCCTTTACTTCTTCCATTGCAGTTTCAATCCATGGCTTTTTTCTTAAACGCATAACTACCGTCCTTTATAAAAATTTACATCTATTAATTATACCATATCTTAACGCATTTTTTGCATAAAACATTTTAATTTGGCAGGCACATCCGCCCCTGCGGATATTTGACGAAGCACCGCCGCGGTGTTATATTAAATTTGTAAGGGCACACGCCCCCAAAGGAGGTTTTAAATATGAACGAAGCAATGAACAACCTTTTAACCAGAAGAAGCTGCCGCAAATATAAACCCGATATGCTGCCGCAGGAAGTGCTTGAAGAAATTTTAAAAGCAGGCACCTACGCCGCCAGCGGGCACGGCACGCAAAACCCCATTATGATTGCCGTTACCGATAAAGAAATGCGCGATAAATTAAGCAAATTAAACGCCAAAATTTTTGGCAAACCCGATATTGACCCGTTTTACGGCGCACCGGTTGTTGTTATTGTGCTGGCCGATAAAAAATATCCTACTTATGTTTACGACGGCAGCCTTGCCATGGGCAATTTAATGCTTGCCGCCCACGCGCTCGGCGTTGCCAGCTGTTGGATTCACCGCGCCAAAGAAGAATTTGAACTGCCAGAAGGCAGGGAAATTTTAAAGCAGCTCGGCATTGAAGGCGATTACGAAGGCATAGGCCACTGCATTTTAGGCTATGCAGACGCTCCCGAACCGCAGGCCGCACCGCGCAAGGAAAACCGCGTTTATTACATTAAATAACCTTTGCAATTTACCCAAAATTTACAAATACCCGGCACGTTTTAACGCCTGCCGGGTATTTTTTGCCTTTAATACCGCGAAAAACGGCTAAAAAACAAGTTACGCCCCTTTACAGTGGTCAGTGCGGAAGCATTGGCAAACCAAAGCCCAAAATTACCCCATAAACGCCAATTTATGCCGATTTAACCTTTTGAACGCGCCCGAATATATGATACAATTAAAAAAATATTGCTATTAGAGCGGAGGTGACTGTTTCCCAAGCGGAAACACATTATTTGGATTATTTCGTGATAATTTTAAACATTATTGTAATTTTATTTCTGGTAGCGCTTAACGGCTTTTTCGTGGCATCAGAATTTTCTATCGTTAAAGTGCGCCCTTCAAGGCTCGACACTTTAATTAAAGAAGGCAGCAAAAGCGCGGTTTACGCACGCCAGGTAACGGAGCACCTTGACGCCTACCTTTCCGTAACGCAGCTTGGCATTACCCTTGCCTCGCTCGGCCTTGGCTGGATTGGCGAACCTGCCGTTGCCAAAATGCTGGCGCCGGTATTTGCCCTGCTTAAACTGCCGCCGCAGCTTGAGCACACACTGGCCTTTGTGGTAGGCTTTTCCGTAATTACCGCCCTGCACATTGTACTTGGCGAACTGGTGCCGAAATCGCTTTCCATACAAAAAACGGAAGCCATTGTTTTATTTGTAGCGCGCCCGCTGATTATGTTCGACAAGCTGATGTACCCGGCTGTATGGTTTTTAAACCATGTTGCCAACTGGACTCTGCGCCGCATGGGCATCAGCGCCGCCAGCGAAGCGGAAGAAGCGCACAACGAAGAAGAAATCCGCATTTTGATGGAAGAAAGCTATAAATACGGCTATATCGATAAAAGCGAGCTTACCTATCTCGATAACGTTTTTGACTTTTCCGAACGCAGTGCCGGCGAAATCATGGTGCCCCGCACAGATATGATTTGCCTGTACCTTGAAGACAGCTTCGATGAAAATATTAAAACAGCGCTGACGGAACGCATGACGCGTTACCCCATCTGCAACGAGGATAAAGACCATATCATCGGCTTTCTGCATATTAAAGACTTGCTGCGTGCCCTTAACGACGGCCAAAAGCCCGACTTAAGCACACTAGCCCGCGATGTGCTGGAGGTACCTGTTTCCATGCCTATCAGCAACCTGCTGCGCCTTTTGCAGAAGGAACGCAAACAGCTTGCCATTTTGATTGACGAATACGGCGGCACCGCCGGTATGGTAACTATCGAGGATATTCTTGAAGAAATCGTCGGTGAAATACAGGACGAATTTGACGAAGAACGCCCCGAAGTGGAAGAAGAAACGGATAAAAGCTATTCCGTTGACGGCAAAATGCTTTTAGAGGACGTTAACGACCTGTTCGGGCTTGAACTTGACGACAGCCAGTGCGATACCATTGGCGGCTGGGTTTACACGCAGCTTAACACACAGCCGCAGATAGGCCAGACCGTTAAACTGCCCAAGGCGGAAATTACCGTGGAAGAAGTGGAAGCCCTGCGCATTACCCGCCTGAAAATAAAACTCTTAAGTGCACTCAGCAGCGTTAACCAGGGCATGCTGGACGAACATTTGAATAAGGATTAAGACCTGATAAAAAAACGGTACCTTTTTACGGGTACCGTTTTTTTATTGCTCTTATTCAGCTTTTATAATTTTATTTTTTCTTTTCTGCCGAGGCAATAACGGCTTCGGCAAGCTCTTTAAGGGTTATGCGGCGGTTCATGCTGTACTGGCGCATTTTGCTGTATGCTTCGTCCTCCGTAAAGCCGTGTGCCGCCATTAATATGCCTTTGGCGCGGTCAAGCAGTTTGCGTGTTTCAAGGCTTTCGCGCAAACCGGCAAGTTCGCTGTCCATCTTCTGGTATTCCTTAAAGCGGGCAATGGCTACCTGCATGGTGGCAAAAAGCTGTTCTTCGCGCACCGGCTTAACAAGGTACGCCATTACGCCGCTGCTGTTGGCGCGCTCAACCACATCCTGCTGGCTGTAAGCCGTTAAAAGAAGCACTGGCGCAATATGCTGGCCGGTAATAATTCCGGCTGCCGTAATGCCGTCCATCTTCGGCATTTTCACGTCCATAATAACCAAATCAGGCTTTAAGCGCCGGGCAAGCTCCACGGCTTCTTCGCCGTCAGATGCTTCGCCAAGCACCGTATGCCCCGCTTCCGTCAGCATTTCGCGCAAATCCAGGCGGATTAACGCTTCGTCATCGGCAATAATAATTTTTAACCCTTCCATTTTTATCCCCCCAAAGGTATTGCTACTTCGGCGCAGGTTCCTCCCTGCGGCCTGTTTTCTATTTTAAAAGTTCCGTGTAAATCGGCTTCGGCCATGGTTTTAATAATGCGCAGGCCCAAGCTGCTCTGCGGAATGCCGTTAAAGCCCGGCGGCAGGCCGTTGCCGTCGTCGCATACGGTAAGGCGGCAGCCGCTTTCTGTTTTTTTCAGCTCCACGCTGATGGCGCCCTGCGTGCGCCCTGTAAAGGCATGGTCAAAGCAGTTTTGCAGCATTTCATTTAATACCAGTGCCATGCTGGTTGCTTTTTCCGAAGGAATAACAACGTTATCGGCGCTGAATCCGGTTGTAAGGCGCAGTTCCGGCGCAGCCATGCCGCTGAGCACCGCTTTGTAAATTCCCTGCGCCACCGCTGCCATATCCACCGTGCCGCTGCCCTGCTGCGCCAAAAATTCGTGCACAACGGCAATGCTGTTTACGCGGCTGATGCAGTCGCGCAGCACGCTTTTTGTTTCGTCCGCTTTGGCGCGGCGCATTTGCAGGCGCAGCAGGCTGGCAATGGTTTGCAGGTTGTTTTTTACGCGGTGGTGTATCTCTTTAATTACAGCCGCTTTAACAAGCAGTTCTTCGTCACGCTTTTTCAGTTCGGTAATATCGCGCAAAATTACAATGGCATAGCTTGCTTCCGCCGTGCCGCCGACAGGCACCACGCGCATGGCCAAAAGCATGCCGCGCAGGCGGATTTCCTTGCCTTCAGCCGTGCCTGTTTTAAGCACCATGCCGACAAGCGGCCAATTAATCTGTACGCTGTTGGTGCGCAGGCCGATTGGCGTTGTAATGCCCACCACCTGAAAAATATGCCGGGCAGTTGAATTGGCTGCTATTATTTTTTTCTCCGCGTCAACCACCATCAGCGCATCACCCGGGGCAAGCCGGCGGTAAAACTCACTGTCCTGCTCGGGGCGTGCCGGTGTTTTTAAAAATTCAAACGCTACGTTAATAAAAATATCGTCAACGCCGCTTAAATCAAACACCACGGCAGCAAAGCATTTGCCGCGCCTGTCCTGCACGGGGTACACACGCACGCCGGCAAACTGCCCAAGGCTCAGCTCACGCTTGCCTTCAAGCGGAACGTTGCGCTGCAGACAGCGGGCAATCAGCGGTTCTTCGCTGATGCGCACCTCACGCCCGGGCGCCAGTTCCGGCTGCTGCAAAAACTGCGTTTTGGGCATAGACTGATGGTAAACGCGCAAAAAACGTTTGTCATCCGACGCAAGGTACACTGTAATGCAGGCGTGGGCAATATCGGCTGCAAAATCCATGCCCTGCCTGATGGAAGCCAGTATATTTTTCTGTTCACTGTTAAGATTTTTTAACATAGTGTTAATCCCAAGTTTTCAAAAAATTTACAACATTAGTGTTTTACACTGTAATTCACAATGTTATCCACATTATGCACAGAGTTTTCCACAATCATTAGGTGCAATTCTATGCTTTTTCACAGAGTTTTGCACGTTTTCCACAGTTTGGAGTTCACATTATAGACAGTGTTTATCCCAATTTTAACGATGGAACAGCGTTCAAACCAAGGGGACTTTTCTCCCCGTTGATATACATAAAATAACCGCGGCAGGCAATCATCACGGCATTATCCGTGCAGAGTATCGGAGTTGGGTGAACCAGGCGCGCTCCGGCGCGTTCTGCCGCCTTTGCCAGTGTATTCTGCAAGGTTTTGTTGGCCGATACGCCGCCAGCAAGTACAATTTCTTTCAGCCCCGTTTCTTTAAGGGCGTGCACGCTTTTCTGCACCAGCGCGTCCACAATGGCATATTGAAACGACGCTGCAACATCGGCGCGGTTTACTTCTTCGCCCGCCTGCTGTTTGTTGTGCAGGTAGTTAATAACCGCCGATTTCAAGCCGCTGAAGCTGAATTCAAAATTGTTGCCCAGCTTGGCACGAGGAAAATCTATGGCCAGCGGGTTACCGCCAAGCGCCAGTTTTTCCACCTCCGGCCCGCCGGGATAAGGCAGCCCCAAAACACGCGCCACTTTGTCGAAGGCTTCACCGGCGGCGTCATCGCGGGTCTGGCCCAGAAGCTCAAAACTGTTGTAATCCTTTACAACCAGCAGCGCCGTGTGCCCGCCGCTTACAACCAGTGCGAGAAACGGCGGCTTGAGGTCTTTGTCGTTTAAAAAATTGGCAAAAACATGCCCTTCCAGATGGTTTACGCCTATCAGCGGCTTGTCTGCCGCCCAGGCCAGCGCTTTGCCTGCCGAAAGACCTACCAGCAGCGCGCCTACAAGGCCCGGCCCGTAGGTTACGGCAACGGCGTTTATTTTTTCCAGCGGCACCTGTGCTTTGGCAAGCGCTTCATCTATTACCGGCAGTACGTTGCGTATATGGTTGCGCGAGGCAATTTCCGGCACTACGCCGCCGTATTTGCGGTGAATGGGCACCTGCGAGGCAATGATGTTGCTTAAAACCTCGCGCCCGTTTTTTACAACGGCAGCGGCAGTTTCGTCGCAGCTCGATTCAATGCCGAGTATATAAATGTCTTCACTCATTGGTTTCAGCCTCCCTGTACAGCCACATAATTACGGCGTCTTCGTGGTTATCGGCATAGTAGCCTGGGCGCACGCCTTCGGCGCGGAAGCCGCAGGTTAAGTACATTTTCTGTGCGGCTGTGTTGCTCTGGCGCACCTCCAGCGTTATGGCATCGGCACCTTCATTCCACGCAAGGTTAATCAGCGCCGCCGTAAGTTTGGTGCCCAGCCCGCGCTCGCGCTCTCCTGCGGCAACGGCTACGCGCGTAATCTGCGCTTCGCCTGCCACCAGCCAGTACCCGGCATAGCCTATTACTTTGCCGTTTTCTTCCATAACAATGTATGTTGTAAGGCTGTTGTTAAGTTCGTCCAGCCACATGCTTTCGTTCCAGGCGTCAAAAAACGTGTTGTTTTCTATTTTGCAAACCTCTGTAATATCGCCGGCAGAAAACTGGCGGATTACTGTTTCCCGTGCTTCTGTTCCCATAGTTCTTCTGCCTCCGATTTTCTGATATAGTAAGGTTCAAGCCCGAAAATGCCGCTCTGCGTTTCTGGGTTATAGGCTTTAAGAGCGGCCAGTGCCGTACCTGCTGCCTGCGGCAGGCGCAGGTATTCGGGCGCAAGGCTGCACCACCCGGGCAGCTCCATGCTTTCCAGCTTGGCACATTCGCCCAAAATAACGGCCGGTTTACCCTGCAAGGCAAGGTTTTCCAAAAGCTGCTGTTTATTTACTACCTGCACGCTTTGCAGCTCAGCAACTTCGCCGTCCTGCCATTCATACAGCGCCTGGTAATAGTTGCCCTTTTGCGCGTCCAGAACGGGCGAAAGCACTATGTCGCTTACAGGCAGGTTATAGGCCAGCGCCAGCGGCGTTGCCACTCCCTGCAAAGGCTTTTTCCATGCGTAGGCCAGTGCTTCGGCCGTTGCCAGGCCAATGCGCAGCCCTGTAAAGGAACCCGGCCCCATGCTGACGGCAATTAAATCAATGTCTGCCTTCTGCACGCCGGTGCGCTCCAAAAGCTGTTCCAGCTGAGGCATCAGCCCTTCGGAGTGGGTCATACCCATATTTATTTTATATTCAGCCAAAATTTTGCCGTCACGGCATAAGCCGACGGCGCAGGCTTTGGTTGCCGTATCAATTGACAGTACCAGCATTTTTTTCCACTTCCCCGCAAAGTTTTTCGTAGCGCGCTCCGTGCGGTTCAAAAACGAACCTGCGCCCTGCGCCCTCCAGCTCTATCGTAATATGCAGATATTCTTCGGGCAGCTCGTCAATAAACAGTTCGCCCCATTCTATTACCGTCAGCCCGTCGCCGCCGCAGTATTCGCCAAAGCCGGTGTTATAAAGTTCATCGCTGTCCTTTATGCGGTACAAATCAAAATGGCGCATTTCCAGCCTGCCGCCGTACACATTCATTATGGCAAAGGTAGGGCTGTTCACTTCGTTTATATCGGCGCCAAGCCCGGCTGCCATACCGCGGCTTAACAGCGTTTTGCCCGCGCCAAGCGTGCCGGTAAGGCAGTATACGTCGCCGTCCTGCGCCAGTGTGCCGAGCAGCCTGCCAAGCGTTTCCGTTGCCGCACTGTCTTTGCAGTAAATTTCCATGTTTCATATCCTTTCGCTAAGTTCGTTGTAATGCCAAAAAGCAGTACCGGAACCTGCCGGTACTGCCTTTGTTATTTTGCTATAATATCCGTATCGCGCTCAAAGGCGTCCATCAAATCAATATGCCCTTTAATGCTGGCTTTTTTCTCGCCTTCTATTAAAAAGTTTACCTTTTTAATTTCCGGAAACTCCGTCAGCGTATTGGTTATGGCCGAGGTCAGCATCATTTCGGTATAAGAACCGGCTTCAATATTGTAAATTTCCTTGCTTAAATTTACAACGGCCACGCCTTTGTCAACCGTAAGGCTGATTATTTTTAAACCTTTTGGAAAAGCGTTAATAAGCTTATCGCTTTGCGGTTTGGTGTTTATCAGCGCTTCCAGTGCCAAAAGCGGCAGCTCTTCCTTATCGCCTTTAACGGTTACCTTTTCGGCATACAGCTTTTCGGTGCCATCAGCAGGTACGCGGTAAATTGTTACAGTATGTTCCCGGCTGTCTGCAACAGCATTGGCCTCCGGCAGCACGGCGTTGTTTTCCTGCGTGCAGGCCGCGGCAAACAAAGTAATCAGTACCACGCAGAGTACTGTTAAAAATTTTTTCATCATTTTAAGTACCCTCCGTTATTTAAAATAATCTTCAATGCCATCGGCAATGGATTTTGCCAGTTTGTTGATATACCAGTTGCTGTTCATCAGTTTTTCTTCTTTGGGATTGGAGATAAATGCCAGTTCCAGAAGGGTTGACGGCATGCTGCAGCGCTTGTTTACATAGAAGTTTGCCTTGCGTATGCCAAGGTCATCCAGCCCGAAGTTTTTAACAAGCCTGTCCTGCACGGCCTGTGCCAGACGGGCATCGTTATTTGTTTTGGGATAATAGTAGGACGAAAAGCCGCCTACGCTTTTATTGGTAGAAGAATTGATGTGAATGCTTACGAAAGCATCGGCGTCGTTGTCTTCCGCCACATCAACGCGGGCCTGCAGTTCCTGAGAATCGCTGGCGTTAGGGCCGTAAACGTCGGTATCGCCGGTGCGCGTCATGCTGACTTTGGCGCCTTTTTTCTTCAGCAGCTCCTGCACTTTTTTGGTAATTTTAAGCGTTACGTCTTTTTCGCGCGTGCCGTTAGAGCCGATTGCCCCCGGGTCGCTGCCGCCGTGGCCGGCATCAAGCGTAATCTTTTTGCCCTTTAGGCCGCCGTCAGTTTTAAAACTGCTTTTGGCAGTTTTCTTTTCTTCGGTTTTAACAGCCGTTTTTTTAGGCACGGTTACTTTAGCCGTAGTTTTGGGAGTTGTTGTTTTAGGCACCGTAGTCTTGGCCGTGCTTGTTTTGGGCACGGTTACAGGCGCTTTTGCCTTTTCGGCAGAATTGTCTGCCTTGGGTATAACCACGCTCGGCGTTGCCGTTTTATCTGCTGTAATATCCACAACCAGGCGGTTGGGGCGTTTTGTTACGGGGTCGTTCTTTAAGGTAAACGCGTTGTAATCCTGCGTGCCGATAGTGCGCGCAAGAGGCAGCTTCAGCACCGTATTGCCGCCGCTTTCTTCAACAGTCATGGTTGGCGCAAGCGTGCTGCGCATTTTAAAGCTGCGGGTTACTTTTTCATCAAGTTTGGCGTTAACCGTTACCAGCATGGTCTGCCCCTGAAAGCTGATATTGTAGCCGGGCGGCGAATCCAAATCCACAACGAGGCGAAGCACATTGAACCTGTCCAGCCCCCAGCGCACATCCGTTACCTCGGCCGCGTAGGCGGAGACACAGGCAAAAATACTTATTATAAACAGAAGGCAGCAGATGATTTTTTTATGCAAGCCCCGTCACTCCTTTTTGCAAAGTTTAACTAAATAATTTTATCATTTTTATAAAGTTCTGTAAACAAAAGCGCAGTTTGCCAAGGCAAATTTCACTTAAATTTCGCCGTTTTCCGCCATACGGCGTGCTTCCGGCACAAAGGCCGCCAGTTCACCGGCAGCAAGGCCTATGCAGCCGTCTGCTGCAAGCTCGCCCGCCAGCCCGTTCAGGTACACGCCGCACACGGCGGCAGCTTCCGCTTCAATGCCCTGCGCGCACAGCCCGGCAATAATGCCCGTAAGCACATCGCCGCAGCCGCCGGTTGCCATGGCAGGCGTACCGGTGGTGTTAACATATACCGTGCCGTCTGGGCAGCCGATAACAGTCGGCGCGCCTTTCAGCACCAGAACGCAGTTCCATTCTGCGGCGTATTTTTCCGCAAGTTCAATACGGCGCACATCAACCTCGGCGGCACTTAAACCGCACAAACGCGCCATTTCGCCCGGGTGCGGCGTAAGTATTTTGGTGCATTTAAGCTGCGGCAGAATTTCAACTTTGCGGCTTAACGCCGTCAGCGCGTCAGCGTCGATAACCGCCGTGCCTTCGTAATTTTCCAGAATGTTTAAAATTACCTCGCCGGTTGCTTCGCTGGTGCCAAGCCCCGGGCCGATTGCCAAAACGTCCGATTTTGCCGCAGCGTCCAGCACTTCGGCAGCGGCGCCGCCGCCCAGCACGCCCGGCATACGCTCGATAAGCCCTTTTACCATTACTTCCGTAAGCTTAACCGCCAGTACCTCGCGCGAACACAGCGGCGTGTAAAGGCTTACCAGCCCCGCGCCTGCCTTAACGGCAGCCTTAGCGCACAGCGCCGCCGCGCCCGTATAGCCTGGCGAACCTGCCGCCACCGTTACGCGGCCTGCTTCCCCCTTATGGCAGTTGCCGCTGCGGATGGGCAGAAAATCGCGCACAATTTCCGAATCCAAAAGGTATTTATGCCCTTCTGCCTGTTCCGTTAAAGCCTCCGGCATGCCAATCGGCGCAACAACAACCTTGCCCGCAAGTTCCGCCGCCGGATATAAATAAAGCCCGGGCTTAGGCAGCTGCATAGTTACGGTTGCTGCGGCCTGCACAGCGTTTTCGTCCGCTTCGCCGGTATCGGCCTGTGCGCCGCTTGGAATATCCACCGCCAGCACATAAGCACGCGCGCCGTTCATCAAAAGGCAGGCACGCTTGTAATTGCCGCAAAGCTCCCCCTTAAAGCCTGTGCCAAGCAGCGCGTCAATCATTAAATCCGCATGGGCAGCGGCAATTTCCGCCACGTTCCAGTCACATTCTTCTTTCAGTTCCGTAACGGCAAGGCCGCTTTTGGCGCAGATTTTCAGCTGTACGCCTGCCGCGCCGGTAAACTCAGCCGCGGGCGAAGCCAGAAAGATTTTTACGCGCGCGCCCCCGGCACTGAGCCAGCGTGCCGCCACCAGTCCGTCGCCGCCATTGTTGCCCTTACCGGCAAACACAACCACGCTTTTGGCGTATACATCGCCGCCCAAAAGTTCCGCCGCGGTTTCTGCAACAGCACGCCCGGCGTTTTCCATTAAAACAGCCGTTGGCAGATAAAACTCCTCCGCCGCTTTTTTATCAAGCGCGCCCATTTCATGCGCATATACAAGTTTCATTTATTATCCCTCCAGAATTACCTGCGCCATTGCCAGCTCTTTGGTATGGCTTAATGTTAAATGTATTTTTTCTGTGCCAAGCCCTTTGGCGTAATCTTTAAAATAACCGTATAAAACAAGCTGCGGCCTGCCAAGCGCATCGTTTATAACCTCAATTTCGGTCAGCCGCCCGCCGCGCAGCCCTGTGCCAACAGCTTTTACAAAAGCCTCTTTGGCGGCAAAACGTGCGGCAAAGCTGGCATACGCCTGCGCCCCGCGTGCCTGGCAGTAATCCTGCTCGTGCTGGGTAAATACACGCGCGGCAAAGCCCTTCATGCCCAGCGTCCTTTTAATGCGGCTTACCTCTGCCAAATCGCAGCCGATACCAATAATCATATAAACTCCTTTTAACTCAACACATCATTTAGCGTAAACTAATCCATATTATGTTTATTTCCATTTTTACCTGTAAAATCCTGCCCGCAAAAGTGAACTTTATGCAAAAACACCGGTGCAGTTTCTTTGCAGGCAGCCAAAATTGCTGTATAATTGTGTTGCAGTAATTTTAAAGGAGGCTTTATTTTGTTATATAAAACCCGCGGAACCTGCTCCATAGCCATTGATGTGGAAGTAGAAAACGGCATTGTAAAACACGCGCAGTTTATTAACGGCTGCCCCGGCAATACCGCAGGCATTTCGCAGCTTGTGGCCGGTATGCCGGCAGAAGAAGTTATCCGCCGTTTGAAGGGCATTAAGTGCGGCAATAGGCCCACCAGCTGCCCCGACCAGCTTGCCTTTGCACTGGAAGCAGCACTTAAAAGCCAAAACTAAAACCCAAACGCGCAAAACAAAAACGCCATGCGTAAAGCACGGCGTTTTTTATTTTAGTTTATGCGTTTTTTAATTGAAGCCTTTTATTCCTTGCCTGCAAGGCGTTTGTAGGTTGCAAGGCGTTCTTTGGCGTCATGCTCTGTTTTTTCAAACAATGCTTCTGCCTGGTCCGGGAATTGTTTTAAGAGTGCGGAGTAACGTACTTCGCCCATTAAGAATTCGCGGAAGTTGCCGGTAGGTTCCTTGCTGTCGAGAATAAACGGGTTTTTGCCCTGTTCTTTAAGTTCCGGGTTGTAACGGTAGTTAGCCCAGTAGCCGCATTCAACAGCGTGTTTTGCTTCCAGCTGGCTCTTGCCCATGCCTGCTTTCAAACCGTGGTTAATGCACGGCGAATAAGCAATAATCAGGGACGGGCCGTCGTAAGCCTCTGCTTCGGCAATGGCTTTAAGGGTTTGGTTCTTATCCGCGCCCATGGCGATTTGCGCTACATAAACATAGCCGTAGCTCATGGCCATCATGCCGAGGTCTTTTTTGCGGGTGCGTTTGCCGCTGGCCGCAAATTTGGCAATAGCCGCAGCCGGAGTAGCCTTGGAGGACTGGCCGCCGGTGTTGGAATATACTTCGGTATCAAATACCATTACGTTGATGTTTTCGCCGCTGGCAAGAACATGGTCAAGACCGCCGTAGCCGATATCGTAAGCCCAGCCGTCGCCGCCGAAAATCCAGTGGCTGCGTTTTACAAAGTACTGGCCGAGGCCCGCAATTTCTTTTAAGAGCTCGTTATCGCTGTTTTCGGCAGCCAGCGCCGCTTTCAGCGCTTCTGCACGTTCGCGGGTGCCGTCGCTTACGTTCATGTTGTCAAGCCAGTTCTGCATTGCTGCTTTCAGTTCTTCGCTTACGGGCAGGTTCAGCGCTTCTTTTACGCGGTCAGCCACACGTTCGCGGGTATGTTTTACGCCCAGGTACATGCCAAGGCCGTATTCGGCGTTGTCTTCAAACAGGCTGTTTGCCCAGCTCGGGCCGTGGCCTGCCGCATTTTTGCAGTACGGCATGGAAGGTGCGCTTGCACCCCAGATAGAGGAACAGCCCGTTGCGTTGGCAATCATCATACGGTCGCCAACAAGCTGGGTAACAAGTTTGGCATACGGGGTTTCGCCGCAGCCTGCGCATGCACCGCTGAACTCAAACAGCGGCTGTTCAAACTGCACGCCTTTAACGGTGTTTTTATTCATCGGGTTCGGTTTGGGCGCAACCTTCTTCATTGCATAATCCCAGTTTTCGGTTTTGGCAAGCTGGGTTTCCAAAGGTTTCATTACCAGGGCTTTTTCCTTAGCCGGGCAAACCTGAGCGCAGTTGCCGCAGCCGGTGCAGTCCAGAGGAGATACTGCCATGTGGAATTTTAAGCCTTTGGCGCCGATAGCGTCCTTGCTGAGCATGCCTTCAGGAGCGTTTGCAGCTTCTTCTTCGGTCATCAGCACAGGGCGGATAACAGCGTGCGGACATACAAATGCGCACTGGTTGCACTGAATGCATTTTTCCATCTGCCATTCCGGAACGTTGATGGCAATGCCGCGTTTTTCGTAAGCAGCGGTGCCGCTCGGGAAAGTGCCGTCCTCGTGGTCTTTAAACGCGCTTACAGGCAGTTTGTCGCCTTCCATGCGGTTCATCGGCACAAGAATGTTGTCGATGAAATCATTGCCGGATTTTGCAGCTGCTTCGGTATCGGCAGCGTCAGCCCATGCTGCTGGAACGTCAACTTTTACAACGGCGTTAACGCCCATGTCGATAGCGGCGTTGTTCATGTCAACAACGTCTTTGCCCTTCAGGCCATAGCTGTGTTCAACCGCTTCCTTCAGGTATTTAACAGCATCTTCCAGCGGAATAATGTCGGCCAGTTTAAAGAACGCCGACTGCATAATCATATTAATGCGTCCGCCGAGGCCGATTTGCTGTGCAATTTTTACAGCGTCAATAATATAGAAGTTAATACCGTTTTTGGCAATATAGCGTTTAATCTGCCCGGGCAGATGTTTTTCCAGTTCTTCTGCGCTCCAGTTGCAGTTAAGAAGGAAAGTGCCGCCTTTTTTCAGCCCTGCGGTAACGTCGTATTTATCAACGTAGGACTGGTTATGTACGGCTACAAAATCCGCAGCGTTGATAAGGTACGGAGCGCGGATGGGCTCTTTGCCGAAACGCAGGTGCGAAACGGTAATGCCGCCGGATTTTTTGGAATCGTAGGAGAAATAGCCCTGAGCGTACATATCGGTGTAATCGCCGATAATTTTAATTGCGCTCTTGTTGGCGCCAACGGTGCCGTCGCTGCCGAGGCCCCAGAACTTGCAGCTCTTGGTGCCCTCGCCGGTAACGTCAATTTCGTGGCTGGCTGCCAGAGAAGTATTGGTAACGTCATCAACAATGCTGATAGTAAAGTTGTTTTTCGGGTTTTCGGCTTCAAGGTTTTCGTAAACCGCCAGAATGTCGGTTGGGGTTAAATCCTTGCTGCCAAGGCCGTAGCGGCCGCCGATAATCAGCGGATTGCGGCCTGCGTCATAGAACGCGCCGCGCACATCCATGTACAGCGGTTCGCCGAATGCGCCCGGCTCTTTGGTGCGGTCAAGCACGGCAATGCGTTTAACAGTTTCCGGAATTGCCGCCATAAAATGCTTAACGCTGAACGGACGGTACAGGTGAACGGCAAGTAAGCCAACCTTTTTGCCTTCGGCGTTCAGTTTTTCGGCAACGGTCTGAATGGTTTCGCAGGCGCTGCCCATCGCAATAATGATGTTTTCGGCATCCGGTGCGCCGTAGTAGTTAAACAGGCCATAGTTGCGGCCGGTAATTTTGTTGATTTCGTTCATGTAGTTTTCAACAATTTCCGGCAGCGCGGTGTAATAGCTGTTAACTGCTTCGCGGGTCTGGAAGTAAATATCCGGGTTCTGTGCCGTACCGCGGATAACAGGGTTGTCAGGGTTCAGTGCGCGTTTGCGGAACTCTGCCAAAGCCTCCCAATCCAGAAGCCCTGCCAGTTTATCGTAATCCATCAGTTCAATTTTCTGAATTTCGTGCGAGGTACGGAAACCGTCAAAGAAATTCAAAAACGGCACGCGGCCTTTAATTGCAGATAAATGTGCCACTCCGCCGAGGTCCATAACTTCCTGCACGCTGCCTTCGGCAAGCAGGGCAAAACCGGTCTGGCGAGCTGCCATAACGTCCTGATGGTCGCCGAAAATGGAAAGGCTGCTGGTTGCCAGCGCACGTGCTGATACATGGAACACTGCCGGCAAAAGTTCACCGGCCATTTTATACATATTAGGAATCATTAAAAGAAGGCCCTGAGAAGCTGTATAAGTGGTAGTAAGGGCACCGCCCTGCAAAGAACCGTGTACAGCGCCGGAAGCGCCTGCCTCGGACTGCATTTCCTGAACCTTTACAGTCTGCCCGAACAGGTTTTTCTTGCCCTGGGCCGCCCATTCATCAACAACTTCCGCCATAGGCGAAGACGGTGTAATGGGGTAAATAGCTGCCACGTCGGTAAACGCATAGGATATATAAGCCGCAGCGGTATTACCGTCCATGGTTTTCATTTTTGTCATGTGGTTCCCTTCTTTCTCATCGTTATAACTGCTGAATTATGTGAGGATATGCAAAGTGCATATATAATTAGTATACACTATTTACAAGGGTTTGTAAATTTAAAGGCAGTGTATACAACAGCCTTTGTTAAACAAAAAAGGTACGGCAAAAAACCGCACCTTTTAAGCTGTAAATTAATTATACAATTTTTTCGCCATGGTATTCTTCGCCGCCGCCATCGGGAAGTTCGTTGTAACGGCGGGTCCACAGGTTTTCGTATTTAACGGCCTGTGCGTGGGTTGCGTCGGTGTTTTCCGGCAGTTTTTTAATAACTTTTGCCGGTACGCCTGCCACCAGGGAGTACGGCGGAACGATGGTGTTTTTAGTTACAACCGCGCCGGCTGCCACAATGGAGCCTTTGCCGATAACTGCGCCGTCCAGTACGGTGGAGTGCATGCCGATGAGCACATGGTCTTCAACCGTGCAGGCGTGCAGAAGCGCGCAGTGGCCTACGGTTACATAGTCGCCCAGAATGCAGGCATGGCTGTCGGAAACGTGCAGCACGCTGTTATCCTGAACATTGGTATATCTGCCAACTTTAATTTCATTAACATCGCCGCGGATGGTTACGTTATACCATACGCTGCTGTATTCTTTCAGTTCTGCTTTGCCGATAACTACTGCGGTTTCGGCCACAAAAGCCTTCGGGTCAATTTTCGGCGAATTGCCTTCAAATTTTTTAATAAGCATTGTAAAATTCCCCCTTTTATGCTGCTTACAGCTTTATTGTATATTGTATACAAAATTTGTCAAGCTAAATCAGGGGTTTTGCCCCCTTAATTTTAAAGCTTTCACAAACTGTTCAGTTTTTAACAGTTTGCCGGTTTAAATTTGTCAAGCCCTGCATTCAGGCCTTCTGCGGCACGCCGCGCACTTTGGTTAAATAAGTGTAAACACCGGCGCATACCAAAATTACGCCCGTTAAAACAAGTATCAGGCGCGTCGGCAAAAAGCCGCCCAAAAAGCCGCCTAAAAGCGGGCCAACCACGCCGCCGAACTGCTGCGCGCTGGTTACAAGCCCAAAGGCCTTGCCGCGCACGGAAGGGTCGGTAACTTCAACCAGGCGGGCGTTAATATTAGGCACCGCCCCGGCCAGAAACAGGCCGTAAATAAAGGTTACCGCCGCATACTGCCAGATGTTGTGCACAAAGAACTGGCACATATTTATTGCGCCCGCGCAGATAAACACCATAAACAGCGTTTTAGTGTAACCGCGCTTCTGCCCGCGGCTGCCCCAATACGGCCCGGCGATAATACCGGCAATGCCCGCCAGCGAGAAGATAATGCCGGCAGTTTTAACAACATCGTCGTTAACAACGCCGCCCAACAGGTACGATACGTACATGGTAATCAACGGCTGCACAATCATTACGCATACCTGCACCAAAAAGAACATGCTCATTACAAACAGCAGCCCTTTATTTTGCAGCGATGCCTTTAAATCCGCCCAGATATGAATAACTTTGCCTTCGCCCTTTTCGTGCTCCACATCGCGCACAAAGGCAATAACCATAATGGTCGCAATAAACAGCGCGCCCGCCGCGATATAAAACGACATGCGCATGCCGAACCAGGCGCTTACATAACCGCCGAGCATCGGCCCGAGGATGCTGCCGGAGGCAACGGCCGTCTGCATAAGCCCCATGCCCCAGCCCATTTTAACGGCAGGCAGGGTTGAAGAAACCAGCGACAGCGACGCCGGCACAAAGCCGCTTACAAGGCCTGCCAAAAGGCGCACGCCAAAAAGCTGTTCCGGGCTCTGGCACATGCCCATTAAGGCATAGGTTACGGCAAGGCCGAACCCCGCACGTATTGCCATTAGGCGCTGGCCGATACGGTCGGCATGGGCACCCCAGTAAGGCGCCATAATGGCCGCCGTAAAAAAGGTAACGGAATAAATAAGGCCCGTCCACGAATTGACATCAGCCTGGGCTACGCCCAAATGCTGCAAAAGATATACCGGCAAAAACGGCACGCACATAGTATAGCTTGCACAGGTAAAAAACACGCACACCCATAAAACATACAAATTAAGCTTCCAGTGCAGTTTGCCGCCGCCGCGGTCCTCAAAAATATTCATCTATATCATCTCCGCACGATAATATCCTATATTAACATTTTAACATATCCTAAATATTAGTTGTGACATTTGTGTAAACTCCGCGTTTTAAACCGCTTATTGCGGCATAACCGCGGATATTGTATAATTAATTTATTACATTAATAAGGATGTGTGACCGTGAAAGGATTTAAAAAGCAGGAACTGGAAGAACAGGGTTTTATGGGCAGGCTGTTTGGCTCCAAGCCCCAGCAGAACGCCTTTGCAGAAATAAATAATATTTTAACCGAAGCCAAAAGCGCGCAGGAACTGACAAAGGACGCAGCCGCCGCCATTTTTAAAAAGTGGGGCTGCAAATTCAGCGACACCAATATGGACCAGCGCAGCGCCATTTACCGCAAGGTTGCCGACAACGCTTTTTCGGGCGCGCAGAGCAAGGACGACCCCATTTTAAATGACCGCGCCCATATGGCGGAAATTTTGGAAATTCCCGAAAACCTGTGCCGCCTTGCCGATAACGGCGCTAAAAAATCCGCCTATTTTTCGCGCTGCCGCGGACTTGTAACCGGCGGGGAAAAACTTACCATCGCCGCCATTAACGAGCTGTTCGGCTATGATTATGAAGACGGCTTCGACTTCCGCAAGCAGGTTTTTAACGATTACTTTAACGGCGAATTTGACCGCATTGCCGATGCCAAACGCTTTACGCCGGAGGACGAGCAACAGCTGCGCGATATGTGCTCCAAACTGGATATTCCCTACGAATTTAAAGCCAATATCGACAACGCTTTAACCAAATACCGCTATTTGTGGAACGCCGAAAACGCGCCTTTGGGCAATGTTAAAGTTGATTTTCCGCTGGAGGACGGCGAAATTTGCCACGCAGCAGGGCAGGCCGCTTTGTGCGAAGTTAAAACCGTTGCCAAAGAGGACAACTACTACCAGCTGACGCGCAAGCTGCGTATCGATGAAACTATCTCCTTTAAGGGTGAACATATCGAACATCCGCAGGTGATGGAAGAAACTGCCGTAATTATCGATGCCGGGTATTTGTTCTTAACCAACAGCCGCATTATTTATTTAAGCAAAAAACTGGCCAAGCAAATCCACCTGGACGATTTAAAAACAGCCGACCTTTCTACCAATATTATAGAAGCGCATCAGAATGACGGGCAGAGCCTTTCCTTTAAAATGCAGGATGACGCTGCCGAAGTTATGTTTGCTATTCTGCGCCGCATTTTAAAAGACAGGAACCAGAAATGAAAGATTTAATCCGTTTCGTCCGCCCTCAGGACGCCGCACGCATTTTAGAAATTTACGCTCCGTATATTACGGATACCGTTATCTCGTTTGAATACGAAGTGCCAACACCGGAGGATTTTTCCGCACGCGTTGAAACAATCAGCAGCCGCTACCCGTACCTTGTGTACGAACGCGAAGGCAAAGTTCTCGGCTACGCTTACGCTTCCGCCTATAATGAGCGCGTGGCGTATGATTACACGGTAGACCTGTCCGTTTATGTGGACGCTGCCTTTTGCGGGCAAAATATCGGTGAGTGCCTGTATGCCGCGCTGCTTGATATTTTAAAAAAGCAGGGCTACTATAACGCCTACGCCTGCATAACGGCAATTAACCGGAACAGTTTAAACTTTCATAAGCGTATGGGCTTTGAGGATGCCGGTACGCACAAACTTGCCGGGTTTAAGCACGGCCGCTGGCTGGACGTATGCTGGTACAGCAAGCGCCTGAAGGCGGATACCGAAGCACCGAAGCCGTTAAAGCCGGTCACTGCGTTCAGCAATAACGATTTATTGCAGCCGCACGAAACCTATAAAAAATAAACAGCTTAAAATTATATAACAGGTAAAAATAACCTGCCGCGTTAATGCAGCAGGTTATTTTTATTATTGACTGATTTTTATTTTTACAGCATAATATATAAGCCGTGACTCTTTCCGGTAGGAAGGAGGTGCCATAAGTGAATACAATAATAATCCCATTCTTCGTATCTGTCGCAGCAGGCATAGCATCGTACTATATCTGCAAGTGGCTGGACAGGTACTTATAACCACGGCCAGCACATAAAAAACCCGGGAGTTGCAGCTCCCGGGTTTTTCTTTTGATGTGTGCCTAAGTGAACAACATCAATCCCATTTCGTGCTTTCATTATAGCACGGCTTAATTTAAAAAGCAAATATATAAGGCCTGCAACAATACGGTTTTTGCCGTATTATTTTCTGCATCCTTTGCATTTATCAAGGTATTCGCCAACAATTTTTACGGCGCAGTAATCGCCGCACATTGAACATGCTTCGTCATCGGCTTTGTTCTTTTTATCGCGGTAAGCCTGCGCTTTAACCGGGTCAATGGCAAGTTCAATCTGTTTTTTCCAGTCCAGGTTTTTGCGCGCTTTCGCCATTTCCAAATCCCACTCTACGGCTTTGGGCAAACCTTTGGCAACATCGGCCGCATGGCCTGCAATACGCGCTGCAATTACGCCTTCGCGCACGTCGTTAATATCGGGCAGGCCCAAATGCTCGGCAGGTGTTACATAGCACAAAAAGTCCGCGCCGCTCATGGCTGCCAGCGTGCCGCCGATAGCGGAGGTAATATGGTCGTACCCCGGCGCAACATCTGTAACGAGAGGCCCCAGCACATAAAAAGGCGCACCGTGGCACACGCGTTTCTGCAGCTGCATGTTGGCGGCAATCTGATTGTAAGGCACGTGTCCCGGTCCTTCCACCATTACCTGTACGCCTTTGGCCCAGGCGCGCTGCGTCAGTTCGCCAAGGTTCAAAAGCTCCTGCAATTGCGCGCGGTCGCTTGCGTCGGCCAGGCAGCCGGGACGCAAACCATCGCCCAAACTAATGGTAACATCATACTCGGCGCAAATGTCCAAAATTTCGTCATAGTATTCGTACAGCGGGTTTTCTTTGCCGTTGTGCAGCATCCAGCCGGTAATAAAGCTGCCGCCGCGGCTTACAACGTCCATCACGCGCCCTTCGCCGGTCAGCATGTCAAGCACGTTTTTGTTAATGCCGCAGTGTATCGTCATAAAGTCCGCACCGTCTGCCGCCTGCTGGCGGATAACTTCAAACAAATCTTCTTTCGTCATTTCCACAACGGCGCCGCGTTTTTTAATGGTTTCCACCGTTGCCTGGTAAATAGGCACCGTGCCCACCATAACCGTGCTGGCGCCGATAATGGCCCTGCGCGAAGCGTCGATATTGTCGCCGGTCGATAAATCCATCACGCTGTCGGCGCCCGCTGCAATCGCTGCCGCCAGCTTTTCAAGCTCCGGCTCCGGGTCGGGATAGCTGCTGGATGTGCCGATATTGGCGTTGACCTTAACGCTCAGCCCCTGCCCCACGCCGCGCGGGGTTACGTTTTTATGGTTTATGTTAAGCGGTATGGCAATCGTGCCTTCAGCCACGCCCTTGCGGATAAATTCTTCCGTCACGCCTTCGTAAGCCGCCACCTGCTTCATTGCTTCGGTAATAATGCCTTTTCGGGCAAGCTGCATTTGTGTTGCCAAAAAATCACTTCCTTTACTGTTAATATTTCTATTATACAGTAAATCGGCGCAATACTCTACCGTTTTATGTTAATTTTCAAAATTAGTTTATAAATTTATTTAATAATAATTTTTAATTTTTCACAGGAAAGTCAACTAAAGCTAACCATTATGTGTTATAATAAAGGCAGTTAAGAAAACAGGAGGCGATTACATGTCACGCTTTACTTTACCACGCGATATTTACTATGGGCCGGGCGCCCTTGATGAATTGAAGGTTTTGGCAGGCCACAAAAAAGCCATGATTTTCACCGGCGGCAGTTCCATGCGCCGCGGCGGCTTTTTGCAGAAAACCGAGGAGGTTTTGAAAGCTGCCGGACTGGAAACCGCTTTATTTGAAGGCATCGAGCCCGATCCTTCCATAGAAACAGTTATGAAAGGCGCACAGGCCATGCGCGAATTTGAGCCGGACGTTATCGTTGCTATCGGCGGCGGCTCCCCTATCGACGCAGCCAAAGCCATGTGGGTATTTTACGAACACCCCGATAAAACCTTCGAGGACATTAAAACACCGTTCACCATGCCCAAACTGCGCAGCAAGGCAATTTTCGTAGCCATTCCGTCCACCAGCGGCACGGCTTCGGAAGTAACTGCCTTTTCCGTTATTACCGATTACTCCAGCGGCATTAAATATCCGCTGGCAGATTTTGAAATTACCCCGGATATTGCCGTGCTTGATACCGACATTCCGCTGACCATGCCGCCCAAGCTTACCGCGCATACCGGCATGGACGCTTTAACCCACGCACTGGAAGCCTATGTTGCCACTGCGCGCAGCGATTTTTCGGACGCGCTGGCACTGAAAGCTATCGGCGATATTTTCGACAGCCTTCTTGACAGCTACCACGGCGACAAAGAAGCACGCGGCAAAATGCACATTGCCCAGTGCCTCGCAGGCATGGCGTTCAGCAACGCGCTTTTGGGCATTGCCCACAGCCTGGCACACAAAACCGGCGCAGTATTCCACATTCCGCACGGCTGCTGCAACGCGATTCTTTTGCCGTCCGTTATCCAGTACAACTCCCGCGTATGCATGAACCGCTATGCAGCAGTTGCACGCTACCTGGGCCTGCCCGGCGGCACCGACAAGCAGCTTACCGATTCGCTTGTTAAAGCCATTTGCGCATTAAACAAAGAACTTGGCATTGAACAGACCTATCAGGCTAACGGCGTGAGCGAAGAACTGTTTAAAGAAAATGCAGAAGCAATAGCCCACAACGCTGTGCTTGACCCCTGCACCCTTGCCAACCCGCGCCCGATTGACGACGAAGCCATGCTCAAGGTTTTAACCTGCGCATACTACGGCAAACCTGTAACTTTCTAACTTGCAGGCTAATGCCTGACATTTAAACACTAACCGCTGCTTTTTACGGCAGCGGTTTTTTATTTTGCAAACCCCTTACACCCATATAAACGGCTTTTATGCCTTAAAAATTTACCTGCGCGCAAAATTTATTTTTTGCCGCCGCCGCAATTTTTTGCCTGATTTTTTTGCGCATGGTTAATTTTTGCCCCTGTTTTACCGTTTATATGGGTGAGTTTCTTTTCTTTTCTCTTTTTTCTTGTTTTTTCTCTTTATCTTTTCTTTGCCGTATTACGTTCTTACCTTGTTCCCAATAAACCGCAGGTTTATTATTATAATTATACCTTGTTCCCTAAGTACTACCGTACGTAAGCAGTAAAACCTAAAATGCCCACGCAAAACAGGCACTATCTCTAAACTGAGATAGTGCCGCAAGAAGTAAACTCCACCCCTTCATGCACAAAATAAAAAAAGAGAGCAGCGCTGCCCTTACTGATAAAAAATGTATATTAATTAACTGTTTATATGTATTTTATAACTATTGCCGTTAGTTCTTCACCGTGTAAACTATTATGCCCTCACAGCCTACATAACAGCAATTCATGCTGTTTTAGCAGCAAATTATGTTAAATTAGCAAGATTTCACAATTTTTTATAGCTTTTTGGTTGTTTTTTAAGGCGATTTGTGAGAAAATATAATAGTACTTGTATAAAAACGGACAGAATAAAGGTTTATCAGTTAGGAGTAGTTTATGCATGGAACCGTTAAAACGACAGCAGCGTAAAGTCGATAACGAATATACGATTATGTTCATTCCCCACCGCGGCAAGGAACCGAAAAGCTTCAGCTTCCGCGCAAGCCTGCTGAAAAAAATCGGCATTTTCTGCGGCATCCTGCTTCTGGCAGGCATTGGCATTGCAGCAAAATCTTCCATGGTTGTTTACCAGGCACACCAGGAACAAAACGAACTTATAGCTTACCGCAACGATAAAGCAGCGCAGGACCAGAAGCTGGCCGAACTGCAGAAAGAAAACGAAAAAATGCAGAAGGACATGGCTGAGCTTTCCGCACTGGAAAACGAAGTGCGCAAAGCCCTTGGCAGCAATGTAAGCCAGCAGCCTTCCCGCGGCGGCATTGACCGCAGCCAGTACATGGGCAAAGGCGGACCTTCCGCCCCGGCGGACATTAAAATGATTGATGTTACCGCAGCCCAGGCTAAAAACCTGCAAACCGAAATGCAGCAGAAAAAAGCAGTGCTCGGCGATTTGCTGGCACAGCTTCATGAACGCAATGCAAAGCTCGACGCTACTCCGGACATCTGGCCTACGGCCGGCGGTGAAATTACTTCCCGCTTCGGCGGCAGAGCCAACCCGTTCAGCGGCACCGGCTACGATTACCATCCCGGCATTGATATCGGCAACGACTACGGTGCGCCGGTTTACGCAGGCGCAACCGGTTATGTGGAATATGCAGGCTGGTACAGCGGTTATGGCCGTTATGTAAAAATCAGCCACGGTTACGGCTACGAAACTGCTTACGGGCATATGTCGTCCATTGAAGTTTCTTCCGGCCAGTATGTGGAAAAAGGCGACGTTATCGGTTATGTGGGCAGCAGCGGTTACAGCACCGGCCCGCACCTGCATTACGAAGTTATCATTAACGGGCAGGATTCCGACCCGCTTAAATTAATCAGATAGTTTTAAAGGAGCAAGACAATGTTTGGTTCTTCAAACAATAATAATGCAAAAACAAATTCCGCCCTGCCTAAAGTGGCGGTAGATAATTTTGAAGCCTATATCGGCAAAAGCACGCAGATTACCGGCAACATTACCGCGCAGGGTTCTATCCGTATCGACGGCACCTTCAGCGGCATTGTGTTTTCGGAAAGCGATGTTGTTGTTGGTGAAACCGGCAATATCAAAGCCAATATTTTTGGCGCCAATGTAACGGTTGCAGGCAAAATTGAAGGCAACATTGTTGCCAAAGGCACGCTGGAAGTGCTTGCCAGCAGCGTTATTACCGGCGACGTGCGCTGTGAAAAGCTCACCGTTGAAACCGGCGCCGTACTGCGCGGCAACGTAGGCGGCCTTGAAGACTCAGCAGCACCGCAGCTTGAAAGCGCGGAAACAAAATAACAACAACCTTCACCTGCCCGGCGTTTACAGCCGGGCTTTTTTTATTGCCCGCGCTTATTTATAAGTTATACTTATTAATTAAATAAGTTCGGTTTATTTATAAGCCTGCCTTATTAAGCCGGCAGCTTACATTTTGTAAACTGCGTTACAGATTTGCCGCGTTTTATTTTAAATTTTATTTTTTGCCGTTATTTTGTTGACAAGCCCCCCAAACCTGCTATAATAGCCCTATAAATTAATAACAGCAAAACGATGATGGAGAAAAAGCAGCAACAATGCTTTCAGAAAGCCGCCGGAAGATGCGAGGCGGCAGCAGCGTGCAGCAAGTTCCGCTCCGGAGATGCGGGTGACGAATCCGCCGGGCAGCGCCCGATACAGCGTTACTAAAGATGGCCGTAAGGCAATTTGGGTGGCAACGCGGGTAACTCTCGTCCCATGTGGGATGGGGGTTTTATTTTTTACCAGCACTTTGCCGTTTGCCTGCGCGCTGAATTTGGGTGGCACCACGAGAAAGAGAAGCTCGTCCCAAGGACGGCTTCTCTATTTTTATTTTGGAGGGATATTATGGACAGAGTTTACAACTTTAACGCCGGGCCTTCGGCCATGCCGCTGGAAGTTTTGCAGGAAGCCCAGGCAGAATTTTTAAACTATAAAAACACCGGCATGAGCATTATTGAAATGAGCCACCGCAGCCCGGAATACGCAGCCATGCACGCGGAAACCAAAGCGCTTTTGCGCCAGCTGATGGAAATTCCCGATGATTACGAAATTTTATTTATACAGGGCGGCGGCGGCCTGCAGTTTTTAATGACGGCAGCCAACTTTTTTACCAACAAACGCGCTGCCTATGCCAACACCGGCGTATGGGCAAAAAAAGCCATGGCAGAAGCCAAACGCTTTGGCGAAGCCTACGAAGCCTGCACAAGCGCCGGTAAAAACCACAGCTATATTCCGCAGGAACTTACAATTAAGCCAGATACCGCCTACCTGCACATAACCGCCAACAACACCATTTACGGTACGGAATGGCAGGACTTCCCCGAAGTCAGCGTTCCGGTTATCTGCGATATGTCGAGCGACATCCTCTCCCGCCCGGTAGATGTGAAAAAGTTCAGCCTCATCTACGCCGGGGCGCAGAAAAACCTCGGCCCTGCCGGAGTGGTAATTGTAATTGTTAAAAAGGCGTTTTTAGAAACCGCCCGCACGGACCTGCCGCCGATGCTGAGCTACCAAAACTACGCGGATAACGATTCGCTGTACAACACGCCGCCGGTATTTGCCATTTACATGGTTAACAAAACCCTGCACTGGATTAAAGCGCAGGGCGGCGTAAAGGCCATTGCCGCGCGCAACCGCGAAAAGGCGCAGCTTATTTATGACGTTATCGACGCTAGCCGTGGTTTTTACCGCGGCCACGCCGAAAAAGCAAGCCGCAGCCTGATGAACATTACCTTTAACCTGCCCACACAGGAACTGGAAAAAGACTTTATCGCCGAAGGCAAAAAGCGCGGGTTCATAGGTATTGGCGGGCACCGCCTTGTAGGCGGCTGCCGCGTATCGGCCTACAACGCCGTAACGCCCGAGGCCTGCCGCGCCCTTGCGGATTTTATGAAAGAATACCAGGCAAAACACGAATAAACGGAGGAATGAATGATGAGAATACTTGTAAGCGACGACGTAAGCGAAAAAGGCGTGGCCCTGCTGCGCGAACATTTTGATGTAGACGTAAAAACCAATATGCCAACGGAAGAACTTCTGGCGTGCATAGGCGAATATGACGGGCTTGTAACCCGCAGCCAGACGCAGGTTACCAAAGAAGTTATCGACGCCGCCAAAAATTTAAAGGTTATCGGCCGCGCGGGCGTTGGCGTTGATAATATCGACATTCCCGCAGCGACGGCACGCGGCATTGTAGTGCTTAACGCGCCGGAAGGCAACACCATTGCCGCCACGGAACACACCGTTGCCATGATGATGGCCATGACGCGCCACATTCCGCAGGCGCACGCTTCCATTCAGGCCGGCAAATGGGACAGAAAGAGCTTTGACGGCATTCAGGTGCAGGGCAAAACGCTCGGCATTATCGGCGTTGGGCGTATCGGCAGCCGCGTTGCCCTGCGCATGCAGGCCATGGAAATGACCACCATCGGCTACGACCCGTATATTACCGAAGAACGCGCCCAGCAGGTTGGCGTGGAGCTCGTTCCGTTTGAAGAACTGCTGGCCAAATCCGACTACATCACCATTCACACCCCGCTGACGAAAGAAACCCACAACATTATAAACGCCGAAGCCATTGCCAAAATGAAAGACGGCGTGCGCATTGTAAACTGTGCCCGCGGCGGCTGTGTGGATACCGAAGCACTTGCCGCAGCCTTAAAAAGCGGCAAAGTAGCCGGAGCCGCCATTGATGTTTACCCCGAAGAACCACTGACGCCGGAAAACAACCCCTTTATCGGCATGCCGCAGGTTGTGCAGACCCCGCACCTTGGCGCCAGCACCATTGAAGCGCAGATTGGCGTTGCCGTGGATGTTGCTTACGGCGTTATCGACGCGCTGGAAGGCCGCCCCGTTATGACGGCCGTTAACATGGCGCCCATTCCCAAAAGCGTTGCCAGCGTTATCGCGCCGTACTTCAAACTGGCAGAACGCCTCGGCACCATTGGCATTTATCTGGCCGAAGGGCCGATTAAAGCCGTGGAACTGGAATACACCGGCGAACTGGCCGCAACGGAAACGCAGGCACTGACCACCGCCTTTTTAAAAGGCCTTTTGAACCCGATTCTGCAGGACAGCGTTAACTTTGTAAATGCGCCGGGCATTGCCAAAAAACGCCACTTGCAGGTGCGCGACGTAAAATCGCACCGCACAGGCTACTTCAGTACCGCAATTAATGTAAAAATTGCCACCGAAAAAGGCGAGCACACGCTTACCGGCACCCTGTTTGCAGGCAAAGAAGCAAAAATTGTGCAGATTGACCGCTTCCGCCTGGACTTTAAGCCCGAAGGCTACCTGCTGCTTGCTCCGCACCTTGACAAGCCCAACATGATTGGCCAGATTGCCACCGTGCTTGGCAGTGCAGGCATCAACATCAACGGCATGCAGGTTGGCAGCACCGCTATTGAAGGCACCAACTTAATGGCCATTGCCACCAGCGGCGACATTCCTAACGATATTATGCTGAAGCTGCGCGGCATAGAAGGTATTATCGACGTGAAACTTATAAACTGCGAGGGATAATATGGTACGCATTATTTTAATCCGCCACGGAGAAACCAACTGGAATTTACAGGGACGCTACCAGGGTCAGGAAGACACACGCCTGAGCGAAAAAGGCTTTGCGCAGGCAGGGCTTTTGGCGCAAGGGTTAAAAAACGTACATCTTGATTTATGTATTTCAAGCCCTTTAAAACGTTCGTTTTTAACCTGCAAGGCCTGCGCCGATTTACACCATTTGCCCGTACACAGCGACAAGCGCCTTACGGAAATTAACCACGGCGAGTGGGAAGGCGAACTGGCCTGTGAAATACAGGCGCATTACCCCGAAGAATTTAAAAAATGGCATACTGAACCGCATAAAGTGCAGATGCCGGGCAGCGAAAATCTGGAAGACGTACGCAGACGCGCCCGTGCCGCTTTTGACGAATATGCAGAAAAATACGAAGGCCAAACAATTCTTGTTGCCGCGCACGACGCCGTCAACAAAGCCATTATCTGCGACTTGCTGGGGCTTGATATGAGCCATTTCTGGCACATCAAGCAGGATAACGCCTGCATTAACGTGCTGGAATATAACGAAGGCATATGGCGCGCCGTACTTTTAAACAGCACCACACATTTGGGCTACCTTTTCAGCGGCATAGAACAAGCAGGATTGTAAGACACAAAAAGCTGCAAAGCATATAAATTGCTTTGCAGCTTTTTTAATTAACTTTATTCTTTTCCAAAACATTAAACTCTGCTATAATATTTAACGCTGTGACTCTTTCCAGTAGGAAGGAGGTGGCCACATGGAAAAACCATTAACTGCTTTTTTGGTAGCCGTCATGGCAGCTGTAACATCGTATTACATTTGCAAATGGTTGGATGGTCTACTGTAATGCTCACAGCCAGCCTAAATAAAAAAACGGGAGTTGCCGCTCCCGTTTTTTTGATGTGCATGTCCACACGGACAACCATCAACTGCTTTTGTAAGTAAAGCATACCACTCTTTTATTACACCGTCAAGCAAAAAGAATTTAAAAACTAAAATCGCGCTGCGGCGCAGATATGCTTTGTTTTAACACAGCAAAATTTGTGTTATAATATAAATTAGTTATATCTCCGCCAGGGCGGATTTTACGATATTATTTGATTGTGAGGTAAGAAAATGCAGAAAATTATTTTAACGGGCGACCGCCCGACCGGCAGGCTCCACGTTGGGCATTACGCCGGTTCTTTAAAAGAACGTGTGGAACTGCAAAACTCCGGCCAGTTTGACAAGGTATTTATTATGATTGCCGATGCTCAGGCGCTGACCGATAACGCCGAGCACCCAGAAAAAGTGCGCGAGAACGTGCTGGAAGTGGCTCTTGATTACCTTGCCTGCGGCATTGACCCGGAAAAATCCACCATTTTCATTCAGTCTGCCGTACCGCAGCTTACAGAGCTCACCGCATATTATATGAATCTTGTAACCGTATCGCGCGTGCAGCGCAACCCGACCGTTAAAACCGAAATTAAAATGCGTAATTTCGAAGCCAGCATTCCCGTAGGCTTTTTTGTATACCCCATCAGCCAGGCGGCCGATATTACCGCCTTCCGCGCAACGGCAGTGCCTGTCGGCGAAGACCAGCTGCCGATGCTGGAACAGTGCAAGGAAATTGTTAACAAGTTTAACAGCGTGTACGGAGAAACATTAACCGAGCCGGAAATCATCCTGCCGAGCAACAAAGCCTGCCTGCGCCTGCCCGGCATTGACGGTAAGGCCAAAATGAGCAAATCGCTGGGCAACTGCATTTACCTCAGCGACGAAGCGGACGTTATTAAAAAGAAAATTATGTCGATGTTTACCGACCCGAACCACGTGCGCGTGGAAGACCCCGGCAAGGTTGAAGGCAACCCGGTATTTATTTATCTGGACGCTTTCTCCCGCCCCGAACATTTTGCGGAATTTCTGCCGGAATACGCAAACCTTGACGAATTGAAAGCGCATTACCAGCGCGGCGGCCTGGGCGACGTAAAAGTTAAAAAATTCCTCAACAACGTAATGCAGGCCGAGCTTGCACCCATCCGCGAACGCCGCCATATGTGGGAGCAGCGCCTTGACGAAGTAAAACTGATTTTAAAACAAGGCAGCGAAACCGCGCGCGCAGCGGCAGCCGAAACCCTGCACGATGTACGCGCCGCCATGCAGATTAACTACTTTGAAAACTGGCATATCTGATGGCTGCTGCAAAAAGTAAAATTATCAGCCTGCTGAACGCGGCAGGCATTGCCTTTGAAGTTACTGAACACCAGCCCATTTACACCGTGGAAGAAGGCGAATCCTTAAAGCTGCCGCACCCGGAAGCGATTGCCCGCACCCTGTTTTTGTGCGATGACAAGCACCAGAGCTTTTGGCTTGTTACACTGCCGAAAGACAAAAAGCTGGATTTAAAGGCTCTGCGCGCACAGCTCGGCAGCCGCCGCTTAACATTCGCCGCCGCGGAAGAACTGAACGCCATGCTGAATCTGCCGCCCGGTTCCGTTACGCCGCTTGGCGCGTTAAACGACGCAGATGGGCGCGTGCCGGTTATTATTGACGCAGCCTTTAAAGAAAGCCTTATCGGCGTACCCTTTTTAACAAACACCGCCACCATCTGGCTTAACGGCGCAGATTTGGCGCTCATGCTTATGCAGCAGGGGCATAAAGTAAACTGGCTGGCACTTTAAAACAAAATACAGGGCAGTAAAATCTGCCAAGGCATAAAAAAATCCGCCCGTAAAGGCGGATTTTTTGTTTTATATGTTATTACAGGGTTTTGCCGTAAGCGTCGGCATCCAAAATGGCCTGTTTGAATTTTTCGCGGGTCATTTCGTACGGAGTCTTTTTCCATTCGAGAATTGCCGGTGCGCGGTCAAGGATTTTTTCAAGGCCGGCTTCGTCAACTTCCAGTTCTTTTAAGGTTACAGGCAGGCCCAGTTCCTTATTGAATTTTGCAATCTTGTCGCGCAGTTCAAACTGCTTGTCGCAGGTTAACAGCACAATTACACCAAAGGAAACCACTTCGCCGTGCATATGGCGTTCGGCGCAGGCAAGGCCGGTGTAAGCGTTGTAGAAGCAGTGACCCAGCGAAGAATTATAGTAGTAATCGTTTTCGGTAGTGGTAAGGTTGGAAACAATGCCGGTGCTCATGATGATGTCCAGAGCAACTTCCTGAATTGCTTCGGAAACAACATTGTTTTTGCAGTCTTCCAAAGCCTGTTTGCCGTATTCAAACAGCGGTTTTGTGCAGGCACCTGCCAGAGCGCGGCCCAGCAGCGGGGTATTTAAAAGTTTTTTGCCTTCGGTGGCAATCAAAACCTCGCATTCTTTGCTGAGTGCATCGCCAATACCGGCCCACAAAAGTTTTTCCGGTGCTTCGGCAATAATTTTGGTATTGATAAAAGTATGTTCTGCACAGTGTTTCGGATAATAGTAACCGGCGAGGCTGCCATCCTGTTTATACATAACGCAGATAGCGGTGCAGGCAGCGCAGTTGGAAGCAATGGTCGGGAAAGTGAAAACGGGTTTGCCCATTTTGTCCGCCATGGTTTTGCAGCAGTCAACAGCACGGCCGCCGCCAACGGCAAATACCATATCGGCTTCCTGAACTTCTTTGGTATTCATCAGCATATCAACATTTTCATAGGTAGAGTTGCCACCGTACCAAAGCACAGCCGTAACATCAAGGTGCCCTTTTACAGCTGCAAGAATTGCATCCTGGGCTTTGCTCAGCGCGGTTTTGCCGCCGATAACAACAACCTTTTTGCCATATCTTGCCGTTACGGACGGAATTGCTTCGTAGCAGTCCGGCCCAACGCTGTAATTAGGTAAATAAACACTGTATGTAGTACTCACTTCAAACAACACCTTTCATTAAATATCAAATATTATGATACTAATTATAAACATTTACGGTTAATTCGTCAACACAGTGTAACATTATAATATATTTTTCTGTTAAAATTACTGTAAAAAACTTACAATAGTAAACCACAGCGGCGGCACCAAAAGCGAAGGCAGCATATTTAAGGTTTTGCAGTCGCGCAGCTGCAAAATGCCCACGCCGCTGCTCAGCAGGAAAATACCGCCCAAAAGCGATATTTCCGTCATCATGCCCGGCGTTAAATACGGCGCAATAACACCAGCAAACAGATAAATACTGCCCTGCCAGCAAAACAGCACCGCCGCCGCAATGGCAATGCCAAAGCCGTAAGTAGAGGCAAAAATCATGGAAGATACCAAATCAAGCGTTGCATTGGTAAAAAGGTAAGTATTGTTGCCGTTAAGGCGGCTTTCAATAGGACCTAAAATGGAAAGCGTGCCGATGCAGAACAGAAGTATCGCCGTAGAAAGCCCTTCCGCCAGCTTGCCGCCGCCCTTACAGTGCGCAAGCAGCGCGTTAAAACGCCCGCAAATATCAAGCCGTGTGCCGATAATGGTGCCAATGGCAAGGCTTGCAATAAAAAGCACCGGATATTCGCTGTTGGGCAGGTTATGTACAACGGCGTTGGCACCAAGCCCAACCGTTGCCAGCCCCAAAGCATCAAACAGCGCTGTTTTATATTTTTCGCTGATGCCGCGGCTTAAAAAGCTGCCCACAAAGCTTCCTGTTAAAATAGTGCAGGTATTTACAATCGTTCCTAACATAAACCATCTGCTCCCTCAATAAAAAATAACGGATATTTTTATTATAAAACTATCGCGTAAAAATGTAAAACGGGCATAAAAAAACATCCTGCCAAAGCAGGACGTTGAATGCTGGTGCGGATGACAGGAGTCGAACCTGCACGCCGAAGGCGCCAGATCCTAAGTCTGGTGCGTCTGCCAATTCCGCCACATCCGCATTTAAATTGACTTTATTATTATATATTAAGCGGCTCAATTTTTCAACATTTAAATTTTACATAAGTCTGATAGATAAAATAGAATCTGTTCTATATAATAAAATTAAAGTAATTAACTTAAAATCTATGTTACCTATTATGACAGTAAACCCGCGGAGGCAATTATGGAAGAAAAAACTACCTCCTTTAAAAAGAACGCCAACGGCAGTTACAGTAAAAAAGGCGTTGTACGCCAGACGCCCAAAGACGGCTTTGTGGAGCATGACGGGCCGGGCGGCTTGGAATACCGCAAAGGGCACGGCGTCTGGTGGACTTATGAAACAGACGACCCTAAAGTTACACGCCCGTTTTTATATATTTTTTTCGCTCTTTTTATGGGCCTTTGGAATTGGATTTTTTATAGCTGTTCACAGGGTATGGACCCTTCGGGGCGTATGTATGTGGCAACTGTTGGTTTGGGCATAAACTGCTTTTGCCTTTATGTTTTTTTCGGCTGCCTGCGCGATATACGCAAGCGTGAAAAACAGCAGCAGGAAGCCCTGCAAAAAGAAAGAGAAGCAAAGCGCCGGACGGAAGGCTAAAATAAAATACAGCAGAAAGAAACGCCGTGACACAAGCCGCGGCGTTATTATTTTTACCAGTTATTCTCCCCACGTTGCTCCCAATACACTCTGATTGGTTGCTCCAACAGAAAACACAAAAACGCTGCACCTGCATTGGTACAGCGTTTAACAGATAAAAAAATGGTGATCCACCCGCGACTCGAACGCGGGACACCCTGATTAAAAGTCAGGTGCTCTACCGACTGAGCTAGTGGATCACGTTATTTGGCTGGGGCGGCTGGACTCGAACCAACGCATGCGGGAGTCAAAGTCCCGTGCCTTACCGACTTGGCTACGCCCCAAAAATATGGGGTGACTGGAGGGATTCGAACCCTCGCGTAACGGAGCCACAATCCGCCGTGTTAACCGCTTCACCACAGCCACCATTTTACCAAGATACGCTTGGCGACGAATGTAATTCTATCATAGCAGACAGGTTCTGTCAATATTTTTTGTAAAAATTTTTAATATAAAATGTCATTAATTTTACAAAACCGCTTTTTGCGGCTATTCGCGTTCAAACCACGCTTTGGCCCACGCCAGTGCCGTAGGCGTTTGCGCTAGGCCCCCGCCCGCAGTTTCGCGCAGCGCGCAGGGCATGGAATCGCCCACCCATTTCATGGTGTCAATGGCTTCGTCTGCCGGAATAAAGCTGCCGATGCCTGCCAGCGCCATTTCTGCCGCCAAAAGCGCCTGCACTGCCGCACCGCCGTTGCGTTTTATGCAGGGCACTTCCACAAGCCCTGCCACAGGGTCGCACACCAGCCCCAGCATGTTTTTAAAAACAATGCTTACGGCAGTTCCTGCCTGCGCAGGAGTGCCGCCCAAAGCGTCAACAGCCGCGCCTGCCGCCATGGCCGCCGCACTGCCGCATTCTGCCTGGCAGCCGCCAACCGCACCCGCAAGCGAGGCACGTGCTGCAATTACAAGCCCGATTTGCCCAGCCACAACAAGCGCACGTGCCAGCTGTTCTTCCGTTAAATTGCAGTGCTTTTTTAAAGCCAGCAGCACGCCGGGAAGCACGCCTGCCGCACCGGCCGTGGGAGCCGCCACAATTCTGCCCATGGCAGCATTGCATTCGCTTACGGCAAGGGCATAAGTTACGGCGTCCGTTGCAAGGCCGCCCAAAAGTTTATTAAAGCCGGGCTGCGCTGCCGCGTTTTGCAGTTTAAGCGCACTGCCGCCGGTTAAGCCGCTGTGTGAGCGCACGCCTGTCAGCCCGTAAGCTGCGGCTTCTTCCATTACTTTCAGCATCTGCGCCATTTTGGCAAGCAGTTCTTCCTCCGTAATTTCCAGTTCAGCAGCGCTCTGCGGCAGCAAATAAGCGTTCAGGCTCAGTTTTGCCGCTTCTGCTTCTTCTATTAATGCGTTTAATGAAATTTTGTCGTTTGCCATCTTTCACCTCAAAGCACGCTGTCTACAAAGCGCACCGTGTCAATAGGCGGCAGCGCCGCCAGCAACTGCACTATCGCAGGCTGCACTTTCTGGTCGCACTCAAGCACCATGGTTGCCAGCCCGCCTTTATTTTTGCGGAACACGCGCATGGTTGCGATATTTACGGACGCACTTGCCAGTGTGCTGCTTACAAGCGCTATCACGCCGGGCTTGTCGGTATGCGATACCAACAGCGCAGGCAGCTTGCCGTCCAGCTCAACCTCCGCGCCGTCAATGGCAGATACCTTAACCTGCCCGCCGCCGATGGAGGAGCCGATAACCTCGCAGCTTTTGCCGTCTTTTGCAGTCAGCGTAAAGCGCGCTGTATTGGGGTGGGTTAAATCACCAAGGTTTACTTTGGCAAAATTATATTCCAGCCCTGCTTCCGCGGCATATTTACGCGCCTGCGGAATACGCGCGTCATCAGGCAGCCAGCCCATAAGCCCGGCCAAAAGCGCCACATCAGTGCCGTGCCCGCGGTAGGTATGCGCAAAGCTGCCGTGCAAATCAATCTGTGCTTTAACGGGCGGCGCACCCAGAATGCCGGCAGCCAGAAGCCCCAGCCTTACCGCGCCCGCCGTATGCGAACTTGAAGGGCCAATCATTACAGGCCCGATAATATCTATAATATTCATACTGCTCCTTTATTCTTCACTTGCCAGTGAGCGGTGCCCCAACGCCACGCACAATTCGTCAAGGTTCAGCACGCCCACCGCCATATATATGGCAACGCACAAATGCTCACCGCTGCGGGCAATTCCAATTTTGCCGCCCACGTTAAAGCCTGCCGCCTTCGTCACAAGCTGCTCCAAAGCAGCGTGGGCAGCGCCTGCAACTGCGCCCGCGCCGACGTGGGTTTCCGTAACAATGCCCTGACGCTGCGCCGCAACAACGGCACGCTCCACAATTTTAACAACGCTCGGCATAAACTCGCCGCCAAAATCTACCGCCGTGCTGCGGATGCCCTTTGCCGCCAGCTGCTCTTTAATGCGCTGCTCCTCCGCACGGTTTTCGGTAACGGCAATGCGCAGTGCCGCACGCCCTATTTCAATGCTCGTCAGTTTCTGTTCTGCCATGGTCAGTCTTCCTCCGCCATTTCCGGTTTTTTAATAGGTGTTTTGTCAAACACGGCTACAATAAGGAACACAATAATGCACAGCAGCCATTCAAAATAAATTACATGCTGCAAAACCTGCAGCGCCGGTACAAACTCCCATACAACAAGGCCCAACAGCCCTGCAAGAGTAGTCCAGAACGCGCTGCTGCGGCGGCACAAACCGGGCGCAAACACCGTAAACAAAAATACGCAGGTCAGCGCCGTCGTCATCGAAAGCCCTGCCACCATGGTTTTTAAAATACCGGCAGCATTAAAAGCAAACCATAAGGTTATAATACCAACCGCCAAAATAGTCAGGCGGTTAATTTTAACAAAATGGTCATCCGTAACGGACGGATTAATAAAACGTTTGTAAATATCCTGGCTGAACAGCGTGCCTGCGCCCAGAAGAATTGTGCAGGCGGTAGATACGTCCGCTGCCCACAGCGCCGCAAGCGTAGTGCCCGAGGCAATTGGGTCAAGCGCCATAACAACTTTAGGCAAAGCCAGCGTTGCCGAAATTTCCGGGAACTGCACCTTGCCGATAATGCCCAGAAGTGCGCATAAAAAGCCTACCGGGAAAATTAAAAGGCCGCCTAAAATAAAACCGTTGCGCGCGGTTTTGGCGTCACGCGCGCCGCAGGCAATCTGCACAGGGCCCTGCGCCGTAATGGCCTGCGTAATCATAACAATAAACCAGCCGATAATAACGGCCAGCGGAATGCCTGCAAACGGGTCAAACCAGTCAAGCCCGGCCGGCAGCTGCGCCGCAATGGCATCAAGTCCGCCGCTGTGGTCTACCGCTGCCACGCAGGAATATAAAATGCCCGCGTAAATTAAAACAACGCTGACGATATTGGACAAGCCGCTCGACCACAAACCGCCGATAAGCGTAATGCCGATAAATACCACCGCGCTTACAATCATGCCGCCGCGGAACGAGAAATATTCGGGCAGAAGCGAAGCCAGAATCGCGCCGCCGGCGAGATACTGAAGCGCCGTAATAACGGACATGATAATTACAAGCCCAACCGCGCTGATAACGCGGCCTTTGGTATCGTAATATTTTTCAAAAAATTCCGGAATGGTGGAAACCTTCATAGCACGCAGCTTGCCCGCCGCCACAAGGCCCATAATAATGGCGCCCGCGCTCCACGCCGCGTTGTACCAGCCTGCCGCCATGCCAACCTTGTAAGCGTTTTCGGCAACGCCAACAGTAGAAGCCGCACCAACGGCAAGCCCCGTAATATTAACGGCAATCAGCACCGGGCCAAGTTTGCGCCCTGCAAAAAGATACTCCGCAGAACCTTTATCCGCCCTGCTTTTAACGTAAAAACTTATTGCGAACAAAAGCGCAATATACACAACAACAATAATCAACTGAACATTCATCCTGCTGCACTACCTTTCTTCACAAAAAATCCGCTCTAAGCTACAATACTACCCTCCTGCTTTTAAAATTAGTTATATTATATCAACAATTTTTATTAAAGAAAAGTAAAAACTCTGCCCCTGCAGTTTAAAATTTTGTAAAAAATTTAACTAAACCACGCCTTTAACAAGGATTTTGCGCTTTTGTGCCGAATATTTAAAAGATTGCAGAGTGAATTAAATTTACAGCCCCGCGCTGCGGCTTTAATTCACATTGCAAACGGAAGGAGGGACCGCCAATGTACAGAATTATGAAAAGCACCAATAACGGCATGGACGAACTGGAACTGGACAGCCTGGAAAAAGGCTGCTGGATAGACATCGTCAGTCCCTCACCCGAAGAACTGCACGAAGTGGCGGACGCCACCGGTATTCAGATGGACTTTTTAAGCGCCGCGCTTGACGATGAAGAAAAATCCCGTATCGAAACTGAAGATGACCAGATACTCACCCTTATCGACATTCCTGTGCTGCGCAGCAACAAAGATTATGACACGCTGCCGCTCGGCATTATCGTATCGGCAGATTACATCGTTACCGTCTGCCTGGAACCTAACGCCGTTATCGCCGATTTTTCTTCCTACAACTATAAAATGTTCAGCACCTTTAAAAAGACGCGCTTTCTCTTTCAGATACTCTATAAATCGGCAACATTATATCTGAAATATATCCGCATTATTATCAAACGCACTGACGAACTGGAACAGCACCTGCGCCAGTCCATGGAAAACAGCGAACTTTTTAATATGCTGGACTTACAGAAATCCTTAACATACTTTACAACCTCCCTGCGCAGCAACTACATTGTAACCGAAAAACTGCTGCGCCTGCGCTCCACCAACCAGAGCGCGCACCTCATCAAACTGTATGAAGAAGACGAGGATTTGCTGGAGGACGTTATCATCGAATACAAGCAGGCTATCGAAATGGTTGAAATGTACAGCCACATTTTAAACAGCATGATGGAAGTATTCGCCTCCATCATCAGCAACAACCTGAACCTTGTAATGAAGTTTTTGGCATCTGTAACGATTATACTGGCCATACCAACCACCATTGGCGGCTTATGGGGCATGAACGTGCCCGTGCCGCTTTCCGACAGCCCGTACGGATTTCTCGTAATAGGCGGCACCTCGCTTCTGGTTGCCGGGGTTACCGGCTACTGGCTGTGGAAACGCCGCATGTTTTAAGGAGCAGCAATGAGCAAAATTTTAGCGGAACAGTTACTTGCAGGCATTATACTTGCCGACAACGACAACAGAGAATACATTTACCTGCCCGGCGGCGAAGTTGGCAGCGAAGACCCGCACTGCGTATTTGAAAAAAACGGTGAGCGCGCCGGCGACCTGCCGCTTGAAGAAGCGGTGGAACTTGCCAAACGCCTGCACCTATCTCCGGGCCGCCATCCGGAGCTTGGCTCAAGGGCGTGGTGAAGGGAGAAATTAAATACAGTACTCAAATTTAAAAGGGATAAAAAAAGACCTTGTCTTAACGGCAAGGTCTTTTTTGTATTACTTTCGCTTATTATTTTATTACAATTACAGGCACGGAAGCATTTTCGATTACTATATGGCTGACGCTGTTTTTAAACAGGCCTTCAATAGCGCCGAAACCTCGTGTGCCTATGATGATGGTATCGCATTTTTCCTTGCGGCACTGCTTGATAATTTCCGGCGCAGGGCGGCTGCCGATAACAAGCACATAAGAACAGGGAATGTTCTGTTCATCGATTATATGCTTAGCAGCGCCCAGAACTTCGTTGCCTACCTGCATGGCAGGCCCGTTTACATCACCGGCCAGTTCGCCCTCCAGCGGAAGCTGCGGCGTATGCTGCAAGCCCTCGCGGGCAACGGTTAAAACAACCAGCTCCGATTCCGCCATTTTGGCTATGCCGATGGCATATTCCAGCGCGCGCCACGAATATTCAGTACCGTCTATTGCTACCAATAATTTTTTCAGCATAGTATCACTTTATTTCACAATCAGCACAGGCACAGCCGCATACTGCGAAACCTTGCTGCTGACGCTGCCGAGGAAGAATTCGGCAATGCCGGAAAGGCCGCGGGAGCCGATAACGATTGCGTCGGCCTGAACTTTTTTGGCAAGGGCGATAATACGTTCCGAAGGATGGCCTACTTCCATATCGTAGCTTACTTCATGCGGATAATCGCCAACAATGTTTTTAGCGTATTCAAGCACTTTGTCGCCGATGCGTTCCAGTTCACTGTTGCCGCGGCTGATAGTGCTGTGGTCAAGCGGTACTGCAAGCAGAGCTGCGTTATTGTACGGCTGGATAACGTTTACTACAACAATTTCACTGTTAAATTTTCTGCCAATTTCCAAAGCATTATTAAGTGCGCGCCAGGACGTTTCAGAACCGTCAACAGGCACCAGAATTTTTTTAAACATACTACACACCTCCCGATATGGCTTTTGCCATATCTTTTATGTTTTAAAATGTTCTACTTTTTTTAATAAAATCCTGCAAAGCGGCAAATTTTTACGGTTATCTTTCCTCGCGGTCGTACGAAAGGCCCAGAGCCTGCGGGGATGCGCTGCGCCCTCCGCGGCGTTTTAACACCAGCACAAGCACCAGCACCGTAAAAATGTACGGCAGCATATTAAGTATAAAGCCCGATACCGGCACGCCGAGCACCTGCAAATTAAAGCCCAGTGCGTCGATGCCGCCGAAAAGATACGAACCTGCCATGGCGCGCCAGGGGTCCCACAGGGCAAAGATAACAAGGGCAACGGCAATCCAGCCGCGGCCCGCCGTCATGTTCTCCAGCCAGCTGGGAGCATAGGCAAGCGACAGGTACGCACCGGCAACGCCCGCCAGTGCGCCGCCAACTACAATATATAAATAGCGCAGGCCGAAAACATTAATGCCCGCCGCATCTACCGCCGCCGGGTTTTCGCCCATGGCACGCAGAAACAGCCCGCTGCGCGTTTTATAAAAATACCACGCCGCAAGCGGCACCAAAAAGTAACTTATATACACCAGCGCATCCTGTTTGAACAGAATGCTGCCGATAATGGGAATATCGCTTAAAAGCGGCACGGCAATTTTGCCAAATACCGCACCGGCAGGCTGGCCTACGTAATCCTGCCCAAGGTAGCCGCTGAGCCCAGTGCCGAACAAGGTTACAGCAAGGCCGCTTACAACCTGGTTGGCGCGCAGGGTTACGGTTAAAAACGCGTGAATAAGCGCCAGAAGCGCGCCCGCAACAACAGCCGCCGCAACGCCTGCCCACGGGCTGCCGAAGCTGTTGCCCGCAATAAAGCCGGTGCAGGCGCCGATAAGCATCATGCCTTCAACGCCGAGGTTAATAACACCGCTGCGTTCGCAGATAACCTCGCCTAAAGCGGCGTATAAAAGAGGCGTGCCCATAGTGATGGCGGCAGCCAGCAACGAAACGATAAAATCTTCACTCATTTTCAGCACCGCCTTTCACAATACGCAGTTTGTAACCGGTAAAAATTTCCGTGCCAACCACGAAAAACAGCACCGCGCCCTGCAGCATGGTTGCCGCCGCTGCGGAAATGCCCATGGTTTGCAGCATAAAGCCGCCCACGTGAATAACTGCAAACAGAAAAGATACCAGAATAATGGCGGGCGGGTTTAAACGCGCCAGCCACGCTATAATAATGGCAGTGTAGCCGTAACCCGGGCTGATGCCGTGCTGCAGCTTGCCTACAATGCCCGAAACTTCCACCATGCCTGCAAGCCCGCATACCGCGCCGCTGATAAACATGGCAATAAGCACGTTGCGGGCAATATCCATACCGGCATAGCGCGCAGCAGCCGGGTTGGAGCCGATAACCATTGTTTCATAACCCCAGCGCGAGCTTTTAAACAGCACCGTAAACACCGCCGCCGCAATAAACACTACAAAAATACCGGCGTGTACGCGCAAATCACCGAAGCTCGGCAGCATCGCCGCATCCGGGAACGCCGCAGTTAAAGGAAAGTTCAGCCCGTTAGGGTCGCGCCAGTCGCCGTATACCAGATAATCTACCCACAAAATGGCAATGTAGTTCATCATTAAAGTGCTGATAAGTTCGTTAACCAGCCATTTTGTTTTAAACCAGCCCGCAACAAGGCCCCACAAGCCGCCTGCCAGCGCGCCCAAAACAAACATTGCGGGCAGCATAACCGCCGCAGGCAAATCGGGAAAATTAAGCGGCACCCAGGTTGCAGCGCAGGCGCCCATGTAAAACTGGCCTTCCGCGCCGATATTCCAAATCTGCATGCGGAACGCAACGGCAATGCCCAGTGCGCACAGCGCCATCGGAATCATTTTTACGAAAGTTTCCGAAAGTCCGTAATCGTTGCCCAGCGCGCCGCTGAACATGCTCTCATATACCAGAAGCGGGTCTTTGCCGGTAAGGGCAAAAAACACGCCGCAAAAAACCAGTGCCATCAACGCCGAAAGTACGGGCAGGCCGATTTGCGCTTTCAGGCTTTGTTCCAGGCGTTTTTCCAGAACTACCTTCATTTGCCCTCACCTCCGTTATCCGTTACACCGGCCATCAGCGCGCCGATTTTTTCAATATCCATATCCTGCACGGCAAATTCGCCCATCAGCTTACCTGCAAACATAACGCCCACGCGGTCTGCCAGGGCTGCAAGTTCTTCAAGTTCTTCCGATACCAGAAGTATCGCCGTGTTTTCTTCTTTAAGTTTTAAAAGCAGCTTGTGCACAGCTTCAATTGCGCCGATATCCAGCCCGCGCACGGGGTACAGCACTACCATCAGCTGCGGTTTGGCTGCAATTTCGCGCCCCAAAAGCAGCTTCTGGATATTGCCGCCGCTCATCATTTTTACCGGCTGGTAAATGCTGCCCTGCTTAATGTCAAATTCTTCAACAATATGTTTGGCGGCGCTTACGGCTGCCTGCCATTTAATGCGCCAGCCTTCGGCAAAACGCCCGTTGTATTCTTTTAAAATAATGTTTTCAACGCTGTTTAAGTTCGGCGCAAGGCCGGTGCCAAGACGGTCCTCCGGCACATAGCTGATGCCTGCTTCAATTTTGGCACGCGGTGGTTTATTGGTAAAATCCTGCCCGCGGTAATACATTTTGCCGCCCATGGAAAGGCGCATACCGGCAATAACCTCCGCCAGCTCACGCTGCCCGTTGCCGCTTACGCCGGCAATGCCGTAAATTTCGCCAGCTCGTATTTCAAAGCTTACGTTGTCAAGCGCCAGCGTGTGCATATCGCCAAGGGCGGAGATTTTTTCCAGTTTTAAAACCACATCGCCGTTACCGGCAGGCTTATGCGGATAGTTGGTGTTAAGCTCGCGCCCAACCATCATTTGTATCAGCGCGCCGCGGTTGATTTCGCTTTTTTCCATGCGTCCGCTTACCACGCCGCCGCGCAGAACGGTAATGCGGTCTGCCAGTTCTTCAACTTCGTTCAGCTTGTGCGAAATAAATACTACCGCGCAGCCGTTGTCGGCCATTTTGCGCAGGTTGGCAAACAGCTCGCGCGTTTCCTGCGGCGTCAGCACCGCCGTAGGTTCGTCAAGTATCAGCACCCGGCTTTTGTGGTACAGCATACGCAGAATTTCCACGCGCTGCTTTTCGCCGACGCCAAGCTGCCATACAAAGGCGTGCGGGTCTATTTTTAAGCCGTAGTAACTGCTTAATTCTTCAATGTCGGCTTCCAGCTGCGCCATATCAAGCTTAAAGCTGCCGTGCGTATCGCTTAAGGCAATGTTTTCCGCCACGGTGAAGGATTCAATCAGCTTAAAATGCTGGTGCACCATGCCGATGCCGCTTGAAATGGCGTCCGCCGGCGAAGAAAACTGCGTTTCTTTGCCGTTAACCAGTATTTTGCCTTCTGTCGGCTGGTAAAGCCCGGTTAAAATGCTCATCAGCGTACTTTTGCCGCTGCCGTTTTCGCCCAGCAGCGCATGCACTTCGCCGGGGTATAATTCTAAATCTATTTTGTTGTTGGCTATAACGCCCGGAAATTTTTTGGTAATTCCGAGCATGCTTATTAACGGTGTTACCATGTTTATCTTCCCGCCCGTTCAGTTATTTGCCGCTTCTGGCGCGTTCGCCAATCTGCCTTGCCACATGCACGCCGCTGGCACTGGCCTGCGAAAGCCCGCGCGTAATGCCTGCACCGTCGCCGCAGGCAAACAGGTTGTGTATTTTGGTTTCCAGTTTGCCGTCCAGCTCAAGGCGTGCGCTGTAAAACTTAACTTCCACGCCGTACAAAAGCGTATCGGCATTGGCCATGCCGGGGGCAATTTTATCCAGCGCGTAAATCATTTCGATAATATCGTCAAGCTGGCGTTTGGGCAGTACCAGGCTTAAATCGCCCGGAGTTGCATTTAAAGTAGGTTTGGTAAAGCTCTTTTTCAAACGGCGCTCGTTGGTACGGCGTCCGTTAATCAAATCGCCAAAACGCTGCAAAAGCACGCCGCCGCCCAGCATATTGCTGAAGGAAGCAATGCGCTTGCCGTACTGGTGCGGCTCGGTAAACGGTTCGGTAAAGGTGTTGCTTACCAAAAGCGCAAAGTTGGTGTTGTTGCTGTGCAGTTTAGGGTCGCGGTAGCTGTGCCCGTTAACCGTTACAATGCCGTCGGTGTTTTCGGCCACAACATAACCGTTGGGGTTCATGCAGAAGGTGCGCACCAAATCGTTGTAGCGCTGGGTGCGATACACAAGCTTGGCCTCGTACACTTCATCGGTAATGTGCTTAAACACCTGCGCAGGCACTTCCACGCGCACGCCGATATCCACCTGGTTATTAATAAAGCTCAGCCCCAAATCCTTGCACTGCTCGGTAAACCATTCCGCACCGGCGCGCCCGGGGGCAGCAATTAAATAAGTACATTCAATTTCGCCCTTGCCGCGTACCGGCAGCACAAACCTTTCGCCTTCGCGGAGGATTTTTTCCACGTGGCTGTTGCAGCGGATTTCAATACCGTTTTCCAGCAGATGCTTATAAATATTTTCCATTATAATAAGGTTGTTTTCCGTACCCAGATGCCTTACCTTGGCATTTAAAAGGTGCAGGTCGTAACCCAGCGCTTTGGCGCCGATTGTGCAGTTTTTGGTGCTGAAATATTCGCCCGGCGCACCGTGGCGGCAGTTCAGCTCATCAACGTAGTCAATCAAATCAATAACTTCGTTATGGGGCAGGTATTCATTCAGCCAGCCGCCAAACTCGGTTGTAAAATTATATTTGCCGTCCGAAAACGCACCGGCGCCGCCGAACCCGCGCATAATATCGCAGGGCACGCAGCGCAGGCAGTGGTCTACCTTTTTCTGCGCCAGCGGGCATTTGCGCTGCTCAATGGGGTGTCCTTCCTCCAGAATAACCACTTTTAATTCCGGGTACTTCAACGAAAACTCGTAAGCAGCAAAAACGGCGGCAGGACCGCCGCCGATAAGGGCAACATCAAAAAATTCTCTCATTCAGCATCTTCCTCCGGGGATGTTGTTTTATTTATTAGCCTCCTGGGCTTTTTTGGCTTCTTCTTCACGCATATAATCGGTAATAAGGCAGGTGCTTTCTTCTACCAGCACCAATGCTTTGGTGGCATTCTTTTCCAGCCAGGGCAGAATTTTTTCAATATTTTCGCGTGTATCTACAATTTCTACCGTTACCGGCATATTGGGCAGCCCAGTAAAGAACGAACCGATTTTATAATCGATACCGCGCTTAACCGAAGCATAACCGCCAATGCCGCGCGTAACCGTGCCGCCTGCCAGTTTAAGGCGCATGGCCTCTTTAATAACGGCCTTAAAAAGCGGCATATCTTCAACAATAACGTCTTCACCGGTGTAAACTTTTAAGAAGGTAACTTTTTTAAAATCCATAATTCTCACTGCCTTTCCCAAAACTTAAGGTTTAGCATAAAGACCCTAAATTAATTATACAACAAAATGAGGCAGAATAAAAATAAACCCTGCTCAAAGCAGGGCAATTTTTTTAAAAATATTTTGCTATATCCGCCGCGTGCGGCAAAATTATATCGGGGTGGATGTTTTCCTTTTCCACATCCTCCAGCGTGGCTTCGCCGGTTAAAACAAGTACGGATAAAATGCCGTTGTTCAGCCCGAAGGCAATGTCGGTACTCAGGCGGTCGCCAACCATGGCAATTTCGTCTTTTTTATAGCCGGTGCGTTCCATAACAACATCTACCATGTAGTGGTAGGGTTTGCCGGTAATGGCAGCAGGCTTTTTGCCGGTTGCCGTTTCAATCAGCTTAATCATGGCACCGCAGTCGGGTATAAACTCGCCGCCTTCTATTGGGCAGCGCACATCGGGATGCGTAGCCACATAAGGCACGCCGCGGTCAATCAAACGGCAGGCTATGGCCAGCTTTTCATAATCAAGCGACATATCAAAACCGACAACCACAAAATCTGTTTTTTCTTCCAACAGCGTCGTCAGCTTAAAGCCGCCTTTAATAATGGTTTCCTTTAATAAATCGGTACCGAGCACATACAAACTGGCGCCTGGCTTAACCTGCTGCATATAATACACAAAGGCATCGCTGCTGATTAAAACGTTTTTGCGCGTTACCTCAATGCCCATGCGGCGCATTTTTTCCACATAATGGCTGTGCCCTTTGGAAGAATTATTGGTAACCAGGTAAAAATCCCTGCCGTAAGAACGCAGCTTTTTAAAAAACGCGTCCATGCCGGGAATAAGCGTATTGCCCAGATTAATGGTACCGTCCATATCGAACAAAAAGCATTTTATTTGTTTCAGCCGTTCCAGTTCAGCCATGCGTTTCTCCTTATCCCAAAAGCAGCCTGTCGCTGTCAAGCGTGTTGCCGGCAGCTTTTTCAAACATCAAAAGCAAATCCTGCGTGGTAAGGTTTTTCTTTTCTTCACCGGCAACGTCTACCAGAATACGCCCGTTATACATCATAATCAGGCGGTTGCCGTATTTCAGCGCGTCGCGCATATTGTGCGTAATCATCAGCGCCGTCAGCTTGTCGCGGTCAATAATGCGCTCGGTAAGCGAAAGCACCTTGGCCGCCGTTTTGGGGTCGAGCGCAGCGGTATGTTCGTCCAAAAGCAAAAGCTTCGGGCGTTTTATTGTTGCCATTAAAAGCGTCAGTGCCTGGCGCTGACCGCCTGAAAGCAGGCCCACTTTAGCCGTCATGCGGTTTTCAAGGCCGAGGTCAAGCTCTTTAAGCATTTCCACAAACCAGTCGTGGTCTTTTTCGTTCAGGCTCCATTTAAGGCCGGGCGTTTTGCCGCGGCGTGCAGCAATGGCCAGGTTTTCTTCTATCATCATGCCGGCAGCAGTGCCCATCATCGGGTCCTGAAAAACCCTGCCGATATATTTTGCGCGTTTATGTTCCGGCGTTTTGGTAATATCAACGCCGTCGATAACTATTTTGCCGCTGTCAATCGGAAAAACACCGGCAATGGAGTTTAACAGTGTAGATTTGCCCGCGCCGTTGCCGCCGATAACGGTAACAAAATCGCCGGGCGCAAGATGCAGCGATAAATCCTGCAAAGCAACCTTCTCATTAATGGTGCCCGCAAAAAATGTTTTATGGATATGTTCAACGTGCAGCATTATTTCACCGCCTTTCTGATGCCGACCTTGTCTTTAACAAGCGGCAGCGACAGCGCAAATGCAACCAGAAGCGCCGTAAACAGTTTCAAATCGTTAGGCGGCATGCCCATTTGCAGTACCGCTGCAATAACAATACGGTATACAACGCTGCCCAGCACTACGCTGATAAGGCAGTTTTTAAAGCTGCGAGTGCCAAAAAGCACTTCGCCGATAATAACGGACGCAAGACCGATAACGATTGTACCGGTGCCCATGCCGACATCGGCAAAGCCGTTGTTCTGCGCAATCAGCGCGCCGCTTAAGGCAACCAGCGCATTACTGATTAAAAGACCCAGAATAATGGTAATGCGTGTATCAACGCCCTGAGCGCGGATCATCTGCTGGTTATAGCCGGTAGCGCGGATGGCAGCGCCGATTTCCGTACCGAAGAACCAGTAGATAAAAATAACGCAGATAAGGGCGGAAACAGCACCTACCGCAAGCACCGTATAAACATTGTCAAGGCCGGTTAAAGCCTGCATTTCCGTAAAAATTGTATCAATACGCAAAAGCGACAGGTTGGCTTTCCCCATAACGCGCAGGTTTACGGAATACAGCGCAATCATGGTTAAAATACCTGCCAGCAGCGCCGGTATTTTCAGTTTGGTATGTAAAAAACCGGTAGCAACGCCCGCCAGCATACCGGCAATGGCAGCGCAGGCAAAAGCGGCAGAAACGGAATAACCTTCCGAAAGCATGGCCGCAGCCACAGCCGCACCAAGTGGGAAACTTCCTTCAACAGTCAAATCGGCAATATCAAGCACGCGGAACGTAATGTAAACGCCCAGCGCCATAATTGCCCACAACAGCCCCTGTGCTATTGTCGGCATTAAAATATCGATCATCTAATCTCCTCCAAAGCAGGCAGTAAAAGCGGGTTTCCCGGGCGGGAAACCCGCAGTGCCTCTTTTTATTCTGCCTCAGCAGCTTTTAAAATTTCTTCCGGAACAGTTACGCCAAGGCGTTCCGCAACCTTTTTATTAACGATAACCTTAAATTTTTTCTGGGTTTCAATAGGCATTTCTGCCGGTTTGGCTTCGCCTTTTAAAATTTTGGCTGCCATTTCGCCGGTTTGTTTGCCAAGTTCGTAATAGTTAATGCCTATTACGGCAACGCTGCCTTCAGTATCGGGCCAGCCGCAGGTCATAACCAGTTTGGCAGGCTCGGTTACGCTAATCAGCGTAGGCACTGCCGATGCCATAACATTATCGGTAGGCAGGTACAGGCAGTCAATTTCGCCAATCAGGCTGTGTGCCGCCTGCTGAATATCGTTAACGCTGGAAACGGTTGCTTCCTTAACCTCTACGCCTCTTTCAGCAGCATATTTCTTTAAAAGCTCTACCTGCATCTGCGAATTAACTTCGCTCGAAGAATAAATTGTACCTACAACTTTGGCATCCGGCACAAGCTTCAGCAGAAGGTCAAGCTGTTCTTTAATCGGGTTCATATCGCTGGTGCCGGTAACGTTGCCGCCCGGTTTTTCGTTGGAGGCAACGAGTTTTGCCGCTTCATAATCGGTTACGGCAGTAGATACAACGGGAATATCTTTTGTTGCGTTGGCAGCGGTTTGTGCCGCGGGCGTAGCAATGGCGCAGATTAAATCAACCTTGTTGCTTACAAAGCGGTGGGCAATGTTCTGCAAGTTGCTCTGGTCTGCCTGTGCATTCTGGCGGTCGAAAACAACGTTTTCGCCTTCTTTGAAGCCGTTGGCGGCAAGCCCGTCTACAAAACCTTTATTTGCAGCGTCAAGCGATGCATGTTCTACCAGTTGTACAATACCAACATTAACTGTTTTTTTAGCAGCAGCTTCCTCTTTTTTATCGCCGCCGCAGCCGCCCATAATACCGGCGGCAAGTGTTAAAGCCAAAGCCGCAGCCAAAACGCGCGCTTTTTTAGATAATTTCATGGATAACTCATTCCTTCCCTAAGGTAAACTTTTTCTGCATTCAACGCGTTATTTTACAATTTCCGCGTTTTGCAGCACATCCTGCGGGATAGTAATGCCCAAGCGCTTTGCGCCTGCTTCGTTAACGACGGTTTTAAACTGCTTCTGAGTCTGTATTGCCATATCTGCCGGTTTGGCTTCACCTTTTAAAATTTTAGCCGCCATCTCGCCGGTTTCCTTACCGAGCTGGTAGTAATCAATACCAAGCGTTGCAAGACCGCCGCCCTTTACAAGGGCTTCTTCGCCGCAGATAACCGCAAGCCCTGCGTTATCTGTAACGGAAACCAAAGTAGGCATGGAAGATGCAATTACATTATCGGTGGGCACATAAACCACGTCAACCTTCCCTACAAGGCTCTGTGCTGCCTGCTGAATATCGTTTACCGTGGAAACCGTTGCTTCCATGACATTGACGCCCCGTTCAGCAGCCGCTTTTTTCATAATTTCAATCTGAATTTGAGAATTTACTTCGCTGGAGCAGTAAACGGTGCCGATAGTTTTGGCATCCGGCACAATTTTCAAGAGCAAATCAACCTGTTCCTTAATCGGGTTCATATCGCTGGTGCCGGTAACATTACCGCCCGGTTTTTCGTTCGACGCTACAAGCTTTGCCGCCTCGTAATCCGTAACGGCGGTTGCCACAATGGGTATATCCTTCGTGGCGTTGGCCATAACCTGCGCGGCAGGAGTTGCAATGGCGCAGATTAAATCAACTTTGTTGTTGACAAAGCGGTGAGCAATGTTCTGCAAATTGCTCTGGTCAGCCTGCGCGTTCTGCCTGTCGATAGCAACATTCTCGTTTTCTTTGAAGCCTTTTTCCGCCAGGCCGTCTACAAAGCCTTTATTGGCGGCATCAAGCGCACTGTGTTCTACCAGTTGTACAATACCTACGTTTAACTGCGCTTTACTTCCTGCTTCCTTTTTTTCGCCGCCGCAACCCGCCAGAAGCCCCAATGCCAAAAGCAAAGTTACGCCTGCAGCAAATTTTTTAAGTCCTCTTTTTTTCATAATATCCATCCTTCCATTCTTCAAAATGTCCCCTCAAAACAACAATACTACTATTTTATCATCTATTTTACCATTTATCAGCATAAAAAACAAACTTCCTTAACCAAAATTTTAAAATTTTCTGGTAATTGTTGTGTAAATGTATGCCTAAGGCAGACATTTTATATTAATATGGTTTCTGCACATAAAACGCCTTATTTATATGCAGTTCTTTTTGCTTATCTGCATATAATCTGCTAAAATATATGCAGATAATTCTTTTTAAGGCGGTTTTATTATGCATAAATTTGATTACGGTTTTTTAGCTGACGGACTTTTGCCTGCTAATCTTGTTAATTTAACGGCTAATATCGCTTCGCTGTCAGTAAAATCTGCGGTACGCAAAGCGGATTTTAAAAACGTTTTTGCAAGTTTGGAAGGTATTGCAAAAGTACAGTCAGTTAAAAGCTCCAATGCAATAGAAGGTATTATTACCAGCGATGAGCGTATTGCCGCTATAGTACATCATAACAGCGCACCACTGAACCACGATGAAGCCGAAATTGCAGGCTACCGCGATGCGCTGAATGAAATTCATCTGTATTACAATGAAATACCTTTTTCTGTAAGCAGCATTTTGCGCCTGCATAGCATACTGTTTGCTTATACCGGTAGCGATTTTGCAGGCAAATTTAAAACAGAAGATAATGTAATTTTAGAAATTGACGCGAAAGGAAACAGGCAAATACGCTTCCGCCCTACGCCTGCCGCGCACACTGAAGCAACTATGGAACAGCTTGTACTTGCTTATATGGAAGCACGCGATAACGCGAACATCAATCAATTGCTTTTAATTCCCTGCGTTATTTTGGATTTTCTTTGTATACACCCTTTCCGAGACGGCAATGGGCGTATGTCACGTCTGCTTTCGCTGCTGCTGCTTTATAAAGCAGGCAACGATATTGGTAAGTACATTTCGTTTGAAGAACAGATAAATAACGCAAAACTTTTTTACTATGACGCGCTGAAAGAATCTTCTCAAGGCTGGGAAGATAACAAAAACAATTATTTTATATTTATGCAGAATTTTTTAGGAACTTTATATATGTGTTATCAGGAACTTAATAAACGTTTTGCTGTTATTAACAGTAATCGTATTACCAAAAAAGCACGTATTGAAGCCACTGTTTTAAATTCATTAACGCCAATTTCCAAAGCCGAAATTTGTAATATTTTGCCGGATATAAGCCCCACAACAGTAGAAGCTGTTTTGGGCAGCATGGTAAAAAATGGCAGTATTGAACGCCTTGGCAACGGGCGCTCCAGCCGTTACATAAATAAACAATAAGAATAAGCCTGTCAGCGCCAAACAACCCTCCTGCACCTGCTGTACAAGAGGGTTGTTTTTATTTTGCCATATTTATTTCTGCAATATTTTGCGCGCTATGTCTTCGGTAACAACAAGGTGCGTTACAAGGCCTGTGCGCAGTGCGCCAAGCACGGCTTTGCTGCCTGCCGTAAGGCCTATGGCAACAACTTTGGGCAGCTGCCCCAGAGTTTTCAGCGGCACGCGCACGGCAAAATCGCCTGCGCCGCTGATAAATTCGCCGCGTACATTAAAATAGTACGAAAGCAAACTGCCAACCGCCTGCTGACGCTCCAGTGCGTCTTCAAAACGCAGCGCCGTCGCTTCATCCGGCACACCGGGGTAAGCGCGTATTTCCACAAGCGCCGCCGTGGTATCCTGCCACAGCGACAAAGCCTGACGGTAATCCGGCGTATCTTCCATGGCGTCGCGCGCTTCGCGGCTGCCCGGAAAAGCCTCTGCCTCAAGGCGGAAAGCCTCCCTAGTTCCTCCGGCAAGCAGAAGGGCCAGTTCGTTAACGCGGTAACCGCGGTTTGGTATGGCGGTTCTGCCAATCAGCGGAAATATTTTGCCGCTGCCTTTAAGCCCTCCGGCAGAAGCCATTTTGCCTGCAATTTCGCCAAGCGTATAGCCCCAGCCAAGGCCTATGTTTTTTTCGTAGCGCAGTTCGCCCGCCAGATATTCCGAAGTTTCACGCAAGAGCGCTTCGCGCTGTGCCTGCGGCAGTACAATGCCGCCTTTAATGCCGAAGCGCTGCTGTAAAAGTTTTAAAAGTTCTGCATCGCCTGCAACAGGTGGACGTATTTCAATGTGTACAATGCCTGCTTCGCGTGCGTGCGCCAGCATTTTGCTTACCTGCGGGCGCGACACGCCTATTTTGGCAGCTACCTGGGCCTGCGTCAGCCCGTCTTCGTAATAAAGGCGCGCTGCCTGCACCAGCCCGGCAAGTTCCTTATCCGTAAGCAATTATTTTACTTCCATTAATTCCATTAAAATGCCGTCCTTCATAATAAAGGCGATGCGGGTATTTTCGTCGGCCATCCACGGCTCTACAACCACGCGGTTGGCTTTAAGCTGCTCGTCCATGTCGTCTACCTGGTAGGCAACATGCACAAGGGTTTGCAGTTCCTGCGGCAGCGGGGTATCTTTTTCAAAGCACAGGTATTCAATGCCGAATTCATTGGTTTCCGGCGGAACGATATGGGTTTTAATGCCTTCGGCATATACGCTGCCTTCCATTACTTTATCGGTAGGCACGCCAACGTGCATAAATTTTTTCATCAGTTATTCCTCCTTCATCAGCTCGTAAGCTTTATAGGCTTCTTCTGGTTTGGCATTTTCGTGGATAACCATGCGGATAGCTTTAAGCATTGCCACAGGATTTTCGGCCTGCAGCACATTGCGGCCCATATCCACACCGGCAGCGCCTTCGCTGATGGCACGGTACGCCATTTTAAGAGCGTCAAGTTCGGGTATTTTTTTGCCGCCCGCAATAACGATAGGCACGGGGCAGGCAGCTGTAATCTGCTCGAAGTTTTCGCAGTAGTAGGTTTTAATCATGTGCGCGCCAAGTTCCGCAAGCAGGCGTGTTGCCAGTGCAAAATAGCGCGTGGTACGTTCCATTTCCTTGCCAACGGCCACAACGCCGAGTACAGGGATGCCGTAACGCTCGCCGGCATCAACAGTGCGCACTAAATTTTCCAGCGAACCGAGCTCGCCGTCAGCCCCAACAAAGCACTGCACTGCCATGCAGGAAGCATTCATGCGGATAGCGTCCTCAATGCCGACGCCGATAACGCCATGGCTCATATCGTCTTTTAAAACGGAGGTATCAGCCGTGCAGCGCAGGGCAATGGCCTTGCGGCAGTCGGGCGGAATACAGGCACGCAGCGCGCCGCGGGTTGCCATCAGGCAGTCGGCATATTCCATAAGGGGCGGAATTGCCAAATCGAGCCTTTCCAGCCCTGCCGTGCTGCCCATAATGTAGCCGTGGTCAAATGCCAGCATAATGGTGCGGCCGTCTTCCGCAAAAATATGCGAAAGCCTTGTTTTCATGCCCCATTCGGCGTGGCCCAGCCCTTTTACATGAAAGGTCTGCGCAGGCGGCTTAATGCCGATGCCGTAATCTTTTGCTATGATATTGCCTTCTTTATCTGCCATAGTATTTCACCTTAGTTTCTGTAATACGGAGTGCGGCACGGAGCGTTCCACAAAGCAGTCAGTTCGTCGTCCATGCGGGCAATGAACATCTGGAAGCCTGCGGTTTCCTGTACGGTTAAAAGTTCGCCTACATGGCTTGCCACAACTTCAATGCCTTTTTCGGCAAGATATTTATGGCATTTGCGGAATACAATCAGCTGTTCCATTAAGGTGGTTGCGCCGCTGCCATTAATAATAACCATTAATTTTTCGCCACTCTTAACGTCAAGGTCTTTCAAAAGCGCGTCCATCATAATAACGGCGGTTTCGTCCGCAGATTTCAGCGGCATGCTGCCGCCGCCGCCTTCGCCGTGCTGGCCCATGCCAACTTCCATCATGCCGTCTTCAATATGGGCAATTTCCATGCCGGTTGCCGGATGGGTTGCGCCTACGCAGGCAACGGCGATGGTTGCCATGTTATCGGCAAAGCGCTGAGCAATTTCGGCAACTTCTTCAAGGGATTTGCCCTGTGCTGCGGCAGCACCGGCAATTTTATACAGAGGAATGCAGCCAACCAAGCCGCGGCGGTCATCTGCATTGGAGCGCGGTGCGTTGGCAACGTCTTCCTGGGTAACAACTTTGGCAACTTTAATGCCGAGTTTTTTAACCTGTTTCATGGTCAGGTTGCCGGTAAGCATATCGCCAGCATGGTTTAATACAACAAACAGTACGCCGTGGCCTTTATCTGCCATTTTAATGGCTTCAACGCAGGACTGCGGGCCGGGGGCTGCAAAAATATTGCCTGCTACGGAAATATCAATCATGCCTTCGCCTACAAAACCGCTGATGGCAGGTTCATGCCCGGTGCCGCCAAGGGTAACGATGGTTACGCGGTCTGCGTCTTTTAATTTTTTATTAACTACAAGGTTGCCGTCTTCCAGAGATACAATGTCGGGATTGCTCAGGGCAAGGCCTTCCAAAAGCTCCGATGTTAAATTTTCAGGGTCATTGATAAATTTTTTCATTGTTTACAACCTCCATTAGTGCGTAATTTATTTTTAAAAAGCCGCCGCTTTTTAAAGAACTATGCTCTTGCGCCTTTGGCAAGCCCGGCAAAGAAAATTGCCATGGATACGGCTCCCGGGTCTTTATGGCCGAGGCTGCGTTCGCCAACGTTTTTGGCGCGTCCGAATTTAGCGGTCATGTCTGCCGTTGCATCGGCGCCTTTTTTGGCAGCTTCTGCCGCAGCGTCCAGAAGCGCTTCAATACTGCCTTCGGTTTCGGCAATGGCGCTTACAGCCGGATAAAAAGCATCAACCAGAGTTTTGTCGCCCACTTTGGCTTTGCTTACATCCATAAAATCTTCTTTAGCCTGCGCAAACATACGCTTGAATTCAATGTCGGTAAGCTCGGCCTGGTCGTCAATGCCGTCTGCCATGCCGGCGAAAATTGTGCCCCAAAGCGGTCCGCTGCTGCCTGCGTTAACGCCCATAAACGCATCGCCAATGCCTTCCAGGAGAAGGTTCATGGTGGCAATTGTAGTATCATCGCTGTGCGATTTTAAAATATCGGCAATATGCCCGATGGCAATGCCGTGGTCGCCGTCACCGGCAACGCTGTCCAGCTCGCACAAATACTGAACGTTGTCTTTCAGGTCAACTGCTGCGGCGTGCAGCATTTTTCTCAATACCGGTAAAGTTAATACGTACATTACATCCACCTCACTATTATGATAATTTAATTTTAACATTTGTCAGAACATTTGTAAATTAATTTTCAGATAATTTAACGTAAAAAAGAACTGCACCGCTATAGCTTTTAAACCACAGCGGGCAGTTCTAAAAAAGGAGAAAGGATGAATTTAAAATTTACTGTTTTTAACTTTTAAATCCTTCGCTTGCGCGGATATTATCAGAATGTCATCTCGGCACCGACACGCCAAAGTCTGCCATAATAGTTCAAACCATCAATTTCTTTGTTAAAGAGGTTGTCAATTCCGGCAAATACACGGTACTTATCACCAAATCGTTTATTAACAACAAAGTTAAAGGTATTACCGCTGTAAGTATCACTACCATCGTAAAAATCGCTATACCACCTATTCCACGCAGTAACGCTCCATTCTTTATTTACAGGTTCAACCCATTGTAATTTTGCTGTATAAGTATTACGTGCACTATACGAAAGTTTTTTGCCAGTAGTTTTATTTTGTGCATCTAACCAAGCATAGTTACCACTTAATGTAAAACCATTGCCAAGCTCTTGTTTAACTTCAAATTCGACACCTTCTGTTTCAGCTTCTTCAACATTAACATAATGACGGTCACTACCTATACCAATTTCTTCCATAGTAATCGCATCTTCTTTTTCATTATTAAAATATGTTAATTTTGCAGAAGTAGTATCTCCGAATTCATGTTCATAAGAAATTTCATAGCCAGTCGTTGTTTCAGGTTCCAAATCAGGATTACCATAAACAGTAAACATGCCCATATGATTAAAAGTACCATATAATTCATCGATAGAAGGTGCCCTGTAAGACATGCCATAATTTGCTTTAAGTCGTGAGTTATCAGCAATGAAATATGTTAATCCCATGTTAGGAGTTGTTTTGCTGCCAAAATCTTCATGATGATTGTAGCGCACAGATGGAACTAAAAGTAATTTATCACTTACACGATATTCGTCCTGTAGATACACTGCATATTGATCTGTTGTATCATCGCCGCCGTCAATATAAGCACTGCCTTCATTTCTTCTAAATTCGCCACCAAAAGTCAACTTATTATTTTCAGAAGTATTAATGCTATCGCGAGCTTCTAAAAGATACATTGAATATGTTCTATCTTCTTCAGTTCCTATAACGCCTATAGGTGGCCTACTACTTGTATCAAGCCATAAAGAATGTCCGCTGGAATCTGTTTCTAATCTGCTATAAGTTGCAGAAACACTATAGTTACTGTTCTCGTTTTTACCTTCATACGTTAATGAACCGGTTTTTCGCTCCTGTTTCCTATTACTATCATAAACGCCTGGTATTCCGTAACTTGCATAGCTTACCTGATAATCAAAATCTTCTTTATTATATTCAAGGAACAGATTTAGTTTATTATTTTCATCCATATCATAATCCATATCTAAACTATAATACTGTGTAGGGCCATCAACAAAGCCAATTCCTGCTTTACCATCAAAATTACGTAATTTGCCAAAAGTTGCATCAAAAGTTGCGCTTAACTTTCCTTCTTTACCAGTATCTATGTGATAGTAATTATTCATCTCGCGGCTACCCGTAGAAAAGCCAACAGTAAATTCAGGTTTTTCAGATTTACGAGTAATGATATTAATAACACCGGCCTGTGCATCACTGCCATATAAAGCACCGGCTTGACCACGTACAACCTCAATACGTTCAACATTACTCAAATTTAATCTATCTAATGCACGATTATTACCTGACCCATTGCCATATATATTTTCACCAACAATACGTCTACCGTTTATCAAAATCAAAATATCATTACTATCACTACCGCGAATACTCAAATGATCACCATGACCACCACCACCATCAGCAATGTATATGTTCGTTGCTGTTTTCAATACATCACGTACACTTATTGCACCTATTTCTTGAATCTCTTCCTTTGTAATAACTTCAACCGTTTGTGGAACTTCTTTCGTTGTCAGTTCCGTTCTCGTTGCGGTTACAACATATTCATCGCCTTCGTATTTGTTTAAATCCTCATCAGTTGCGGCAGCAAAAGCTGAATTTGCTGCACATAAGCACACCATCAGCGCAAGCCTTTTGGAAATTTTCTTCATTATAATACACCTCTTTTTCATCTTTTAAAATTTAACAGTTGCTTTCCTCAACCAGTTTTCTTCTTTCCCCTCATCCCCCTTTATCTATCACAAAAGCGTTAAAATTCTTAAGTTAGCTTTTGCTAACCACAATTTATTTTTTATCCCCTTCACCGCAGTAGCAAAGGGGTAAAATAACTTTGTTTATTGGGTTTTACTTTTTATCAATAAAGCTGCTGGTAATAAAGCTCTATCGTTTCCATTAAATAATCGGCACCTTTAATGCCCATAAACGGCAAATGCGTTGCCACCTGGCTGCCGTTTATAACAGGCGCGCTGATGCGCAGGCATGTATTTGTGTTATCACACTGCATTATGGATACATCATCTGCCAGCACTAATGTGTTTTGCAGACTACGGAAAATATCCAGCCGTTCTTTTTCATCGGCGTAAAATTTTACGTCCGGCACAGGGTTCATAACAGATTTTAACGCATGGCTGCAAATTTTATGCGTTACGTCAAAACCAGCTTCTTTTAAAAATTCGGCAATGCAGCAAACCGTATCGTAATCGCCTTTAACAACTGCCTGCGGGCATTTTTTTAAGCCGCCCATCATGGCATACATACCCAACATGCCAAAGCTGCGCATTTTTTTGCCAAGCTCTGCCATCAATGCTGGCGCTATGGGCTTGCCTGCCGCAGCGCTTACCTGTTGCAAAAAAGCCATTGTTTTTTTATAGCCGTAAGGCGGGCAGTAAACATATGGCGTGCCGAATTTTTCTTTTAAATATTCCGCCGCTTCCAGTGCTTCGCTGCAAAGCACAATGTTCAGCGCTGCTGCCGGCATATTTTTAATCTGCTCTACAGATGTATTACAGCACAGGCAGGCAACTGGCTGCATGCCAAAGGCGTCACGCATAAGGTTCTGCACTTCCCACACATCCGATTCCATGCGGTAACGCCCCATGGACGCACCCAGAATATTATAGCTGCCGTCAATTTTATCCGATTTTTGCGGAAGGTTTTTGACAAGAAGTTTGTAAACTTCGTTCAGGCCGATGCCGTAATCGCCGCGGAAACCGCCCTGCTCGAAGCTGACGAGTTTAGCCTTTACTTCGTTTTGCATGTAGTTGCAAACGCCTTTGATATCCGTACCGATAACGGCGGAAACCGACGATGCTACAACAAAAATCACTTCCGGCTCATAGCTTGCGTCAAGTTCTTTAATGGCGTTTTCAAGCCTGGTAACGTCGCCCATTACCACATCGTCTTCGCTCATGTGCGTTGTAAACAGGCGGTTTTCAAAATCAATGCCAAGCGTACCATACAACCCCATGCTGAAATGCGTTGTCCCTGCCGGGCCGTATTCCAGCACAAGGCTGTTTTTTACGCTCAGCAGACTCCAGATTATCGCCATTCTGTCAGATGGGACGGGTAAATATCTGCATAAACTCATAATCCGGCTTCCTTTCTGTAAATTTTAGCTTCTTCTGCCGCCACAGTTATCTGCTTAAGCAGATAATTTGTTACTTCAAAGCCAAGCATGCTGCCCGCGGCGTCGCTGTGCACAATGGCGATACCTTTTTTGCGCAGGCGCGCGCCAAATTCATGCCCCATATAAAGCCATGGGTGCAGTTCATCATATACATACTGCATGGGCGCAATGTTAGCAGCCTTGCATACCAGTGGGTCTGTGTGTTTTAAAATTTCCTGCACATAGTAATCATTTTCCTCGCTGAAGCGGTTGGTTTGTATTACCTGCGGCACCATCCCAAGCGATGCCAGAAAGGCATTCATCTCAAAACAATAGTATGGTGTATTGCCATAAATATAGCTTACGCCGCCGAGGGCTTTGCCTGCCGCTGTTACAGCTTCTTTTGCTTCATTATAATAGGCGGCAATTTCTTCCGGCAACGGCACGCCGAGATATTCAAAAAGTTCTTTATAGCTTGCATAAATCTTATCAGGATAAACAAATTTATTAAAATACACATAGGGAATGTCGAAGCGGGCTTTCATCTTTTTAGCCAGCGGCAGTGCGATATCATTTACCACAATGTTTACGCGCGCGGCGGCAGCGTTTTTAATTTCATCCACGGTTGTGCCGGCAGGAAGCTGCATACCGATTTTAACACCTGCTTTAACCAACATTTTGTAAAGTTCAGTTGTTTTAAATTCGCCCATGCGTTGACCCAGCACGTTTGCGGTATCGTTCTGCGGCACTTTTTCCATCATGTCAAAGCAGGCAGTAATTGTACGTTCCAGTCCGGGCAGGTGGTCCTCGCATTTAAAATGTTCGGTATGCACTGCCATAACGGGTATGCCGTAAGCATCGCTCAGCTCAGCAGCAATGGCATCGTAGTCATCGCCGATAACCTCTACCACACAGGTAGTTACCAAAAATACACATTCAGGTTTGTATTCGGCAACAATTTCTTTAAACGCTTTATGCATTTTGGGCGTGCTGCCGAATGTTACGTCGTGCCCGTCCAACACTACCGATACGCAGCGCCCGCCCGGACCGCCAAAACGCTCCGAATGCAGCGTCATGCTTTTGGTGTAATAGGTGCATTCATCTGTGCCTACAACTACAAGCAGCGCGCCTTTAATGCCGCCAACTGCCATAGCCGCACCCATCAGCGGGCAGTGCGTGCCGGGAAACATGGCCTGCGTAAGCTGCGGTATGTCCTTAATGCTTTCAACACTGCTCAGCGGCTTTAATTTAGCCACCAAGTCTTTTCCGTTTATAGTCATAAACTGCTCCTTTCGGTTAAACTATCTCTTTAAATGCCAGCAGCGGCTTACTCCGACCGGGTAATTGCAGTACATCACATTCCACGTTATAAACCTCACGCATCATTTGCGGCGTTATTACTTCCAACGGACCGCCTTCACTGTATTTGCGTCCGTTTTTTATAACGATAATGCGGTCGCTTACTTCAAGCGCCTGGCTTAAATCGTGCAGCACCATTACCACGCCGATGCCGTTTTCGCTGTTCAGTTTTTTTACAAGCCGCATTGTTTCCTGCTGATGCGCTATATCAAGGTAGGTTGTAGGCTCGTCCAAAAACAGGATATCCGGCTGCTGCGCCAGTACGGTTGCAATCCACACGCGCTGCGCTTCACCACCACTGCATTCGTTGATAAACTTGTCACGCAGCGCCCATGTGCCTGTTACCTTCAGTGCCCAATCCACTACTTCTTCATCCTGCCTGCTGTTGCGTTGATACCACTTCTGGTATGGCACGCGCCCGTAACCGACAAGGTCACGCACTTTAAAATCCGGCGGTGCGTTATGCCGCTGCGGCAGCACGCCCATGCAGCGTGCCAGCACGGCAGCATTTACATTTTTCAGGTCCTCACCGTCCAGATAAACCGTGCCCTTAGTATATTTTAAGAGCCTTGTTACAGCCTTCATAACAGTTGATTTGCCGCTGCCATTAGGGCCGATAATTGTGGTAATTTCTCCGCGGCGCAGCGTAATGTCAAATTCCGGCACAACAATGCGCCCGCCGTAACCTATCTCAAGTTTTACGCCTTTAACTTCCACTTACTCTGCCCTTCTTTCTCAGCATATATAAAAAGAACGGCCCGCCTGTTGCTGCCATTATAATGCCGACAGGTATTTCCATCCCGGTAACCAGCGTGCGTCCCAGCGTATCTGCCGCCAGCAAAAGAAACGCCCCCAAAAGCGTACTTACCGGCAAAAGCGCGCGGTAATCGCTGCCAACCATCATGCGGGCAATATGCGGTACAACAAGTCCTATAAAGCCAATCATCCCGGCGACGGAAACTGTTGCCGCCGCTAAAAACGCACCCACCGCTGACAACAGGATGCGTACACGGCTCACGTTAACACCGAGGCCTGATGCCATTTCGTCACCAAGTTGCAAAATGTTGGCGCTTTTAATGCAGGCAAACCCGCAGATAAGGCCGATAAGCGAATATGCGCTGATAACATAAATCTGTTCCCAGTTGCAGCCGGAAAGACTGCCGTTCATAAAAGCCAGCACATTGGAAAGGTTGTCCGAATTAAGCATTTGCAAAAAGGCGTTGTATGCCCCCAGCACTGTGTTAATGGCCACGCCGGAAAGGATGATGCGTACCGGGTCAACGCCGTCGTGCCACGCTAAAATATAAATTAAAACGCATGCCAGCGATGCACCACCGAAAGCAAACAGCGGCACCGCCGAAAGCATGGCCGGATACAGCAGAAGTATGGTTGTAGCAGCCGTTGCCGCACCAGCCGATACGCCGATAATGCCCGGGTCGGCCAGCGGGTTGCGCATTACGGACTGTAAAAGCGCACCGGCAACAGCTAGGCATGCACCAACTTCCAAAGCCATAATAATCCTCGGCAGGCGCAGGTTATAAACTACAATCTGCACCGGGCCTTCTGCGCCGTAAATAACGGCATCGGCAATCTGTTTCAGCGAATAATTCGCACTGCCGATTGTTAATGCGCCAAGGCTCATCAGCACAATCAGCGCTGCCAGCGCCACGCAAACGGCGCTTACCTTAAATAAACTTATTGTTTTCATTTTATTTTTCCGCCGTTTCCAGCATATCAATAAGGCTGTTTATACGGTCAACAATATCAATTCCGCCGGAAGCAATATAGCCTACCGGCAGATATATAACATGCCCTTCGCGGATGGCCTTAATGCTGTTCCAGTAATCAGGATTTTTAGCAAAATCTTCTTCCATCAGCTGTTGGTGTTCTTCCGCAGTTGCCGAACCGCCAACGCACAAAAGCAAATCAGGCTCATAGCCCAGCGCCTGTTCGCGGTCTAAAAGGGCAAGGCTGCTTTCGGTATTTTTATAAACATTGTCATAGCCCAACATATCTGCCATGCTGCCAAGCGTGCCTTCTTTATTTTGTATAAAATGGCGCGGCGGCGCTGATTGCAACACCATTACCTTTTTACCGGCGTTTTCTTTGCGCATTTCTTCCATGCGTGCTTCAAGATTATCAAAACATTCTTTAATTTTATCCGCTCCTGCGTTGTCTTTGCCGAAAGCTTCAATCAGCACGTCAGTCAGTTCTTTTACCGATTTGTAGGTAACAACGTGGCCTGCATCGACATAATAAACGGGGATTTTTTCGTTCTCTAAAATTTTGCCGTAGCTGTCTTTGGCATGGTAGCCCAAAATTACCAAATCCGGCTGCAAGGCGACAATACTTTCAATATCAAAATTATCGTTCATTGCGGTATTTAACTCTTGCGCGTTTTTAGCAAGCTCATCAGGCCAGCTGAACATTTTGTTTTGCGGTACTGCAACCTGATTAACACCCATCTCGTACAAAGCCAACACAGGGGTATGCGCCAGCGAAACCACGCGCTGCGGTATTTTATCAAGCACCAGCGGTTCTTTAAAACCGTACTTCTGTAAGGCTTCCGGATATCGCAGCACAATTTTACCGACACCATGTTCACCGGCAGTTTTATCCGCGCCGCAGCCACCAACCGCCAGCACGGCAGCAAGCATTACGGCAATTAACAGTAAAAGCTTTTTCATAACGCACCTCTATTCATCAATGCTCAGTTCAAGCACGCGGTCCGCAAGTTTATTGTAAACCTCAACCATCGGTGAATCCTTAACAAACTCGCTTACCGTACCGCCCATGTTTTCAGCTGTCTGGATATCGCCGCTGCGCGGCACATACAAAACAATTTCCGTTTCAATTTCTTTGGCAGCTTTTTCTACCAGTTCGATTTCGTTTTCAATATTTTTGGCATTTAAAATAATGCCTTTTAAACGTGCGTACCCGCGCCTGCCGAAGTTTTTAATAGCCTGCGCGATATTATTTGCAGCATACAGCGCCATCATCTCGCCGGACGAAACTATAAAAACCTCGCGCGCATAGCCGCCGCGTATCGGCATGGCAAAGCCGCCGCACACAACGTCGCCCAGCACATCGTAAATTACTACATCAGGCTTGTATACTTCAAAGGCTTCCAATTCTGCCAGTTTTTCAAAGGCCGAAATTATGCCGCGCCCGGCGCAGCCGATACCCGGTGTTGGGCCGCCTGCTTCCACACATAACACGCCGCCAAAGCCTTCAAACACAATATCTTCCAGCTTTAAGCTGTCACCTTTATTTTTAAGCTGTTCCAACACTGTTGGGATGCGTTTGCCGCCCATTAAATTTTTGGTAGAATCGGACTTCGGGTCGCAGCCGACCTGCATAACCTTATAACCTTTAAGTGCCAGTGCAGCAGAAAGGTTGGACGTTGTTGTTGACTTGCCAATACCGCCCTTACCATAAATTGCAATTTTTCTCATCTGATTGCTCCTTTATTTTAATGTTTTAAATCAAACCTGATTGGTATCTCCCAATAACAGCGTACTTTTTGCCCGGCTGAATTTTCAGCAGCCGTAAAACGCCAGCGGCGGCAGGCATTAAGCGCCGCATTATCTAGTGGCCTGCTGCCGGATGAACTTACTATGTTTATATCTTCCACACTGCCGTCACGCCCTATTAAAAGGCGCAGGCGCACCGTGCCTGTAACATTAGTCAGACGCTGCGTTTCCGGGTATACCGGGCTTACGCTGCGCACAACGCGCGGCGGCACTGCCGGGTTAACGGCTATGCCATCGCCGCTGCCGCTGCCCGTACCTGTACCATGGCCACTGCCGTGTCCGCCACCGCTGCCGCTCCCGCTCCCGGGTCCGGTACCGCTTCCCGTGCCTGTACCATGCCCGCTGCCTTTACCGCCACCGGTGCCGGTATCATTTTTATCACCGCTGCCGGGCGCGGCTTTTTTAGCAACAAAACTGTGTTCCACCGGCGCAGCAGTTTCAGTTTTAACAGCTGCATCTGCAATAGCATCCGGTTCAGCTTGCTGCGGTGCAGCTGCCTGCGGTACTTCAACTTCAGCACCTGCCGTCCCGCTGCCACCGCCGCCTCCGCCGCCGGCGAACACCGTTATCTCAGTAAAATCATCAGTAAAGCTGCGTATTTGCAAAATACCGGTTACTGCCAGTGCCAACACCAGCAAAACATGTGCCGCTAACGAACCGGCTATGCTTATCTTCTTTCTGGCGTACTTTTTCATTGCTTGGTACCGTTACCGGCTGCCAGCCCAAACCGGCTGATACCGGCACCCTTCAATTTATCTACCAGTTCAATTACGCGGCCGTAATCAACATTTTCATCGGCACGGATAACAGCCGCCAGATTTTCATTCTGCTTTTTTTCAAGCGCAGCCTGCATTAAAAGGCTCTGCATATCCGTTTGCGCATCGCCAAGGTACAAACTTCCGTCATCTTTCAGTGTTACCGCAAAAGTAGTTGTTGTATCCGTAGCCGCATTGGCTGCTACAGGCAACTTTACGGGTATAGTTTTCAGCTCAACCATATACATGGTAGACAGCATAAAAAATACCAGCAAAAAGAACATAATATCTATCATCGGTATAATCATCAGTTCCGGCTTGCCAAGGTCACGCGGGTCACGCAGTCTCATTGCAACTCACCTCTCGTTTTATGCTCCAGAAGCGCCGAAAAGCACTGTTCCATATTTGTAATTATCCCTTCCATGCGGTGAGCAAAATATGAATGTACGCACAGAGCCATAATCGCCACGCACAAACCGGTTGCCGTTGCAATAAGCGCTTCGCCGATGCCTCCGGTAATCGCCATCGGTGCACCCGCCTGCAAGTCAAAAATACTGAAAGAGTTAATCATACCGATAATGGTACCCAAAAGCCCCAGCAGCGGTGCCATAGTAACTATAATACTTAAATAGTTAAGGTTGCTGCGCAGTTTGGCAATGGCAATGCTGCTTTTGGTTTCAAGATACGCACGGCACTGGCTGCAGCAGCAAAAACTTCCCGCTTCCGCCACAATCTGAGCGCAGTGCCCCTTGCAGCACGAAGCAAGTTTGCCAGCATCGGCATCTTTTTGTTCAGCCAGCAGATTGCAATAACTATCGGCAAACGCATCGCCTGAATCGACTTCTTTGTAATACAGCCAGCGCTCAATTGCTATGCTGACAACAATTACCGAACATAACAAAAGCGGCCACATTACAAAACCGCCCTTCAAAAAATATTCAATTACCGTACTTACTGCTCCCATTTTTGCCTCCTTGAACAAATCCGATAAAATAAAATTAAAAGCCGATTTTAGTTAGCTGTCGCTAACTTTAATCGGCTTTGGTTTCTCATATTTTCACAAATTTGTCAACAAAAAGTTAGCAGCAGCTAACTTTCGGAGTTTATTTAGCATTATAAAGATTGTAATAAACGCCTTTTTTAGCTAACAGTTCAGTATGTGTGCCAGTTTCTTTAACGCAGCCGCTTTCCAGCACTACTATCTTATCGGCGTTCTGCACGGTAGTCAGCCTGTGGGCAATAACAATTGTCGTCCTACCTTCCGCCAGTTTTTCCAATGCGCTTTGTATCTGCTTTTCGGTCTTGTTGTCAAGCGCCGACGTAGCTTCATCCAGCACAACAATGGGCGGATTTTTTAAAAATACCCTGGCTATGGCAATACGCTGCTTTTGTCCGCCGGATAATTTAACGCCGCGTTCGCCGATTTCAGTATCGTATTTTTGTGGCAGCTTTTCTATAAATTCATCCGCTGAAGCGGCCCGTGCCGCCAGCTTAACCTGCTGCAACGATGCCTCTTTATCACCATAAGCAATGTTATAACTTACAGATTCCGAAAATAAAAACACATCCTGCTGCACCAGCCCTATCTGCCTGCGCAACGCAGATTGCTTAAACTGCCTGATATCCGTACCATCCAGTAAAATGCGCCCGCTGTCCGGCTCGTAAAAGCGAAGCAGCAGGTTGGTAATGGTTGTTTTGCCTGCACCGGTAGCGCCAACAAATGCTACTGTCTGCCCGACTTTTATTGTAAGGCTTAAATTTTTTAGCACCGGCAATTGGCCGTTATAGCCAAAACTTACGTTATCAAAAACAATATCACCTTTGATGCCGCTGCACTCCAAAGCATCCGGGCTGTCTGCAAAATCAGGCTGCTGCTGCATCAACTCGTGCACGCGGTTATATCCGGCCATGCCGCGCTGATAAATTTCGGTAAAAGCAGTAAGCCGCAAAAGCGGCTTCATAAACAGCCCGATATACAAAAAGAAAGCTACAAAATCACTGAGCTGTAATTGACCAGAAGTAACCAGTGCACCGCCTACGCACATCACCACAAGGTTGGTAAAATTTGTAAAAAAGCCCATACTGCCCATAAAATGCGCCAGTATTTTAAAAGACTGCTTGCGCGCTGCCAGATAATTATCACTGGCTTTATCAAAAGCCTGCAATTCTTTATCTTCCACGGCAAAGGCTTTGGTTAAGCGCACACCCGAAAGGCTTTCTTCGACTTTAGCCGTAACATCGCCGGATTTTACACGAAAATTTTTAAAAGACTGCTTCATTTTATAGTTAATGTAAATGGTATGCACCGTTTTAACAATAAGCAGAAAGGTTATTAATAGCCCCAGCCGCCAGTTCATCCAGAATAAAATGACTATCGTGCCAAACATACTGAATAGGCACACTATAATGTCATTCGGCGCGCGAAACGCCAGCTCACTGACTTCTGCAACATCGCCGGTAAGGCGCGCCAGAAGCTGCCCGGTTTTAGCGTTGTCAAAAAAACGGAAGGTCATACTTTGCAAATGCACAAACAAATCGCGCCGCATAGCGTTTTCTATCTGCGTGCCCATTACATGCCCATAATACTGCAAAACAAAATTCATGCCGTAATTTACTAAATACAATGCAAGCAGAATACCTGACCACAATAACAGCAAATTGAAATCCTTCTGCGGTATTGCGTCATCAAGTATCTGCCGAACAATAAGCGGGAACAAAAGTTCCATGCCTGCCGTAAAAAATGAGCCGCCAATAATAAATGCCAGTAACATTTTATGTGGACGGTAATATTTCAAAAAGTCTTTTAACATATATACTCCTTTAGTTAGCTTTCGCTTACTAAAATACAGCATTTTTCATATTTTGGCAAGTACAATTTTAAAATACACGTAATAACACTCAAAAAATCAAGGGCACAGCTTAATGCCATGCCCTTACGTTAATTATTTTATTCACACCGTTCCATCCTCTAAAATACCGAGTTTGCGCCGCCAATAGCGGGAGTAAACCGCCCCTGCCGGGTTGTTGGCAAGCACGCGGTCTTTGGTAATAAGGCACGATACCGGCGCTTTGCTGGCCATGGTAAACTGCATATCATGCCCAACGCATAAGCCTACAATAAAATTCAGTTCCGTACCGGCGCTGTTTAAAAGCTGCGCCTGCGTTCTGGGGTTGCACATTGCTTCATGTTTGCCGGGCTTAATTTTTTCCAGCTCCAGCATATCTTTATCAACCGAGCAGACCTTGCAGCAAACCGATTCCACCGCAAAGCCCTGGTTTTTAAAATATTGCGCGCAAAAATGCGCTTCGTTGGCAAGGCCTATGCAAAAGGCAATGCCTATTTTCTTCACGCCCATCTCTTTGGCAAAAAACGCACTTTCTTCAAGGCGCGTCATTTTCATATAGTTGCGGCTTTCGGTTGCCGATGAGGCACGCATCATTCTGCGGTCATCTTCACTGTAAAAACCGCAGACCTCCTCATGTGAATATTTTGTACAGTTCTGGCCCTCCGTATAGCATTTGTGATGCGGGCAAAATGCACAATTCATAATAAATCCCTCCTCCGCTGCCTGCCTTGTTATTATTCTGCGGCGGCGTCTTTAAATCCTCTTATCTTAATTGATACTTTTTTACACATTTTCATACCGCTGCAACCTATTTTTAACTGGAAATACTTCCTATTTTATGGTATTATTGTAGTTGTATCTTTATGTAATTTTTTAAACAAAAGTCACAGCAAGGCAGGCTTATAATATGGAAGAAAATCTGTTCAGCTATCCGGCAGTGCTCAACCTTAACGGCAAACGCTGCGCCGTTATCGGCGGCGGCAAGGTTGCCCTGCGCAAAGTACGCACGCTTCTTGCTTCCGGCGCACAGGTTACGGTTACCGCGCCTGCGGCGGATGCAGCTTTAATAAAACTGGCCGGTGAAGGCCGCATTGCCTTAAACCTGCGCGGCTACCAAAAAGGTGATGCCGACTGCTTTTTAGCGGTTGCCGCAACGGACGATGCGGCACTGAACCGCATTATTGCACAGGATGCGCCGTGCCTTGTTAACGTTATAACAGAGCCGGAACTTGGCAATTTCAGCGTACCCGCCCAGCGCAGCAGCGGCAGGTTAACCTTTACTGCTTTCGGCGGAGGGCTGCCTGCATTCTCACGCCTTTTGGCACAGGACATGGCAAAAACCTACGGCGGTAATTTTGCCGCTTTTGCGGATTTTCTGGCAGAGGCACGCCAAAAAGTGCAGCAGCTGCCGCTGACCCCCGCACAGCGCACCGCCTTCTGGCGGGAAATGCTTGATGAAGAAAGTATTGGCCTTTTGCACGAAGGCCATCTGAATATATTAAAGGAGCGCATTACAAATGCAATTAATAGTTTTAGGGCTGAACCATAAAACCGCGCCGGTTGAAGTCCGCGAGGGCTTTAACTTCAGCGCCGACCGCATAGCCCGCATTCTGCGCCGCCTGCGCAATTATGACAACCTTGACGAAGCAGTGCTGCTTTCCACCTGCAACCGCACCGAGTTTTACATGGTGCTTGAAGAACCCGTAAGCGGCATGAAGTTCATCCAGACGCTGGTTAAGCATCTGGCGGGCGACGGCTACAAAACAGAATACTTTTACAACTTGAGCGGCGTCAACTGCGTACGCCATCTGTTTAAAGTGGCTTCCAGCCTCGATTCGCTGGTTATCGGCGAAGGGCAGATTTTAAGCCAGATTAAAAACGCTTACCAGATTGCCCGCGAAAACTCCATGACGGGCACGATTTTTAATACTATTTTCAACCGCGCCATTGCCACAGGCAAGCGCGTGCGCACCGAAACCAAAATCGCTTACAGCTCGGTATCGGTATCAAGCGCCGCCGTTGACCTTGCCATGGATATTTTGGGAAGCATTGAAGACGCCAATATTTTAGTGCTTGGCGCAGGGCGCATGAGCGAACTTACCGCGCGCCATTTAATTGACAAAGGCGCCAAAACGATTTTTGTAAGCAACCGCAATTTTGACCACGCCAAAGAGCTTGCCGACAAGTTTAACGGCACGGCCATTGCCTACAATAAATATCTGGAGCAGGCCGAAACTTCGGACATCATTATTACCAGCACCGGCGCACCGCATTACGTTATCCGCGAAAAGGACATGCGCGAAGTAACCGCCAAACGCGGAGGCAGGCCGCTGATTTTAATTGATATTGCCGTACCGCGCGACGTTGACCCCAAAGTTGCGCAGCTGCCCGGCATTACGCTTTATAATATCGACGACCTGGAAGGCGTTGTTGATACCAACAAGCATTTCCGCACGCACGAAGCCAAAATGGCGGAAGCTATTATTGAAGAAGAAATTTCCGAGCTTAAGGAGCGCCTGCGTTATTTAACCATGCGCCCCGTTATGATGCAGCTGCACGAAAAAATGAATTTTCTGCGTGAAAAGGTGCTGAAACGCGCCTTTGCCAAAATGCCGGAACTTACGGAGCACGAACGCCGCATTATCGACATTATGACGCAGCGCCTGGAACATAAATTTCTGCGCGAGCCGATGACGGCCATGAACGCCGCTGCCGGAACGCCGGACGAAGAACGCCTGCGCAAAGTGATTTGCGAGCTGTTTTTGCTGAACGATAAAGGAGAGGACTACATCAGCGATGAAAACAAATTTGATTATTGGGACTAGGCAGAGCCTTTTAGCCATGTGGCAGAGCAACTATATTGCCGGACGCCTGCGCGAGGAATACCCCGGCTGCGAGGTAACGCTTAAAAAGATAGTTACCAAAGGCGACCGCATTCTGGATGTGCCGCTGGCAAAAATAGGCGGCAAAGGCCTGTTTACCAAAGAAATAGAACAGGAACTTTTGGACGGCACCATTGACCTTGCCGTGCACAGCTTGAAGGATATGCCCACCGTACTGCCGGAAGGGCTGTGCCTGACGGCGATTACCGAGCGCGCAAACGCCGGCGACGCTTTTGTAAGCAACAAATATAACAGCATTGAAGAACTGCCCGAAGGCAGCGTGCTTGGTACAAGCAGCCTGCGCCGCCGTGCGCAGCTTCTGGCCAGACGCCCGGACTTAAAAATTGTTGATTTGCGCGGCAACGTAGACACCCGCCTCAAAAAACTGGACGAAGGGCAAATGGATGCCATCATTCTTGCCGCCGCAGGTCTTACACGCCTCGGCCATGCAGACAGAATTAATGAAATCATTCCGCAGAGCTACTGCCTGCCTGCCGTCGGCCAGGGTGCACTTGCCATTGAATGCCGCACCGATAATTTTAAAGTCCGCCAGATGCTGGACTTTTTAAACGATACAGCCACCAAACAGGCAACCGACGCCGAACGCGCCTTTCTGGGCCTGCTCGAAGGCGGCTGCCAGGTGCCTATCGGCGTACACGCCGAAGTTAACGAAGGGCGCATTGCCATGGAAGCAGTTATTGCTTCTCTGGACGGCAGCACCGTGCTGCGCGACACCGCCGAAGGCAATGCAGCCGATGCCGTAACTTTAGGGCGCACACTCGGACAAAAAATGCTTGATAACGGCGGCAGAGAAATTCTTGCCGCTATCCTGTAAGGAGAGGAATATATGACAAAACAAGGAAAAGTATATCTCATCGGCGCAGGTCCCGGCGACCCGGGCCTCTTATCCATTAAGGCAATGGAATGTTTAAAAGCGGCAGACGCTGTTGTATACGACCGTCTGGCCGACCCGCGCATTTTAGCCTATGCCCGCCCGGATGCGGAAATGGTTTACGTAGGCAAAGCCTCTGCCAACCATACCATGCGCCAGCCGGATATTAACAAACTGTTGGTAAAACTTGCTGCCGAAGGCAAAACCGTTGCCCGCCTTAAAGGCGGCGACCCCTTTGTATTTGGCCGCGGCGGCGAAGAAGCCATTGAGCTTCTGGAAGCAGGCCTGCCCTTTGAATTTGTACCGGGTGTAACCAGCGCCATTGCCGTTGCCGAATATGCCGGCATCCCCGTAACGCACAGACGCGTTGCCACAAGCTTTGCCGTTATTACCGGCCACGAAGACCCCACCAAAGGCGAAAGCACCATTAACTGGCAGGGCCTTGCCACCGCTGTTGACACGCTGGTATTTTTAATGGGCGTGGAAAACATTCCCAAAATTACGCAAAAACTTATTGAAAACGGACGCAGCGCCGATACTCCGGCTGCCGTTATCCGCTGGGGCACCCACCCCGAACAGCAAACCCTTGTTACCACCGTCGGCACTGCTGCCGCAGACGTTGCCGCCGCAGGGCTGAAGCCGCCTGCCATTTTTATTGTAGGCAACGTGGTAAAACTGCGTGAGCAGCTGCGCTGGTACGACAATAAGCCGCTGTTTGGCAAAACCATTGTTGTAACGCGCGCACGCTCTCAGGCCAGCGCCCTTACCAAACAGCTGGAAGCCGAAGGAGCAAAGGTTATCGAAGCGCCTTCCATTAAAATTGTGCCGCCCGAAACCTACGCCCCGCTTGACGAAGCAATTAAAAACATCCATACCTATAAATGGCTGGTGCTTACCAGCGCCAACGGCGTTAAAGCCTTCTTTGCACGCCTTGGCCACGCAGGGCTTGACGCCCGCGCTCTGGCAGGCGTAAAAATTGCCGCCATTGGCTGCGGTACCGCCAAAGCACTGCAAAGCTGCGGCGTTAAAGCCGACCTTGTTCCCTGCACCTATAAGGCGGAAGAACTTGCCGAAGCCCTTGCGCCCCAGCTTGAAAAAGGCGACAAAGTGCTTATTCCCCGCGCCAAAGAAGCGCGCGAAGTACTGCCAGAAACCCTGCGCAGGCTCGGTGCGGAAGCAGACGTTATTACCGCCTACGAAACTGCGGCAGTATGCGAAAACGCAGCAGAACTTATGGAAGCGCTGCAAAATAAAGAAGTTGACATGGTTACTTTTACCAGCTCCAGCACCGTTACCAACTTTTTAAAAGTGCTGGGCGGCAGCAAAGAACTGCTTGAAGGCGTTGCCCTTGCTGCAATCGGCCCCGTAACCGCCGAAACCTGCCGTAAAAACGGTTTAACACCCGCCGTAACCGCCGGTACCTTTACCATTGACGGTTTAACGGATGCCATAAAAAGCTATTATATTAAGGAGTGATCACCATGGGCTTTCCCATTTACCGCCCGCGCCGCACACGCGCAACCGAAAACCTGCGCAGCATGATCCGCGAAACAGAGCTTTCCGTCAATGACTTAATCTATCCGCTTTTTGTCGTTCCCGGCAAAAACGTTAAACACGAAATCGAATCCCTGCCCGGCAACTATCACTGGTCGCTCGACCGCCTGCCGGAAGTGTTGGACGAAATTACCGAACTGAAAATCCCGGCAGTTATCCTGTTCGGCATTCCTTCTTACAAAAACGCCACCGGCAGCAGCGCCTGGGATATGGAAGAACCTGTACAGCAGGCCTGCCGCCTGATTAAAGAAAAATACCCCGACCTTGTAATCGTTACCGACGTATGCCTGTGCGAATACACCGAACACGGCCACTGCGGCGTACTGGAAAACGGCTGCACCGTTAATAACGACGCAACCCTGCCGCTTTTAGCCAAAGTTGCGGTATCCCACGCCAAAGCCGGTGCCGATATTATCGCCCCGTCCAATATGATGGACGGCTACGTTAAAGCCATCCGCACTGCGCTTGATGAAGAAGGCTTTACAAATATCCCCATCATGGCATATTCCGCAAAATTTGCTTCCGCCTATTACGGCCCGTTCCGCGCCGCAGCCGATTCCGCACCGGAACACGGCGACCGCAAAGGCTACCAGATGGACCCTGCCAACAGCGACGAAGCTCTGCGCGAAGTTGAACTTGATATTGAAGAAGGCGCCGATATTGTTATGGTTAAACCGGCTTTGGCCTTTATGGATATCATCCGCCGCGTAAAGGACACCTTTAACCGCCCGCTGTGCGTTTACAACGTAAGCGGCGAATATGCCATGGTTAAAGCAGCTGCCGAAAGAGGCTGGATTGACGAAAAACGCATTGTTATGGAGACCCTTACCGGATTTAAACGCGCCGGTGCCAAAATGATTATTACCTACCATGCCCTTGACGCAGCACGCTGGCTGCGCGGAGAATAGGAGGACGACATGCAGCACGCAAAATCCGAAGCCGCTTTTGAAGAAGCAAAACAATATATTCCCGGCGGCGTTAACAGCCCCGTGCGTTCCTTCCGCAGCGTAGGCGGCGTACCGCCTATTATTGCCGGCGGCGCAGGCAGCAAACTTACCGATATCGACGGCAACGAATATATCGACTACGTTTTAAGCTACGGCCCGCTGCTGTTGGGACACGCTCACCCGGTTGTTACCGAAGCCATTAAAAAAGCTGCCGAAAAAGGCTCTTCCTACGGCGCACCGACACTTGCCGAAACCGAACTTGCCAAACTCGTATGCCGCCTTGTTCCTTCCATGGACATGGTACGCATGGTAAACAGCGGCACCGAAGCCACCATGAGCGCACTGCGCCTGGCACGCGCCTATACCGGACGCGACAATATTGTTAAATTCATCGGCTGCTACCACGGCCATCACGACAGCCTGCTCGTTAAGGCAGGCAGCGGCGCTGCAACGCTCGGCGTCCCCGACAGCCCGGGCGTGCCTAAAAACGTTGCCGCCAACACCATTACCATTCCGTTTAACGACGAAGCCGCACTGGAAGAAGTGTTCCGCACACAGGGCGAAACCATTGCCGCCGTTATTATGGAACCCACCCCCGGCAATATGGGCCTTGTGCTTCCGCATGACGGCTACCTTGCCAAAGTACGCGAAATCACCAGACAATACGGCGCACTGCTTATCTGCGACGAAGTTATGTCAGGCTTCCGCTCCTCGCAGGGCGGTTCGCAGGGCTTATACGGCATCGACCCGGATATTACCTGCTTAGGTAAAGTTATCGGCGGCGGGCTGCCGGTAGCTGCCTACGGCGGCAAACGCGCCATTATGGAAATGGTTGCCCCCGTTGGCCCCATGTACCAGGCAGGCACCTTAAGCGGCAACCCGCTGGCTATGGCCGCCGGTATTGCCAACCTTACCTACATGAAAGAACACAATGTATGTGCAGCGCTTGAAAGCCACACAGCCATTTTGGTTGGCGGCCTGCAGCGCGCAGCAGAAAAAGCAGGCGTGCCCGTACAGTGCCACCGCCTCGGTTCCATGTTCACCGTATTCTTTAACGACAAACCCGTTACGGATTACGCATCTGCTGCTACCAGTGATTTGGATGCCTTCCGCATCTACTTCCACAGCATGCTGGAACAGGGCATTTACCTGCCGCCTTCCCAGTTTGAAACCAACTTTATCTCGCTGGCCCATACGCCGGAAGATATTGAAAAAACCATTGCTGCTGCCGAAAAAGCCTTCAGCGATGTAGCGGCAAGCAAAAAATAAAATATTTAAAAATTTTTAAACGCCACCGGGAGTAACTACCAATTATTCCTGATGGCGTTTTTATCTTTTCAATCAGATATTCGTATGCTATAATATTGAACGCCTCCCAATTTTGAAAGGAGGTGTTATCGAGTGGGAGATTTAAACTCACAAATCTGGGAGTTGTTACTTGCTCCGTTATTTATCAAACTTGCAGCCATTTGGTTTTCCTGGTGGCTTAACAAAAAAGATAAATAATAAAAAGTAACATTCAGCCGTACAGCTGCAACTGTACGGCTTTATTTTTTTGCATGAAAAAAGGACGTGCTGCAACACGTCCCTTTTTCGTTATCTCGTGGGAGATACACTCACATCTGTAATAATAATATAGCCAATATCTTCTTTTGTCAAGCACCGCAGGCTTATTTAACAATTACGTTCTTCACTGCCTGTCGGATTCTTTCCATGCCGTTTTTGGTAGAAGCAAGGCTGTCGATATACATCATTGAATACTGCGCGCCGATATAGTTGCGGAAGCGGTTGAAATGTTCGCCTTCCAAATCAGCTTTGCTCATGCCGTAATCTTTGGCAGCAATTTCTTTGAGGATTGCCACGGATTTCTGGCAGGCCGGGCCGCTGAGTACGAAGTCATGGTCACCGAGACTGGTGATGTAGCCTTCCTGTTTATGCGGGGTAGGAATAGTGCCTTTGGAAGTAACAAGGCCGAGTTTTTCAGCGTCCTTGCCGGCGATGATAGCTGCTGCTTTCAGGTAGCCGACAACAACCTGTTCGTCTTTGCCGCTCGGAATGGTGTGTGCGCAGGACTGGGCAACAATTTCTTCAACCGGGAAGCCGCGGTAAATAACTTCGGCGATACTGAAGATGTGATGAGCGCCGGTGCCTGCAATCTGATATTCGGTCAGAGAGGACTGGTCTTTGTTCCACTGGAATACCAGCGGTTTTGCCAGGTCATGCAGTGCCTGGGCAGCGATTACGATGTCATGGCTGATATCGCTGTTGAACAGGCCGGTGTAGGTATTGTAAATGCCTTCGGAAATTTGCAGGTTGGCCGCGGTATGGGTAGCAAGGCCGCCCGGATAAGCATGGTGGCTTGCATAGCCGCTGCCGGGTGCGGAATAGAACGGCTGCGGCAGGCTGCCGTTGTACGGAGGCATGAAGTTTTCCAAAGAGGTTTTGCTGCTGTCGAGAAGGCCTGCGGCAACAAGTTTGTTATAAACGGTGCGTTTGCTGCCCGGCAGCTGATAATTATTCATAAAGGTCGGCACGGGGTTGTTGACGATATCCATAGTCATGCGTGCCAAAGACGGGTCCTGAATGGTTTTAACAGCGTCTTTAATTTTCTGGTAAGAAAGCTGTACCAGTTCGGAATTGGCTGCCAGCGTTACAGCGTCCGGCAGATTGTTGTAAGAAGCAGCTTTAACTTTTGCGCCTGCGGCAAAGCTCATACCCGGCACATTAAGCATAGCGGTGCCGATGGCAGCACCGGCTGTAAGCTGTAAAAATTTTCTGCGGGAAATTTTTTCATTCAGATTAGTCATTTTTACTCCTCCAAATCAAACGTATTACAAGATACCTTGATTATAACGGAGGATTATTCAGCCGCCATTAAGGATATGTTAAATTTTAGCTGAAAACTGCCAAATTTAACGTATTCCTGCAAAAAGAAAAGGCACACGCTATTGGCGCATGCCCGTAAAATATTTTATTGTTCTTCGTTTTGCTGTACTTCCAGTGCAGCCAGGCTGAACTCGGTAATTTTTCCTTTTTTGTCAAGCGTAAACACAATGCTTACGGCAGGCTCTTTAGAAAAACCTGCAATGTAGGTAAGGCGGTCGGCTTTGTCAAAACGCTCAAACGAAAAGAACTTGGTTTCCTTATGTTTGCCGAATTTTTCCTGCACCTGACGCTGCATGGCAATAAAAGTGTTAACGTTCATTTGTTTGGCAAGGTCTGCCGACATGGCTTTTTCAGCATCCTTGTAGCCCAAAGTGTCGCTGGCAACCAGCGCGGTAATAACTTTCTGTGCAGAGCCTTCCGCATCATTCAGCGCGCTGCTGTTTTCGGTTGCAAAGCAGCTTGCCGCAAAAGCCAGCGTTAAAACCGTGGTCAATAGCAAAATAAATTTTTTCATAAAATCGCCTCCGCTTAATTATTTTATATTTTCCGCTTATGCGGATTATTTACTGCTTAACATGTACATGGGGTCTACAAACTGCCCGTCTACCAACACTTCAAAGTGGATGTGCGGGCCGGTGCTGTAACCGCTGCTGCCTGCAAAACCGATAATATCGCCTTTGCGCACGGCTTCGCCTTCCGTTACGGCAATGCCGCTCATATGCCCGTACGCGGTTTCGTAACCGTTGCCGTGGTCAAGTTTCACATAGCGCCCGTAACCGCCGTTCCATCCTGCCTGTTCTACCATACCGGCTGCCGAAGCATATACCGGCGTGCCAAAATCAACGGCTATGTCAATGCCTGGATGCCAGTCATAGCCACCGCCAACCGGAGCCATGCGCCCGCCGTAAGGCGAACTGATTGTGCCGCCTTCACCCGGCCATAAATCCGGAAAAGCATTCAGCGAATTGCTGCGTTTTTCCATTGCCAGAAGCAGCTCTTTCATGGAAGTTTTCTTGTCGTCAATCTGCTGTTTTATGTTTTTGTTCTGCACGGTTAAAATGTCAAGCATTTCAATCATGCCAAGTTCTGCCGGGCCGCCCTGCCCTGTGTAGCCGGGCTTAACGTCAGCCGGAGCGCTCTCCTGCTGCGGCGCGGCAAGCTTCATTCCTGCTTCCGGGTCGCGTATCAGCGCGCGGCGCAGGCGGCTTTCCAAAGTAGCCATTTCGTTTATATCGCGCAGCATTTTTTCGTTATCATCCAAAAGCCCCTGCATGCGTTCTTCGTACTCTGCCTTGTGCGCACGGTACTCGGCAAATTCCTGCTGCTGCGCATGGTAGCGCACAAAGGCAAACGCCGCGTAAACGCCAAAGCATACGGCGGCAGCGGCAAATACTGCGCCTGCCTTAAACACAAGCGCAGGTATTTTATAGTTTTTGCCATTGGGAACGGTGAATGTATAAAACTTGCTGCTTTTCATTTTTATGCCCTCTTATTTAAAATAACCAAAACGCCTGCCCACTGCCATCACTCTGCGGCCAATAAAGGGAATGTCCTCCAGGTCTTCTTTGGTAAGGCCGCCGAAGCCTGCCAGGGCAACTGCGTAAACCGGCACGGCAACAATCATTGCCGCAAGAATGGCCCACGCGCCAAAACCCTGCGCCGCCACAAGCACGCCGTACACGGCAGCGCCCATCAGCGCCGAAGCAAGCGCCGGTTTAAAAATGCCGTCAAAGCTCAGCGAATAATGTGCATGTTTATAAATAAATACCATATTAAGCAGCGCCGCAATGCCGAAATCGGCAAGCGTTGCCAGCGAAGCGCCGTTAATGCCAAGCTCCGGCCGTGCGGTAAGAACCCAGCTTAAGCAAACTTTAATGGCTGCGGCAAGTATCATGGCAATAACAGGCAGTGCGGTTTTGCCAAGCCCCTGCAAAATGCCGGTGCTTATCTGGTGCAGCCCCAAAAGGAAAATACCGAAGCTCATGGTGCGGATTGCCCCCGCCGCGCCCGGCGCATTGTAAATTAAGGCCGCAACATCGCCCGCCAAAAAGTACAACCCCACGGAACACGGCATGGTTATAATCATTGCCACACGGAAGGCCGTGCTTATTTTGGCCTTAATGCCGGCCGCGTCCTTTAACGTGCGCGATTCGGAAATGGCAGGCACAAGGTTTATCGTCATGGCCGCCGTAAAAATGGTGGCAAGGTTAACAAGCGGCACCGCCATACCCGTTAAATAACCAAACAGCTCCGTCGATTCGCCGACGCTGAACCCCGCCGCTTCAAGACGCTGCGGCACAATCAGCAAGTCAAGGTTTGCCACAACCGGCAGCATCAGGCTCGAAAGCGATACCGGAAGCGCCAGTTTAAGCAGGCGCATAATAATTTTGCCCGCCGCTTCCGGCTTTTTGGCCGCCACCGCGCCCTGCATTTTATCTTTCAGGCTGCGCTTGAGCCGTGCGTAAAACCACATCAGCACCAGCAGCGCGCAGAACGCACCCACGCCGGCGCCCATGCTTGCGCCGCCTGCCGCATATTCCAGCCCGTAAGGCATAAACATGTAGGCAAACACAATCATGGTAACAACGCGCATCAGCTGCTCCACAACTTCGGAAGCCGCCGTAGGCATCATAATCTGCCAGCCCTGCAAATAACCGCGGAAGCTGGCCAGGAAGGTTACAAAAAATACTGCCGGCGCCAGCGCGATAATGGAATAATAAGCGCGGGCATCGCGAATCCAGTGGTTTTCGATAAGCCAGCCTGCGCCGAACCACAGCGCCGACGAGAACACCAGGCCGCTGATAAAAAGCAGCCGCAGCGATACGTTAAACACTCTTTTGGCACCGAAAAAGTCGTTTTCAGCAACTTTTTCGGCAGTGATGATGGAAATTGCCACCGGTATGCCTGCCGACGATACCGTTATCGCCATTAAATAAATCGGAAAGCCCATCTGGTACAGCCCAATGCCTTCGCCGCCCAGAATGCGCGATAGAATAATCCAGTTTACGGAGCCGATAACCTTAACCACCATACTGGAAGCCGTAAGTATTAACGTGCCCTTTAAAAATTTTTTATTGCCTGTACTGCCGTTATTTTCTGACATACGCGCCGTCCTAATCCTAAAAATAAATACTCATTATAATTATCGCTTTAAAAGCCTTTTTTGACAAGCCCTTTATAGTTTTTTCACAAAATGTTGCGTGTTGCCGCCGTAGTTATTGCACTTTAGGCTGCAAATTGCTACAATTAAAATATAAAATTACGGACGGAGGTTAAACAATGAAAAAATTCCTTGCTTGTTCCCTTATTGCCATGCTGGCATGCGGCGCACTTTTGGCCGGCTGCGGCGGCGATAAAAAAGACGAAGCTGCCGCAGGCAAAACCAAGGCCGCTTTTGTTTATGTAAGTTCCGCCAAAGACGGCGGCTATTCCATGGCGCATGAGCTCGGCCGCCAGTACGTTGCCAAAAACATGCCCGATGTAGAAACATCCTTTATGGAATCGGTACCCGAAGGCGCCGACTCCGAGCGTGTTATCAACCAGCTTGCCGCACAGGGCAACAAAATCATCTTCACCACCAGCTTCGGTTATATGGACCCCACCATTAACGTAGCCAAAAAATTCCCGGATATTACCTTCCTGCACTGCTCCGGTTTTAAAACCGCGCCCAACGTTGGCACCTACTTTGGCCGCATGTATGAAGCGCGCTACGTAACCGGCATTGTCGCAGGCAAACAGACCAAAACCAACACCATCGGCTTTGTAGCCGCATTCCCTATTCCGGAAGTTATCCGCGCCATTAACGCCTTTACCCTTGGCGTGCAGAGCGTTAACCCGGACGCTAAAGTAAAAGTTCTGTGGACCAATACCTGGTATAACCCCTCCACCGAAAAACAGGCAGCGTTAACGCTGATTGACGCCGGTGCAGACGTTATTGCCCAGCACCAGAACACCCCCGGCCCGCAGCAGGCTGCTGAAGAACGCGGCGTTTACGGCATTGGCTACAACGTGGATATGTCTGCCAACGCACCGAAGGCTTCCCTTACTTCCGCCATCTGGAACTGGGGCCCCTACTATGAAAAAACCATTAAAGAAGTACAGGCAGGCACCTGGAAATCTTCCGCTTACTGGGGCGGCATGAAAGACAAAGTTGTAGATATTGCCCCCTACGGCCCGGCTGTGACGGACGAAACCAAAAAACTGGCTGACGCTGCCAAACAGAACATTATCGACGGCAAACTTGTTGTTTTTGCAGGCCCGCTGTATGACCAGACCGGCGCTGAACGCGTACCGGCAGGGCAGGCTCTTACCGATAAGGATTTGCTTTCCATCGACTGGTTTGTTAAAGGCGTAGACGGACAGATTAACAAATAACACATTTTCAACAGGCGGCTCATGGTATATCCATGCGCCGTTTTGTTCTTTGCAGGCTTTAACAGGAGAAAACCATGATTGATAAAATTAAAATCCGCGGGGCGCGCGTGCATAATTTAAAAAACATTAATGTTGACGTGCCGCTGAATACCATAACGGCCATTGCCGGTGTTTCCGGCAGCGGCAAATCTTCGCTGGCACTTGGCGTGCTGTACGCCGAAGGTTCGCGCCGCTATCTGGAAGCGCTCAGCACCTATACGCGCCGCCGCATGACGCAGGCCGCCAAAGCGCAGGTGGACGAAGTTTTGTACGTGCCTGCCGCGCTTGCACTGCACCAGCGTCCTGGCGTGCCGGGCATACGCAGCACCTTCGGCACTGGCACCGAACTTTTAAACAGCCTGCGCCTGATGTTTTCGCGCCTGGCAAGCCACCGCTGCCCCAACGGGCACTATGTGCCGCCAACGCTTGCCGTTGCCGCCGAGCAGCAGCTTACCTGCCCGGAATGCGGCGCCAGATTCTGGCCGCCCGGTGCGGAGGAGCTGGCCTTTAACAGCCAGGGAGCATGCCGCACCTGCGACGGCACCGGACTTGTGCGCAATGTTGACCTTGCAGCCCTCGTACCGGATGAAAGCCTTACTATCGACGAAGGCGCGGTTGCCCCGTGGAACACGCTGATGTGGTCGCTGATGACAGATGTCTGCCGGGCAATGGGCGTGCGCACCAACGTGCCCTTCCGCGACCTTACGCCGGAAGAAAAAGAAATAGTTTATCACGGCCCTGCCGAAAAGAAACATATTTTTTACAAAGCAAAAAGCAGCAACCAGGCAGGCGAACTTGATTTTACCTATTACAACGCGGTTTACACCGTGCAAAACGCGCTGGCCAAAGTTAAGGACGAAAAAGGCATGAAGCGCGTGGAAAAATTTTTAAAGCAGGAAGCCTGCCCGGACTGCGGCGGCTCCCGCCTTTCGGACGCTGCACGCGCCCCGCGTCTGCGCAGAATTGGGCTTGACGAAGCCTGCCGCATGACGCTTACAGAGCTTACCGGCTGGGTAAACGGTGTTCCCGGCACCCTGCCGCCGGAAATGCGCCCCATGGCACTGAGCATCTGCGAAAGCTTCCAAACGGCAGCCAAAAGGCTGATGGATTTGGGGCTTGGCTATTTAACGCTCGACCGCGCAAGCAGTACACTTTCCACCGGCGAACGCCAGCGCATGCAGCTTGCCCGCGCCGTGCGCAACCGCACCACCGGCGTTTTATACGTGCTTGACGAACCTTCCATAGGCCTGCACCCCTCCAACATTATAGGGCTTACCGGCGTTATGCACGATTTGGTGGCAGACGGCAACTCCGTTGTGCTGGTTGACCACGACACCCAGATTTTAAAAGAAGCGGGCTGGCTGATTGAAATGGGGCCGGAAGCGGGCGCCAAAGGCGGGCAGGTTATTGCCGAAGGAACCATAGCGGAAATTGCGCAGAATAAAAATTCCAAAATAGGCCCGTTTTTAAAGGCGAAAAGCTCCGTAATACGCACACAGGCAGCAGCCGAAGAAATGTTTGCCGCAGGGTGCATCCACCTTGAAACAGGCGCCATCCATACCGTAAAGCCGCTTGCGGTTGACATACCCAAAGGCAGGCTTACGGTTGTAACCGGAGTAAGCGGCAGCGGCAAAACAACGCTGATTCTGGAAAGCCTTGTGCCCGGGCTTACCGCCGCCACAAGCGGGCAAAAGCTGCCGGAGCACGTGCTTAACGTACAGGCTGACGGCATACGCAGCGTAAAACTTATTGACGCCACGCCGATTGGCATTAACGTGCGTTCCACCGTTGCAACTTACGCTAACGTGCATGATGAACTGCGCAAAATTTTTGCCAGAACGGAAGACGCCAAAACGCTCGGCTTTAAAGCAGGCGATTTTTCGTACAACACCGGCAAGCTGCGCTGCCCAACCTGCGACGGCACCGGCGTAATTAACCTCGACGTGCAGTTTCTGCCGGACGTGGAAATACCCTGCCCGGACTGCCGCGGCAGCCGCTACGGCAAAGACGCCGCCAAAGTAAAATACCCGGCCGCCAACGGGCAGTACTCCTCCCTGCCTGATTTAATGGACATGGACATCAGCACCGCGCTTACTGCCTGTGCGGATTTAAAAACCGTGCGCCAGCGTTTGCAGGTTTTAAAAGATCTGGGGCTCGGCTACCTTACGCTCGGCGAAGAAACACCAAGCCTTTCGGGCGGCGAAGCGCAAAGGCTGAAACTGGCCAGCGAAATGGGCAAAAGCCAGAGCGACGCCGTTTTCATCTTCGACGAACCAACCATCGGGCTGCACCCGCTTGATGTGAGAACGCTGCTGGATGTATTCCAGCGGCTGATTGACAGCGGCGCAACTGTTATCGTTATCGAACACGACCTTGATGTTATCCGAAACGCCGACTACATCATAGACATGGGGCCTGGCGGCGGCAACGAAGGAGGCACAGTTGTTGCCTGCGGCACGCCCGCGCAGATTAAAGCCGCACCTGCAAGCGTTACCGGCAAATTTATATAAAAATGCCGCGCAGTGCTTATAGACACTAAAATATCAATTTTAGCAAAGCAAATTTTAAGAGAGGTGATACGCCTTGTTATACACCTGTTTTTATAAATCGCCATTAGGCGGCATAACCATGGCCAGCGACGGCACTGCCTTAACCGGGCTGTGGTTTGACGGGCAAAAATATTTTGCCGAAGGCATTAAGCCGGACGCCGAAGAAAAAAAGCTGCCCATTTTTGATGAAGCCGTGCGCTGGCTGGATATTTACTTCAGCGGCCGCAGGCCGGATTTTACGCCGCCGCTGAATTTGGAAGGAACAGCCTTCCGCAAAGAAGTATGGCAGCTGTTGCTACAAATTCCCTACGGCAAAACTATTACTTACGGCGAACTTGCTGCGCAGCTTGCCGCGCATAACGGCTTAAAACGGATGTCCGCACAGGCAGTTGGCGGCGCAGTTGGGCATAACCCCATAAGCATTATTGTGCCCTGCCACCGCGTAGTTGGCACAGGCGGCAGCCTGACAGGATACGCAGGCGGCCTGGCTAAAAAACTGGCACTGCTGAAACTGGAAGATATTGATACCGCAAATTTTACCATGCCCGCTAAAGGCACGGCACTGTAAAAAGCATAAAAATAAACCTTGCTGTTTAACTTAAACAACAAGGTTTTCTTTTTTTATAACATGGTTTGCAGTTTTTTCCTGTCCGTTTTGCCGCTTTCGTTTTTCGGCAGGGCGTCTATAAAAATTATGCGCTTGGGCAGTTCATGCTCCGTAAGTTTGCCGTGCAGCTTCTGCAAAAGCCCGGTTTTATTCAGCCCGCGGCCAACTACAAACACTGTCAGCAAATCTTTGCCGCCGCTTTTTTCCGCAAGCGCCGCCGCATCCTCAACGCCGCCGCAATCAAGCAGCGCGCTTTCAACCTTCAAGCCGGAAACTTTAATGCCGTTAATGTTATACATATCGTCGCGGCGCCCTAAAAAGTGCAGCATGCCGTTTTCATCAATGCTGCCGCAGTCGCCAAGCGTTGCCGGGCATTTTACGCCAGCAACGTGAAATTTGGTGTCGATATAAATTTCGCCATCGCGCACGCTTACGCCAACGCCCTTAAACGGACGGCCTATCAACGTGCGGTCGCCGGTCATTTCGCTGTCTTTAATGTAGGTTATATAGTTTAACTCGCTCGCGCCGTAATACAGCGTCATTTCCGCATTGGGCAGTACGGCTTTTACTGCGTCCAAATCGTTTTTATCAAACCCCTGCGACCCGGCAATAATGTTTTTAACGCAGTTCAGCGGCGTTTTGCAGCCGCGCGCCAAAAGGCGCAGTTTGGTTGGTATTAAATAAACAACATCGCAGCTGTATTTTAAAATCATTTCCTGCCACAGGCGCGGGCGGAATTTACCGGCCGCAGCCACCGAAGCACCGGCATAAAGCGCGCCCATATATAAATTAAGGTTGCCGGTAAAAGCCAGGCTGCCTTGCGCAAACATGCAGCTGTCCGGCGTTATGCCAAACACGCGGTTCTGCTCCTCAAAAAAGCCTGCCCAGCTTTCATAAGTGCGGAACAGCACTTTAGCCCTGCCGGTTGTGCCGCTAGTCATGGCACCCATGCAGGCTTCCGGCGGCGGCACAATATCTTTTAAATGCTCCATATCTGCTTCCTGCGGTGCCAGTACCGGCACATTGTCAGTTCCGGCAAAAGCAATAAATTCAATAAGCTGCTGTGCTATTTGGGATTTTTTTATAAAATACACCCTGCGCACGCCAGCTGCTTCCTGTCTGCGCTGCTGCGCCAGAGCGGCAAGTTCGCCGTAAGTATAAGTATGTTCTTCTGTTATTAAAGCCGCCTTTTCGGGCGGCTTTTCTGCAATCAACTGCAAATAGTCCATATTAACATCTCTCAATCAAAAGTGCCGTGCCAACGCCGCCAGCTGCCGCTACGGATGCCGCACCGAACCTGCCGCCGCGCTTTTGCAGCGATTTTAACAGGTGCAGCAAAATAATTGCTCCCGAAGCACCATAAGGGTGCCCGTACGCCAGCGCGCCGCCGAAAACATTATAACCGTCTTCATGCCCCGGAAAGGCACGGCTGAACATAACATCGATAACGGCAAAGGCTTCGTTCAGTTCAAAGCAGTCTATCTGCGTATGCGAAAGCCCTGCCCTTTGCAGCAGCGCATTAAGCGCAAGAATTGCGCTTTTGGGGCTTACCAATGGGTCGCCGCCAGCTGCCGCGCTGTGCCGCACTTTGGCCTGCACCGCAAGGTTATGCGCTCTGACATAGCTTTCGCTTGCCAGCAGCACAAACGCCGCGCCGTCATTAGTCAGGCAGGCATTGGCAGCATTGGTAAATCTGCCGCCTTCCAGCACACAGGGCAGCCTGTCCAAAAGGCGCTGGCTCATTTTGGGGCGTATGCCTTCATCGCGCACAGCGCCAAAGCACGGCACTATAATATCGCTTAACGCGCCGTCTGCCGCTGCCTGTGCCGCCAGCTTATGGCTGCGCAGTACCCAGGGGTCGCTTTCTGCACGGCTGATATGCTCACGCTCTGCCGTAAGTTCCGCACCCTCCAGCATTACCGTTTCGCGGTGAATGCCCGGCATGAACTTGGCCACGCTGTAAGTTTCTTCGCCCTTATAATCGGGGTGGTTGGCGTTGTAGCCGCGCCGCGGCTGGGTAGATGTGCTTTCAAAGCCGCCGGCAATAATTACCTCTGCTTCGCCTGCTTCAATTTTTGCCGCCGCCATTGCCACAGCTTCCAACCCGCTGCCGCACTGTACGTCCACGCTTACGGCGGGTATGCTTTCCAGCAGCCCTGCTTCCAATGCCGCCAGGCGCGCAATATTGCCGCCCGCGCCCACACCGTTGCCGCAAATTATCTGCTGCGGCACAACATTATATTTTTCCGTTACCGCTTTCAGCACCGCTGCGCCCAAAAGCTCCGCCGGCACGTGCCTGTACACGCCGCCCGTCAGCCCAATATAGCTGCGCAGCCCGCCAATTAAACAAACCTTATCCATCAGCGCCCGCCGCCAATCGCTCTTTGAATGGGCGCCGTAATATACGCCGCCGCTATGCACTTAACCACATCCATCGGAATAAACGGCAAAGCGCCGGTAACAACGGCTTCTTCCCAGCCGATGCCGGTAATGAATTTAAGCTGCGCCACGCCCAGAAGGTAAATTACCGGTATGCCGATAACAACGCCCAGAAATGCGCAGCGCTTAAAGCCGTAGTTATTGCCGCGCAGCCAGCTGATGATAAGCGCTGCCACTAAAAAGCCGAAAATATATCCGCCGGTAGGCCCAAACAGTTTGCCGGGCCCTGCCGTGCCGCCCGTAAACACCGGCAGCCCCGCAAGCCCCATTAACAGGTATGCGCACATGGTAATAAGCACCTGCCGCGGCGTAAGCAAAAAGCCCAAAAGATTTACAAACACCGTTTGCAGCGATATTGGCGACAGCGAAAACGGCAGCGGAATTATTACATACGCCGATACGCAGTTCATCGCCATTAAAAGCGCCATTTTTACCATCTCGCGGACACCGTCCGGCCTGTTTGTGCCATTCATTGTTTTAACTCTCCTTTATACCTACCGTAAACAGCTCGCGCCCGCCGCAGTAACCGTCAAGCGACGCGCCGTTTTTGTATATGTCAATCTGTTCTCCCGCAAAAGCAGGCATTTTAAATTTAACGTCCCAGTTCAGCGGCAGCGGCTTATTTAAAGCGCGCCACAAATGCTCAATCATGCACAGCCCCGGTACAACGGGGTTTTCGCCGCGGTGAATGGAATTAGTGTCGTCCACGGCATCAAGATAAGCGTTAATTTCCGGCTTATCAATAACAAAGCTCAGCTGTTTTTCGCCCTGCGGCACCGTTTCCGGCATTTCACCGGCACGCACCAGCGGGCGCAGCAGCGTTACCGTCAGCGAAGCCGCGCCTTCTTTATAAGCCTCGATAATGCCCATGCGCGGCGGCGCCATTTTAACCGGGCGCGTTGAGTAATCTCCGTTTTCCAGCGCGGATGCTTTAATAACGGCTCTTGCCATTACAGCACCGTCATAAGTTGGGCCGTTGTATTCTGATAATGCCCTGATAAGTTTTAACATAGTTCATCACACCTTTACTTTTTAATTATAAGTTTTGCTGTTTTTATTGTCAACCTTTTATGCATTTATGGTTAACTTCATTTTTTCAGACTTTTGCGAATTTATTTTTTGCTGTTTATTTTACACTTTTCTGCTTGTAAATACAATGCAAACTGCTATAATATAGTTATTTTCTCTGTTTAAAAACTTTTAAAAATAAGGAGCACAATCATGTCCGCAGTAAAAAACGCCGAAGGCACGCAAAAACTTTCCGTTTTTAAAATGACCTGGCCAATTTTTATTGAAATACTTTTGCAGATGATGGTCGGCAATGTCGACCAGTTCATGCTCAGCCATTACTCGCAGCACTCGGTTGCCGCCGTAGGCAACGCCAACCAGATTATCAATATCGTTATCCTCGCTTTAAGCGTAATCAGCATGGCAGCTACCATTTTAATTGCTCAGCACCGCGGCGCGGGCAACCGCGAAAAAGTTGCCGAAGTCTGCACCGTTGCCCTGCTTGCCAATATGGTTTTCGGCGTTATCATCAGCGCGGCGCTGTTTATTTTTGACGGTTTCTTTTTAAGCCTTTTGGATGTACCGGCAGACATCTGGGCCGAAGCCTCGCTCTTTTTGCGCTACATAGGTCTTTTTATTGTAGTGCAGTCTGCCTATATCTCTTTTATTTCGTTCTTCCGCGGCTATTCCCTTTTAAAAATCACCATGATTACCTCCGTAGTGATGAACCTTATCAATATAGCGGGCAACTGCATTTTAATTCACGGCCTGGGGCCGATACCGTCACTCGGCGTTTTGGGCGTAACCATATCTACCAACACCAGCAAGGTACTGGGGCTGCTTTTAATTTTATACTTTTTCCGCAAATTTATTGATATCCGCCTTTCGTTTAAATACCTGCGCCCCTTCCCCAAAAACACGCTGTATAAAATTTTGTACCTGGGGCTGCCCTCCGGCGGCGAATCGCTTTCCTACCAGATTTCGCAGATGGTTATTATGCGCTTTGTTAACGTAATGGGCATTGTGGTTATTACCACCAAAATTTACGCCTATATCATTGCCATGTTTTCCTATATCTATTCGCAGGCGCTTGCCATGGCAACGCAGATTATCGTCGGCTTTTTAATTGGCGCGGGCGACCTTGACACCGTTGAACAGCGCGTGTGGAAAACCATACGCATTGCCGTTACCATCAGCACAACGGTAACGCTGCTTTTATTTTTTAACAGCGACAGCATTTACGGCATTTTTACCGATAATCCCGAAGTACTGGAGCTGGGGCGGCACATCTTTTTAATAGAAGTGTTTTTGGAAGCGGGGCGCGCCGTGAACATGGTAATGGTTATGAGTTTGCAGGCGGCGGGCGATATTAAATGGCCGGTAACGACGGGGCTTGTTTCCATGTGGAGCGTGGCAACGCTTGGCGCGTGGTTCTTTGGCCTGCACCTTGGCTGGGGGCTGGTGGGCGTATGGCTTGCCATGTGCCTTGATGAATGCCTGCGCGCGCTGGTATTTATTTACCGCTGGAAAAGCGAAGGCTGGCGCAAAAATAATTTGCTGGAGTGACATCTGCAAAATTAACTGCAAACACGCAAAAAGAGTTTGGCACTGTGCCAAACTCTTTTTTATCATACGCACCTTTCCTGCTGCCTGCAATTTGCCACGCATAATAAAGCGGTATTATAATAAATATGTACGTTACTTTAAGGAGGCTTTGTTATACATCACATTTTGGGTTCAGCAGCCGGTGCTTGATGTTATTACCGCTTTTTTTGACAAATATTTAAAAAATTAACTGTTTTAAACGGCATGTTTCCCTGCATGCCGTTATGTTTTTCTGTATACAGAAATACTTACGCTGAAACCATTGCAATTAGTAACTTTTTTTAATAAAATAGGTACAGTGCTATCCGAAGGAGGGTATACTATGCAAAAAATTAAGTCTGTACTGGTTGCCAACCGCGGCGAAATCGCTATCCGCGTTTTCCGTGCCTGCAACGAACTCGGCATCCGCACAGTGGCAATTTATTCAAAAGAAGACACACTTTCACTGCACCGCAACAAAGCTGACGAAGCCTACCTTGTCGGCGAAGGCAAGGGCCCTATCGATGCTTACCTTGATATTGAAGACATTATCCGTATCGCGCATGAGCACGATGTAGACGCCATCCATCCCGGCTACGGCTTTTTAAGCGAAAACAGCGACCTTGCAAAACGCTGCGCCGAAGAAGGCATTATCTTTATCGGCCCGCGCCTTGAGCACCTTATTATGTTCGGCGACAAAGTTAATGCGCGCGAACAGGCCAAGCTTGCTGGCATTCCGATGATTCCGGGCAGCGACGGCCCGATTGACAGCGTTGAAGACGTTTACCGTTTTGTGCAGGCGCACGGCTTCCCCGTTATGCTTAAAGCCGTTAACGGCGGCGGCGGGCGCGGCATGCGCATGGTAAACAGCAACGAAGATTTGGAAACCGTATACAACATGGCTAAATCCGAAGCTATGAAGGCTTTCGGCAGCGATGAAATTTACCTTGAAAAATACCTTGAAAGCCCGAAACATATCGAAGTTCAGATTTTGGGCGATACGCAGGGCAACATTGTGCATTTGTTCGAGCGCGACTGCTCCGTACAGCGCCGCCACCAGAAACTGGTGGAAATTGCCCCGGCCTTTTCGCTTAAGCCCGAACTGCGCAAGGCAATCTGCGATGCAGCCGTTAAGCTGATGAAAAACGTTAATTACCTCAGCGCCGGTACGGTTGAATTTCTCGTTACCCCGGACGGCAACTTCTACTTTATTGAAGTTAACCCGCGTATTCAGGTTGAACATACCGTTACCGAAGAAATTACCGGCTTTGACATTGTGCAGACCCAGATTAAAATTGCCGAAGGCTATTCCCTGCACAGCCCGGAAATCGGCATTCCCGAACAGGATAAAATTACCAGCTTCGGCCATGCCATTCAGTGCCGTATTACCACTGAAGACCCTGCCAACAACTTTATGCCCGATACCGGCAAGTTGATTGCTTACCGCAGCGGCGGCGGCTTTGGCGTGCGTCTGGACGGCGGCAATGCTTTTACGGGCTCCGTTATTACCCCGTATTACGATTCCCTTTTGGTTAAGGCAACCACCCACGGCCTTACCCACGAAATTGCCATTACAAAAATGCTGCGCTGCTTAAAAGAATTCCGCATCCGCGGCGTTAAAACCAATATTCTGTTCCTTGAAAACGTGCTGGCACACCCCAGCTTCCACGACGGCAGCTACAATACTTCGTTTGTTGATGAAAACACCGAACTTTTCATCTTCCCGAAAACGCTGGACCGCGGCACCAGGCTTCTGCACTACATTGCCGACGTAACCGTTAACGGCTACAACAATGTAGGCGTACAGCCCAAACCGGAATTTGCCCCGCTCAGCCTGCCCAAAGCGTTTAAAGGCACCCCTGCCGACGGCACCAAGCAGATTTTGGATTTGCAGGGGCCGGAAGGGCTTTCCAAATGGGTTATGGACCAGAAAGAAGTGCTGTTTACGGATACCACTTTCCGTGACGCGCACCAGTCGCTGCTTGCAACCCGCATGCGCACCAACGATATGCTGAAAGTTATCGGCACTACCTCAGCCAAGCTGCCTAACCTGTTCAGCTTTGAATGCTGGGGCGGCGCGACCTTTGACGTTGCCTACCGCTTCCTTGACGCAAGCCCGTGGAAACGCCTGCGCCAGTTCCGCGAAAAATGCCCGAACATTCTGTTCCAGATGCTGCTGCGCGGCGCCAATGCCGTTGGCTACACCAGCTATCCGGACAATGTTGTTAAAGAATTTATCCGCCTCAGCGCGAAAAACGGCGTTGATGTGTTCCGCGTATTCGACAGCCTTAACGGCATTGAAAACATGCGCCTTTCACTGGACGCTGTACGCGACGCAGGCAAATTTGCCGAAGCTGCATTATGCTACACCGGCGATATTTTAGACCCGCGCCGTGATAAATACGACCTTAAATATTATGTAACCATGGCGAAAGAACTGGAAAAAACCGGTGCCAACTCCATCTGCATTAAGGATATGGCAGGCCTTTTGAAGCCGGAAGCAGCTTACCAGCTTGTTTCCGCCCTTAAAGAAGCCGTTAACGTGCCTATCCACCTGCATACGCACGAAGGCAGCGGCAACAGCATTTACACTTATGCCCGCGCTATCGACGCCGGCGTAGATATTGTTGACGTAGCCATGAGCGCTATGAGCGGCGGTACTTCCCAGCCGAGCGGCGCAAGCCTGTACTATGCACTTTCCGGACATCCGCGCCAGCCGCACCTTGACATTAACGCACTTAACGAAATGTCCCGTTACTGGGAAAGCGTGCGTCCGTATTATAAAGCAATCGACAACACCGTTTCTTACCCCAACCCGGAAGTTTACATCCACGAAATGCCGGGCGGCCAGTACAGCAACCTGCAGCAGCAGGCTAAAGCAGTAGGCCTCGGCGAACGCTGGGAAGACATTAAAGATATGTACCACCGCGTTTCCATGATGTTTGGCGATATTATTAAAGTAACGCCGTCTTCCAAAATGGTTGGCGATATGGCACTGTTTATGGTGCAGAACGACCTTACCGAAGAAGACATTTACGCCAAAGGCGATTCGCTCAGCTTCCCGGCTTCCGTTGTAGAATTCTTTGAAGGCCGCCTGGGTGTACCGTATCAGGGCTTCCCACAGAAATTGCAGCAAATTATTCTTAAAGGGCGCAAACCTATCGAAGGCCGCCCCGGTGCTGCACTGCCCCCGGCAGATTTTGAAAAAGTACGCGCCAGCCTTGCGGAAATGGGCGCTCCGACCAGCGACGAAGCTGTAAGCAGCTACTGCCTGTACCCGAAAGTATTCAGCGACTGGGCAGTACGCCATGCCGAATTCGGCGATGTTTCCGTACTTGATACGCCTACCTTCTTCTTTGGCATGAAAACCGGCGAAGAAATTAAAGTTGAAATCGAACAGGGCAAAATGCTCGTTATCAAGCTTTTGCAGATAGGCGAAGCAAACGAAGACGGCATCCGTACCATTTTCTTCGAATTCAACGGCCTGCCGCGTGAAATTGATATTAAAGACAGAAATGTTAAATCCACCAACGTAACGCGCAAAAAAGCCGATAAAACCAACCCCGGCGAAATCGGCGCAACCCTTTCCGGTTCCGTTGTTAAACTGCTGGTTGAAAAAGGCCAGGCTGTAGAAAAAGGTACCCCGCTTATTGTAACCGAAGCAATGAAGATGGAAACCACCATCGCCGCACCTATCAGCGGCATTGTATCGCAAATCCATGTAGCGGCCGGCAGCCGTATCGAAAGCGGCGACTGCCTGATGGAAATTGAAATCAAGGCATAAAAAGTACGTTAAAACACCAAACCTCCCGTTTATTGAACTGCACCCCAAAAGTTAGACAAAATAATTAAGCTGTTCTTAAGGACTTGGTCCGGTATTATCCCGGGCTGAGTCTTTTTAACTTTGAAATTTTGTCGCAAATTTTGTCGCATTGCTCTCAAATCAATAAAAAACGCACCTGCAAAAATCCGCAAGTGCGCATATTTACTGGTGATTCCAGGCAGATTCGAACTGCCGACCTACCACTTAGGAGTTCGATTTCTGCTATTTTTATTTTCGTAACTTCATTTTGACATAATACCCAAACTTCGCTCTACAATCAGCTTTACGCAATTTATCAAACAATTAATTGTTTGATAAATTGCGTTATTTTTTATCTTTCTCATTTAATTTTGAAAAATAAGGTGTAAAGAAAAAGATTAATTTAACCCAAAATAATCAATAAGAATTAGCCCCGCATTATATTGTGCCCTAGTTGCCGTCATTTCGTTAATTGGCTGCCAACTTCCACTAGCATTAGATTCTACAGCAACTCCTTTACCTGTCCATAGCCTTAACTCATTAGTCTGACGATCCATTCCATCATCATTCACTATAAGCAAATCAAATCTAACGGTAGTTGCATTTCCATTTTTTTCTAATATTTCAGCTGACCTACAATCCACATACCAACTAACACCCTGCCTAGTCATAACCATTGGTAATTCTTGGTCATTATTCAAATACTTGCCTGGATTAAACAATCTATAAGAAGTATTTCCTCCATTATTTCTTATTTTCTTAATTTCATTAATCTTTCCATTTTCTGATTCCTTATTTTCAAAGGTTTTTAATATGTCATAAATTTGCCTTATTCTATTATCTAATTCTGGCTCTAATCCGTGTTCAGAAGCCATGAGCAACATATCACTCATAAATACTCTATCATCAATAGTATATTTTTTATCTTTTTTAAATCCATTTCTTAGTGCATATAATTCTCTGTTATTGTATTGTAAATATTCAACAGTAGCATTAGAAAAATTTTTTAATAGACTTTTTTGCTGAGAATTTTTTATTTCTTCTATTTTTAATTTATCATCTAACAATTGTTTTATATTAGAATCATTCTGCTCAATTATCTCATTTAAGTGATCAACTATTTTACTATTTTGAGGATCATCGGTTTCTTTAATATATTTTCCTATTTTTCCTAATTCAATTTTAGGATACATATACATTTCATAAATTTCTTCAGTTGGAGTTTTATCGTTTCCACAACCCACAATAACTATGGATAATAAAGTTATTAATGCAATAATTAGTTTTTTTAATTTCATCGTCATTCTCCTTGTATTATAGAGTCATAGCTTAAATTTTGATTTTTTTAATTTTAAGCTATGCTGTTTTAGATACTGTGGATTAGTTTCATTCTCCTACTGCTTTAGATGGATTTAACCACAGTCTCTTTGTTAATTTGTTAATCAGTCAGATACCGCATAACGTTTTATAAAGAACAAGGTTACAATCGCAGAGAGTACCCATGGTTCTAAAACAGCATCAATTCTATTTCTAAAGACAGGGCAGGCTTATTTAAAATCTGAATAAAAATAGAATAATTGAATACTGTTTTTTAAGAGTACTGATAACGATGCTCTATTTGTCATGCAGTTTTAAAGCTAACTATAAAAAAGTTTAGAATTATTTATATTTTTTTATATAGCTAATTTATATCTTGACTCTTTATAGTTAGTCTTTATTAATCATTATTTTAATATATCTTCACCATATTTATTCGTTCCTGTTGTCCCTTTAAAACAAAATAGATAAATTGCTAATAAACCATTTACTATAGGTATTGCAAATAGAAGTGACAACCAACCACTATGATTTAAATCATGTAAACGCCTAACAGTCAAAGATAAATTTACAACAGTTGAGCCTATCAATATTATAAATGCAAACAAGCATATTATATAATCGAGTATATCCATATAATATTCACTAACATATTCTTCTACAACTAATAAAGTTATAAAAGTTATAAAAATAATAAAAAGATTTTTAAATATATAATCCTGTCTGTTTATCCTCCCTTTGAAAGTTAAAAATTGATTTTTAAAAAAATCCCAATTTAAAACTTTCTCTTTATTCTGAATATTAGGATCCAAGACATAACTTATGCTCTCTTTCAAATCTTTAGGTGTATTATCTGTTAAAACAATTTGTTCTCCACATTTTGGACAAAATGCCGAATTTACACTTAATTCCGCACCACATTTCGGGCATTTATTTATTACAGTATTTACAACTTCAAGTTCTTGCTTTTTACCACACTTTGAGCAAAAGAGATCCTCATCATTAAGAATTTCTCCACAAAAAATACAATTTTTAGCCATTATTTTCACGTATAATAAAACCACTTCAAAAAAGTAATTCTATTATTTCTCCTTTCCTTTGAAATTTATTGTACAGCAGGATTAGCTACCTGCGGTATAATTAGTTTATGCACTTTGGATATGTAGCCATTTTTATAAGATAATTATCTGGGAGTACATATCATTCCTGCCTCGTTTTATTTATTAGGTTCACTTTGTCATAAAATCCAAACTTAACTTTACAAACAGCTTTACGCAATTTATCAAACAATTAGTTATCTAAATAAATTATGTAATTTATTTAGATAGGCGTAGATAAGGTGTAAATCTAAATCGCTAAAACATCAGCACAAATTTCTCCCATTTTCATCATAACATCATCTGCTTTTTTATAAAAGGTAGTATCTTCCGGAGAAAAATTTCTAAACTCTCCTAATGCTTCATATACTAAAATTTTACCTTCTATAGTCCTCTGTATAAGCATTGTATAGTTTACACTTTGTACCACTTTCTCTTTTCTAGATGCCGTTTCTGATACTAAAATAATATCACAACTAACACCATAATGTTTAATCCCATTTTTTTGAAATTCATCTTCTAATTTTATAGTAGGGATTGAAACAAATCCTTTAGCATATACATCACCATATTTATCACTGTATTCTCTTTTTGAATAGACTTCTGGATAATTCGTATTGTTGTTTAAAAAAACAGTCGGTTTAAACCTCTTATATTTTTTAAATTGTTTTTTCCCATCATCCTTTAATACCTTTTCTATTAAAATTGGATCCAAAGGAAAACCACTTCTTGTATTCATATCTATCGTGCAAGCATATGCTGGTTCTTTATATTCTGTCTTTATTTTTTGATTTACGCTTTCATCATTTCCGCAACCAAGCAATAAAAAAATCAAAAGACAAGAAAATATAATTATCAGAGTTTTTTTGCTTCCAAAAGTGTAATTATACATAATACTCACATCCATTAATTTTATTTAGAAAAGAGGTATATATAGCTTATTCTTCTAACCAATTCAATATTCCTTTTTTACATCTTTCTGTGTTATTTTTGATGTAATCTGGTATTGTATCAGCTAAACTATCTTTTTTAGATCTATTACAACTTTTACACATACATTGTAAATTACTCAGATCATCACTTCCTCCATAACTTTGTGGAATTATATGATCTATATCTATATCACCTTTTCTAAAACTTCGACCACAGCGTACACAAATATACCACCCATGATTAGAAGCATTTTCGGCAAAATGCTTATCTCGATAGCCCATAGTTTCTCCTAATTAAAGTCTTAAATTAATCCCTGTCTACGAAATTCTTGTATTTCCGAATTACTCCAACGTTCCTCCATAGCTTTTGCATATCCAATTTTTTTAGCACCAGTTGAATTTTTAAAATATCTTAATAATTCTGAGTCGCCCATCATTCGTCCTCTTTCCTGAGCCTCTCTTGCCTCATTGGCAGTATTTACAACTGCCTTACCAGCCATACCTGCTAATTCTGAAAAAAATCCCATACTAAAACCTCCTAAATTTATATTTTATTTTCAATATCTACTTAATCTTATTTATTCTAAATAGATATTGTAAACAAGGTACAATTTTTGATAAGTCTTAAAATATTTATATTTAAATTTAACAACAAAGAACATTCTGCAAAATTGCAGTATATCTTTTATTAACTATATAAACTTGTATATTGATGTTTTCTGTTCACAACCAATCTATGAGGCTGCCCATTTTTTCTTCTTGGGCAAATACCAGGCATAGGTCTGCCTGAACCCTGACCTCTGATTTGCTTTGTGCCACAATAGGTACACATATATTCAGTAGCATATTTAATAGCCATTTTCTGCGCCTCCTTTAATCATCCTTAAACAATGTCTGCATATCTATTTCTAAAGCTTTGCATATCAACATCAAAGATTCAATGTTATATGGTCCTTTGCCGCGTTCTATATCAGAGATTCTCGGACGGGATACCCCAGATAATTCGGATAGCTTTTTTTGTGTAAATCCTTTTAAACGCCTGCTTGCCAAAACTCTTAATGCCTATTTTTTTATATTCCATTGCAAACATAATATTCACCAACTAAATCAAATTATCTCTTATATTTATTATGCTACAAAAAAGCCTTTATGGACGTTATTGTTATTTGACAAATGTCATACTTATTTGACAAACTAGTGTATTTGATAATCTTTTAAGCAAAAATCATCACTACCCGTGAACTGCACCCCAAAAGTTAGACTTTTGGAGGTGCAGTTTTTTC
>UMGZ01010274.1_pt1 | contig 162237 bp, 108 predicted proteins | sample 1965421 | NCBI WGS metagenome assembly UMGZ01 (sample SAMEA4836087, study PRJEB28245) | human gut metagenome | biome: gut microbiome; material: fecal sample | place: Denmark | collected 2008
GATCCGATTGGACACCGTACGCCGCCGGTCGAAAAAAAAGAACAGTTACTTCACAAATTTAACACATGCTACTAATAATATCCGAATTATTATTCGTAACTTTGCACCTCAGAACGACCTAAGAACCAAATTGTTATTTCTAAACAAATCAAAATAATATGAAGAAAATCTACACATTGTTCTCTGCACTGTGCTTAGCAGCTGCAGCGCCTGGCACTTTGTCAGCACAGAACAACTTCAAGCTGGTTGAGGAGAGCGTGAGCAATCCTGACAACACACCGGCTCCAGTCTACCCAGTACCAAGCGAGCGTCAGCTCAAGTGGAACGAAACCGAATTCTACGCTTTCTTCCACTACGGCATGAACACCTACACCAACGAGGAGTGGGGTTCGGGCATGGAGCGCGAGACTGTATTCGCTCCTACACAGAAGCCAGACCCGAAACAGTGGCTCGAAGTAGCTCAGAAGGCTGGTATGAGAGGCGGTATCGCTGTGGTGAAGCACCACGATGGCTTCTGCCTTTGGCCTACAAAGACAACAGAACACTGCACACGCAACTCATCTGGCTACGGCAAGAACGTAGATATTCCTAAGGAGTTCGCTGAGGCAGCACGCGCTTTGAAGATGAAGTACGGCTTCTACATCTCGCCGTGGGATATGTCAAGCCCATACTGGGGCAAGAAGGACAACAACGGCAACTACACCGACGAGTATGCAAAGCTCGTGTTCCTTCCACAGTGTGCTGAGCTTGCTAAGTACGGCGACGACCAGTTTGAGATGTGGTTCGACGGCGCTACCGGCGGTGACCATGAAGGTGGCTACGGCAGCTACACTTCTTCGCAGAAGCGCACTATCGACAACGCACAGACTTACTACGACATTCCTAACCTGCGCGACTCTATCCACAACCTCCTGCCGAACGTAATCATGTGGGGCGTCGGCGGCGAAGCACGCTGGATTGGTAATGAGGACGGCGTGTCTGGTGAGACTTGTTGGTCGATGGGCGACGCAGAATCGGGCAACGAGAACGCATGGCAGTGGGCTGCCGGCGAGAGCGATGCCAAGTCGACAAAGGGCTGGTTCTGGGATTCGAAAAAGAACAACGAAGCGAAGTCGGCAGAACGTCTCTTCCAGATGTACCTTGAGACAGTGGGCCGCAACGCTACATTCCTTCTCAACCTCCCACCGAACAAGGCAGGCGTTATCGACCAGAGCCTCGTAACAATCATGGAGGATCTCGGCAACAAGCTCAAGACTCGTCTTGGCACTGACCTCGCTAAAAACGCTACCATCACAGCCAACACCACACGTGAGGCTATGGGCAAGGGCAACTACGAAGCTAAGAACATGACCGATGGCGACAAGAACACATACTGGGCTGCACCTGACGGACAGAACACAGCCGAGATTACTCTCGAGTGGAGCACACCGCAGACTCTGCGCTACGTATCGCTCATGGAATACATCAAGCTCGGACAGCGTGTGAAGAAGTTCAAGATTGAGACCAGCGAGGACGGTGTGACATACACAAAGCGCGCTACACAGCAGACAATGACAACCGTAGGCTACAAGCGTATCATTCCGCTCAACGGTTCTACAGTTAGCAGCTACTCTGGCAGTGGCATCAAGGCTAAGTATCTGCGCATCACTATTGAGGACGCAAAGGCTTGCCCACTGCTCCACACCGTAGAAGTGTTCTAAAACAACCTTACCCATCAACTAAAAAACAAAGAAACAATGAACATAATGAAATATATGTGCCTCGCCGGTCTGTTCTTCCCTATCGCAGCCGCGGCACAGCAGGACAAGACTCTCTGCGACTTCGAGACTCCGGAGAGCTACAAGAGTGTTCGTGCATACGACACATGCCCTACCTCACCTTTCAACCTCAGCAACCTTAAGGGCAACGTGCAGGTTGTAGAAAACGACCTCAACGCCGAAGATCCAGAGATGGGCTTCGCTCCTAATAGTTCAAACTACATCCTCGGCGTGCAGCGTTCACGCTATGGCAGCAACACTTTCGGCGCACTTGTTGAGCTGAAGGAGCCGCTCGCACTGAAGCGTGAGACCCAGTACGTACACGTTAAGTTCTATTCTACGCAGGACGCACCGGTGATGCTCATCGGACTTGGCAACCGCGACGACCGTCCTTGGCAGCCAGCTACAACAGAGCAGTTCTGGAGCGTGCCTACAAGCAAGGTGCACGCAGGCGCATGGCAGGACGTAGTATTCCCAATCATGGGTGCTAACGGCATCAGCATCAAGAGCCTCCTCGTGGTTGTCGACCGCCAGTCGCCACACAACCAGATGAGCGACTTCGCCGTATTCATCGACGACATCACACTCAGCAGCAAGGCTAACCCATTCTTCTCTAAGTCGGTTTACCCGATCAACTTCGAGGAGTCAACAGCTCACACACGTACCGACCGCTACGTCAAGACCATTAAGTTCGGCACAAAGTCTGTAGCTATCAACCAGAACACAGACAAGAAGCTCTACTTCAACAAGACCGAGAACATCTTCCTTGCTAAGCCAGGCGAGACAGTCTCTCCGAATATCGACTGGAAAGGCATTTGGATGCACGGATATGCTTACCTCGACAAGGACGACAACGGTAAGTTTGACGTTGATTACACCAACAGCGGCGTAACAAATGCACGCGACCTTGTTTCTTACTCTTACTACAAGGACAAGAACAGTGCAGGCAAGAGTGCAAGCGGTGACTGCGGCGTTGGTCTTCCTTCGTTCAAGATTGACAACGACATGAAGCCGGGCATCTATCGCATGCGCTACAAGGTGGACTGGGACAACGTAGACCCAGGCGGCAGCACCGCAACAACCAACCTCATCACAAACAATGGTGGCGCGCTGATTGACGTACTCGTGAACATCCACAACGACGAAGTTAATCTTTTCCGTGCTACAGAAGAGAACGGCGGCGGCTTGAACGGCGACGTACTCCTTGCAGACGGCAAGCAGCTCACCGGCCGCACTACTCCGTTCGGTCAGGCATTTGTCATCAAGTCGAAGCCGGCAGAAGGCTTCGTGCTCGACTACATGAAGATCCGCCACGGCTACAACCTTGAGGGCGCAAGCACAAAGAACGAGAACCCGCAGTGGAAAGAGTTCGTAGTGCAGGCTTCGCAGTTCGTAAACAACGAGTACACAATCCCTGCTAACTGCGTAGACGGCGATATCCGCATCGTGCCATTCTTCAAAAGCGACCCCACAAGCGTTAACGACGCTACAGTGAAGGCATTCGAAGTGAAGGCAGGTCAGGGCGAGATGACTCTCACAGCAGCTGTTCCGACACACGTAGACATCGTAAGCGTGCAGGGCAGCACTCTGTTCAACGGAACAGTAGAGGGCACACAGACAATCTGCGCACACAAAGGCGTTTACGTCGTGAACGGCGAGAAGGTGCTCGTAAAGTAAACTAATCGTTACTCACATATTGGGGATAGCAGTCAAGACTGACAGCTATCCCCTTTTCAGACTATAAACAACAACTATTATTATGACAAACAACCTACGCACAGCAATCGCCACCTTCATATTGACAGCGGCGATTACCCCAGCTACCATGTTAGCACAAAGTGCTTACCCGGTCAACTTCGACGAGAACGAGGCTACTACACACAAAAGCCGCTACGCTAACGCCATCATGCTCACAAGTAGCTACGGCGCACAGAAAGTGGAAGTGAACCAGAAGAAAGAAAAACTGCTATACATAAAGCGACTCGACGACTGCCTGCGCGCCAAGATTGGCGAAACCGTGACGGCTGGCTTCGATTGGAACGGTACGTGGATGTGCGGATACGCATATATCGACTTCGGTAAGGACGGCAAATACGATGTCGACTACGACGATAATGGTGTGAACGCCATGAAGGACCTTATGACCTACTCCATGTACAAGAACAGGGACAGCAAGGGCGCAACCGTAAGTGGCGAGCCAAGCATCAATCCGCCGTCGTTCGCTATCCCCACAGACGCTAAACCTGGCATCTATCGTATGCGCTACAAGGTAGACTGGGACAGCGTTGACCCAGGCGGAAACACCAGCAGCAATGGTATAAAGAAGAACGGTGGCGTGATTGTAGATACACGCATCAACGTGCATGGCGAGACGGCGCACGTAACGGTGAAGGGTACTGACCCATTGAAGGGTACTGTAACTCTTGGCGACCAATACACGGAATTGAACAATCAGGACGTAGAATTCGGAAAAGACCTCACTATCGCTGTCGGCGTGATGGACGGTTACGACTTCATTTCGCTTAGCGTCAAGCATGGATACGGACTCGACGGCGATGCTGTCGTAGACGGACTGCGCCAGTGGCAGGAGAACACTATCATGGCTTACACCGCAAAGGGCGACAAGCTCACCATTCCGGCAAGCTATATCGACGGAGACGTTGAAATAACCGTCAACTTCGCTGCTGAAAGCGCTACTTCGGGCAGCAGCTACGCGCTCAACTTCGAGAAGGATCTCGCCCAGATGAATCCTACAGCCAACAGCCTCACAGAGTTCTCTATTACGAACAAGGCTGGCAAGAAGTCGGCTATCGCTATCCCTGAGGGCACTACCGTTTATCGCGACGCTCTCACTAAGGAAGTGAACGCCAAGCCGGGCGACGTGCTCACACCGGGCATCGCATTCACTGGCGACACCGAGATGGGCGCATATCTCTATATCGACTACAATCAGGATGCAGTGTTCACAACGCCACTCGACGAAACCGGAAAGCCTGTTGTTGGCAGCGAACTCGTTAGCTTCTCTGCGTATAACGGCAAGAACAGCAACGGCGAAGCTGCGGGCGCAACAACCGCTATGCCGTCGTTTACTATCCCCGACGACTTGCCTACCGGTGTTTATCGCGCTCGTCTGAAGATAGACAAGAACAATATCGACCCTGCTGGCGACTATAGCATGTCTGACGCCTTGCACATTGACAACTACAACGGCTACATCGTCGACTTCCTCCTGAACGTGCACAACGATAAGGGCAAGCTCGACATCGATGCACGTGGTGGCAACATCGTGGGCTACGACAACAACGGCGTTGGCGAGTTGACACCTTTCGGCAACGAGATTAGCCTCATGCCCCTTGCTCCTGCTGCCGGCTACAACGTGAAGAGCATCACCGTGCGTCACGGTCACAACCTCGACGGAAAGCAGTACATCAACGGCAACCGTCAGTGGGAGGAATACGAGGTGAAGGATGCTAAGAATGAAGAGGACTTCACCATCGACGCAGCTAAGGTGAACGGCGATGTGCGCGTGTCTGCTCTGTTCGAGGCTGACGGCACAGAGGAGTACAAGCTGCGCTTCGCTGACGAGTTCGACGGCAAAGACTACTCACTGCCTAACGCTAACGTATGGCACAACTGCACACGCGAGAACCCGACATGGAAGCGCTTCACCTCGCAGACCGCTGAGGGACAGCAGAAGACAGCCTTCATACGCGACGGCAAGCTCGTCACACGCTGCATCAAGAACACCATCGCCGAAGAGGGCAACGTGGATATGATCAGCGGTGCTATCGAGAGTTCTGACAAGATGTACTTCACATACGGACGCATCGAGGGCCGTCTGCGCACCACTCCTCACGTAGGCAACTTCCCTGCCTTCTGGCTCATGCCGCAGGACAACTCTGCAGGCTGGCCTAACGCCGGAGAGATAGATATCTGGGAGCAGATAGACACCGAGAACAAGACATATCACACCGTGCATACGCATTGCACCTACGACCTGAAGCAGGCTCTGCCCAACTCGGGCAGTGCGTACACCAATGCAGCCGACTACCACGTAATCACGCTCGACTGGACTCCGACATTGCTCACATGGTACGTTGACGGTGCGAAGGCATTCTCTTACGCTAAGTCGAAGCTTCAGACTCAGCTCAACAATGGTCAGTGGCCGTTCGACAAACCGTTCTACGTGATACTGAACCAGAGCGTGGGCAACAACTCGTGGGCTAAGGATGCGGACGTGAACTTCGAGTATGAAACTATGTTCGACTACGTGCGTCTGTACCAGAAAGACGACGAGGGCGACATCTTCTCTACCATTAGCGACGTGAAGAGCAACGAGTCTTCTCTCGATGTCTACGCGCAGAAAGGCGGCGTGCTCCTCGTAGCACCCGAAACACAGCACGTTGAGGTGTACAACATCAGCGGTGCACGTGTATTCGCAGGTAGCGTGCAGGGCAACCGCTTCGTAAGCCTCGCCAAAGGCGTGTACATCGTAGCTGGCAAGAAGATTGTCGTGAAGTAACATCAGGAGGGTATGGCATCTTGCCATACCCACGCAGCCTAAAGCAGCAGCCTAAAACTGGCTGCCTAAAGCCGGCTATCTAAAGCCGGCAGCCTAAAAGATAGCTGGTTATAAAAAAAGAAGTTTCGCAAGCCTGTCGGCTTGCGAAACTTCTTTTTTTATTGTCGTGTAGAGCGGAGCAAGGGTTTAATATCTAGAAAAACTAGAAAGACTAGAATATCTAGAAAGACTAGAATATATAGAAAAAACCATAGCATCTGAACATCCTAAGACCATACAGTCTCTCGCTCCCTTACTTCTTTGGGAATGTCTTTGAGAGCGTTCCAAACTCGGCATCAGTGATGTGCGAGTTGAATGTGCTGCGTGTGACGGTTGTGCCGTAGTCGTCGGTGACAGCGAGGACAGCTACGTACCAGTCACGCTCAGCGTCAGAGAAGCTCCTCGTGAATGTGAACTTGCCGTTAAACTGCTTCACAAGCTCTGTTACATCCTCAGCCTTGTCGGTAGTAGCCATAAAGTCAGCCCATGCCATAGACGGAGTCTCAACCTGGTACTCATTCAGAGCATTGTCCCAATCCCACTCCTTCATCACGAGCATACGTGCACTCTTGATAGACGGAGCCTTCGACTTGATGGTGTACTGTATGGCGAGGTCGCCGTTGCCAACCTGATAATTGGTGACATCCACCTCGGGGCAATCGTTGGCTGCCGCCGGCTTGATGTGAACATTGTCCACAGAAGCCTTCACCCAGTCGCCGTTGGCATCCACAGCGAGTGCGCAGAACGTGTAGTCGTTCTCCTTATCGATATTCCACGCCTTGAACTCGCTGGCGTATGTAGCCCACTGCTCGGCAGAGAAGCTAACGCCCTGATTGTACATCAGTGCACTATAGCCATAGAGGTTGACGAACTCGTCGATAGACTTCGTAGAACCGAGCACAAGGTGCAGCGACTTAAATCCATTGCCAGGTTGCACGTCGAACTCAGGCTTACCCTCGGCGTTCAGTCCGAGATACTCTACGCTGAGCGCCAGATTGCTCTTGCCTGCCTCTGCAGTGCGCACAGTGGCGTATTTCAGCTCCGAACCAAGCACCAACTTCTCATCTTTCTCTACGAGGTCGCACACCACGACGTACTGAGTCTCGCCTGCAGCGACGAACTGCGTTACGCCACTTGTTTTCTCGCCATCGGCGATGGTATATTCCTTTGTGCCTACGCCCTCGAAGCCATATCCGCCAGCCTGCATAAGCGTAGAGAACACCTGCTTCTTCTCGGCTTCGGTCATCTCCGAGAGCGATGCACCACCGAAATACTCCATAAGGAAGAATTTTAGGTACGACTCGCTGACACACATCTGATAGTAAGGCTGATCGGCTGTGCGTGCCTGCACCTTGTACCTCACGTAGTTCTTGCCAGCTGTCAGGTCAGCGATTTCCACCTTTGCCTGCTCCGGCACGCCCACGGGGCGTCCGAACGCGATGTAGTCGTCAGCGCCCAACATCACTGTTTCTATTGTCTTATTGCCTTTATTGAGGAATACCTTCTGCTGCGCCTCTGCAGTAGCTACGAACGCCATGGCGAGGGCAAATACTGATAATATAGTCTTTTTCATAATCTGTTTCTCGTAAAAGTTTTAGAGTCGTGTTACATTGCCCTCGTAGTGTCCCTTGAGCGCACCCTTGTACTTCTTGATGTTGAACACTGTGAAGTCGACATTAGCCTTGCCGTCGGCAAACGTCAGTTTAGCGTTGCCACCTAAAGCGAGTGCTGCAGTGCCTTTGACTGTAGCCTGCGAGTAGGTAACGTCGGCGTACTTCACAGAAATCTTTGCATTCGTCTCGTCGCCCGAGAAGCCGTGCAAAGCGTCGTCGTTGACGAAAGCGTCGGGCATAGTAACCACGATGTCAGCATCAGCCATGCCAGCCAATGTCGTCACGCCAGCCTTTGCAGAGAGATAGACAGTGTAGACACCAGCAGCGTCGTCGTGTGTGAGTACTGCCGACTTCAGGTTGACAGCCTTGCCGTCAGCCACGCTGTAGACGCTTGGCAGAGCGAGCGTGTACTCCTTCGGTGTACCTTCCTCGTAAACCACGTCGAGTGTGCGGTCGGCTTTATTGCCGAGTTTCTCGATGTTGAGCTTGATGGTATAAGTGCCGTTGCCGTTGTCGAGCACCGAGATTGTGCCCGTAGCCGAAGCCGAAGCACCGTTACTGATGGTTATAGTCTGCGCATTGTTCACGTCGGTCACGTTGTCGACGAAGGTCAGCTCATACTTCTGATTGCCCTGCACGCTAAGCACTCTGCCGTCCATACTGCTCTGCGGCACGAAGAGGCGCACGTAGTAGTAGCAGTTTGTAAGTTCGTTGGCATTGTCGATATTGCCCGGGGTGAGGTAGAAGTTGATGCCGTCAGTCTTCTTCTCGGCGAAGACAGCACGCATTTCGTAGCGCTTGCCATCGACGGTGAAGTGGTTAGGGTTCTCCTTCACCTCAGTGATAGCACCATTGTATTGAGCAGCGAAGAGCACCTCGCCGCTCTTCGGCATAGCCTGCATGTGCAGCGAAAGCTTGTCCTCGCTGACAGACACATTGAGCGAGCCACCAGTGTAGTAAGTGCTCCAATCGGCAGAGGTAACGGTCACGGGTTCGTAATCATCATTCTTCTTCGCCTCATCAACATCAGTGTACGCCACCTGGAAGAATTCGTTTTCAGCATCAAACTCGTTCTTGAACGTGCTGAACGTCAGTTCCTTGTCGAGCAGCGCAGGTGTCAGTGCCACCTGCAACAGCTTGCCACCTTTAAGCATGGCATCTATCGTGGTGCAACCTTCGAGCGTAGAGAGGTACACACACTTGTAATTATTCACTGTAGTAATCAACGCCGACTTCATCTCAATCACCTCGTCGCCAATCTTCACGCAGTTGCCGTCGAGTTTAACCTTCTTTTCGAACGTGATGTTGTCCACATTCTTGCCCACCTCATAGGCAGACACGATAAGTCCGTTCTTCACTACGAACACGCTGTCGGGTGTTGCAGCCTTAGCCATTGTCTGCATGGCGAAGCCTACGAGCATGGCGAAAAGTAAAAATATCTTCTGTTTCATTGTACTCTATTTAAGTATTAAGTGTTAGCGATTAAGTATCAACTATTAAGGGTTAACAATCCGGTGTTAACGTTTAACCATCTTCAGCGACTGGTTCTCTGCCTTCACTACATACACTCCGGCAGCCAACTGCGTAGCGTCAATCGTCGCCTTGCCGTCGTGTGCCACTGCTTTAGCAGCGAGTGTGCCGTTGGCTGTGTACACCTCGAGCAGCTTGCCGTCGGTCATGCCCTCAGCCGTGATGACGTAACCGTTAGAACGCAGCGTGATGGGCGACTGCTTCGTGAGCTGCACCAAACCCGTTGTCGATCCTGTCAGCTGTATCTTGTCCACTTTCTCCAACTCGTGGGTAGCCACTGTCTCACCGCTCTTCGAGAGCAGTTTCACATTGCCATCGGCTACTGTAAGCTTCGCCACTTGCGACATCTGCACCTCATGCGCAGAACCATCGAGATAGAGTACATTTACCTTGCTCTCTTGCGCCAATGACGGGGTGGAAACAGCGCAAAGGAGTAGGGCTGCAAAGAAATAACCTTTAATCATAAAATTTGCTTTTAATTTTCTAATTTACTCTTATAATTGCTTATTTAATTACAAAATTAGTCAATATTGTAATACAAACCAACTTTTAACGAAAGATTTATTAGCTTTTGTCCTACTATATGCATTAATTCATAAGTTTTGAGTGGATGTAAAGTCTGTTTGCGTATCACTATTTACGATCGGGCGGCGGACGGAATCTGATCAGACGGCGAACGGAAACCAATCAGACGGCGGACGGAATCCAATCGGGTGGCGGACGGAATCCAATCGGACGGCGGACGGTAGGAGGGTATGGCATCCCTGCCATACCCACGCAATCTACCAACTATCAAACAGTAGCAATGCAACAAGAAGGCTGCGTGGGACGGTAGGAGGGTATGGCATCCCTGCCATACCCACGCAATCTACCAACTATCAAGCAGTAGCAATGCAACAAGAAGGCTGCGTGGGTATGGCAGGGATGCCATACCCTCCTAATACAGAAAAAGCCCAGAGCAGTGCGCTCTGGGCTTTATTGTTATTTGGATGATGCCGAATTAGAGGTTCGGGTTCATCTTTGTCCACTCTGCTACTGGAGGAACGATGCCAAGCTCTACGATCTCGTCGCGCATCTTGCAGAGGTGCTCGTAAGACTTAGCGAGAGAAGCAAGCTCCTCTTCTGTGCCTGTAGGCTGTGTGAAGTGAACACCTGTCTTGTCGATTGTAGAAGGCATAGCCATCATCACGTTCTTGAAGCCACACTTCTCGCAGTTTACGTAGCAACCTGCTGGCAATGTGAACTTCTCGCCACCCATAGCAGCCTCGATCATCTTAACTGCGTTGTATGCCGGGCTCTGGAATGAAGAACGACCGCGGAGCTTGATGATGTTAGAACCACCCTGAACAGTGTGGTGCTTGATCTCTTCCCAACGCTCTGCTGAGAGACCCATCTCTGAGAGAGGCTTGCCGTCTACCTTAACCTGAGAAGCGAATACTGCCATCTGCTCGCCATGACCACCGTATGTGTGAGCGCCAGTCACCTTGTCCTGCTGTACGCCGAACTCGAGTGCGAGAGCCTGCTGCAGACGTGTAGAGTCGAGAGCAGCGAGTGATGTGAGCTGGTTTGGCTTCAAACCTGAGTGGATGAGAGCTGTAAGGGCTGTAACGTCAGCCGGGTTGAAGATAACAACAACGTGCTCTACCTCTGGGCAGTACTTCTTGATGTTGTCACCGAACTCTGCTGCGATCTTGCAGTTGCCCTTCAAAAGATCCTCACGTGTCATGCCGTCCTTACGCGGAGCACCACCTGAAGAGATGATGTACTTAGCGCCTGTGAATGCTTCCTTCGGGTCTACTGTGTAAGTTACGTTAGCGCCCTTGAAAGCGCACTGCTGAATCTCGTCGAACACGCCGTGTACACCCGGCTCGTAGATGTCGTAGAGACAGATGTTAGGAGTAAGACCGAGCATCAATGCGCTCTGTACCATGTTTGAACCAATCATACCGCCGGCACCGACGATCAAAAGCTTTTCGTTAGATAAGAATGCCATAATAAATAATGTTTATTATATTAATAATTGAATTTCGTTTACTAACTGCAAAGATACAACTTTTTTGAAATATACAAACGTTTCTCGAAAATTATAGTGTTGTTTAATCTTAAAATCTGTATATTTGCAGTACCTAATAATTTTTATATGACAGATACGAAGAATACTATAGCCGCACGACTCGCCGCACTGCGCGAGGAGATGCAGCGCGAGGGGCTCTCGGCATTCATTTTCCCGAGTGCCGACCCGCACATGAGTGAGTATGTTCCCGAGCGTTGGGAGGGACGCAAGTGGATATCGGGCTTCGACGGTTCTGCTGGCACGGCGGTGGTCACGCTCCGTTCGGCTGCGCTCTGGACCGACTCGCGCTACTTCATCGCTGCCGAGCAGCAGCTCGAAGGCACCGAGTTTCAGCTGATGCGCGAGCGCATGGAGAGCACACCGTCTATTGCCGACTGGCTGGCACGCGAACTGCAGGATGCCGACTCTACGGAGGTGGGCATCGACGGCATGTGCATCGCTAAGGGCGAGGCTGAGGGGCTGAAGGCGGAACTGAGACATGCCGGCGGACTCACGCTGCGCACCAATCTCGACATCCTCAACCGCGTGTGGACAGACCGTCCGCCGGTGCCGCTGAACAAGGTGGAGATTCATCCGCTCGAATACGCCGGCGAGTCGGTGGCTGAAAAGCTCTGCCGCATACGCACCGGGATGCGCCGCGCAGGCGCAAGCTGTATGCTCGTGACGCAGCTCGACGACATTGCCTGGACTCTCAACCTGCGCGGAACCGACGTACATTGCACCCCGGTGTTCGTGGCGTGGCTCATCGTCGGCGAGGAGAGTGCCACATTATATATAAAGGAGGAGAAGCTCACGCCCGACGTGGTCGACTATCTGCACGCTGAAGGCGTGGCTATCGACGAATACGATAATATCATCGCGGCACTCAACGAGTGCGACGCGCCAACGATGCTCGTCGACCCTTCTACCGTGAACAGCACTTTGGCGCAGCCGCGCGGAAACTACACGGTTGTGTCGGCTCCGTCGCCCATCCCTACGATGAAGGCGGTGAAGAACCACACGGAGCGCGAGGGCTTCCGTCGTGCCATGGAGCGCGACGGTGTGGCTATGGTGCAGTTTCTGAAGTGGTTGGAGGAGGCGGTGCCGAAGGGCAGCGAGACGGAGCTGACGGCGAGCGCGAAGCTCTATCAGCTGCGTGCCGGACAGCCTAAATTCCGCGACATCTCGTTCGACACTATCGCTGCCTATGCCGATCATGCAGCCATCGTCCACTATGAGCCGACTCCGCTCACCGATGTGAAGCTCGAACCGAAGGGTCTGCTGCTGCTCGACAGCGGAGCGCAGTACAGCGACGGCACAACGGACATAACGCGAACCATAGCTCTTGGCGACGTAACCGACCGCGAACGCCGCGTCTACACGTTAGTGCTGAAGGGTCACTTGGCGTTGCAGAACCTCTGCTTCCCACGCTCGGCATCGGGCACGCAGCTCGACGCGGTGGCACGCACAGCGATGTGGCGCGAGGGCATGAACTTCATGCACGGCACGGGGCACGGCGTAGGCTCGTATCTCAGCGTGCACGAGGGTCCTCACCAGATACGCCAGGAGTATCGTGGGGCACCGATGGTGGAGGGAATGACCGTAACCGACGAGCCTGGTCTGTACCTCGACGGTCGCTTCGGCGTGCGCATCGAGAACACGCTGCTCACCGTGCCTTACGTAACGACGGAGTTCGGACGCTTTCTGCGCTTCGAGCCGCTCACGCTCTGCCCCATCGACACCAAGCCGATAATCAGCAGTATGCTCAGCGACGAGGAACGACAGTGTCTCAACGCCTACCACGCTATGGTGTACGAGCGTTTGGCACCGCTGCTCGACGAGGAGCATCGGGAGTGGCTTGCAAATAAAACGAAAGCGATGGAATAATAGGAGGGTATGGCAAGATGCCATACCCTCCTAAATTACTAAGAAAGAATATCCTTAAACGCGAAGTTCGCGAGGATAGACGTTGACTGACTCAGCATACGGATGAACTCCTGTGCTGAGTTTTTCATATACGAGTCTTTCAGCAGATGTATGCAACCGTCCATCTCATTGTCGGCTGCGTCAATTGGCACAGCCTTCATATTGGGTTGCAAAATAGTTGTCGATTCAGAGAGTATCGTCACGAGATTGCTGCGACGCAGCAGGTCGAAGATTATGTTCACGTTGTTCACCTCAACCATGATGCGATAGTTCAGCCCCTTGCCCTCCACAAGATGATCGAAGGCGTTGCGAGCCTGCAGCCCCTTGCACGGCAGTATGAGGTCGTAACGTTCAAGGTCAGTGAGGCGCAATGACGACTGGCGTGCTAATGGATGGTTCTCGTTGACGATAGCAGCAAGGCGGTTGCTGAAGATAGCTCGACTGTCTACCGCTTTATCCTTCTTGAGCGGTTTGAAGGCGAGCACGAGGTCGAGCTCGCGCTTCTTTAGTCCGTCCATCAGCTCCTGCATAGAGCGGTAGCTGATGTTCAACTTCACATGCGGATATGTGCGCAGGAAGGCGATGAGCGTCTCAGCCATGATGTTGCTGAACGAATAAGTGACACCGATGTTCAGTTCGCCCGTCAGCATCTCCTTCAAGTCGTTCATGTGGTCGATGCACGCATCTGCAGAGTTCACGGCATTCTGTGCATACGGCAGCAACTCCTTTCCAGCCTCAGTGAGGTACACCTCATGCGAGTTGCGCTCGAAGAGCGGCAGACCAATCTCCTGCTCCAGATGCGATATCTGCTGCGAGAGAGTGCTCTGCGTGATATATAGCTTGCGCGCAGCTTCGGAGAAGTTGAGCGTCTCTGCCACCTTCAGAAAGTATTTCAGTTGTCGTATTTCCATATCTATTATATATTAAATGCAAAAATACAACATTTATTTTATTTCTACAGCACTCAGGTCGACGAACTCTCCATTCTTGCGTTTGCGTTCAACAAGCATATTGAAGAGTTTGCGCTTGCGGTCGCCTTCGATAAAGCGGCGGAAGAAGATGTTTGGTATAGCCACACCGAGGGCGATGCAGACGATAGCGAGCGAAGCCTTGATGGCGTTGTTCATGCCCACCGTCACTTCGCCTACCACGCCGTGCATCTCGATGAAGGCGAAGAGGGCGCGATACATAAGCACACCCGGCACCATAGGGATGACGCTCGGGATGGTGATGCACTGATGGGGCACGTGGAACCAGTGGCGTGCTTTAATAACGATAACACTGATAAGTGCCGAACCGGCAAGCGAGCCGATGGTCAGGCCCATGTCAAGTCCGATATTGCCGTTGCTCGGACCGAGATTGACGAAGTTGCGGAAGCACACGGCGATGATGCCACCCACGGCGACAACTGGCAGGAGTCGGCGCGGTATGCTGAAGATGGTAGAGAAGCCCATAGCCGAGACGGCTGCAGCTACGGCAAACTCCCAATACTCGTGATGCGGAATCATCGTGAGGTCTTTCACGAAGTTGTCGATGCCGCACACCTTAATGGCGAAGGCGATACCGAACGCCATGGAGAGAACCATCAACAGCGTGTTCAGAGCACGCACCATGCCCACCTCGATGTAGCCGTCGAGCATGTCGCTCACGAAGTTGATGAGCGGAACGCCGGGCACGATGAACAAGGCACACGCCATAAGCGGATGCCACGGCGTAGAGGAGTGCATAAACTCGGGCAGAACGCCGGCTATGGACGGCGTGAGCGAGAGGAACGTGGTGACCCAAGCAATGAGTGTGGATACGAAAGCTGCTATGCCAATAGCTACATAGTTGTTGCAGCCACGTGTGGGCAGGAACATACGCAGGCGGAAGCCGAGGATGGCTGCTAAAGAGCAGTAGAAGAACGCAGGCCAATCGCAACCGAACTGCACACAGAAACCACCGCAGGCAAAGCCGCCACCGATAGCCACCTGCCACGGTGTGAAGCTACGCGGTGTCTTCTGAATGTCATCAAGAGCCTTCTCGTACTGGTCGAGCGAGTAGTCGTTGCTTATTGCGCTCCACGTGAGTTTGCTTATTTTAGCAATAGAGGTGAGGTTGATACCGTGCTTCTCGCAGCGTTGAAACTTTGTGAACGAGTGCTCGGTGTCGCTATAGTTCACCATGAGCACATTCCAGTTGATGTAGAAGTGCAGGTAGCGTTCGTCGAGACTGAGGAAGGCTGCGGCACGCTTCATAGTGCGACGGATACGCGAGGTGTCTGCAGCACTCTCCATCAGTATGCTTCCGGTGCGCAGAAGCAGGTCGAGTTTGTGCTGCAGCTCGGCTGCTGCCACTTTAGACGGGTTGTTTGGATTGCCACATTGGCAAGTTGCTTGCATTGTTTCTATTGTATTGTTATCCATTTATTTGTATTTACCAAGACTTGCAGAAAGAGTAACCATAGGAGGGCATGGCATCTTGCCATGCTCATGCACGTTGCATGTCATACGCACGCGAGCTGCCTTTGAGGCTGCGGATGCGAGCTGCCTTTGAGGCTGCGTGGGTATGGCAAGATGCCATACCCTCCTAAGTTACCCCGAAACATATTAACTACTATTAAAACATTATCTTTATTATCAATTTATCCGAACACGAATATCAGTATCTGTATCGTGACGATACGCAGGAACATTGCGAACGGATAGACATTAGCGTAGCCCACATTAGGCGCATCGACAGATGTCTGGTCGCGAACATAAGCCAGAGCCGAGGGGTTAGTATTGGCTCCTGCAAGCACACCGAGCAGAGTGTAATAGTTGATGTGGAACAGATACTTGCCGATGATGCCACCCAAGATGACTGGTATCATGGTGATTGCTACACCATAGCCTATCCATGTCATACCACTCTCCGACACTACGGTCTGCATAAACTGCTCGCCCGTGCCGAGACCTACGCACGCAAGGAAGATGCAGATGCCCACTTCGCGTAGCATGAGGTTGGCAGATATCGTGTTATACGTCACGAGGTTGTACTTCGGACCGAAGTAGCCGATGAGGATAGCCACAATGAGCGGACCGCCAGTGAGTCCGAGGCGCAAGCTCTCATTGATGCCAGGGATGAAGAACGGGATGTTGGCGAAGATGCAACCGAGCATGATACCAAGGAACACCGGTATGAGGTTCGGGTTGTTAAGGCGTTTCATCTGGTTGCCGAGCATCTTCTCGGTGTGGGCGATGGCAAGCTCCGTACCCACAACGGTGAGGCGGTCGCCGAGCTGCAGCTTCAACGAGCCGGTAGCGATGAGGTCTACACCGTTGCGGTTCACACGTGTAACGTTGGTGCCCAAGTTGGTGCGAATTTGCAGATGACTGAGCGACTTGCCGTTGATGTCGGGCCGCGTAACGAGAATGCGACGCGTAATAAGCTCGGTGCCGAACTTGTCGTCAGCCACCTCCACCTTCTCACCAAGCAGTGCGATGATCGGGTCCTCAACCGTAGGATGAGCTACCACGCGCAGTATGTCGCCCTCGCCTATCACGGTCTGACCGTTCACAACCTCGTCGTGCTCGTTGCTACCGCAGCGTATGATACGCGACACCATGAAGTCGCGCTTCAACAACTGGCGTATCTGTTGTATATCGTCGCCGAACACCATCGAGTTGGTCACCTTCACCGAGAAGGTGTTCAGTGTCATCTTCTCCAAGTGACCCATACCGCGCTTCGCATCGGCTTCTTCCGTCTCCTTGTTCACGCGCAACACATATCTCAATATAGCGAACGAGATGATCACGCCGAGCGCACCCATCGGGTAAGCGATGGCATAGCCCGTGGCGATGCTCGGAGCGTCGATATGGCGCAGGTCGCTGTATGCCTGCTGGGCAGCACCAAGACCGGGAGTGTTGGTAACGGCACCTGAAAGGATGCCTGCCATAGTGGTGAACGGCGTGCCAGTGAAGCTATAGATAATAAGTGTTGTAACGATGCTGAGTGCCACAACAATCATGCTGAGCATATTGAGACTCTTGCCTCCGTCCTTGAACGAAGAGAAAAAGCCAGGACCTACCTCAAGACCAATAGAATAAACGAAAAGTATCAAACCAAACTCCTTGAGGAAGTGGAGCAGATGGGCATCAAGATTGAGCGAGTAATGACCGAAGATGAGTCCGATGAACAAAATCCAAGCGAGTCCGAGCGACACACCTTTCACCTTCAGCTTGCCAAGACTCAAGCCTAACGTGATAACGAGGGCGAGAATCATCACCGAGTGTGCCACGCCACCACCCCATAAGTCGGGGAAACCATAAAACAGATTTCTTAAAATTTCCATATCTCTTATGCCATTGATTAATTTTCTATGCTATATATAATAATGTACGAAGTCATGTGTTGTGATTTCCGTTTTGCGATTGCAAAGGTATTGATATTACCGAAAGCAAAAAAACTTTTATGTTTAAATTTCACGAACGCGGCTAAAGGTTTTTTCAATCGCAAATCCACCCTTTTTACTCTTTTACTTTTTACCCTTTTACTTTTAAAAGCCCTTTTTTACTCTTTTACTTTTAAATGTCTTTTTACTCTTTTACTCTTTTACTTTTTTACTTTTATTTGTACCTTTGCTTAAAAATCAGACAAATAGTATGAACGTAAAACTTCGCGGCACACTTTGTGGCGTGGGCGCAGCCGTGTTCTACGGTACCAACCCGCTCGGCGCCATGAATCTGTACCAGGACGGTATCAGTGCCAACTCTACCCTTTTCTACCGTTTCGGACTCGCTATTGTGATGCTCGGCGTGATGATGCTGGTGCAACGTAAGAAGTTCGGCGTGACACGCAGCGAACTACTCCTGCTTGCTATCTTAGGCATGTTCATGGGCTCGTCGTCTGCATCGTTATTCATCAGTTTCAACTACATGGACGTGGGCATCGCCTCCACGCTGCTATTCGTCTATCCGGTTATGGTGGCGGTTATTATGGCGTTGCTGTTCAAAGAAAAAGTGACCCCAACGACAGCCGTCTCCATCATGCTTGCGTTTGGCGGCATAGCTCTGCTTAACCAGAGTTCGGACGGATCGTCACTCAGCACGTTGGGCGTGCTGCTCGTCATGGCTTCGTCGCTCACATACGCTGTATATATCGTCGTGGTAAACAAGTCGAAGCTGCGGATGTCGTCGGTGAAGCTCACGTTCTACGTACTCATCTTCGGTTTAATGACCATTCTCGGCTACACCTTCGCCATGGGCGAGACGGTGCAACTGCTCACCACACCGCACCAATGGCTGTACGCAGCGCAGCTTGCACTGATGCCGACCGTGCTCTCGTTAGTGCTAATGGCGATAGCCGTTAAAGATATTGGCTCTACACCAACCGCAATTCTTGGTGCGCTCGAACCGATAACAGCCGTTGCCATCGGCTGCTTCTGCTTCGGCGAGTCGTTCACAACACGCCTCGCAGTGGGCATAGCACTCATCCTCACCGCCGTGTTGCTCATCATCGGTGGCAAGCAGATGTCGCCACAACGCGTCACCGTGGCGTTCACACGCTTAGGCCGCATGATTGTGAAGACATGGCGCTGGAAGTCGTAGGCTTGCAGGAGACATTAACCAAAGCCTCCGCTATTATAAAAGCCCTTACATAAACGGCACCATATATATAGGAACACAAAGGACGTTGCCATCTTTCTTCAAATCCTTTGTATAAACAAGGTATTTATTTTGAACACGCGATGAGTATTTTTCAACAAATCTGTCAAGCGACGTATGGGTTGTATAGCCCGATGATTTCACTTCTATAGGCGACACTTTACTGCCATCAGCTATCAAGAAATCAACTTCATAATAGCCTTTGCCGTCAGCCTTGCGTATAGTGTGATAATAGAGTTCTTTGCCCGTAGCACGCAACATTTGCGCTACCACATTCTCATATACATACCCCAAATTTGCATCAAGCTTGTCACTAAGCAACTTCTGATAAATGATATTATCGGTGAATTCGCGCGACTTAAACGCCATTGTTACAAACAGCCCCGTATCGCCTGCATACATTTTGAAATATTCTGGATCTTTGGTAAGCGCAAGACCTACATTGGGGTCATCGCAGTGAAAAGCGGCGTTAATCACCCTTGAATCTTCCATCAATCGCACAATCTCAACAACCCTGTCATACTTCTCTCCTGAAATGACTGAAGAAATCTTGTAACGCGACACATTCTTACTCAATTGAGCAGGTATAGCGTCGAAAATTGCTGCCGCCTTCCCTGTCTCATCTATCTTGCCAAAGTCTTCTTCATAAAGACTTATTATGCCACGTTTCACCGTATCTACAGCACTCAAGTCGTTGCTCGCTATATATTTAGCTACAGCTTGTGGCATTCCGCCTACCAACATATACAAGCGGAAGTTGCGCATCATCTTACGATGGGCTGCGTCGCCGAGAGGTTTTCTCGATTCAAAAAGCTTGCGAAGCAATGGTATTGACGCTGTATCGCCCAATGCCCATCGAAATTCTTCAAAATCCATTGGATACATTGGCAACCGCACTTCTTCACTCGGTATCACTATGTCTTTGATATTCTTACGTATGGAGATTAGCGAACCGGTTTCAATATAATCATAACGATGGTCTTTAACAAGGTGTTTTATAGCCTGCCGAGCCAACGGATTTTGTTGTACTTCATCAAACACTATGACCGACTTGCGCTCATAGAGTGTTGTTCCGTATATCACTTGCAAACGCAGAAACAAATAGTCGAGATCAGTAATATCCTTAAACAGCCCGTTCACCTCCTCCGAATTCTGTGAGAAATCAATCAAAATGAACGACTTGTATTCGTTCTTTGCAAATTCTTCTACAAGCGTTGACTTGCCAATACGTCGCGCTCCTTCAATGAGCAAAGCAGTTTCGCCATTTGACTCCTGCTTCCAACGGAGCATCTTATCATAAAGTTTTCGTTTGAACACCATATTTTCTCCTCTTTTTACATGTCTTTTCATGTGCAAAAATAAGCATTTTGCCGAATACCGCAAAATTTATTCCCCCCATTTTTGCCAAATACCGCAAAATTTATTTTACCGTTTTTGCCGAATACCGCAAAATTTTCCAGCCAAATGCCACAACAAAACGCAGCTAAATGCGAAGCGGCTGAACACACGACAACGCTCCAAGCGCTTAACGCCGAACAGCTATTCGTGCTTCCCCCCACCCCTTATATTAAATATCCGTAAAAAGCGAAGCAAAACATCGGCGGTTTGCGGATATTTTTGTTACTTTGCTACATATTATATACATATGATACATCTGAAAGATATTAACAAGACTTACCAGGGTGCGCAGCCGCTGCATGTACTGAAGGGAATCACACTCGACATTGCCGAGGGAGAGTTCGTTTCTATCATGGGTGCGTCGGGCTCGGGCAAGTCTACTCTGCTCAATATTCTCGGTATTCTCGACAACTACGACTCGGGCGAATACACGCTCGCAGGCACACTGATAAAAGACCTATCGGAGACGCGAGCCGCAGAGTACCGCAACCGCATGATTGGCTTCATCTTTCAGTCGTTCAACCTTATCTCGTTCAAGACCGCCGTGGAGAATGTGGAGCTGCCGCTCTACTATCAGGGCGTGGCGCGACGCACACGCCACAAGTTAGCGATGGAGTATCTCGACCGACTCGGACTGACGCAATGGGCAGACCACTACCCCAACGAGATGTCGGGCGGACAGAAGCAGCGCGTGGCAATAGCACGCGCACTGATCACAAAGCCGCAGATAATACTCGCCGACGAGCCTACGGGCGCACTCGACTCTAAGACTTCGGTGGAGGTGATGGAACTACTCAAGACTCTTAACGCTGAGGAGGGAGTGACGACTATCGTCGTGACGCACGAGAGTGGCGTGGCTAACGAGACAAACAAGATTGTACACATCAAGGACGGCATCATAGGCAAGATTGAGGAGAACCTCGACCACACCGCACGACCGTTCGGCATCAACGGCATAATGAAGTAAAGGCACATGCGCGACATATTCATCGAAATACTCACCACTATCAAGCACAACCGGCTGCGCACCGCGCTGACCGGTTTCTCCGTAGCGTGGGGCATCTTCATCCTCATCGTTCTGCTCGGAGCAGGCAACGGCTTGATAAACGCCACGATGGGCAACTCAAGTCGCTATCTATCGACCTCAATGGTGGTGTCGGGTGGTGCTACATCGAAGGCTTACGACGGATTGGGCGAAAATCGCGATGTGCAACTCAACGATAAGGACTTCAATATCACCAGCAAGGGTTTTCCTAACAACGTGAAGAGTGTGGGCGCAGAACTGTCGCAGCAGGGCGAAACGCTCGTCAACGGCAGCGACTACACCACGGGTATCAATCTGAGCGGTATCTACCCGAACGATGTCGAGATAAACAAGCGCACGATGATCTGCGGACGCTTCATCAACGAACTCGATTTGAAGGAACGTCGCAAGTCGATAGTTATCTCCTCGGACATGGCGAAGGAACTGCTACCACAGTCGCCACTCAGTCTGAACGGACAAATGATACGCACAACGACGCTCGCCTTCCGCGTAGTAGGCATCTACGAGAGTCAGAAGAACAGCATGGGCAACGAAGCCTTCATACCGTTCACCACGTTCCGCGCCATATACAACAAGGGCGACAAGACGGGCAACATCGTCTTCTCGTTCAGCAATCTCAACTCGGAAGCTGAGAACGAGGCGTTCGAGAGCGACTATCGTGCGAGAATAAACCGACAGCATCGTGCTGCGCCCGACGACGAGAACGCCATCTGGATATGGAACCGCTTCACGCAGGCACTGAGCATGAACACCGCCACCGGTCTACTGCGCACCGCGTTGTGGGTGATAGGCATACTGACACTCATATCGGGCATCGTGGGAGTGTCGAACATCATGCTCATCACCGTGCGCGAACGCACACACGAGTTCGGCATACGCAAGGCTATCGGCGCAAAGCCGTGGTCCATACTGCGCCTCATCATCATTGAGAGCATCGTCATCACCACCTTCTTTGGCTACATCGGCATGGTGCTCGGCATCGCAGCCAATCTGTATATGGATGCTACTATCGGGCAGGAGACCATCGACAACGGACTCTTCGCCATACAGATGTTCACCAACCCCACCGTAGGCATTGATGTCTGCGTGAAAGCCACACTACTGATGATTGTAGCCGGCACTCTCGCCGGTATGGTACCAGCTCGCAAGGCTGCCAAAATCAGACCGATTGAGGCGTTGAGAGCGGAGTAGCCCCTCCCAACCCTCCCAGTCGGGGAGAGCTTAGTTAGGCTTAGTCCCCTCGGCTTAGAAAGGCCTAAAGAGGCTTAGTTCGGCTTAGTAAAAAAGAGAAAACAATGATACGATTCGACACAGACCGCCTGCGTGAAATCCTCGACACGCTATCTCGCAATAAATCGCGCACCTTCCTCACCGGATTCGGCGTGTTTTGGGGCGTGTTCATGCTTGTCGGACTCATCGGTGGTGGCGATGGTATGAAGGAGATAATAAACAAGAGTCTCGACGGCTTCGCCACCAACTCCGCCGTAGCATGGGCGCAACAGACCACCATACCACACCACGGATTTCGCAAGGGCCGCCAGTGGACGATGAACTACGACGACGTGAAGCGACTGAAGGCGCACGTGCCCGAACTTGATGTCGTCACACCGACCATAACACGCTGGGGAGCCAGTGCCACACACAGCGACAAGCACGCGACGTGCATCGTGAAGGGCGTGATGCCCGACATGCAGGAGGTGGCAGCTCCGAAGATGTACTACGGACGCTACATCAACGAGATGGATATCAGCCAGGGACGCAAGGTGTGCGTCATCGGCAAGCAGGTGTACAAATCGCTCTTCACCAATGGCGGCGACCCATGCGGACAAGTGATACGCATCGACTCTATATATTATAATGTAGTAGGTGTCAACTATAGCGATGGCAACATAAACATCAACGGTAGCGACGAGCAGGCTGTGATAATGCCTATCACACTCGTGCAGCAGGTGTACAACCGCGGCCATAGCATCGACCTGCTCTGCATGACGGGCAAGCCGGGCGTGAAGATGAGCGACATCACCGACCGTGTGCGCAGCGTGATAGCGCAGGCACACGACGTGAGTCCGAAGGACGACAAGGGCGTGATGATATTCAACACCGAGATGATGTTCTCGATGGTCGACAGCATGTTTCAGGGCATAAACCTCCTCATCTGGCTCGTGGGCATAGGCACGCTGCTCGCCGGAGCCATCGGTGTGTCGAACATCATGATGGTGACGGTGCGCGAGCGAACCACGGAGATAGGCATACGCCGCGCCATAGGTGCTACGCCACGCAGCATTCTCTCGCAAATCATCTCCGAGAGCATACTGCTCACCTCCATAGCTGGCATGAGCGGCATCCTCTTCGTAGTCATCATACTACAGGCACTCGAGATGGCAAACACCACCGATGGCATCATCAAGGCTCACTTCCAGATTAGCTTCTGGACAGCCGTTGGTGCTGTGGCAGTGCTATCGCTGCTCGGCGTGCTCGCCGGGCTCGCCCCTGCCATGAGAGCCATGAGCATCAAACCCGTCGACGCAATGAGAGATGAGTAGCCCCTCCCAACCCTCCCCGTCGGGGAGGGCTTAGACCCTAACCAACCCTGCTTATGAAAAAATACTTCAAATACATTCTCATGGCACTTGTTGCCGTGATCTTCATCGGAACATTCGTGTTCCTTTACATCAAGTCGCAGCCTCAGCCGGAGGTCTACGACGAGTTTACACTGCAGCGAATGGACATCCGCAAGACCACCGTCGTCACCGGCAAGATTGAGCCGCGCAACGAGGTGAATGTGAAGCCACAAATCTCGGGCATCATCACCGAGATACTCAAAGAGGCTGGCGAGACGGTTCAGGAGGGCGAGGTGATTGCCAAGGTAAAGGTAATCCCGGACATGGGGTCGCTCAGCGCAGCACAGTCGCGCCTGCGTCTTGCCGAGATAAACCGCAAGCAGGCGCAGACCGACTACGACCGCGAGAAGACACTCTTCGACAAAGGACTCGTCGCTGCCGACGAGTACGACAAGATAGCGCAGGCACTGCGCCAGGCTCGCGAAGAGGTGGACGCAGCTCAGGACAACCTCGAAGTGGTGCGCGACGGCGTATCGAAGTCGAACGCTTCGGCTTCGTCTACGCTCATCCGCTCTACCATCACCGGCTTGATACTCGACATCCCCGTGAAGGTGGGCAATTCGGTGATTCTTGCCAACACCTTCAACGACGGAACAACCATCGCCACCGTTGCCAACATGAACGACCTCATCTTCCGTGGTAACATCGACGAGACGGAAGTGGGTCGTCTGTCTACTGGCATGACGATGAAGATCACCATCGGTGCGCTGCAGGATCTGAAGTTCGATGCCCGATTGGAGTATATCGCCCCGAAGGCTACCGACCAGAACGGTGCCAACCAATTTGAGATAAAGGCAGCCGTAAATCTTCCGTCCAACGCCACAAATATCCGTTCGGGCTATAGTGCCAACGCGGAGATAGTATTGGCAGAGGCGAAGAACGTGCTGGCAGTTCAGGAGAGTGCCATCGAGTTCGACGGCGACGACACGTATGTGTACGTCATCAAGGGCGAAGGCGACAAGCAGACATACGAACGTCGCAAGGTGCAGACTGGCATCTCCGACGGCATAAATATCGAAATACGTAGCGGCGTGAAGCCTAACGAACGCATACGCGGACCTAAAATGATTGCTACAGAGAAGGCAGAGCCAATGGCAAAGCACGGCAAGCACTAAGTCTACTCTACTTAAAAACAAAGAAAACAAAATACTAATAACAAACCAATTATGAACAAACTTTTAATTACAGCCCTTGCTCTGCTCGGCACTTGCACAACAGCAGTAGCCGAAGACAACAAGGGCGTGGAGCCTACTTCTGGAGGTACATACAACCTCTACAACGTAGGCGCAAAGCAATTTCTCGGTACCGAGAACGGACATTTGGTGCTTGGAGGAGAGAAAGTAAAGGTGACTCTCAAACTGATTGAGAGCACGACTACTCCCGGCTTCTACCGCATCAGTTCTGACAACAGCATGTGGGGAGCCGAATTATGGGGCACCCCCTCTGCCTACGGAGGCACATTCAACGAGTGGCGCATCGAACCAGTGGATGGCGCATACGCCATCTCAAGCCGCAACACGGAAGCAAGCGCATCGATGTATCTCTACCAGAACACCATCTACAACCGTCTGTCGGCTACCGCACAGATGCCTGGCAAGGAGTTCGAGACTGCTCAGTGGCTCTTCGTTGACCCGAGCACACCAGAGACTGCCATCGAGAACATAGAGACTGACGGCGTACAGACAGAGCAAACCACCAACACCACAACCGGTGTACACAACATCGGTGGTCAGCAGTTGCGCTCTACGGACAACACCGAGGGTCTGCAGGATGGCATCTACATCGTGGGCGGCAAGAAGACTTTGCTAAAGAAATAACGCTCCGTAAGCATATACATTATTATATATTACAACAAACCTAAAAACATTATGTTATCAAATATCAAACAGCGCCTCGTGCTCATGCTCTCGCTGGTGTGCCTCCTCGCAGGCGGCACGCTCTCGGTGCAGGCACGCCAGTCGCTACTCACCAACTATACACCTAACGGCAAGTCGTTCAGCTACGAGACGGCGATAAACTTCCAGAAGCAGATTTTTAAGGCTGTGCTCGACCTCAGCACCTGCGACGACTCGAAAGCGAACGAGAACATCCTCTCTATCGGCGACGACCTTCAAGGCGCAAACGGATGGGGCGGCGTCAACGTTATCCATCTTTTCTACACAAAGAGCAGCAGCACCCTGCAGATTAACTGCTTCAACCCGAGCAGTACTCACCGCGAGGACATATCGAACATCTCGGGCGAGACCACTATCGAGCTAAAGTCGGACGGTCTGTACGTCAACGGCGTACAGCGTTGCGACGCTTCTGCTGTGAGCAACATCCTCGCCATGTCGTCTATCCTCTACGGCAGCACGCAGGGCAACACACGCTCGTGGGCTACGTACAAGGAGATTTCGCTCGAAGACGTGAAAGGCGGCTCAACCGGCGGCGGTGGCACTACAAACCCCACCGAGCGCAAGTTCGATGCTTCGTGGATTCAGAACCAGCAGAAGGTAGGCGATTGGAAGGAGGACGCTCACGCTACGTTCATCCCCTACGCATCGGTAGAGGCGATGAAGAGCGACGCTGCGTTCAACGAGCCGTGGCTCACTCCGCAGAACGCTGAGACACAGCTGCTCAACGGCGAGTGGAAGTTCAAGTTCGTACCCGGAACACAGAATGGTCCTGGCGAAAGTGAGTTCTTCGCTGCCGACTACGACGACTCTGCTTGGGACAACATCCGCGTGCCACTCTCTTGGGAGATGGCTGGCTACGGCAAACCGGTATATACCAACGTGGGCTATCCGTTCCAGAACAATCCGCCGAACGCCAACGTGGGCTACACCTACTACGGTGTGGAGGACCACAACGCCATAGGCTTCTACCGCCGCTCGTTCAACGTGCCCGAATCGTGGAACGGTAAACGTCTCTTCGTCCACTTCGACGGCGTGTACAGTGCTGCCGTGGTATGGGTGAACGGCAAGTACGTGGGCTACTCGCAGGACTCTAACACCGATGCCGAATTCGACATCACCGACTTCGCCAAGGTGGGCGACAACCAGCTTTCGGTGCGCGTCTACCGCTGGTGCGACGGCTCTTATCTCGAAGGTCAGGACATGTGGCACCTCTCGGGCATTCACCGCGACGTATATCTCGTGGCTACTCCGAAGGTGTTCGTAGCCGACCATTATATCACAGCACCCAACCTCAGCAAGGACGCTACAAGCGGCACGCTGAAGGTGGCGCTGAAGGTGGACAACCGCGACGGCGTGGAGGCTGCGAAGAAGTTCCTCGTTGAACTGCTCGACCATGAGGGCAAGACCGTCGGCTCGGCTACAGCCGAATACAGCGGCACTGACACCAAGACCGTGGACGCTACTATCAGCCAGCTCAGCGGTCTGCACGCATGGAGCGCAGAAGACCCGTATCTCTACAGCGTTGTCGTGAAGCAGCAGACTGCCGACGGTACAGACGAGATGGTATTCTCTACAAAGTACGGCTTCCGCAACATTGAGCAGAAGGGCAACCTCGTCTACATCAACGACAAGCGCGTGTTCTTCAAGGGTGTGAACACTCAGGACGCTCACCCCGAGTACGGACGCGCCATCGACATGGAGACCATGCTGCGCGACGTGGAGATGATGAAGCAGGCGAACGTGAACACGGTGCGCACCTCGCACTATCCGCGCCAGCCGAAGATGTACGCCATGTTCGATGCCTATGGTCTGTACACCATGGACGAGGCTAACGTGGAGTGCCACTTCAACCAGAACCTCGCCTCTAACTCTACATGGCGCACAGCCATCGACGACCGTGAGGTGCGCATGGTGATGCGCGACCGCAACCATCCGAGCGTTATCTTCTGGTCGCTGGGCAACGAGTCGGGCGGCGCAAGCAACTTCGCTTCGAGCATCAGCAAGATTCGCCAGCTCGACAACCGCCTCATCCACTACGAGGGCAACATGAGCTACTCTGACCTCGGTTCTTCGATGTATCCTACAGTGAGCAACGTGAGAGGCAGCAGCAACGGATATGCAGGCAAACCTTACTTCATCTGCGAGTATGCACACGCGATGGGTCAGGCTGTGGGCAACCTGCAGGAGTACTGGGACGTTATCGAGGCAAGCAACGGCATCCTCGGCGGCTGCATCTGGGACTGGGTTGACCAGAGCTTCTACGACCCTGCACGCCTCGTGAAGGACGAGCGCAAGAGCGAGAACGGCTTCAACTACTGGGTATCGGGCTACGACTACAACTCTACCGGTGGCGTGGGCGTAGGCTTCCAGGGCAACTTCGTGAACAACGGACTCATCACCCCCGACCGCGCATGGACGGGCAAGCTCACCGAGGTGAAGCACGTATACCAGAACGCTGCGTTCACAGCCTTCGAGGGCGGCAAGGTGACACTGAAGAACAAGAACTCATTCGTCGACCTTGAGATGTACGACCTCGTCTATCAGGTGCTGCGCGACGGACGCATCGTCGAGGAGGGTAAGGCAGAAATGCCGGCTATCGCTGCCGGTACAGAGGCTGCTATCGATATTCCGTACACCACAAGCGTCACTGACGATGCCGAGTATCTGCTCAACCTCTCGCTGCGCCTCAAGGAGGCTACGCTGTGGGCAGAGCAGGGCTACGCCGTAGCAGAACAGCAGTTCGAGATTGGCAAACGCCCGACGCTCGCCGCTCACAAGGCTGACATGGAAAACAACTCGGCACTCACCATAGAGGGTCAGACCGTCAAAGGCAAGACAGCCGACGGCGAGTTCGAGATAAAGTTCTACAACGGCAAGATGCAGTCGTGGACATACAACGGCAAGGCACTCATCGCCGAGGGTCCCGACTTCAACAGCTACCGCAAGGTGGACAACGACCGCAACTTCCGCCCGTCGTTCAGCAACTCTGCCAACGTCAGCGTGACCGGTGCACTCGCCAAGAGCGGCGACAACGCTACGCTGTCCGTACAGGGCAGAGCCGATGGCTGCCAGTACACCATCGACTACACATTCTATCCTGACGGCGTGGTCGACATGAAGACTACCTTCTCGCCAAGCGGTTCATTGGCACGCATGGGTCTGGGTATGCAGTTCGCAGCAGGCTTCGAGGACGTGGAGTACTACGCACGTGGTCCGTGGTCTAACTATGCCGACCGCAAGACCGGCTCAATGCTCGGCCGCTACCAGACTACGGTAGACGACATGGTCGACGAGATGATCCACCCGCAGACCTACGGTGACCATCAAGATATGCGCTCGCTCACACTGCGCAACAACAGCGAACTCGGCAAGCCGCTCACTCTGAACATCGAGGCAGAGGGTCAGGCAGCCTTCTCGCTCGGCCACTACGACGAGACACGCTGGTGCACATGGGGCGACTCGATGTGGAACTCGCAGCTCCATTGGTACGACCTCACTCGCGACCCGCAGATCTACGCCCACTTCGACTACGCACAGCGCGGCTTGGGCAACAACTCTTGCGGTGGCGACGGCTGCCTATCGCAGTACGAGGTTCCGTCATGGAACTCATACACATACACCCTGCGCTTCACACCAAGCAACTAACTTAGGAGGGTATGGCATCCTGCCATACCCACGCACCCATCGGTAAGGGATAAAGAAAGAGGGTATGGCATCCTTGCCATACCCACGCAGCCTGAAAATATTTAGGAGGGTATGGCATCCTGCCATACCCACGCAACCAGAAAATATCCAAGAGGAGGGTGTGCGTAGAAACATAGAATGCACACCCTCTAACCAAATACTAATATTTTTTAAAACTGTTCTATTATGAAAACTAAACTTTTACACCCGATTGCTCGTCTGCTACTTGCAATCTTGATGTGTCTGCCCATCTGTGGTAGCCATGCATTTGCCCAAGAGGCAGAGTCGTATGCCGTGTTTGACGAAGCCACGAACACGCTGACATTCAAGCGCGACAACAACAAGCCCGATGGAGCGTTTGCGATGAATGAGGGCGACAATGCCCCAGGTTGGTATAAATACGATGACGATGGATCGAATGCAAATATCATCAAGAAAGTTATCTTCGATGCATCATTTGCCAACGCACGCCCAACAAGTTGCTATGAATGGTTCTATGGTTGCACAGACTTAACAACCATAGAGGGTATTGAATATCTGAACACCACGAACGTGACGGACATGAGCGGCATGTTCTGGGGCTGTGTTGCACTCACAACACTTGATGTTTCAAAATTCGATACTAAGAACGTGACGAACATGAGCAACATGTTCCATTGGTGTTTTGTACTCACAACACTCGATGTCTCAAATTTCGATACTAAGAACGTGACGAACATGAGCAACATGTTCTATAACTGCCATGCTCTCACAACACTCAACGTATCAAATTTCGATACACAAAACGTGACGAACATGAGTAACATGTTCACTGACTGTTCTGCACTCACAACACTCGATGTATCAAACTTCGACACTAAGAACGTGACGGATATGAGTTGGATGTTCAGCTTCAATCCTGCTCTCACCACCATCTATGCAAGCGACAAGTTCGTGACAACAGCATGTGAAAAAGGTCAGAATATGTTTAAAGACTGCACTAATCTTGTTGGTGCCGTGTCCTACGACAAAAACAAGGTGGGCAAGGAAATGGCGAACTACACCACTGGCTACTTCACAGACATAGCCTCAAAAGTCGCAGAGTCGTATGCCGTGTTCGACGAAACCACGAACACGCTGACATTCAAGCACGACACCAAAAAACCCGATGGGGCGTTTGCGCTGAATGAAGGCGAAAACCTCCCAGGTTGGTATAAATTCGATGATAATAATCATTCTCATAATGCAAATATCATCAAAAAGGTTATCTTCGATGCATCATTTGCCAACGCACGCCCAACGAGTTGCTACAATTGGTTCTATGGTTGCACAGACTTAACGACCATAGAGGGTATTGAATATCTGAACACAGAGAACGTGACGAACATGAGTTGGATGTTCAGTGAATGTTCTGCTCTCACAACACTCGACGTATCAAACTTCGACACTAAGAACGTAATGGAGATGAGCTACATGTTCGGTAGCTGTACTAAACTCAAAACGCTCGATGTATCAAGTTTCAACACACAGAATGTAACGGACATGAATTGGATGTTCAGTTACTGTTCTGTTCTCACAACACTCGACCTTTCAAACTTCGACACTAAGAACGTGACGGACATGAACGGCATGTTCAGTAACTGTTCTGCTCTCACAACACTCGACCTTTCAAACTTCGACACTAAGAACGTGACGGACATGAGCAGAATGTTCAAAGACTGTTCTGCTCTCACAACACTCGATGTTTCAAACTTCGACACACAAAACGTGACGGACATGAGCAGAATGTTCAAAAGTTGCTCTGCTCTCACCACCATCTATGCAAGCGACAAGTTCGTGACAACAGCATGTGAAGAAGACGAGAATATGTTTGCAGAGTGCGCTAACCTTGTGGGTGCCATACCTTACGACGAAAATAAGGTAGGTAAGGAAATGGCGAACTACACCACTGGTTACTTCACAGATAAAGCAGCTACTGGTATTGATGCGCCGACGGTGTCGGACGACACGGCAGCGGAGTATTACGACCTGCAGGGTCGCCGTCTGAACGCACCACAAAAGGGTGTAAACATCGTGAAGCGTGGCAAGAAAACAACAAAGGTGCTCGTGAAATAAACATCAGGGGGTGCAGCGGTCTCCGCTGCACCAACCAGAAAATATTTAGGAGGGTATGGCATCCGTGCCATACCCACGCAGCCTGAAAATATTCAAGAGGGTATGGCATCCGTGCCATACCCTCTTTCTTTATCCCTTACCGATGGGTGCATGGAGGGCGTGTCAAAACTATATTATTTAGAAAATAGAATAGTAAACGGTTCAAATCGTAGGAGGCTACGGCATTCTTGCCGTAGCCATTAACAACAGAAATACAAATCGTTACGACTATTGGCAATGGCTACGGCAGGAATGCCGTAGCCTCCTACGGTTAGTCTTCCGCCTCTATTTTGTAGTTTTGACACACCATCCTCTTTATTTATCCCTTACCGATGGGTGCGTGGGTATGGCAGGATGCCATACCCTCCTATTTACGATTTACAACCAAAACCACGATAAAACTTACACTTCGAAACCACGACAAACCCAATCAAAAACAATCTTTTCAGTGTGCACGAACACACATTGTTTGATTTATATCAATAAAAGTGCATTTCCCGACACATTTATACATAATAAGTTTGCAGATTGAGCTAAAGTGCGTATCTTTGCATCGTCAAAAGGTTAATAGATTGTTTAGGTTAGTAGTAATAGATTTAGGTTTTTAGTTATTAGGTTTAAGGTAAATTGTTTAACAGGTAGCTATGAAGGATCGTGAGACTCTTCATTAATTACGAAAAAGGATTTTTAGTTAAACATAGGCTTACGGCGCTGCTCGATGAGAGTAGCGCCGTATTTCTTTTATATACTAACATCAAGAATAATATCCTAATCAGCGTACCACAACCTTCATGCCTTTCACTATGTAGACACCAGCAGGTAGGGTAATATGCTTTTCTACACCTGCCTCTACGCTCTCGCGACTGACCATTCTTCCGTCAATGCCGAATACAGCAAGCTGCTCTGACTTGTCGGAGCCAACGACAAGTTCTCCAATGCCTCCAAAAACATTGAAGCCATCGGTTGCTTTGCAAGCGTCCAAGCCTGTAGACTTACCTGCTACATAGAGGATTTGTATGTTAGCCGGAACAGTAAGACCTTTAGTCTCATCCTCTACCAAAGCCAAATGGTACATATAGTTTTTTATCGTCACAAATCCCCAAGGAGACGCTTCCGAATCTAAATATTGCACATCAAAACTAATATGCATCGCCCTGTATCCCAAATTGGCAGGATAGAACTTCTCCTCAAGATAGAAAGTACTCTTATCGCCAGGCACATCGAACGACGGATAATCTCTGCTGATAAAGCTTTCGTTATACGAAGCGGGATCGGCACACGAGATAGTAAAATGCAACTTACCGGCACTACCGATATTTCTAAAAGCATAGCGCACCAAGGCAAAGTCGTCGTTCACCTTAGGAAATCTGCAGTAACTATCACCGACATAAGCGTTTTCAAACTCGTTTGGAGTGGCGTTATTCTCCACACCAACAAGCACCAAATACGGCTTAGGATCTTTGTCGATAGCCACTTTTACAGCCGATGCCATATCGTTTCCATCTTTGTCTTTAACCCAGAAATAGAAGTATGGGCAATCCTCAAAAGGATCCTTGGTATAAAGAGAAACATCAAGGTTGAGCGTAGCGTCAGAATGAGGTGCGACCGTGATATTGTCACCTTCACCATTCGTATATCTAACTTCAGCCTCGTTTTCAGGATATTCCGGTTTATAATAGCCGACAATCTTTATAACACCGTTGTATTCTTCGTCGCCATTGTTAGTGACCACAACCTGCAATTTGCATGGAGTCAGATGGTTCACCATCAACAATCCCGATGGCTTTAAGGTAGCACTAAGCGTAGATGCAACTTGCGCTTTTGACGACGACTGGGATGTTGGTGTATAGACAACCGTTTCTGCAAAGGCAAACAGTGTAGATAAGAACATCAGCATCAGAACAAAGGGTAAAATAATCTTCTTCATAATCATGATGTTTTAAAGGGTTGGAACATTAGTTTATATCTGTTGCCCAAATTTAGGCATAATATCAATACAATGAGCCAATTTAACAGAAAATGTAGATTATATTCTACATTTTTTAACTCTATCATCATTCATACCTCGTTAAATCGGGACACGATAGCAACGATAAAAATAGTACTACAATGTTGCCGTAGCAGGACAACAGTATTGCCGTAGCAGAACAACAATGTTGCCGTAGCGGGACAACGACATTGCCGTAGCAGGACAACGATATTGTCGTAGCGCGGTAATCGGATGGAAGATAAGGCTGGGAGATGGGCTGGAAGATACTTGTATTTTTCAGATATCTACCAGCCTATTTGAGTTTCGTTTACTGTTCACAATCAGCGAGTTAGAGAGATTGGAATCCAAAAATGGGAGATATGGGAGATTTTTCACGCAACTGATATTATTTAAACCAAATCTGGAACATACGGAGGTATATTGGGGAAGGTGCATAAAAAAACGACTAAGCGTTGAAATCAACTCTTAGTCGTCTACAGTACCCAGACCCGGGCTCGAACCGGGATGGGTTGCCCCACTGGTGTTTGAGACCAGCGCGTCTACCGATTCCGCCATCTGGGCATTGGCGTTTTGCGAGTGCAAAGGTACGCTTTTTATTTCGTTCCGCAAAACTTTTGAAGCAAAAGTTTTGCGGAAACGGTTAGTTTTAAAACTATGTGCTGTGAAAATACGCAAATGGTAGGAGGTGCGGGCATTCTTGCCTGCACCATTGCTAACAAGTGCTATTCTGCACCATTGCTAACAATTGCCTTTCGTATGCCGAGGGCAGGAATGTCCACGGCTCCTACTTATTACCTTTTTACTTTTAATAGTTTTCTGCTTTCAGCTCGAAGTACGCCTGCGGATGCTTGCACACCGGGCAAAGCTTTGGAGTCTGCTTGCCTACAACGATGTGACCGCAGTTGCGACACTGCCAGATGCAGTCGCCGTCGCGAGAGAACACTACGCCGTCCTCGATGTTCTGCAAGAGCTTACGATAGCGCTCCTCGTGGTGCTTCTCGACAGCACCTACGCCACGCATAGCGGCAGCAATCTCAGTGAAGCCTTCCTCATCAGCCTCCTTAGCCATGCGATCGTACATGTCTGTCCACTCGTAGTTCTCGCCTGCAGCAGCATCCTTCAGGTTCTCTAAGGTGTCCTTGATGGCACCACCCTGCAGATACTTGAACCACATCTTTGCGTGTTCTTTCTCGTTCTGCGCCGTCTCCTCGAAGAGAGCAGCAATCTGCTCATAACCCTCCTTGCGAGCCTTTGATGCATAGTATGTGTACTTGTTGCGTGCCTGCGACTCACCTGCGAAAGCCTCCTGCAGGTTGCGCTCTGTCTTTGTTCCTTTCAGTTCCTTCATAATGATTATTTTTAGCCAATTATACTTTATGGATGCAAAGATACAGATAAAGTTTGAAACACCAAAGGAATAGTTGTAATTTTTACAAACTAATTTCTTTTATAACCTCCGCTACCTCCTTTGCGCAGCGTTCGTCGTTGAACATCTGCTCGGCAAGAGCGCGACCGCGCTCCCCCATTAGGCGTGCCTCGTCGGGGTGAGTGGCTATGTATTCGACGGCTCGCTGCCAGCCTTCAACATCGCCATACTCAACGGAGATGCCACAGCCAAGACGGTCGAAGTCGACGGGTATCTGCGGATTGCGACTGCAGATGATGGGGAGTCCGAGGGCGAGTGCTTCCACCACGGTGGTGAGTCCGGCGGTGTAGCGTGTGCGGTGGCAGCAGATGACAACGCAGTCGGCTTTCGCCACCTCGCGCGCTATCTCGTAAGGCAGCAGTCCGCAAATCTTCACCACGTCGATATTGTCGGCTGGCTCGCAACGCTCCACGGCTTCGAGGTTGGGGTTGGGCACGTTAGGGTTCGGATTGATACCTATATATAATATAAGGTGGCGACCGGTGCGGTTGAACGCTTCGATGAGCGTGGGCTGGTCGCGCTGCTCCTTGCCCGTGGCGATGAAAGATGGTGAGGTGTTGAGGTGTTGAGATGGTGAGGGGGTGTTGTGGTGAGAGGGTGAGGGTTGCTCTGCCTTGAGTTCCGCTTTTATCTTATCATAAAAGGCGAGGTCGGCACCCCAATGCCCAACGACGAGTTTGCGTGGGTCGGCTTTCGGAGCCTTCAGCGAGTCGTCGACGAGTTTCTGCGAGAAGAAGATTAGGCGGTCGAAGCCTTTGTAGAAGAAGCGACCGAGCAGTTCGCGCAGGCGACTTTTCGACTTCACTATGGGCTGATGGTGCCACACGATGATGGGCTTGCAGAACAAGCCGAGGGCACGCAGCAACACCACAAGTTCGAGTCCTTTGTAGTGGGTGGCGTAGAGTGCGTCGTAGTGCTCGCGACACGTGAGCACACGCCACGCCGTGTAGAGCGCAGTCTTCAGTCGGGAGAGTTCGTGCTTCGGCGAACGGTGGTAGACCACGTCGATGCCGTTGTCGACAAGGTGGCACGCTCCGTAGAGAAAGTGCGACGGAAACTCGCCCTCCGCCATGCGACGTAGGCAATACTGTATGTTCTGCGTATGGTAGAAATAAACCTTCATAGATAGCGGTAGTTGTATATCTGCATGAACGGATGGAGCAACGCACGCAGAAGTGCCACGGGATCGGTCTCGTGTGTGTAGAAGATGCGGTGACGATAGCGCACATACATGCGTTGCAATCCGAAGAACGCACGGATGCCACGGTGTGTCTCATAGTCGAGGAGGAGCAAACCGTCGCGAAAGATTGCATTGTCGGTGGTGGGGACTGAGGGAGTTGCCTTCGACTTGCGTTCCACCCACAGAAGGAAGTCGCGGCGAGCAGCGAAGTGGGCGTTCATCCGGGGCTTCACCCTCGAATAATTGCGTACGCCGTACCACACCATGTACGCAGCATTGTCGGCAGATCGCACACGATGGGTGTCGACACCCACGTATGTGGCAGCCTCGGCGTAGCGACGCTGGCGCACAAGCACACGGTCGATGAGCACGATGCTGTCGAGAGCCGCAGCAGCTGTAGCGGTCATCACGTCGTAGCATGTGCGGCGGTATATCTCGGGGCACTCCTCCTCAGTGGGTATCACGTCGAGCAACTCGCGACGCAGCACCTGACAGTGACCCATCATCGAGGCATAGAACAGACGGATGAGGTTGCAGTTGGGTCGGCGACTGTCGTAGCGCACCTCAGCACCAGTCTCGGTGAACGGCACCGAACGGCAGACACACATCATGTTCTGACCGATGGCTGCGCACTGCTCTTCGAGCTTCGTTGGCAGCCAGATGTCGTCCTGATCGCAAACGGCGATGAGGTTGGCGGTGGAACGGCGCATGGCAGAGAAGAAGTTGCGGTTGATGCCCTGCTGCTGCGCGTTCTGATAGACACGCATCTGCACCCCATCGGGCGCACGGCGAGCATAGTCGGCGAGCAACTCCATAGTGTTGTCGGTAGAACAGTCGTCCTGCACTATTATCTCCTTCGGCTTCAGTGTCTGCGCAAAGAGCGAGTCGAGCTGCTCTGCAAGGTGTCGACTCGCTCCGTTGTATGTACACATCACCACCGCTACGGTTTCGGTCTGATTCATTCTTTATAAAATAATTATGTTAGCAAGGAGGGTGTGTCAAAACTCAATTAGTGTGGGCTGAAAGCCACAAGACTATTTCTTGACTTCCGCCTCCTCAATCAGCTCGGGCATGATAAACACGGCGTGCACCTTCTGTTTCTCCTTCGGCGGCACCTCCATATAGTTGCGGTAGAGGTCGCGCAGATAAGCGTCGGGGTCGGCAGGCGCAGCGAAACGCTTGCCTTCGAACTCTATTGTGGAGAGTGGGAAGAGGCAGTCGCGGCGGTGCATGATGCCGTAGCCGTTGTTGATGAGCACGTTGGAGATGTAGGTGTCGCGCTTGCGCAGAGCGAAAGCCGCTGCCCACATCGCCTTGCAGAAGAGATACTTCGCACCGAAATAGAACAACTCGAACGTGGCACGCCACGAGTACTGATGCGAGTGGTGCAGTATGGAGTAGCACTTAGACATCGCCTTGCCGTAACGCTTGCAGAAGCTGCGCGAGACGTTAGGGTAAGGAATAAACGGGAAGATGTCGACGAAGAGTCCCTTCGAGTAGTCGAGCGAGAAGTCCTCCGTGCCTTCAACATAGAACGAATTGAGGTCGCGCACCTTCATAATTGGCTCTCTGGTGTGCTCCGTCTCGGGCGTTTGCAGCACGAGTCCGCTGCGCAGTTCCTTGGGAGCCACCTCGGCGAAGCGGCGCGAGTCGTCGAGTGTCATCGCTATATCGATGTCGTCATCCCACGGGATGAAGCCACCATGGCGCACGGCACCAAGCAGAGAGCCTCCGTCGAGCCAGTACTTGATGTCGTGTTTGCGACAGATGCGGTCTATCTCCTCAAGAATGGAGAGTTGCTTGAGCTGCGCACGACGGAGGTTGCGCTGTTTGAATTCGGTTATATAATTCATTTTTAAGTTGACAAGTTGACGAGTTGACATGTTGACAAGCCGATTAGTTGGCTACTGGTCGGCGCACGTCTATCACCTGTCCCGTGCAGTCGGTGAGCAGGGTACGCAGCGTAGCCTCAGCCACACGCTCCGGCATGAGCAGCGTCTCGTCGGGCTCCACGCCGAAGTTCTGCTGGCGCATCGGAGTCTTCGTACGCTCCGGGTTGATGCAGTTGATGCTGATGCCGTCGGCATCCCACTCCTGCGCCACAGCCTGCACAAAGTTGACGATGGCAGCCTTTGTCGATGAGTAGATGCTATAGAAGGCGCGACCGCGGGTGTACGAGCTGGATGTGAAGAAGATGAGCTTGCCGCGTGTGCGCTGCAGATAAGGACGTGAGCGCAGAGCCACGTTCACCGTACCCATATAGTTGGTCTGCACCGCCTTCAGGATGGTGTCGTACTCCATCGAAGCGAGCGGCTCGCGGTTGAGCACGCCGGCGGTGTTGATGACGTAGTCGATGTGTCCTTCCTTCTGCTCCACAGCAGACAGAGCGAGTGCCACCTGGTTGTCGTCGCCCACATCGGTATGCGTTGCGCTGCGCGAGAACGAGTGGACATGAGCGCCGCTCTGCTCGAGCATCTCCACGATGTTCTTGCCGATGCCGTAGCTTCCGCCGAACACCACTGCCACTTTTCCGCGGAACGAGTCTGCACCAATCTGCACGTCGTTGGGCTCGGTGCTCTTCAGCTGGAACAGCTTGTCCATCATGTAGGTATCTTCGCGATAGGTGAGCTTCATGTTGCTCTCCTCGCCACGCACCACGAAGATAGGCTCTTCGGGCAGGTATGTGCGCACCACGCCGCAGTCGTCGGTAGTGCGGAAGTTGGGGTCTTTGAGAGCCTTGTCGTAAGCATCGGATATCAGCTGGCGGTCGAACGCCTGCGGAGTCTGTCCGCGGCGCAGACGGGAGCGGTCGGGGATGTTCGTGATAAAGTCGCCGTCGACCTCAATGATTGTGTCGGCAGACGGTACGGCTACGTTCACGGCACGATGTGTGTCGAGTGCCTTCACCACGTCGTCGATGATGCGCTGGCTGACGAGTGGGCGCACCGCGTCGTGGAAGATGAGGTTGGCATCCTCGTTCTGGTAGGCGGTAATGGCAGAGAGCGACGAGTAGTAGCGCTCGGCTCCGCCCTTCAGTATCTTCTTCACCTTGCGCCACTTGTTGCGCAGCACGATATTCTCGAAGTCGGCAACGAGTGCCGGGTTCGACACGATGGCTATCTCGTCGATGTGCTGGTTGCGCTCAAACACGTCGATGGTGTGCTCCACGACCATCTTGCCTGCCACCTTAAAGAACTGTTTCGGTGTGGACATACCCAAGCGTGAGCCTACTCCACCGGCAAGGATAATGGCGATGTTTCTCTTCATATTGCAGGGTTTGGGGGTGTTACAGTTTCTTGAACTCGGTGTATATCTTATCGGCTATCTCGCGGAACTCCTCTTCCGAGAGCTTCAGCTTCGGATTAGAGAAGAGCATGTCTTTCTCCGACTGCATCGGGATGAGATGGATATGTGCGTGCGGCACTTCGAGTCCGAGCACTGCCTCGCCCACCTTGATGCACGGGAAGGCACGCTTGATGGCTACAGCCACCTTCTTTGCGAACACCTGATACTCGGCAATCTCCTCATCCTCCATGTCGAAGATGTAGTCTACTTCGCGGCGCGGAATGACGAGTGTGTGACCCTTCACCAACGGGTTGATATCGAGGAAAGCGTAGAACTGTTCGCTCTCAGCACACTTATAGCTGGGAATCTCGCCTGCGGCGATTTTTGAGAATATATCCATAACAATAGGTTTTAAATGTTTATTTCTACAAAATTAGTAAAAATAACGGATAAGCGCACGCATTCACACATATTTTTATATACGCAAAAGCCAGAAACCTCAGACTCCGAGTCTGCGACTTCTGGCTTTTAACGTATTATGGTGCGCCCAATCGGCTGCTTCTTACGCTCCCTGCGATGTGCGGACAAGCCACACTCAGGTGTTATGCGAATGTGATGTTCTCGATGCGCAGACGGATAGTGCCACGCGGAATCTTAATCTCCACTTCGTCGCCCACCTTCTTGTTGAGCAGACCCTGTGCGATAGGTGTATTGACCGAAATCTTACCCTCGCGCAGGTTAGCCTCACTCTCGCTCACGATGGTGTATGCCATCTTAGCGTTGTTGGCGAGGTTGACCATCTCCACCTTCGAGAGAATCTGAACACAGTCGGTGCTCAGACGCGATGTATCAATAATCTTTGCTTCAGAGATAGCAACCTTCAAACGATTAATCTTCTCCTCAAGATGAGCCTGCGCCTCCTTAGCGGCATCGTACTCTGCATTCTCGCTCAAATCGCCCTTGTCGCGAGCCTCTGCAATGGCTGCAGAAGCCTTCGGGCGCTCCACTGTTTCGAGCTGCTTTAAATCGGCAACGAGCTTGTCGTAGCCTTCTTGTGACATGTAAGCCATGATTCTTTTGTTTGTTAATTAATATTTTACATTACAATAACAAAAAAACAAGAACCCCGACACTGTTCCTGCTGCCGGAATTCTCATTCATCTGTCTTTTTATACTATTTTCGCTAATTACACCATTCTTGCCACTACCTGATTTAACAAAAATGGTTTGATAGTTTTGCAAAGTTAGGCATTTAAATCCATATAAACAAGCGTTTTAGTGGATTTTATTTTCCAAGCCACAACACCACGCCACCCATTTCACACGTCTTAATATATGTCAAAATAGTTGTCGGTCTGCGGAGTTTTGCCTAAATTTGTAGGAAAAAGAAAACTACTTTTATGACTATTATTCCCGCAACACCAGCGCACGCAGCCGACATCGCACAGCTCATTATGACGGCGATGACGGAAGAGTGCTGCCAGTATCTGGCTGGCAAGGAGCACACGCTCGACGATTTCTATCACATGATGCTCGACCTCGTACTCATGGACGACTCGCAGTACAGCTGGCGCAACGCCTTCGTAGCTGTCGACGAGGAAGCCACGGAGGGCAACGTGGAGTATGCACCGGTGGCTGGTGCCATCGTAGGCTACAACGGAGCCGACCTGCGCCGTATGCGCCGCCGTTTCCAGGAGGAGGCGCTCAGACAGCTCGGCATGGACTACTCGCAGATGGACGACGAGACGGAAGCCGGCGAGTTCTATCTCGACTCGCTGGCAATCTACCCCGAATACCGTCGCCGCGGCATCGCTCGCCAACTACTGCAGCGTGCCTCGGAACACGCTGCAAGCCTCAACCTGCCCGCAGCACTGCTCGTAGACAAAGGCAACCCCAACGCCGAACGCCTCTACCGCTCGGTAGGCTTCGAGTACTGCAACGATGCCATGTGGGGCGGACACGAAATGCGCCACCTGCGCTGTCCTATTAACAAGTAGGGCAATAATAAAAACAAAAATCCACCGCAACGAACGCTGCGGTGGACCAAACTTTATTTATTAACTTTTTTATTTTCTCGACTATTTAACAAGACTCCCGTCTCATTTTAAGTGGCGAGAAAGACTATTTATTGTTGTCTTCTCCCCACATTCCTATTGCAGCAGTCGCTGCAAATAGGCTCATCATTACCGTCATCAACATAACCTTTCTACTTATTAACCTTTAAAACTACCAAACTATATACCTTTTATTGACAATCTTTACCTAAAAACTTCTTTACCTTTCAAAACTTAAGACCTTTACCAAAGTTACCCTTTACTTTTCACCTTTTATAATACCTTATCAGAAGTCATCCTCTCTTGTTCAATCTTTTACCTTTACCTAATCTTTTACCTTTACCTAATACCTTTCGGTGTTGTTATCCTAATCTTTTACCTTCTGATGTCGTCCTGAATCTTCTTTACCCTTAAGACTTTCCTATTGAATTATCCTTTCAATACCTTTTACCTAATGTTGTTAGTCAAGCGGTTGCCTCACGGTTCCCTTGTTTTGACGATGCAAAGTTACAATTGTTTGCGTACACAAACAAGTGTTTACACTCTTTTTTCGCATAAAAACGCCTATTTTTGACCTACATCAACCCTTAATGTGTTCGCACACACCTGCAATCGTTTGCAAACTGCCAAACCCTTCCCCACCCCGTCCGCCGCTTCTCTATACATTATTAATAACAAAGAAAGCGCCTTGCAGATGCTTTTGCATTGCAAGGCGCTCAACGACAATCAAAAATTATAATGTCTTAGCTATATAGAATTTAGAATTCATAATCTCCACCATCCTCTTCTTCCTGGACGCTGAATCCATCCTTCTCGTCACCGTCGGGACTCCAGCCACGGTCACTTTCAAGGCTTCCAGCCATTATCTGTAAAGGATCCATTTCGATAACGCTAATCTCCGGAGCTACGTATTTCTTCTTTTTCATAATGCAGTTATAATATTATTTCTTTACCACTACCTTGTTGTTAACAACATACACACCCTTCGGCAACTTATCGACATTGTTGGTGTTCATGCGCACACCGCCAAGGTTGTAGATGCCGGTGTTTGTATTCTGCTTGTTCTCCTCAATCACGTGGATGTCGGTTGTTCCGTCTATGCCGTTACCATCAAGCGAGAACATCAACATTTTGCCCGTGTGCATATCATCCTTAAGCCAGCAACGATAAGCTTTAACATCGTGCGACTTATTGGTATGAATCAAGTCACCCTTGCTGAACATATAAGAATCAGATGATACCGTAGTCGGATTGCTGTACGAACCGGCGTAGGTCATGCCTCCGCCATTTACTGTGTGTGTCAATTCGGATGTCTGGTCATCGTAGTTGATGCCATTGGCTACATATACATGACCGTCGAGAATCTTCGTAACACCGTCGATAGTGTATGAATAGTTGCCGAGCGGCTCCTTAGTAGGATATATTATATAAGGTGTATTCTTATGCAGCACGACGCCATCAGCGGCTACGTTTACTGTAGAGAACTCTATCCAGTTGTCTTCCAAGGCTCTTAATTCTGCCAACTGTGTATTCTCACCGAAGGCTTCCACTACCTGAGCTGCTGTCATATCGACGGGAAGAATGATAGAGTTCCATCCCTTCTTGTCGTTGGTAGCATTCTTGGTGAATGTACGGTGCAACAGCATCTTGGCTCCAGTGTATGACTTAGTAACTGCAAGAGTCTTGTCCTCATCAAGAACCAGAAGGTCGTCGTATCCGTTGAGGGTTCCGTCGTCGTTCATGTCAGTACGCAGAGCGAAGCCCTTAATCTGAAGATTCTCAAGAGCAGAGAGCGCCTTAACAGGTGTGATACGAACCTGATCGAACGACTTGGTAGGATTAAGCACGGCATAGCTGTCGCCATTACTGCCAATAACATCAGCACCAAGAACCTTCCAGCTTGTCAGTTCTTCCTGCTTCTCATCATCAAGATAGGTGGTCAACTTTAGACCTTCGCCCAGACTTGCACCCAATCCTAAAGCCAGATTCTGGGTTACCATAACAAGCTGCTGTCCCTTATCAACTACTTTACCCATATTGACTGAGATTGTAGAGCCTCCCAAGTCTACGCCCAAAGGTAGAGTCAGGTATGTATCCATCGAGTCGTCAATCAAATTGCTCAACTCATCGTAGCCGTTGCCAATGTTGGCAACTTGGACAATCTGAGTGTTTGCAAAGTCGATTGATGCATTGGTATTATCTGTAGATACCACCTGAGCGCCGTAAACGGGATTGATTGTAGCATTGTCGGCATTTGCATCGGCTACATACGCATAGTAAATATTGAGTTGTGAGAGGTCGGCAGAAAGAACGCCTGTTTTATAAAGTACAATCTCATCAAACGCACAGCCCGCAGGAACTTCAACGTTCAGACACATTTTACGTGTTTCCTCTTTACCGATAAGTCCGGCTGAGATGGCATCCCAATGGGTTGTTACATCTCCAGTCACTTCCTTACCTTTATTGTAGAGCTTGATGTTATAGAGATTAAGCACATTAGCATCGAGTCCGGTAGCCTTAACAGATACCACAAAACCAACCTTCATCTTGCCATTGAAAGCTCTTGCATTGCCATTCAAGCCATCAGCAAAGTTAGAGCCATCAGCAGTCTTGATGCCAACAAGACCTGTGTTGGCAGCCAATGAAACGCTTGACTGACGATAGGCGAAATCGTTGAGAGAAGTAGTAAGTATGGCTGAGCGGTTCTTCATTCCTTCAGAAATCTGAAGCAAACCACCGCCAAGCTTATCGCTCAACACGTATTTAGGCTCCTCACCCTCCTTATTAACAAGGATATCCACTCCGTGTTCCTCCGCAACATATGTGGGAGCATAGTTGAGGGTTGTCAGTTCATAACATTTTTCGCTTCTGCCTTCATCTTTAAGAACTGTTGCCTTAAACACATATTTGCCTGGAATATCAAGATTAGAAACCAGACCAGTTTGTGTGTTCAATTCTACATTTGAACCTGTTGGACGATCTACAATCGACCATTCTACCTTTACGGTATCATTGTGTTGCAACTGGAACTGATTGACACTTCCAGACACATCGCGACTTGATGTGGCATTGATTGGACAATGATGAGAAGCAGCATCGGGAGCCATGCGGACAAAGGCGTAGTTGACAGAGGTACCACCAATTTTTATTCCGACTCCCGTAAAGAAAATCTTTACTGCAGAAAAGGCTGCAGGAGCCTTAATTACAATTTCACCATCCTTATCCGCCTTAAGCACTCCAAGGCCCAAAACGGAACTCGAGAGTCTGTATGTGTCTATTTTTTTATTCTCCTTGTTGAAAAGCGTAAGTTCAGCACCATCGCCTATCGAAAGTTTGGCCACATCAAGACCATTAATCTTGAAACCAACCTCTGTTCCCTTAGGAAATGCTTCCTCATTGTCAGAAGGTTTGGCAACGACTGTAACTGGGGTTGATACTGGTATTAATACCGCTGTAACAGCAGCATAGCCAGTGGTAAGATCCTCATCAATCACGTCGCCGCGTGATGCCTCTGCCCATGTTTTAGTTGGCTTTTCGCCATGCGCCTCCAGTGTGAACGCCTCACGCCCCTGTTCCTGAGCATATTTGCTGATGCCATTCTCCTTGTTGTTGGTAATAGTATACTCACGAGCCTTGCCTACAAATGCATACTTGATATTTATAGCAGAGAGCACTTTGGCATCAACTCCACACTGAACGAGCTTGATTTCATCGAAATTACCGGGAGCTTTAGCCGTGTACAATTTGTTGACCTGACCTGAACCAGGGATTGTCAGCAGCGACAGTCCAAGACCAGTGACAGACTTACCGGTAGAGATCGACTGGAGGTCGCCAACCTTTTCTCCGTCCCTAAGAAACTGTATTTTGTAGAAGTTTGCTAAATCGAGAGTAAGGATGCTTGCCTCTGATTTTGCACAAATGACAAAACCAGCCTCTGTACCACCAGCATAATAATGCTGATTGTCCTTAACGCTGATAATAGGACTTGCTACTATGGTAGCTCCAACAAGCGCCGGAATCGTAGCATAATCATCCATATTCTCGTTGCAAAGGTTCTGAAGATTAGCTGTTCCAGAAACCACCTGAACACCATCACCAATGCTATTGATTGTACATCCCGGTCCTACGAGAGCACGACGGTTGTTAAAATAATTCTCCTTAGACGGATCTGAATCTTGCCAAACCTTCTTCTCGCTTTTGCCAACACCATTTGCGGTTGCTGCAACCATCGGCATAGCCAAAAGCAAGAGAGTTGCGACAAAACAAATTTTCCTGAAAAATCTCATTGACATCATTAAAAAAGTTTTTTTAATTTTATCGTATTATACGTATTATTATTTCAATCAAAACGTTTCTTCTAAATTCGGAATTTGCGCCTCTCAAAATCTTCGATGCAAAGGTATATATATCCTGTAGGTTAAAGTGCGTTGAGTAAGCTTCAAGTAAGTATGAGTAATATGAAAAATTCACAACTATCAGATAAACAGCAACTTACGCAACGGGGGGGGGTAAAAGAAAGTAAGAATCGAAAAAAAACGATTAAAAAAAAGTAGAAAATTCATATAATATATCTAATAAAAAATCTATATATTTGTAGATAGAAAAGGTAAAATCTAAATATTTAAAGACCATGAGGATATTGATATTAACCATAACTATCTGTCTGTCGATCATTAATGCTCGCGCAGACAATAACAAACTTTACGAAAGATTAGACTCAGTAATAGCCCATAGTGCGGATTATGATGTCATAAAAGAAAAAAGGCTAAAAGACATTAAGCTCGGAGCTAAATTCGTGATCGCTGCAACAGACAAGCTACGCATATATGAACAGTTGGCAAACGAGTATAGTCTATACGTTTACGACTCGGCAATGGTGTATGTCCAAAGGGGAATAAGCCTTGCCAAACAGACTGGCAATTCTGATTATTGCAACCGATTTCTGATTACAAAGGCAAGTCTGCTGATTGAACGAGGCTTCTATATTGAGGCGAAGGAAAATCTGGACAAAATCGAGATATCACAATCCGATCCAAAGCAAAATTTCCTTTTCTACTGCGCCCAGAGTTCACTTTATTACAATCTGAATGCACATTGTCAGAAAATGGAGTTCAGCCAACATTATAACGAACTGTTCAAGGAATATATCAGCAAGGCTCTATACTACTGTCCGAAGAATAGTGCAATGTATTATTACATGAAGGGTATTAACCTCTTTTACTCAGGCAGGAGTATCAATGAGATTAGTGCTTCATTGAATAAGGCAATGCAAATGTTCGGACCCGAAAACCGCATGTACGGCAGGGCGGCATGCGTTCTGTCGAAGGCTTACGGCAACAATAAACTGTGGGAGCAGCAGAGGCGTTATCTGCTGCTTGCTGCCATTAGCGATGTAATGTCGTCAAACAATGAGAGTCTGGCATTGCAGGATGTTGCTCTGTTGCTTTATAAAAACAAGAATGATCTTGACAAAGCCCGGAAATATATCAATCAAACATTGAAAGACGCACATGAATATAATAGTCGTCTGCAACGTGTGGAGCTATACGCCAACCTGCATGTAATATTATCGGCTTACAATGAAAAGCTCCAAAAGGAAGCCATCTGGAAAAACGTGACGATAATATGTATACTTATGCTGTTGGTTGTCATTGCAGCAGCAGTAGTGTACGTCAACCGGAAAAAAGATTTGTTGAAACTGTCGGAGAAGGAACTGAAAGCCTTGACTGAAAAGTTGAGCGCTACCAACAAACAACAGCTAAAGGACAACAAAGCACTTCAAGACTCAAACGATGAACTGATGAGCTCAAACAAAGCTCTTCGGGACTCTAACGATGAACTTAAGGGTTCAAACAAAACGCTTCGGGACTCTAATGATGAACTTAAGGGCTCAAACAAAACGCTTCGGGACTCTAACGATGAACTTAAAGGCTCAAACAAAGCACTTCGGGACTCTAATGACGAACTGACGAGCTCAAACAAAACTCTTCGGGACTCTAATGATGAACTTAAGGGCTCAAACAAAGCACTTCAGGACTCTAATGATGAACTTAAGGGCTCAAACAAAGCGCTTCAGGACTCTAATGATGAACTTAAAGGCTCAAACAAAGCGCTTCAGGACTCTAACGATGAGCTAATGAGTTCAAACAAAGCACTTCAAGACTCTAACGATGAGCTAATGAACTCAAACAAAGCGCTTCAGAACTCCAATGATGAGCTGAAATACAACAACAATGAACTTAAGTACAATAACAATGAACTTAAGAACTTTAACAACGAGCTTAAAGACTCCAACAAAGCACTTAAAGACTCTAACAACGAGCTTAAGGACTCAAACAACGAGCTTAAAGACTCAAACAAAGCGCTTCGGAACTCAAATGATGAGCTTGAAAACACCAACACAAAGCGAGAGTTGATGGCTAATGCCTTTATCATGCTCTGCTATCAGTATATTGAGCGGTTGGACAGTCAGCGCAAACTGGTAATACGTAAAATTAGAGCCAATCAGCAGAACGAACTGCTGAGCATTCTCTCGTCTTCAAAGCGAGGCACTGAGGAGAGCCAGAGCTTCTTCTCGCAGTTCGACAAAATCTTCCTCTCGCTCTATCCCTCGTTTGTAAATGAACTGAACTCACTGCTGATACCCGAGGCACAAATCGAGCTTAAGGAAGACAACGAGCTGACTCCAAGCTTGCGTGTAGCAGCCTTGGTAAGACTGGGTGTAACGGAAAGTCCTAAGATTGCCGGCATCCTCTCCTACTCGCTACAAACAATATACAACTATCGCTCTACACTAAAGAACAGCGCCATCGACAAAGAACACTTCGAAGAGAATCTGCAAAAGCTGTGCTCAGTTTATTAAGGGGTTGTTGTAGTGTTGGGAAAACCGTTGCGTAATGATAAATTATTGCTGTCCGGTAAACAATCCGTTACGCGTAGCGCAGGCGCAGCGAATTGAGCACTACGCTTACGCTTGAGAACGCCATCAGGGCGCTTGCCCACATCGGCGTTATCTGAAAGTCGATGTCGAAGATGTGTAGGGCACCGGCGGCGAGGGGGATGCAGACGATGTTGTAGACGAACGCCCAGAAGAGGTTCTGCCATATCATGCGCACGGTACGTCTACTGAGCCTTACGGCTTCGGGCAGCGCCATGAGGTCGTCGCCCATCAGCGTTATCTGCGCCACGTCCATCGCCACATCTGTGCCGCGACCGATGGCTATGCCAACGTCGGCGAGGGCGAGTGCCTGCGTGTCGTTAATGCCGTCGCCAACCATAGCCACGCGCTTGCCTTCGCTCTGAAGTTGCTGCACGAGCGCCTGCTTGTCGCCCGGCAACACCTTGCTGCGATAGTTGCGTATGCCAGCCTCAGCAGCCCAATAGTGCGCTGCCTCCTCCTTGTCGCCACTCATCATGTACACCTCAATACCTGCACGCTGCAGCTGCGCTATCGCCTCCTTGGCGTTAGGCTTCAGCGTTTCGCGCTCTTCGAGCGGTATGTCAGACGGGCGTGTGAAGTCGATGTTCGGGTTGGGGATGGTGAGCGTGCCCGTCTTGTCGACGACGAGTGCCTGAATCTTATGCAGGTTCTCCAGTGCCGACGCGTCCTTTATGAGAATCTGCTTCTGCGCAGCCTTGCCGATGCCCACCATGAGCGCCGTCGGTGTAGCCAATCCCATTGCGCAGGGGCAGGCTATGACGAGCACAGCCACAGCCGAGAGAATAGCGTGCGGCAGTGCAGCGTTGCCTCCTACAGCCCACCACACGCAGAACGTGAGCAACGCGATGGCAGCCACCGTCGGCACGAATACCCGTGCGGCTCGGTCTACGATGCGCTGCACGGGAGCCTTGCTGCCCTGTGCCTCCTGCACCATGCGTATGATGTGCGCAAGAGCTGTGTTCTCACCAATCTGACGCGCACGCATACGCAGTTTGCCCTGGCTCGGTATGGTTCCGGCGAGCACGGTGTCGCCTGCTTTCTTCATAGCCGGTGTAGGTTCGCCGCTTATCATAGCCTCGTCTACGTACGCCGCATCGGCAGTCATAAAACTCTCTGCCGCACACACCACGCCGTCCACCGGAATCTTCTCTCCGGCGCGCACCTCTATCGTGTCGCCTATCTGAATCGTAGAGATAGGCACCTCCTCCATGCGGTAGTCGTCAGTGCCTTCCATCTTCTCGTGCGTCACGATGCGCGCTGTCTTGGGTTGCATGCCCATGAGCTGGCGTATGCTGCTCGCCGTGCTGTCTTTCGCTTTCTCCTCAAGGCAGCGACCTGTAAGCACGAACGTGATTATCATCACCGAAGCGTCGAAGTAGGTGTGCCACTCTATGCCGCGTGCGCCCCAAACCGCCTCGCCGAAGAACGTATTGAACGTACTGAAGAGGAACGCGATGAGCGTACTAAGCGCCACGAGCGAGTCCATGTTCGCCGTGCGATGCGTTATCTGTTTTGCCGCCGACACATAGAAGCGTCTGCCGCAGTAGAACATGTTTAAGAGAGCGAGTATGAGACAGATTTGGTTGTTGAACGCTCCGTCGCCGCTCATGCCGAAGTACATCGTGAGCGCGGCGAACAGCCACGAAAGCAGCGTACGGCGGCGCAACAGCGTGTATTCACGGCGGTTAATCTCCTCGGCGTTGCGGTCGTTCTCCACCACGAGGTCGTAGCCGGCGTTGCTCACCTCGCGCTTCATATCGTCGAGCGTAATCACGTCAGAGTCGTAGTCGACGAGCACCGTGCGTGTAGACAGTGTTACCGTAGCCGAGTTGACGCCCCGCAACTTACGGAGCGTATTCTCTACGTTGGCGGCGCAGACAACGCACGCCATACCTATAACTGGTATTGTCTTTTTCATGTCTATTTACTGCATTTACTTGTTTTATAGGAAAAGTGTAATTTTGATACTTCAAAAAGACAGGAAAAGTGTATTTTTGAAATATCAAAAATATAGGAAAAGTGTATTGGAGAGTTTAAAAGCACTACTTCTTCTGCGTATCGGGCAGCAGTCCGGCGATTATGCCGAGCAGCGGCAAGAATGCGCTTACCTTGAAGATAAATTCGACGCTGGTCTTGTCGGCGAGCCATCCGAAGAACGCCGAACCGATGCCGCCCAGTCCGAACATAAGGCCGAAGAAGATGCCGGCGATGAGTCCTACCTTGTCGGGCATGAGGTCGGTGGCGTAGACCACTATCGAGGAGAACGCCGAGGCGATGATGAGTCCGGAGAGGAAGGTGAACACGATGGTCCACGTCAGACTGACGTAGGGCATGGCGAGAGCGAACGGAGCCGCGCCAAGGATGGAGAACCATATCACGTACTTGCGTCCAAAACGGTCGCCGAACACGCCGCCAGCGAGCGTGCCGATGGCGAAGGCGGCAAGAAACACGAAGAGGCATATCTGCGAAGCCTGCACCGAGACGCCGAACTTGTCGATGAGGTAGAACGTGAAGTAGCTCGTGATGCAGGATGTGTAGAAGTATTTCGAGAAGACGAGCAGGATGAGTATGAGCAATGCGCCGTACTTTGCGCGTCGGGAGATGTGCGTATTCAGCACTTCCGCCTTGCGCGGATGCTTCACGGCATACTGCAGGCGGGCTTTATACCACGCTCCGAGGCGCACCATGATGAGTGCTGCGAGCAGGGCGGCTATGGCGAACCACGATATGGCGTGCTGTCCGAAGGGCAGGATGATGAGTGCAGCGAGCAACGGACCGAGTGCCGAACCGCCGTTGCCGCCCACCTGGAAGATAGACTGTGCGAGACTCTTCTTGCCGCCCGACGCCAGTTGTGCTACGCGCGACGCCGTAGGGTGGAACATGGACGAGCCAAAGCCTACGACGCTCACAGCCAGCAGTATGAGCAGATAGTTCTCAGCGAACGCAAGCATGAGCAGTCCGGCGAGCGTGAAGCACATGCCGACGGAGAGCGCATAGGGGCGCGGATGGCGGTCGGCAGACAGTCCGGTGAAAGGCTGCAGAATGGAGGATGTCATCTGAAAGACAAGCGTTATGATACCTATCTGCGCGAACGAGAAGTCGAACTTGTCCTTGAGGATAGGATAGATCGACGGAATGATCGACTGTATCATGTCGTTCAGAAAGTGGGAGATACAGCAGATAACGAGCACAGAATAGACCGTGCTCTCTGTCACTGTAGGGTTGCCTTTAAGGATGCGGCTTAGTGATTTCATATATGTTTTTACTTCTTTACTTTTTTACTTTTAAAAGCGTTTGTGGGTGCGTTTGTGGGTGCGTGGTATGGGCAAGATGCCCATACCTCCTATTTAGCCGCAAAGTTACTGCTTTAATCTGAAACAGAAAAACGTTTGTATGATATAACCGAAAAAAGCCGAAGGCAACGATGCCTCCGGCTTCTAACTCTAACAACAAATTTTGAGAGGAGCTTTACTTCACCTCCTCAGGCAGTACGGGCATTGCGCCGTTCTGCGTGCAGACGTATGCACTCACTCTCACTGCGCGCTCGTGAGCCTCAGTCACCGGCATTCCGGCGAGTATAGAAGCACAGAAGGTGCCCGTGAACGAGTCGCCTGCGCCAACGGTGTCAGCCACCTCAACCTTCGGTGTAGGCTGGAACGACATCTCGCCTGGTGTGAACACGTACGAGCCGTTTACGCCGCAGGTGAGCACGAGCATATCGAGGTCGTACTTGCCAAGGATGAGCCAGCACTTGTTCTCGATGTCCAAGCCCGGATAGCCGAACATTCTACCGATGAGCACAAGCTCCTCGTCGTTGATCTTAAGAACATTGCAGCGCTTCATGCTCTCGCAGATAACATCCTTTGTGTAGAAGTCCTGGCGCAGGTTGATGTCGAATATCTTCATGCAGTCGGCAGGTGTAGCGTCGAGGAACTTGTAGATTGTCTCGCGGCTCACCACGTTGCGCTGAGCGAGCGAGCCCCAGCACACAGCCTTTGTGTTCTCAGCGATAGCCTTCACCTCGTCGGTGAACGGGATGTTATCCCACGCCACATTCTCCTTTATGTCGTATGTAGGTATGCCCTCGTCGTCGAGCTTCACCTGCACGGTGCCGGTTGGATAAGGCACGCGCGGCATGCAATACTGCAAGCCCTTCTCCTCGAGCTGCTGCACGGTCTCGTCAGCGAGCTTGTCCTCGCCAAGAGCGCTCACAGCGATTGAGTTCAAGCCGAACTGACCGGCGTGGAACGCGAAGTTAGCCGGTGCACCACCAAGTTTCTTACCTTCAGGAAGCACGTCCCAGAGTGCCTCACCGAGTCCTACTACATATTTCTTTTCCATAGTTTTATTGTCTTCAGTTATTATTTTTTTGAATAAGCCGAGCATTTTAAGCCTTTCTAAGCCTTTCTAAGCCAAGGCAAACTAAGCCTTCCTAAGCATTTTTAGGCTAACTAAGCCCTCCCCGACGGGGAGGGTTGGGAGGGGCTTTTTACTTTTTTACTCTTTTACTTTTTTACTTTTAAATTAGTTCTGCTTTACTTTAGGTATATAGCTGAGCAGATAGAGCACGCCGATAGCCATCACAGCAGCAGCCCAAACCTGCGGATACTGAGCGCCGGCAGCCTTTGCGGCGTCGCTGGCGAAGCCCATGAGGAGCGGGAAGACGGTACCGCCGAACAGACCCATGATCATAAGGCCCGAAACCTCGTTCTTCTTCTCCGGAGCAGAGAGCATAGCCTGCGAGAAGACGATAGAGAACACGTTAGAGTTGCCGTAGCCTACAAGAGCGATAGCTGCCCAAAGCTCCCACTTCTCTGTGCCGAACACCAAGCCGACCATAGAGAGCGCCATCATCAGCACGATGATTGTGAAGAAGGTGCGGATATTGAGCTTGCGCATAAGGATTGAACCGGTGAAACAACCGAGCGTACGGAACGCGAAGTAGATTGACGTAGCGTACTCGAACTGGCTGAGCGAGTCGCCGGCACCGCCAAGACGCTCGAACAACACTTTCGGTGCAACGGCGTTTGTGCCTACGTCGATACCCACGTGGCACATAATGCCGACGAACGAGAGCAGGATGATAGGCGAACCGAGCATCTTCAGACAGTCGGCGAAGCCAGAAGCCTTGCCTTCGATGGGTTCTTCCTCGATATGTGTCATGCCGAGCCACAGCGTAGCCACCATACCTATAACGAAGAAGAGCAGGAAGAGGATGCGCCAACTGAGTCCGAGGATAGGAGCTGTAGTGGTAGCACCCCATGCCGCGATGAGCGGAGCGATGAACGAAGCGATAGCCTTAACGAACTGACCGAAGGTGAGCGTCGAAGCCAGATGGCCCTTAACGAGCATCGTCACGAGCGGATTGATGCCGGTCTGCATTATGGCGTTGCCTATGCCGAGCAGCGAGAAAGAGATGTACATCAGCCAGAGCTGGCTCTCCTTTGTAGGCATAAAGCTGTCGAAGAGCGGCAGGAACACAGCCAATGTTGTGATTACTACTGAGAGCAGCACGGTCTTCTTTCTACCTATCTTATTCATGAGCATGCCCGTAGGCACAGAGAAGATAAGGAACCAGAAGAACACGAGCGAGGGGAAGAAGTTTGCAGCGGAGTCGGAGAGTCCGAAGTCTTCCTGCATGTTGTTTGAAACCGCACCGACCAGGTCAACGAAGCCCATAGTGAAGAAGGCAATCATCACCGGGATGAGTGTCAGTTTGCTTTGATTGGAATTGTTCATTGCGTATGAAACTTTTAGTTATTAGTTGAGTTGAGAATTAATTTCTGCAGCAAAATTACGCTAAACGTGCCGAGCAGAGCGAAAATTATGTTACATAAAGTTGTAATAATCGCATTGCACAACATATTTGCTACAGATGCAACATTCGTACTATTGCGCTTTACACAGTACAAGAAAGCGGAGGTGTGATATCCTCCGCTTTTTCGTATTAAAGGTTTTATATTTACTCCGAATATCGGTGACATCCTTTAGTAGTTCTTGTTCTGCTTATACAAGCCAGGCACATAGTAGAGCTGGTTGTAAGGAATCGGGTAGAACTCGTTCTTGCCAGCCGTGTAGTGGGCATCCTTAAGATACGTAGCGTATGTCTGTCCGTCGTACACGTCGTTCTTCTCGGTTGCGAAGTAGGCGTTGAGAGTCTTTGAAGCCAATCCCCAGCGACGCAGGTCGAAGTAGCGTCCGTTCTCCATTGCAAGCTCCAGACGGCGCTCCCAGCGCAGACACTTGCGTGCCGTCTCCTTGTCCTGGAAGTAAGACTCGGGATAGAGCGCTATCTCGCACTGATCCTTGGCGTAAGCGATGTGCTTGTCTACAGAGTTCTTCGCACGCTGGCGAATGTCGTTGATTATGGTGCGAGCCTCAGCAAGCTGGTCGGTCTCGATGAGAGCCTCTGCACGCATGAGCATCACGTCGGAGTAGCGGAACACATAGTCGTTCATATCAAACGCCTGCCATGAGCCGTTGTAGGTCTCGCCCTTAGAGCGCTGCGGCACCTCCTTCATAGAGCAGTAGTAGCCGTAAGTGTTCGGTGTGCGACTGTTAGCCTTTGTGAGCGTATACTCCTTCTCGTACTTGTACGGGAAAGTAGGCATACCCACGGTGTGGAAGAGACGCGGATCCCATTTCTGGGTGGTCGGCTTGCCGTTGACGGGATAGTCGATATGCTGGTTATAATCGTCAAACTCTGGCAGTCCGTTCTTTGTCTTGAAGGCGTTGACGAGGTCCTGCGACGGCTTGTGGAAGTCCCATCCGCACGACCACATTCCCCAAACACCGTTGAGCACGTTGCTCCAGTTGGCACGTCCGAAGGTGGTATTGTCGTCCTTGTAGTCGGAAGTCTGCACAGCGAACACACTCTCCTTGCTGTTCTTATGTTCGGGCAGGAAGATGTCGCCGTAGTCTTCAAGATAGCCGAAGTAAGGCGAGTTCTTCACCACGTTTGTGTATTCGATCACCTTCTGCATATACTCCTTGTTGACGTGGTCGTAGCCGTTGGTTGCCTCGTAGCCGTCGCCGTAGGCAAGCGTCAGATAGCACTTGGCGAGATATGCCGCAGCAGCAACGCGGTTGACGCGGTTCTGGTCTTTCTGCATCTCGGGCAGCACGTCGTATGCCTCCTTGAAGTCGTTTATTATCTTGCCGAACAACTCCTGGTATGTAAACTCGTCGTTGCGGGTCTTCTCCTGAAGATTGTTCTTCATTACGTTCTCGTCAATCCAAGGCACCTGGCGGAACATGGTGATGAGCTTGAAGTAGAAGTGGGCGCGCAGGAACTTCACCTCTGCCACACGCTGCTTCGTCACCTCCTCGCCAAGTTTGCTGTCGCCATACTGCTCAAGCGAGAGCAGCGCGCGGTTGCAGCGGCTAACAGCACAGTAGAGGCGATACCAAAGTTCGTCGAACTCGCCCTGTGTAGAAGTCATGGTCGACCAAATCTCCATCGGATGATAGCCAGTGTCGGTAGTGCCCGATCCGCCCTTCAAGCAGTCGTCTGACGACAAATCGCCGTAAGGCCAGAGGTTGAACGGATAAGAGTACCAGCAGTCGCCGAGCATGGCGTATGCCGAATTGACCATGTCGTCGGGGAGTTTGAAAGCCTTGTCCTGATCGACTACGCCCTTCGGAGAGTCGTCGAGGAAATCGCTGCACGATGTTACAGTGCCGAGCGTGAGCATCGCTGCAAATATATATTTATATAAATTTTTCATTGTTCTGATTCTTTAAATTGTTTTGACTTCTTTGTAATATCAATAGCTCCTTAGAAACTGAGCTGCAGTCCGAACGACACTGATGAAGAGTGAGGATATGCCCAGTTGGGGTTCTCGGGGTCGGAGATAGTGAAGCTGCTGCTCTTCCATGTGAAGAGGTTCTGACCAGAAACATATACACGAGCCGATGTCATGTGGAGCTTCTTCAGGAGCGAGTCGCTGAAGTTGTAGCCAAGCTGCAGCGTGCGGAGCTTCATCCAGTTGCCGTGTTCTACGAAGTAAGTAGAGGCGCGTCCCTCGTCACCGGTGTTGTTGGTTGTGAGCGCCGGTATCTTAGACGAAGTGTTGTCCTCGGTCCAAGCGCCAAGCATACGGTTGCCCTTGTTGCTTCCGGCGTCGGTGAGGCTCCAGAAGTCGGTCTGGAATTTCTGGTTGTTGTAAACATCTACGCCGCATACTCCCTGGAAGAACATAGAGAGGTCGAAGTTCTTGTATCCGAGCTGCACGTTAAGACCCCAGTTGAAGTCGGGCACCGGATCGAATATCCATGTCTGGTCCTTTGCGTCGATAGTGCCGCTGTGGTCGAGGTCGGCATACTTCAATCCGCCCACACGAGCGTTAGGCTGACCAGAGGCTTTTGCCTCCTCGCTGTTCTGGAAGAGTCCATCTACAACGTAGCCCACGATAGAGCCGTAAGGCTTCTTCGACTGCACGAGGTTCTCCTTCACTGTGTGTGCATACGAGCCGGTTGTGGTAGAAGGCAGATACGTCACTTTGTTGCGGAAGAAGTCGATGTTGGCAGTCACGTCGTAGCGCAGACCATACTTAGTGATGTGGCGGTAGCCCACGCTTGCCTCCATACCCACGTTGCGAAGCGACGGACCGTTCGACCATGTGGAACCGCCCTCGCCCACTGCTCCGAGGAATGCCGGCGAGATAAGCATGTCCTTTACATCCTTAATATATGCGTCAACCGATCCGTAGAGTTCCTGGCTGAGCAAAGAGAAGTCGGCACCAACGTTATACTGTATTGTTGTCTCCCACTTCAAGTTGTCGTTCGCAGTCTGAGTTGCGCGGAAACCTGACGGGAAGACGCCTGTACCCTGACGATAGAGATCGTAAGCGGTAGATGTAACACGGTCTAATCCGTAGTCGGCTACATACAAGCCGTAGCGAGCTGTGTTGGAAATCTCCTGGTTACCAGTCTTACCCCATGAGGCACGAATCTTAATATCGTCAATCCAGTTTGCTTTGAGGTTCTTCGAAAGGCGATAGCCCAAAGTAGCTGCAGGGAAGTTGCCATAGCGATTGTTCTTGCCGAAACGCGAGCTACCATCGCGACGTATGGTGAACGAAGCAAGGATAAGGTCCTGCCAGTTGTAGTCGACCTTACCGAAGAACGAAGCCAGCGAGTAGCCAGAGCCGATACCCGTAGCGCGCTCAATACCCGTAGCGGCATCAGGCCACATATAGTCCTTGTCCTCTATCACGAAGCTCTGGGCATACGCACCCATATCCTCTACGGTCTGCTTGTGCAGTTCCATACCGGCAAGCACCGTGAAGTCGTGGTCGCGTGCAATCTTGAAGTTGTAGTTGGCTGTGTTACTCCATGTCCAGCGCACATCGTCGTGGGCAGTGAGTGTGGTGCTTGGTATGTCGTTGTTCACGATGTCAGACTTGAACGTGTGGTTCATCGAGCGAACGAACGAATGGTAGTAGTCGAGACCGAAATTAGAACGGAGCACAAGGCCCTTCAGCGGTTTCACATCTACATAGGCATTGCCGAACACACGCCATATCTTCAGTGCGTTGTCGCGGTTCATGTACATCTCGCGCAGAGGGTTCTGGCGGTCGCTCATACCACCCACCGGACCAGCGAATGTAGTGCCGTCTTCTTCATATACGGGCACCGTAGGCGACATCTTCAACGCATTCTCCATCGGTGCACTATTTACCTGCTTCGAGTAAGTAACCGTAGCGTTCTCGCCTACACTTACAATCTTGTTCACATTGTATGTAGAGTTGAATCGGGCTGAGAAGTTCTCGAAGTTAGAATACTTCAAGATACCGTCGTTCTTCTTGTATCCTGCCGAGAAAAGACCTGTGAACTTGTCGGTGGCACCCGACAGAGAGAGGTCGTAGTTCTGCATGAAACCGGTGCGCGAAATCTCATCAAGCCAGTCGGTGTCCGACAGTCGCATTGTTTTCTTTGCATTGATATAGCCGTCGTATGCACCGTTTACGGTATATGTCTTATAGCTTTTTGAGGCAGGATCGTATGCCTTGATGGTGCGGCCGGTAGAGGCATTGAGGTCAAGACCATAGTTGTGGGCATAAGCCACGGGGTCAAGACCATCGTTGAGTGCAGCCTGAGCCATTGCCGTTGCATACTCTGAGGTGTTGCAGAGCTTCATCATCGACTGCGAGTTGTAGAACTGAGCAGTAAGGTTTGCTGAGAAGTCGACATTCAGCTTGCTACCCTTCTTGCCATGCTTTGTGGTGATGATGATTACGCCGTTGGCAGCACGCGAACCATAGATAGATGCCGAAGCAGCATCCTTGAGCACCTGCATACTCTCAATATCGTTCATGTTGAGCGAGTTGAGGGTTGTGGTGGTAGGCACACCGTCGATAACAAAGAGAGGATCTTGAGAAGAATTGAACGAACCGATACCACGAATGCGAACCGTACCGGTGCCAATTGGCGAACCGTCGGTGGTAATAGTCATGCCCGGCACCTTGCCTTGAAGCGAACGCATAGGATCTGTGTCGGCTGTCGACTTGAGGTCTTTGGTGCTTACTACAGATACAGAACCCGTCAAGTCGGCCTTGCGCTGCACCTGATAACCCGTTACTACCACTTCGCCGAGAACCTCTGAGTTGTCCTGAAGCACAATCTTGAGGTTTTCGCCTGCCTTCACCTCCTGGTCTTTGCAACCTATATAAGAGATGATAAGGGTTTCGCCTGGCTTCACGTCAAGTTTGAAGTTGCCGTCAATGTCGGTCACTGTGCCCATATTCTTTGTTCCTTTAACCTTTACAGATGCACCGATGATGGGCTCACCAGTGTTGTCGGTCACCGTTCCGCCTATGCCGTTGGTCTGAGCGTATGCGCCAGATCCGGCGAACATGAGCATACTTACTAAAGCTACTTTTGCTTTTTTCATAAGTTTTACGTTTTTTGTTTTGGGTTTAAGTTTTACGGTTGCAAAGTTATAAAACAAAAGATGAGTGATATTTCATGAATCGTTCACAAAATATCACTCATGTTACATGCAACAATCGTTGACTAAATAGTCAAAAACGTTGAGTTTTTTTTCATATTTTTCACGAAAAACTAAACCTTCATCTCCTCTCTGACATCTGTCGGATACTTGTCATACTGCTTTTTGAAGCATGAGGAGAAGTAGCCCGGGGTGGCAAATCCCACTTCGTTAGCTATTTCTGATACTGTTTTATCTGTTGTTTTGAGCAGCTGCATGGCGCGCTTGAGTCGTGTCTCGCGCAAAATCTCGACGGGAGTCATGCCCGTAAGCGCCTTCACCTTGCGATAGAGCTGCACACGCGAGAGTCCTACCTCGTCGCCCAGATCTTCTATCTTGAGATTGGTATTCGACATGTGCTTCTCCATTGCCTTGAGGAAGGTATCGAGGAAGCGACGGTCGGGCGAAGGGGATGTTGAATGTTGAGTGTTGAATGTTGAATGTTGAGATGGTGTGGTGTTGAGGTGTTGAGTATTGAGGTGTTGAGTGTTGAACAGTTGGCGCAGCTTCTGACGGTTGGCAAGCAGCGAGGCGATGTTGGCAAGCAACAAGTCGGCGCTGAACGGCTTTGTCATGTATATGTCGGCACCGGTCTGCAATCCTTCGATGTACTGCTGCTCGCTGCTGCGTGCTGTAAGCAGCAACACGGGAATGTGACTTGTTGCCTCGTGTTGCTTAAGACGGGTGCAGAAGGCGAGTCCGTCCATTACGGGCATCATCACGTCCGACACTACGATGTCGGGCACGCTCTCCACCGCGAGCTTCAGTCCGCTCTGTCCGTCGGCAGCTTCTATCACATAGTAGCGGTCGAGCAGCAACGTGCGCAGATAGGCTCGCATGTCGGCGTTGTCGTCGACGATGAGCACCGTGGCGAGTTCTTCGGCATTGTCGTTGATAAGTGTGTCGTGACGACTCTCCTGCACAGCCTTGCGACTTGCCAGGAGTTGCTCGTCGGTAGCTACGGTAGTGTCGTCAACGGTGGCGCTGTTCTCGCGGCGGAACAGCAGCACGTCGCTCACAAGGCGCTGCAACTGCTCCACATTACGCTTTATGATTCCTACCAACTGCTGCCGGTCGCCCTTGCCTTCTGCGAGTTGTTTGACCGGTCCGGCTATAAGCGTGAGCGGCGTGCGCAACTGATGTGACGCATTGGTGAAGAATCGAGTCTGCTCATCATTCAGTTCGCGCATGCGGCGGTTGGCACGGCGCGTGGCGCGCACGGCACGCCATGTAGTGAACACGGCTACAGCCAGCAGCAGGATGACGAGCAGCGACACTATGAGCAGCGCGCGCTGTATGTGGTAGAAGCCGAGATAGGTCTCAAGCTTTGTCTGTATGGTGGAGAGATAGGTGTTCTGCTTCTGCAGCGAGTGGCTGCTCAGCGCTATGTCTGCCACGTTCTGCGGCGTGACGACAATGCTTTTCAGGTTGTTCGTACGCTTGAACGGCTTACCCTCAAGTATGCGCAGAGCGAGAGCTATCACTTCCTCGCCATGCGTAGAATAGATGTACGAGGCAGCGAGTTGTCCGTTCTGCACAGCGTCAAGACCCTCGCCCGGCAGTCCGTCGATGCCAAGAAAGCGTATCTCACGCTCTTTGTGCAACTCTTTTGCAGCCTCGTAAGCTCCCACAGCAGCGAGGTCGCTGTGACAGAACACTACATCTACCGCCTTGCCATTCTCCAGCCATTCACGCATAATGCGCTTGCAGTCGTCATACGACCATTGACTTGGCACATGACGATAGTCGATTGACGGATTTTTGCTGATAACTTCGCTAAATCCGGCGTGGCGCTGTGCGGCAGGCGATATTGCGAGCGGTCCGGTCATCTCCAGCACAATAGGGCGTCGTCCGTCAGTCTTAACGCTGTCACGGCATAACAAGACTGCATACTCCGCCATCTTGCGTCCTGCCTCAACGTTATCGCCGCCGATATAAGCGGTGTAGTCTTTCAATGCTGTAGTGCGGTCGAAGAAAACAATAGGAATATTCTTTTCGCGAGCGCGTTGCAGACTGCCATTCAGAGCATGGTAATCATTAGGCGAAACCACAAGCAAGTCGACACCCTCGTCCACAAGACTGTCTATCTGCAGGCATTGGCGTTCGTTGTTGTTGTCGGCGTTCTTTATTATCACCTTCACATCATTGTCGTAGAGGTGCTGCGCTGAGAGCATCTCTACGTTGGCTTTATCGCGCCACGCACCGCCTACGCACTGCGATACACCTATCTTATATTTATAGTGATTGGTGCAACCGCTGAGCGTAACAAGCGTCGCTAATAATATAAATAATGTATTAGAGATTCTGGTTTTCATAAATACATGTAAGGTTTTAATGCTTTCGTTAGCAAAGTTAAGTAATTTATCGAAAAGTGTACACAATATTTTAAACAATTCGCTCAATAATTGTTTCATACGCTGTTTTCTGCAATTTTAGGAAACATAAATGTTATACAGATTTAGACATATAGCTTAATTTTGCAGCAGAAACCGAGAGTCTACCAACTCGGCAATTTCGATTATTCTAAAAACCTATATAAAATATGGACAAATCTTTCTTCAGCCGCACAGCGGCAGCGTCGCTCCTCGTAGGACTTGCAATGACAGCCTCGGCGCAGCAGACCCATTTTCTCAGTAGCAACCACTGCATCTATCGTGTTGACAAATCGCAGAAATACCTGCTCTTGCCGGTGCAGGAGAAGGCTGAGATGTGCAACGTGAAGGTCATAGACGGCAACAACCAGGTGAAGGCGTTCAACATACGCCTGGCTTCGAACCACATCGACTATTATGTGCCGTTCTTCCTCGACGAGTATAAGGAGAACAGCAATATCTCTTTCGACATCCACGTGAACGGCACCTACCGCAACGATGGCGGCATCGCGAGCTTCACCTGCTGGAAGAACATGAAGTACGCCGACTCGCTCGACCTCTCCAACCGCGAGCAGTATCGCCCCGTATACCACCACACTCCTACTTACGGATGGATGAACGACCCGAACGGCATGTTCTACAAGGACGGCGTATGGAATCTCTACTTCCAGTACAACCCGTACGGATCGCAGTGGGAGAACATGACATGGGGTCACTCTACGTCTACCGACCTCATGCACTGGAAGTTTGAGGGTACGCCTATTGAGCCTGACGCATGGGGCACTATATTCTCTGGTTCGGCTGTGGTAGACCACAACAATACTGCCGGATTTGGTAAGGATGCCGTAGTGGCTATGTACACATCGGCTGGCGAGAACCAGACGCAGAGCCTCGCCTACAGCAACGACAACGGCATGACGTTCACAAAACACGAGGGCAACCCCATAATCACAAGCAGCACACCCGACTTCCGCGACCCGCACATGTTCTGGAACGACGACATCAAGAAGTGGAACATGATTCTTGCCGAGGGTCAGCACATGGACATCTACTCGTCTGACGACCTTAAGGACTGGAAACTCGAAAGCCAGTTCGGTGCCGAATACGGCAACCACAGCGGCGTATGGGAGTGCCCCGACCTTATGAAACTGCGCGTGCGCGGCACCGACACATATAAGTGGCTTCTCATGTGCAACGTCAACCCCGGCGGCCCGTTCGGTGGTTCGGCTACACAGTATTTCGTAGGCGACTTCGACGGTAAGAAGTTCACATGCGAGACAGCGCCTGAGGTGACACGCTGGATGGACTACGGCAAGGACCACTACGCTACCGTGACCTTCGACAACGCTCCTAACGGACGCCACGTGGCTATGGCATGGATGAGCAACTGGCAGTATGCCAACCAGGTGCCTACAATGCAGTATCGCTCGGGCAACTCCATTCCGCGCGACCTTGACCTCTACGAGTACGAAGGCAACACATATTGCGGCGTAACACCGTCGCCTGAGATGACGGCGGCGCGCCCGAAGAAGTCTACAAAGACGCTGAGCGAGTCGTGCGAAATGGTCGTAACGCTCAAGGGCACAGCCACAATCACTCTCTTGAATGAAAAGGGCGAGAAGGTGGTGATGGTTTACGACGACAAGATTCGCACGTTCACCGTCGACCGCTCAAAGAGCGGACTGAAGGACTTCAGCGACGACTTCTCTGCCGTCACAACGGCTCCGGTTCACGGCAAGATGACTCAGCTCAGAGTGTTCATCGACCGCTGCAGCATCGAGGCGTTCGACGCAGAAGGTCGCATGGCTATGACCAACCTCGTATTCCCGACCAAGCCCTACAACAAGGTCATGGTTAAAGGCAAGGCAAAATACGCTGTCTATAACCTGAAGTAGCAAAAGGGCTACTTTACAAAATACTGAAATAAACGTATATACGGCATCACCCGTGCGAGTAATCGTTCGGCGTGATGCCGTATGTTTTTTAGCATACACGCTCAGCGTGGGTCTGAGGTTCTAACACATTAAAGCATAAATAGTAGGTTTTAAATAAGCAAGAAGTGGGCTGCGGGCAGTGGAAAGTGTCAAGGAAAGTCGCCCAAACGTAGGACTTAAGTCATCGGACACCGAACGCAATCTGATCGGGTGGCGAACGCAATCCGATCAGACACCGAACGCAATCCAATCAGACGGCGAACGCAATCCAATCAGACGGCGGACGTAATCCGATCAGACGGCGAACGCTGGATGCTTTTAAATAATTGAGAATTGAGAGTTGAAAGTTGAGAGTTTTGATTACCTTTGCAGTTGTCTTTCTTCAATATAGAGATTGTATTGCATATCATAACTCTCAACTTTCAACTCTCAACTCTCACCACCTCACCACCTCACCACCTCAACATCTCAACATCTCAACATCTCAACATCTTTAAAGACATGAACAAATCAACATTAATTTCACTCGCTCTTCTGTCAGCCCTCTCTGCTTCGGCGCAGCGCACGACGCAGAATCTGCGCCAATGGCAGTTCTCGCGCGACAGCATCAGCTACAAGGCGGTGACAATACCGCACGACTGGGCTATAAACGGACCGTTCGATAAGAAGTGGGACCTGCAGAATGTGGCTATCGTGCAGAACGGCGAGACGGAGAAGACAGAGAAGTCGGGACGCTCGGGCGCACTGCCGTGGATTGGTCGCGGATATTACAAGACGACGGTCGACATAAAGCGCGTACCGAAGACTGCCGTACTGGAGTTTGACGGCGCGATGGCTGACCCACACGTGTATATAAACGGCAAGTTGGCTGGTCACTGGGCGTACGGCTACAACGCCTTTCGTGTGGATGCAGCACCGTATCTGAAGAAAGGCAAGAACGAGATAAGCGTGAGCCTCAACAACCGCGAGGAAAGTTCGCGCTGGTACCCCGGCGGCGGACTCTACCGCCCCGTTCTGCTCGTAACGACCGCCGACCGCGCAAGCATCAACCCGTGGGGCAGCTACTTCCGCACGGAGCTGATTAAGGACGGAAAGGCGGAGGTGAGCGTCTGCACGAACATCAACAATGCGGAGAAAGGGCTCGTAGTGGAGAACCTGCTCATCGACAACGAGGGCAAGACGGTGGCGCAGACGAAGACGACGAGCGACGTAGAGCAGCGACTTACGGTTGAGAACGCGCAGCTCTGGTCGCCAGAGACGCCTTATTTATATAAGCTTGTCACACGCCTCTATCGCAACAACCGACTTATAGACCAGACACAGCAGAAGGTGGGCATACGCACGGTGCATGTGGCGCAATACGACGGCTTCCAACTGAACGGCAAATCGCGAAAGATAAAGGGCGTATGCCTGCACCACGACCTGGGTCCGTTGGGAGCAGCCGTAAACAAAGCGGCACTCATCCGCCAGATTCGCACGATGAAGGACATGGGATGCGACGCCATACGCACGGCGCACAATATGCCGTCGACGTGGCAGATGGAGGTGTGCGACTCGATGGGTATGATGGTGATGGCGGAGAGTTTCGACATGTGGATATACCCGAAATGCAAGAACGGCTACGCGCTGAACTTCAAGGAGTGGGCTGACCGCGACATAGAGAACCTCGTGCGCAACCACCGCAACCATCCGTCTATCGTGATGTGGAGCATCGGCAACGAGATACCTGAACAATGGAGCGAAGAAGGTCGCCAAATAAGCGAACATCTACAGGCTCTCTGCCACAAGTACGACCCTACACGACCCGTTACGCAGGGCATGGACCAGGCTGAGGCAGCATTGGGTTCGGGCTTTGCGCAGGTGATGGATGTGCCGGGCTTCAACTATCGCGTGCATAAGTACGACAAAAACATAAAGCAACTGCCGAAGGGATTCCTCTTAGGTTCGGAGACAGCATCGACAGTGAGCTCGCGCGGCGTGTACAAGTTCCCCGTGGAGCCGTCCGACTCGAAGACATACGCCGACGGACAGTGCTCGTCGTACGACGTGGAGTATTGTCCGTGGAGCAATCTGCCGGATGACGACTGGCGTATGCAGGACGACCGCGACTATGTGATAGGCGAGTTCGTGTGGACGGGCTACGACTACTTGGGCGAGCCGTCGCCGTACGACGAATACTGGCCGTCGCGTTCGAGCTACTTCGGCATCTGCGACCTCGCCGGACTGCCGAAAGACCGCTACTGGCTATATCGCTCCCACTGGCGCACGGACGTGAACACGCTGCACGTGCTGCCCCACTGGACTTTCCCGGGACGCGAGGGCGAGGTGACGCCGGTTTACTGCTACACCAATGCGCCGTCGGCTGAACTGTTCGTGAACGGAAAGAGTCAGGGCAGAATAGTGAAGAACCCGGACACACGCCTCGACCGCTACCGCCTGCGCTGGAACAACGTGAAGTACGAGCCGGGCGAGATGAAGGTGGTGGCTTACAACTACGACGGATCGGTGATGGGCGAACAGACGGTGCGCACGGCAGGCGATCCGGCACGCATCGTGCTCGAAGCCGACCGCAGCTGCATCTCTGCCAAGGGCGAGGACTTGGCGTTCGTGAAGGTGTCGGTGGTGGACAAGGACGGAACACCCTGCCCGACGGCTACGAACAAGATGAAGTTCGAGGTGACGGGCGCAGCGAAGTTCCGTGCGGCATGCAACGGCGACGCGACATCGCTCGTGGCGTTCAACTCGACGGAGATGCCGCTCTTCAGTGGCGAGCTGGTTGTCGTGGTGGAAGGCACAAAGCAGGGCAAGGCAACGCTGAGCGTATCGGCTGATGGTCTGCCAAAGGAGACATTGTCTATCAATATCAAATAGCATTTTATACATATGAGAAAAACGATTTATGCGGTGATGGCTATTGCCTCACTAACCTATTCTACTCACACAACGGCACAATCGCAGGACTTGCAGAAAAAGGTGAACGACTACTTCGAGCAGTCGCTGCAAGCGCAACAGAAAGCTTTGGAACAGAACGGCAAGGCAAGTTTCGCTCAGAACGCTCCTCTCGACACTGAGCTTCAGACAACAATAAAGAACAAAGACATAGCCAACTATCAGAAGATGGTTTGGACTGCATGGTGCGAGGCGAACAATGCGCTGCAGGAGGAAAAGCTCATAGAGCCTGCCGACCTGAAGCTGGCTAAGAACAGCGCATGGCACTTGCCGCAGTGCCTGGAGCCTAATGCGGTTATGCCTTATTATTACGGCAAGAAGGGTGTGGCTGCCAACGGTCAATATCCGCTTTTCCTCTACACACACGGTTCGGGCTCGAAGGACAGAGAATGGGCGAACGGTATCGAACTGGGTCTCGGCTTCAAGGATGCGCCGTCTATCTATTTCATTCCGCAGATTCCGAACGAGGGCGAATACTATCGCTGGTGGCACCTGTCGAAGCAGTATGCCTTCGAAAAGCTTATCCGCTTGAGTCTGACGAGCGGTGAAGTGGATGCCAACCGACTCTACGTATTCGGCATCAGTGAGGGCGGTTACGGCAGTCAGCGTCTCGCCTCTTTCTACGCCGACTATTGGGCGGCAGCGGGTCCGATGGCAGGTGGCGAACCTCTGAAGAATGCGCCGGTAGAGAACTGTGCCAATATCGGTTTCTCACTGCTTACGGGTGCTGACGACACGGGATTTTATCGCAACGACCTCACATGGTTCACCCAGGTAGCTTTCGACTCTGTGCAGCTGGCTCGTCCGCTGGCTGTGGACAACACGCCCATCTTCCGCCATCGCATCAATCTCTTGCCTGGCATGCAGCACCACATCACTTACGGACTGACCACACCCTGGCTCAAGCAGTTTGTACGCAATCCGCATCCGAAGACGGTGCTTTGGGAGGACTTCGAGATGGACGGCAGACATCGTTCGGGATTCTATAACCTGCAGGTGCTGGCACGCCCGTCAGAGGCAAGAACATACTACGAGATGGATATCGACAAGAACGTGGTTTCTATCAAGGTAAGTAATGTTGAATACGTTACGACGATGAAGGACAAGCAGTGGGGCATCGACCTGAAGTTCAATCGCAACTACACCATAGCTACAGGTGGCAGACTGAGGGTGTATCTCAACGAACAGCTGGTGAATCTCAAGAAGCCGGTAACAGTCAAGATAAACGGCAAGCAGGTCTTCCATGGTGTTGCCAAAGCCGATTTGCAGGCAATGGTGAACAGCTGCATGGAATACTTCGATCCGTACCGTGTGTATCCGGTTGCTATCGACCTATCTTATTAATGTAAAGAGAAAGCATCTACTTAAAAAGCAGCTGCTTAATACTAAGAGATTACGAAAAGGGCTGCATCAAGACTCTCAAAACGGAGCATTGATGCAGCCCTATGTGCTTTTCTAAAGTATTGTGCTTTTCCGATTTTCAATTTACTAAATAACAACTTACTAACCTAATCAACTATACTAAAAACAAATATTTAATCTAAATCTATTACCAATGTTTCTGTTATCCGATTGATGTGTCATTCATTAAAGACTTGAAGCTTTATGTTCTGTAAATGCTTTTTTCCTTTTGACATTGCAAAGATATAAAGACAAGAACGGGTGGTGTTTAACAAATCGTTCAACGAATAGCACATTTGTTACATGAAACAAAAATGTATGATAAACATCTACGAATGCATTATTTTTACTATATTTGCAGCAAATTTAAGTACATTCTACCACTAATAACAACAAACAACTTAAAAACAGATACGAATGAAACACTCAGTACGCAGACTCTGCCAGTGTCTCCTACTCTTTCTGCTCCCTCTGTTACTCTCGTGCGGCTCCGAAAAGAAGCGTTACGTCGTGGGCGTTTCGCAATGCTCGGAGGACGTGTGGCGCGAGAAGCTGAACGAGGAGCTGCGCATCGCCGCACTCTACTATAACGATGTGGACCTGCGCATCAGTTCGGCAAACGACGACGTGCAGATGCAGACCGAACAGATTAACAAGTTCGTGGACGAGGGCGTAGACCTGCTCATCGTGGCACCTGGTCAGGTGAGCATATCGCCTGCCATCGACCGCGCATACGAGAAGGGCATACCAGTGATTATCTTCGACCGCCGCACACGGTCGGACAAGTACACAGCATATATCGGAGCTGACAACAAGGAGATTGGCAGCTCGATGGGCGAATACTTGGCTGGCACACTCACCGACGGCGGACGCATACTGGAGCTAAGCGGACTCTCTACGTCGTCGCCGGCGATAGAGCGCAACAATGGCTTCGACAGCGTGGTGCAGTGTCGTCCGGGCATCAGTATCGTTGAGCATCTCAGTGCCGACTGGACAGAGCAGGGCGCGTTCCGCACGGTCGATTCGCTGCTATCTAAGCCGCACAACGAGTTCGACTGCGTCTTTGCGCATAACGACCGCATGGCGATGGGCGCACGACGAGCCGCCGAGAAGCACGGACTCAACCTCGAGCACATCAAGTTCTGCGGCATCGATGCCATGCCGCAAAAGGGCGGCGGCATGGAGCTCGTGGACAACGGCACACTATTCGCTTCGTACACTTACCCCACTCGCGGCGACGAGGTGATGCTGCTCGCTATGAACATACTCGAAGGAAAGAAATACAACCGCGAGAACCAGCTGTCGTCGGCACTCGTGACACGCGACAACGCCCGAGTGCTACTCATGCAGAACGACGAGACGATGCGCCAGCAGGATCATCTCTCCACGCTGCGCTCACGCGTGGACAAGGCTGCCAGTGACTTCAACACGCAGCGCATCTATCTGCTGGTGCTACTGGTGTTCGTGGTGCTGCTCATCGCGGTGTGCGCCGCGGCTATCTACGCCTTCATCACCCGAACGCGCATCAACCAACAGCTGAAAGCCTCGATGGACGAGCAGAACCGAATGACCAAGGAGATGGAGGAGATGACGCAGACGCAGCTGCAGTTCTTCACGAACGTGAGTCACGAGCTGCGCACGCCGCTCACGCTCATCGCCGGACCTACGGAGCAGCTTTTGGAAGACCCAGCGGTGCATGGCGTGCAGCGCACGATGCTGGAGATGGTGCAGCGCAACACACGCATACTCATACAATTGGTTGGCGAGATACTCGACTTCCGCAAGGTGCAGAACAACAAGGCTGAGCTGCATCTCAACCGTTTCTACCTTCAGCATGAGCTGACAACGTGGACGGAGGACTTCCGCACAGTGGCGGCACGTCGTGGCATCACGATACGTGTGGATGTGTCGGGCGTGGAGGACGACGCGGTGCTCATCGCCGACCGCGACAAGATGGAGCATATGTACTTTAATATAATGTCGAACGCTCTGAAGTACACACCCGACGGAGGCTGCATCACCACTACTCTACTCCATCACGACCACTGCTACACGCTGCGCATAGCGGACACGGGCAAGGGAATTCCGACGGAAGAGCTGCCGCATCTCTTCGAGCGTTTCTACCAAGCGAAGGGTGCCATCGGCGGTACGGGCATCGGGCTGTCGCTCGTGAAGGCGTACATAGACATGCACCGTGGCAGCGTACATGCCGAGAGCGTAGAGGGTAAGGGTACTACGTTCGTCATCGAACTGCCCGACTCGCAGCCTGGCTACGACCCTGCGAAGGATGCACCGGCTGCTACTCAGGCGGAGAAGGGACTGGTGGACGACAACTACATTGCCACCGACACCACTGCGCAGGAGGCGGCGGAGCGTATCACCAACGCAGAGGACTTCGACGCGGAGCGTCCGCTCGTGCTCATCATCGACGACAACAACGGTATGCGTGCATATCTGCGTTCAATACTGCAGGACAAGTACAACGTGTCGGAGGCTACGAACGGCGAACAAGGTTTGGAGAAGGCACGTAGAGAGGTGCCGAAGCTGGTGGTGTGCGACGTGATGATGCCGGTGATGGACGGACTGGAGTTCACAAAGCGACTGAAGGAGGACACCGCAACGAGTCATATACCGGTGGTGCTGCTCACCGCACGCTCGCTATCCGAACAGCGCAAGGAGGGCTACGACACGGGTGCCGACTCGTATATCACGAAGCCGTTCTCGGGTCAGGTACTGCTCTCGCGCATCGAGAACCTGCTGCGTTCGCGCATAATGCTGCGCTCGGTGTTTGCCGGCGACAAGCGGGAGACGGAGGAAGAGGAGAAGCTGAACGAGGCAGACAAGACGTTCGTAGGCAGACTGCGTACAGCGATACAAGAGAACCTCGGCGACAGCGACTTCTCGGTGGAGCGTCTGGGCGAAGAGATAGGGCTTTCGCGCGTGCAGCTATATAGAAAGGTGAAGGCACTGACCGGCCAGACACCGGTGGAGCTGCTACGCAAGGCGCGACTAACGAAGGCTCGCCAGCTGTTGGAAAAGACGGAGAAAAGCGTGTCGGAGGTAGCATACGAGGTGGGCTTCACGTCGCCCTCGTACTTCAACAAGTGCTTCAAGGACGAGTTTGACATAAACCCAAGCAGCCTGCGGTAAGCCGTAGGAGCACACAACCATAGGAGGGTATGGCATCTTGCCATACCCACGCAACCTATTTAGAGATTAGCCATCCACTCCTATTATTTCAACTAGAGGGCTGCGTGGGTATGGCAGGATGCCATACCCTCCTATAAATGTAAGAGGGCAGCGTGGGTATGGCAAGATGCCATACCCTCCTATAAATGCAAAAACGGGGTAGAATGTGAACATTCTACCCCGTTTTATGTCGGGATGACAAGACTCGAACTTGCGACCTCACGCCCCCCAGACGCGTGCGCTAACCAACTGCGCTACATCCCGTGCTTTTGTAAAGCGGTGCAAAGGTACGCAATTTCGATGGTTTAACAAAATTATTTGCCAACTTTTTCTTGTCAAATAGTGTTTAATCGCTATTCTACTGATGCAGTATTGCCCTCAGTGCGACTTCCGTGCTTTTGGGTTAATCCTCCTTCTGAGGATAAGTCATATTGGCATCGGTAATAACATCGAGCACCTCCTCGCAGTACTTGCGCGACTCCCAGCGAGCCATTGGCAGGTCGTGGAGCAGCCAGTTGCCGCAGTCCTGCGGTGCTGCGCCAGGTATCTCGCCCTCAAAGTCAGCCACGAAGCGGAACGTGCGGCGCATGAGGTCGACGATGTCACTCGGCTGGAGGTCGCCACGCATAAGCAGATAGTTGCCCGTGAGGCAGCCCATCGGTCCCCAATAGACGATGCGGTCCTTCCACTCGGCATCATTGCGCAGATATGTAGCAGCGAGATGCTCGATGGTGTGGAGTGCACCTGGGTGCAAAGCCGGCTCGCGGTTGGGTTCCTTCATGCGGATGTCGAAGGTTGTTACGGTGTCGTCACCTACTGTGTCTTTGCGCGATACGTAGATGCCGCGCAAGAGGGTGCTATGATTTATTGTGAAGCTTGGTATTTTTTCCATTGTCTTATTGTTTTAGGCGGCGTATAAGCCGAACTAAGCCTTCTTAGGCCTTCTTAAGCCATTGCTGAACTAAGCCTTCTTAGGCCTTCTTAAGCCATTGCTGACTAAGCCTTCTTAGGCCTTCCTAAGCCCTCCCCAACGGGGAGGGTTGGGAGGGGCTCTTTTTACTTTTTTACTTTTTTACCTTTTTACTTTTTTACTTTTTCAAGGAATGCCTTTGTCACCTCGAACGATCCTTCAGCCATGCGCTCCCAGAAGTCGTAGTACATCTGTGCTTTATGATCTTTGAGCGGTATGTCGCTGATGATGCGGAAGCTGACGAACGGCGTGTTGTATATGTGGCAGGTCTGCGCTATTGAGCAGCTCTCCATGTCGACTGCCATAGCCGTGGGGAAGTCGTCGAGGATTTGCTGCATCTTCTCGCGCGAGTTGACAAACCAGTCGCCGGTGACGATGAGTCCGGCGTGAACGCGCGTGTGGCAGTTGAGCGATGTGGCGGTGGCTACGAGGCGTGCATCGCTCTCGAAACGCTCAGGCATTCCGAGCACCTGCCCCTTGGCGCACTCGTCGCCACAGTAGACATCGTGGTAGCAGCAAGCGGTGCTCACCACCACCTCACACACCTCAAGACTTGTGTCGGCACCGCCAGCTACACCGGTGGAGATGACGAGGTCGGGGTGGAAGGCTGCTATCAATTCGGATGCTCCCACCGCTGCGTTCACCTTGCCGATGCCACACTTCTGCATTACTATCTCGTTGTCGCCGATGCTGCCCACCACGAATGTGCGACCGGCAACGGTCTGTTCCTTCTTGTCGGACGCAAGCGTTTGCAACTGTGCAAACTCCTTGTCCATCGCTACGATAACACCTATGCGCATTACTTCTTCACCTGGATTACGAGATACTTGCTTGTTGACCAGAAGAGCTGCGGATTGCTGATGCGCAGAACGTACTGCTTATTGGCATCCTGCTGCAAGGTGTACGAGCTTGACGGGTGCATGGTGAGAATCTTAGCCGACTTAGAGTAGAGTTTTATCTCTTTCTGCACGCGGATATCAATCTTTGTGAAGTAGCTCTTGTTGAAGTTAGCCTGCAGCACCTTCGAGCCATCGAGGATGCGCTGTTCCTTCAGTTCCTTCTTTGTACCGAATACGAACCACGCGGTGTTGAGCTGTGCATCCTGATCATTGATGGTCTCCGTCTTCTTAGACGACTCCTCTTTCAGCGTCGAGACATTATCGTTAAGCCCTGTGATGGTCTTGTCGAGATCGGCGATGTGTATGTTTTTAGCGTCGAGTTCGGCGCGCAACTGCTGCAACTGCTGCTCTTTATCGTTGATTTGAGCAACGAGTCCTTCGATAGTGCGACGCAGTTGGTCGCCCTTGATGCTCGATTCGCGGAGCTGCTGACGCAACTTCTCGAGCAGAGCACGGTTTTGCTGCATTGTAGAAGAGATGAAGCGCACGTCCTCCAGCATCTGCTGACGGCTATTGGCACCCTCTCCCGACTTAGCCACTATGACACGATTCTCCGCCTCACTTATCTCGCGCAAGCCGGTCTGAATTTGGTTGAATGTCTCCATCATGTCGTTGATTTCGCCATCCTTCTGCGAGATGATGCGCTGGAGCGAGTCTACCTGCTCTTCATCTTGATTTGTTTCACCCTTCGATTTGTTCGTAAAATCGCATGATGTTATAGCAAGCAACATCATTGATAATAGTACAAAAGATAGTTTTTTCATATTATTCGTTTTGTTGTTATTTCTCTATTCTTCGTTTCTAAACTTCTTCTTTTTAAACTCCTCGGGCGCAGCTTCGCGCAGAGCGTAGCGCTCCTTATTGCTTAGCTTCGGTTTCTTCTCCTTAGCCTGTTCTTTTAGTGCCTTGCGTGCCGATATGTCTACGCCAGCGCAGCCTGCCACTACAACGACAATCTCGCCACGTGGCTCGGTCTGCTTGAAGTGGGCGATTATCTCAGCCAGCGTGCCGCGCACGCTCTCCTCATGCAGCTTGGATATCTCGCGGCAGACGCTCGCCTGACGATCGTCGCCAAAGAACTCGGCAAACTGCTCGAGCGTCTTCACCAAGCGATAGGGCGACTCGTAGAATATCATCGTGCGTGTCTCTGTCTGCAGCGACTGCAGAAGCGTTTGTCTACCCTTCTTCTGCGGCAGGAAACCCTCGAAGCAGAAGCGATCGCAGGGCAGACCCGAACTGACGATTGCCGGAACGAACGCCGTAGCACCGGGCAGACACTGCACCGTGATACCTGCCTTAGCAGCCTCGCGAGCGAGGAAGAAACCAGGGTCGCTGATGCCCGGCGTACCGGCATCGCTGATGAGTGCTATCGTTTCGCCTGCTTTTAGACGGTCGACAACTGAAGCCGTAGTGCCGTGCTCGTTGAACTTGTGATGCGACATCAGCCGGTTCTTTATATCGAAATGCTGAAGCAGAACGCCCGATGTGCGAGTATCCTCGGCGAGCACCAAGTCGGCTTCTTTCAATATGCGAATGGCACGCATCGTCATATCTTCCATATTGCCCACCGGAGTAGGCACAATATATAATATACCCATATTGTGGGCAAATATAGCTATATTAATCAAGAACGGCAAAAAAACATGTCGTTTCTTTGCAATTTTTAAAACGTATTCGTAAATTTGTACTCACAATGAAAGCAAATTTAGAGGGCGAGAAGTATCGCCAAGGTAGAATTGAAGTAGTATGCGGTTCGATGTTCTCGGGCAAGACCGAGGAACTGATACGCCGCATCAAGCGAGCGACATTCGCCCGCCAGAGAGTAGTTATATTCAAACCACAGATAGACACACGCTATTCTGAGGAGGAGGTGGTGAGCCACGACCGCAACGCCGTGATGTCTGTGCCACTCAGCACATCAACTGAGATACTGGAGTACGTGCAGAACCACACCACCAGCACCGATGGTTACGACTTCGACGTGGTGGGCATCGACGAGGCACAGTTCTTCGGCATGGATCTCGTAGAGGTGTGCAACCAACTCGCCAACAACGGTGTGCGCGTGATTATCGCCGGCTTGGACATGGATTTCCAGTGTACGCCCTTCGGGCCGATACCGGCTCTGTGCGCCGTAGCCGACGAGGTGACAAAGGTACACGCCATCTGCGTGAAGTGCGGAGCACTCGCCTACGTGAGCCACCGCCTTGTGCACGACCAGAATCAGGTGCTCATTGGCGAGCAAACCGAGTACGAACCGCTCTGCCGCGAGTGCTACAAGAAAGCAACAAACAAATAATCATATGAGCGAAGAAAAGATTACATTCGACAAAGTGATGCGCTGGGCAACAGTAGCCGCCATCAGTATTGCCGTCTTTGCCATCACCGACTATCTGAGCAGCGTGCTGCTACCCTTCTTCATCGCATGGTTGCTGGCATACCTGCTCTACCCGATGGTGAAGTTCATACAGTATCGTATGCACATAAAGATACGTGCCATAGCGATTATCATCGCCATGCTCGCCATTCTGTCGGTAATCGGACTGCTCATCTACTTCATCGTGCCACCGATGGTGAGCCAGTTTCAGAAGCTATACGAGTTCATACTCCACTGGCTACATCAAACCACACATACCAACGACTTCTCGCGTATGGTGAAAGACTGGGCGGTGCAAAACCAGGAAGCGCTGGAACGCTTCTTCAAGAGCAAGGACTTCAGCGACACACTGAAGACGGCAATGCCGAAGGTGTTCTCTGTGATAGGACAGACAGCCAACATCATAATGTCCATCATCGCCTCGTGTATCACACTGCTCTACACGTTCTTCATACTACTCGACTATGAGTTCCTCACCACCAGTTGGGTGAAGATATTCCCGAAGAAGAACCGCCCGTTCTGGCAAGAACTGGCTCAGGACGTAGAGCGCGAAATGAACAACTACATACGCGGACAAAGCCTCGTGGCACTGTGTATGGGCATCATGTTCTGCGTAGGCTTCAGCCTCATGGACTTCCCCATGGCTATCGGTCTGGGCATACTCATCGGCGTGATGGACCTCGTACCCTATCTGCACACCTTCGCACTCATCCCTACCGCCTTCCTCGCCATGCTCAAAGCTGCCGACACGGGGCAGGACTTCTGGATGGTGTTCGGATTGGCATTCGGACTGTTCTGCGTAGTGCAAATCATCACCGACATGTTTGTCACACCGAAAATCATGGGCAAAGCGATGGGACTCAACCCTGCCATACTGCTGCTCTCGCTCTCGGTGTGGGGCACACTGCTCGGCTTCATCGGACTGATTGTCGCGTTGCCACTCACCTCCCTACTCATTGCTTACTGGCAACGCTACGTGACAAAAGAACACCTTAACGAAGACGAGGATAACGCGCAAAAAACAGTAGAAAGCCAACAGAAATAGAAGAAAAAGGAGCGGAAAACGCAAAAAACAAATAAAATATTTGCGTATATTATAAAAAACCACTACCTTTGCACTCGCTTTTGGAATACAAAGCAAATACGGAGACTCGCTAGCTCAGTTGGTAGAGCACAACACTTTTAATGTTGGGGTCATGGGTTCGAGCCCCATGCGAGTCACGAAAAAGAGGATACAGCTTCGGTTGTATCCTCTTTTTTTTGTTTAAGCGTTTGGTGCTTTCCTACAAAAATCGTATCTTAGCAATCTGAAACAGAAGACCTATGGCATTCGAAAAAGAAATAAAGGAATACGACGACTTGCGAAGCAAATACCAAACGCTCGTTGTCGACAGAATGAATAAAGAAGAATACGTCAAGTATAACGAAGTGCTCTTCTCTACACACTCGTGTGCTATAGAGGGCAACTCGTTCTCCGTGGACGACACACGCGAGCTGAAGGAGAAGGGATTAGGCATGATTCCGGCTGGCAAAACGCTGTTAGAGGCGTTCGAGATGCTCGACCACTTCGACGCATTCGAGCACATGATGCAGAACGTACAACATCCGCTCGACGAAACGCTGCTGAAGGAGATTAACCGCCGCGTCTGCTGCCACACGCTCGCCTACCGTGCACCCGATGCTACACCAGGCGAATACACCACAACCGACATGGTTGCCGGCGACACCGTGTTCGGCGACCACGAAGAACTAATAGCCCGAGTGCCGCGGCTGCTGGAGTCGACGGAGCAGACCATTGTTTCTGCAGCCACACACCCGATGGTGATTGCCGCCCGTTTCCACGGCTTCTACGAGTATCTGCACCCGTTCCGCGACGGAAACGGCAGAACAGGTCGTCTTGTGAGCAACTATATCCTGCTGCGCATGGGCCATCCGCTGCTCATCATCCCGTCGGAAGCCCGACAGGAGTACATCGCCGCCCTACGCATGATTCGCACCGAAGCCACCGACGAGCATCTCGTACGCTTCTTCTTCAAGATGGCGGTGCAGCGGATGCAGGAGGAGATGAAGCAGAAGGAAGCGAATACCAAGCGATTCAGCACATTCGTTTTCTAAGTTAACTATATACCTTTTTCAAACACCGAATAAAGGTTTGCCAGAACTACGGATTCCGTACGCCACCCGATCAGATTCCGTACGCCACCCGATCAGATTCCGTACGCCGCCCAATCAGATTCCGTACGCCGCCCGATCAGATTCCGTACGCCACACGATGACATTTCGTGAACAGAAAGACGAGACGATTTGTGAATCAGACCGACTCATCGAGGTCGTATAGCACGAGCGAGCCGAGCACAACCAGTGCTATCGCTATCATGAGCGAAGTATGGAACAGCGTTGTCCACTCGGCTGACGGGGGGAAGGAGACGGAAGCGGGAAGCGAGAGCGAGAGCGAGCCCACCCTATCCTGTATGGCGTGAGCCACATCGCCGAGGAAACCGCCAACCGCGCCACACACGCGCAGCTTGAGCAGCTCGAAGCCGTTGACGAAGAAGAAGACGGCAACGCAGACCGCTACCATCGCTGCCGTCCACAAGCGGTAGAGACGGTAGCAGCGGGTGTCCACTTCCTCAGGCAGACGGCGCATGAGGCGATCGGTGAATCCGTCGTCGGCGATATCCATGCGAGCGCTGTCGGCGAAGAACCGCTGAAGAAGCGCCTCGTCGACAGTCTCGTCATAACTTATTTTATTCTTTACATCAGTCATAGCATGATTGAATTTTTACGATGTCTTTTATTTTCCACCTACATTTAAGGCCTAAGAATATCCGTTCTGCCGCAGAAATGCGGTAAGTTTCTGCTTTCCGCGGAAGAGATGCGACTTCACCGTGCCCTCCGCCATGCCCGTTATTGCGGCGATGCGTTCAATGGGATATCCGTCGACGAGCTGTAGCGTGACGCATGTGCGCTCAGCGTCGGGCAGACGGGCGAGAGCACCGTAGACATCCATCCCGAGCGACCGGTCGGCACCGGCTGCAGCGGGGCACACTGCGTCGAGGTCATCGGCAGACGGGCGCAGCCGGTGCCGATAGTCGTAGAACACGTTGTAGGCTATGCGGAAGAGCCATGTGGAGAACGCCGCCGAGCCGCGAAACGTCCCGATGCTGGTATAAGCCCTTATGAAGGTGTCCTGCGCGAGGTCGTCGCTCAGCTGCGCGTCTCCCAGCGTCTGGTGGAGGAAGAAGCGCCTTATAGGCGACTGATACTTCCTGACAAGACGGTCGAAAGCCGTCTTGTCGTGAAGCTCAGCCACCTGCTGTATAAGAGAGAGATCGTCGTTAGTATCCTTCATATCGTTCTGTCTTTAAAAGAATGGGGTCAATGGTCGGTTTCGTCCTCGTCGTCGCGCTTCTGCCACGGCATCTTACTGTCGTAGTTGTACTTCACCATGAACATCTGTCCGAGTCCGATGCACGCCACAAGAGCGCCTATGCCCATGAGCGACTGCATACCGAAGAACCAAAAGAAAATCATGAGTCCGGCACCAATCGACGTGTTGCGCACTCCGCGGCGCCACATATACTCGGGCGACTTCTTGCTGAGCGGTTTCAGTTCGTCGGTGAACGGTTCGCCCTTCTCCATAGCCATCTCAGCCAGTCGCACGCGGTCTTTGTGGCGGCGCATGAAGTAGCGTATGACGAGCAGAACGACAATGATAGGCGCGAGGAAGCACAGCAGCATCGGCACGAAAACGCACACTATAAGGAAGAGCTTTACGATCCATCCTGGCAAACTGTTGTAGAACGAGAGCAGTTCGTCGCGACTGACAGGGGCATCGTTGTCGAACGTGGCTCCGCCATTAGCGGCAGACGCCGTGTCGGCAGTTACAGTATCCGAGTAAGCCACTATGCCCTTCTCCTCGTCGGTAGCGTCCTTGTCCTTCTTGTCCACCATCTGCGTGTGCGGACGGTTGCGGTGAGACTGCTGTGCGGCGGAAGCCATAGGAGCCGCTGCACTGAGCGTGAGCAGCATTGCCATTAAAAAGATTGTCTTTTTCATATCTATTCGTATTTTTTAGTTGTTTCTATATGTTTGACTGATAATGAAAGCGATAAGTTGCAAAGCTACAAAAAAATTCTTCGGAATATGGAGCGCGTTAGCTACATTTTTTGTATCTTTGTATCTGCTTCTATGTCATACATTATAAACTACACATTATTATATAGTATAATATCACGGGTAAAACAGGATTAGAACCCACGAAGCAGAACAGAACTTTAGAAAAAACGAAACTTACAGATATGAACGACTTTAGAAAATTCGCAACAAGTAGACTCGGCATTAACGGCATGATGCTCGACGACGTGATGAAGGCTCAGGCGCAGTACCTCAACCCGTACATCCTTGAGGAGCGCCAACTGAACGTGACACAGATGGACGTGTTCTCGCGCTTGATGATGGACCGCATCATCTTCCTCGGCACCGAAATCAACGACTATACAGCTAACACACTCTCGGCTCAGTTGCTCTACCTCGACTCAGTAGACCCAGGCAAGGACATCTCTATATACATCAACTCGCCTGGCGGTAGCGTGACAGCAGGCCTCGGCATCTACGACACCATGCAGTTCATCACCTCCGACGTGGCTACGATGTGTACAGGCATGGCGGCTTCGATGGCAGCAGTGCTGCTCGTGGCAGGTCAGGAGGGCAAGCGCTCGGCACTGAAGCACAGCCGCGTGATGATTCACCAACCGCTCGGCGGCGTGCAGGGTCAGGCTTCGGACATCGAGATCGAAGCACGCGAGATACAGAAGTTCAAGAAAGAACTCTACACCATCATCTCCGAACACTCGCATACACCGTTCGACAAGGTGTGGGCTGACTCCGACCGCAACTACTGGATGACAGCCGAGGAGGCGAAAGAGTACGGAATGATTGACCAGGTAATGATACGCAAGAAGTAAAAGAGAATAGAAAAACGAAAATGCCAAAGAAAGTATGTAGCTTCTGCGGAAGAAGCGAGAAGGACGTAAACTTCCTCATAACCGGAATGAACGGCTTCATCTGCGACTCGTGTGCGCAGCAGGCCTACCAGATAGTGCTCGAAGCCGGCTTCGGACCGGAGGGAACACGTAAGAACTCGGGCGCGTTCGACGTGTCGCTCAACGACGTGCCGAAGCCAACAGAGATAAAAGAATATCTCGACGAATACATCATCGGTCAGGACGATGCAAAGAAGTATCTGTCCGTAGCCGTTTACAACCACTACAAGCGTCTGCAGCAGCACACCAACGACGCTGAGGACGACGGCGTGGAGATAGAGAAGAGCAATATCATCATGGTCGGTTCGACCGGCACGGGCAAGACTCTCCTTGCACGCACCATAGCAAAGCTGCTGAAGGTGCCGTTCACCATCGTAGACGCAACGGTGTTCACCGAGGCGGGATACGTGGGCGAGGACGTGGAGAGCATACTCTCGCGCCTGCTGCAGGTGGCTGACTACAACGTGGAGGCAGCGCAGCGAGGCATCGTCTTCATCGACGAGATAGACAAGATAGCGCGCAAGGCCGACAACCCGAGCATCACACGCGACGTGAGCGGTGAGGGTGTGCAGCAAGGACTGCTCAAGCTGCTCGAGGGAACAATGGTGAACGTGCCGCCAAAGGGTGGACGCAAGCACCCCGACCAGGACTATATACACGTCGACACACGCAACATTCTGTTCATCTGCGGTGGTGCATTCGACGGCATCGAGCGCAAGATAGCACAGCGTCTGAACACTCACGTGGTGGGTTTCAACTCGGTGCAGAACGTGCGCAACATCGACAAGGGCAACCTCATGAAGTATATCCTGCCGCAAGACTTGAAGTCGTTCGGCTTGATACCCGAGATTATCGGACGCCTGCCGGTGCTCACCTACCTCAATCCGCTCGACCGCGAAGCACTGCGACGCATCCTCGTAGAGCCGAAGAACTCCATCATAAAGCAGTACACAAAGCTCTTCGAGATGGACGGCATCAAACTGGAGTTCGCACCAGACACATTCGACTTCATCGTGGACAAAGCCGTTGAGTACAAACTCGGTGCACGCGGACTGCGCTCTATCGTGGAGTCAATCGTGATGGATGCCATGTTCGAGGCCCCAACAAAGAACATCGACAACTTCACCGTAACGCTGGAGTACGCAAAGGCGCAACTGGAGAAGTCAAATCTACAATAGTATCCGAAAGGATATTAAGAACTTTATATTACTATGACTGCTACAATTAACCTCAACGAACAGCTAAAACACCACTTCGGGTTCGACTCGTTCAAGGGCGATCAAGAAGCTATTATACGCAATCTGCTTGAAGGCAATGACACATTCGTGCTCATGCCTACAGGCGGAGGCAAGAGTTTGTGCTATCAGCTGCCGTCACTAATCATGGAAGGCACCGCAATCGTGGTGTCGCCACTCATCGCGCTGATGAAAAATCAAGTGGATGTAGTGAACGGACTCAGCGAGGAAAGTGGCGTGGCTCACTATCTGAACTCGTCACTCAACCGCGCTGCCATCAATCAAGTGTACAAAGACGTACACGAAGGACGCACTAAACTGCTCTATGTGGCACCGGAGTCGCTCAACAAAGAGGACAACTTAGAGTTCTTCCGTTCGTTTAAGATTTCGTTCTACGCCATCGACGAGGCGCATTGTATATCGGAGTGGGGACACGACTTCCGCCCCGAGTATCGCAACATACGCCCCACAATCAACAAGATTGGCGCAGCACCAGTCATAGCACTCACAGCCACTGCCACCGACAAGGTGCGCATGGACATAAAGAAAAGTCTCGGCATCACTGACGCAAAGGAGTTCAAGAGCTCGTTCAACCGTGCCAACCTCTACTACGAGGTGCGCCAGAAGACGAACGACATCGACAAACAGATAATAAAATTCATAAAACAACACCCTGGCAAAAGCGGTATCATCTACTGCATCTCGCGCAAGAAGGTGGAAGAATTGGCAGCCGTGCTGAAAGCCAACGACATAAAAGCCGCTGCCTACCACGCCGGACTCGACTCGGCAACACGCTCGCAGACGCAAGATGACTTCCTCATGGAGCGCATCGACGTAATCGTGGCTACCATAGCCTTCGGCATGGGCATCGACAAACCCGATGTACGCTTCGTGATACACTACGACATACCGAAGAGTCTTGAGGGCTACTACCAAGAGACGGGACGCGCAGGACGCGACGGAGGCGAAGGTATATGCATCGCTTTCTACGCCTACAAAGACCTGCAGAAACTGGAGAAATTCATGGAGGGCAAGCCCGTGGCAGAACAGGACATCGGCAAGCAACTGCTGCAGGAGACTGCCGCATACGCCGAGACATCGGTATGCCGACGCAAGGTGTTGCTCCACTACTTCGGCGAGGAATACACAAAGGAGAACTGCGGCAACTGCGACAACTGCCTACACCCGAAGGTGCAGCGCGACGGTCAGGAGGCTCTACTCATCGTACTGAAAGCTATCATCGCCGTGAAGGAGGCTTTCCGCCAAGACTATATCGTCGACTTCGTGAAAGGACGCGCCACAGACGACATCGTGAGTCACCACCACGAACAACTCGAAGAGTTCGGTGCTGGCGAGGATATGCCCGTAAAGATATGGAACCCTGTGATACGCCAAGGCATGATAGCAGGCTACATACACAAGGACATCGAAAGCTACGGACTTCTGAAGATGACAGCCGCAGGCAAGCGCTACGTAAAGAACCCTACACCATTCACATACGTAGAGGACACCGACTTCTCGGAAACCGAGGAAGAAGCAAGCGAAGCAACAGCTTCTGCGCTCGACCCTACACTCTACAACATGCTCCTCGACCTCAGAAAGAAGACCGCACGCAAGCAGAACCTGCCGGCATACGTCATCTTCCAAGACGTATCGCTCGAACAGATGGCAACGATGTACCCCGTAACGCTCGAAGAGCTGCGCAACATTCAGGGCATCGGCGTGGGCAAGGCAAACCGCTATGGCAAGCCGTTCTGCGAACTGATTAGCCAGTACTGCAAAGACAACGAGATAGAACGCCCCGAAGAGCTCTTCGTGCGCACCGTAGCGAAGGACTCAATGAAGAAGGTGAAGATAATACAGTATCTCGATCGACGTATGCCACTCGATGATATTGCCTCAGCACTTGGGCTCGACTTCGAGGACCTGCTCAACGACCTCGACGCCATCGTCTACAGCGGAACGAAGCTGAACATAGACTACTTCCTTGAGGACGTGATGGACGAAGACCAAATAGACGATATCTACGAGTACTTCCGCGAGTCGGACACCGACGACATCGACACCGCACTCGACGAACTCGGCGACTACGAAGAGAACGAAATACGCCTCGTACGCATAAAGTTCCTCTCCGAACAAGCAAACTAACACAGCCAAGGGGTGCAGTCAGGGGGTGCACTTGTCTCAACTGCACCAATATATTTGACAGTGCACCTATTGTGTTGGTGCAGTTGGTCAGGGGGTGCACTTGTCTCAAGTGCACCAAATATATTTAACAGTGCACCTATTGTGTCGGTGCAGTTGAGACAACTGCACCCCCTTAGGAGACAACTGCACCCCCTGACTGACCTAAGCTTCCACAAAATCCGTTAATTAGCATTAACGCCACAAATAAATCTACTTTTATTTTTCGCGTATGGATTTTTATTGCTAAATTTGCACGCAATAAATTTTTAAGTTATATGTCATCATTTGTTGCTGATAAAATTGTAATGGACGGTCTCACATACGATGACGTCCTTCTTATCCCCGCTTATTCAGAGGTACTGCCCAAGACGGTAGAGTTGAAAACCAAGTTCTCGCGTAACATCTGCTTGAATGTGCCCTTTGTCACAGCAGCCATGGACACCGTAACGGAGTCGGCTATGGCTATTGCCATCGCACGCGAAGGCGGCATCGGTGTTATTCACAAGAACATGTCTATCGAAGACCAGGCGCGTCAGGTAGCCATCGTAAAGCGTGCTGAGAACGGCATGATCTACGATCCGGTGACAATCCGTCGTGGCAAAACCGTGAAGGATGCCCTCGAAATGATGGCGGAATATCACATCGGCGGTATACCAGTAGTAGACGACGAGTGCCACCTCGTGGGCATTGTCACCAACCGCGACCTTCGTTTTGAGCGCCATCTCGACAAAATCATCGACGACGTGATGACACACGAAAACCTCGTGACCACACACATCAAGACCGACCTCGCAGCAGCTGCAGACATCCTGCAGTCGAACAAGATTGAGAAGCTGCCGGTTGTAGACAACGAGAACCACCTCGTTGGTCTTATCACATACAAGGATATCACCAAAGCAAAGGATAAGCCAATGGCTTGCAAGGACGAGAAGGGTCGTCTGCGCGTAGCAGCAGGCGTAGGCGTAACGGTTGACACACTCGACCGCATGAGCGCACTCGTAGAGGCAGGTGCAGACGCTATCGTTATCGACACCGCACACGGCCACTCTAAGTTCGTTATCGAGAAGCTCCGCGAGGCTAAGGCTTCGTTCCCGAACGTAGACATCGTTGTGGGCAACGTGGCTACTGGCGAGGCAGCAAGAATGCTCGTTGACAACGGTGCTGATGCCGTTAAGGTAGGTATCGGTCCGGGTTCAATCTGCACAACCCGCGTCGTAGCAGGCGTTGGTGTTCCGCAGCTCTCTGCCGTTTACGACGTTTACTCTGCACTCCAGGGCACTGGCGTTCCATTGATCGCCGACGGCGGCTTGCGCTACTCGGGCGACATCGTGAAGGCTATCGCAGCTGGTGGTAGCTCAGTGATGATTGGCTCACTCGTCGCAGGTACAGAAGAGAGCCCCGGCGACACTATCATCTTCAACGGACGTAAGTTCAAGAGCTACCGCGGCATGGGCTCACTTGAGGCTATGGAGAACGGCTCAAAAGACCGCTACTTCCAGGCAGGCACAAAGGACGTGAAGAAGCTCGTACCGGAAGGCATCGCCGGACGCGTACCTTACAAGGGAACAGTGCAGGAGGTGATTTACCAGCTCATCGGCGGTCTGCGCTCAGGCATGGGCTACTGCGGAGCCGGCACTATCGAGGATATGCACAACGCTAAGTTCACACGCATCACAAACGCTGGCGTGCTCGAGAGCCATCCACACGACATCACAATTACAAGTGAGGCACCGAACTACTCGCGCCCACAGTAATAAATAATTGAACACAGAAAGAAAGCCCAACAACCACATGGCACGGGTGTGTAACGTATTCGAAACAAAAGAAACGAAACATGCCGCGCTGTGTAGTTATTGGGTTTTCAGCCCAATTCAAATATATAAAAACCGTGGGGAGAAAGCCCCAATAAACAAACAACAAGAAAAGATGAAGGTAAAATCATTGTTGGTAGCAATGCTCGTGGCAGCAACCACAGCGTCGGCTCAGACTGCCGACCCAACTATCATGACTATAAACGGAAAGGCTGTGCCTCGCTCAGAATTCGAGTACTCGTACAACAAGAACAACTCGGAGACAGTTGTCGACAAGAAGAGCGTTGAGGAATACGTAGACCTGTTTGTAAACTACAAACTCAAGGTGATGGCAGCCGAAGAGGCAGGCATCGACACAACAAAGGCTTTCCGCGACGAGTTTCGCATGTATCGCGACCAACAGATACGTCCTTCATTCATCAACGACAACGACGTAGAACGCGAAGCACGCAAAATCTACGAAGACACCCGTAAACGCATCGACGAGAGCGGTGGCATGGTACGCTCACGCCATATCCTCGTCGCACTGAAGCAGAACGCATCAAAGGCGCAGAGCGACTCTGCCCTCGTACGCGCCGACTCTATATACAACGCACTCATCAAGGGTGCCGACTTCGCTACTCTCGCACAGCGTTGCTCAGACGATAAAGGTTCGGCACGCCGCGGTGGCGATCTCTCATGGGCACAGCGTGGATACATGGTGAAGGAGTTTGAAGATGTCATCTTCTCAGCGAAGGTTGGCGAAATCTCCAAGCCATTCCTCTCACCCTATGGCTATCACATTGTGAGAGTGGATGCTAAGCAGAACTTCTTCCCTTACGACACCGTACGCGCAGACATACACCGCTTCATAGAGAGTCGCGGTCTGCGTGAGCATATTATCTCGCAGAACATCGACTCAATAGCTAAGCACTCCGTACCGCAGTGCACACCGGAGGACGTACTCAACCGCCGTGCTGACGAGATGGCGGCTGCCGACCCGGCGCTGAAGAGCCTCATCCGCGAATACCACGACGGACTGCTGCTCTACGAAATATCTAACCGCACCGTATGGGATAAGGCTGCAAAGGACGAAGCAGGTCTCGCTGCTTACTTCAAGAAGAACCGCAAACGCTACAAGTGGGAGAAGCCGCGCTTCAAGGGCATCGCCTATTGGGTGAAGGAGCAGGGCGACGTAGAGGCAGTGAAGGCATCGCTGAAGAAAGTACCATTCGAGCAGTGGCCGGAGCACCTGCGCAAGGAGTTCAACGATTCTACAATACGCATCAAGGTGGTGAAAGGCATCTTCCGTGAGGGCGACAACGCGCTCATCGACAAGGTAGTGTTCGGTAAGGACACCACTGTGGCTGACGTGAAGGACTTCCCCATCTCGGCTACATACGGCGAGAAGCTGAAGGCACCGAAGACATACAACGACGTACGCGAACTCGTGGTGACTGACTATCAGGAGCAGCTCGAAAAGGCATGGATTGAAGCACTGCGCAAGCGCTACACTGTAGTGCTGAACAAGGAAGTGCTCAGCACCGTAAACAAGCACTAAATGTGGGTAGTGGTGCTAAGCACCATGGCTGACACTATACATATTAATATATATACATACATGAGAAAACAACGCAACATAATACTGGCGACATTCGCTGCTGCGACATTCCTCGTAGGCATCGGAGCCAACGCCGGCAGCCACGCCGGTTCGGCACCCGAGCTCGCGCAGGACACGCTCACTACAGAGGAACGCGCGCCAGAACATAGTATCGTAGACGAAGTGATATGGGTGGTAGGCGACCAGCCCATCCTCAAGTCGGACGTGGAGATGATGAAACTGCAGGGCGAGATGGAAGGAATGACCTGGGATGGCGACCCCGACTATATTATTCCCGAACAGATAGCTGTACAGAAGCTCTTCCTACATCAGGCAGAAATCGACTCTATCAATGTCACCGAGGCAGAGATAGCACAAAACATCGAGATGCAAATCAACCGCTGGATACAGCAGGCTGGCTCGCGCGAGAAACTCGAGGAATACAAGAAGATGTCAATCACACAGATGCGCCAGCAGTTGCATGACGACTTCCGCAACAATCAGCTCATACAGCAGATGCGCGAGAAACTCGTGAGCGACATAGCTGTGACTCCTGCCGACGTGCGCAAGTACTTCAACAACATGCCAGAGGACAGCATACCGCTCGTGCCGACACAGGTAGAAGTAGAGATTATCACCAAGCAGCCGAAGATATCACAGGACGAAATAAACCACGTGAAGAACGATCTGCGCGAATACACCGACCGCGTCAACAACGGCGAGACATCATTCGCCACACTTGCACGCCTCTACTCGGAGGATCCAGGCTCAGCACGTCAGGGTGGCGAGATGGACTACGTAGGTCGTGGTATGCTCGACCCTGCATTCGCTGCCGTTGCGTTCAACCTCACCGATCCAAAGCGCGTGTCGAAGATTGTAGAGTCGGAGTACGGTTTCCACATCATACAGCTCATCGACAAGCGTGGCGACAAAATCAAGGTGCGCCACATACTGCGCATACCGCGTGTCTCAGCAGAGGCTACCGACTCGATGCGCATGAAGCTCGACTCGCTCGCTGCCGACATACGCGCCGACAAACTCTCGTTCGAGGAAGCTGCGACCGTGATGTCTGACGACAAGGAGACACGCAACAACCACGGACTCATGTCGTTCAACAGCGAGGAGGGTCGCACGTCGAAGTTTCAGATGAAGGACCTGCCCACCGAGGTGGCTCGCAAGGTGGAGCGCATGGAGGTAGGCGATGTGTCTGACGCGTTCCCCATGGTGAACGAGAAGGGTAAGCACGTCGTAGCTATCGTGAAACTGAAGAACCGCATCGCTGCTCACCGCGCCACTATCAACGAAGACTTCCAAGTGTTGCAGAACGTAGTGCTGCAGAAACAGCGTGCAGAATTCCTGCACAACTGGGTGGTAAAGAAGATAAAGACCACCTACGTGCGTATGCAGGACCGCTACAAAAACTACAAGTACGAGTACGAAGGCTGGGTAAAATAAGGTTTTGCCTCGTATTTCCCGATGCGCGACGACCGACGCAGACATACGCAACGACCGACGCAGACATACGCAACGGCCGGCGCAGATGGTTCGCAGCAAGATTACATCAAGCTTAGAAAGGCCTAAAGAGGCTTAGTTCGGCTTAAACGCCACCTTAAAGAAGCTTAGTTCGGCTTAAACGCCGCCTTAGAAAGGCTTAGAAAATAATGAGAAAAGAACAATCCCCAATAACCCACAACTGGCATAGAACCGCTCTCGCAGCAGTTCTATGCCTTTTTGGCTTCTGCCTGATATGGGCTTCTGCGGCACCAAAGGGCAAAAAGAAGCGACAGAAAACCGACGAGCGCGTGTACCTCGTACACTCCGATGAGCTCACCTACGACATGTATGGAGCGGTGCCCGATGCACAGATACTGCGCGGCAAGGTACACTTCACGCACGCCGGCGCAGAGCTGTGGTGCGACAGTGCCTACTTCTTTCAGGAAGCCAACTCGGTAGAAGCGTTCGGACACGTGCACTTCAAACAGGGCGACACCCTCTCGCTCACCTGCAAATACGCCGACTACATAGGTGCGGAGCAGATGATGCACGCACGCCACAACGTAGTGCTCAAGCACCGCACGCAGACACTCTACACCGACTCGCTCGACTACGACCGCCTCTACGACAACGCCTACTTCTTCGAGGGAGGCAGACTCGTCGACGGCAAGGACGAGCTGGTGAGCGACTGGGGCGAATACAACACCGCCACACGCAAGGCTTCATTCTTCTATGGCGTGCAGATGCGCAGCGGAGAAAACTTCATCAACACCGACTCGCTCCACTACGACACACGCACACGTATCGCACACGTTACGGGTCCGTCGACCATCACATCGAAGGGAACCGTCATCAACACCACTGATGCCTACACCAACAGCAAGACAAACATGTCGCAACTGTATGGTCGCTCTACCATCATAGACGGTAAGAAAACCATCACCGGCGACTCGCTCTTCCACAACGACAAGTCGAAGGAGAACGAGGGATTCGGCAACGTGATATACGTCGACTCGGTGAACAAGAACGAGCTGCACTGCGACCACCTCTTCTACAACGAGACAACGGGCTACGGCTTCGCAACGAAGCGCGCACTGATGGTCGACTACTCGCAGAAGGACACGCTGTACATGCACGCCGACTCGGTGAAACTCTACACGTTCAACATAGAGACCGACTCGGTGTACCGCAAAGTACACGCCTACAACCACGTGCGTGCCTATCGCAACGACGTGCAGGCGGTGTGCGATTCGCTCGTATTCAACTCGCAGGACTCGTGCATGACGATGTATCGCGACCCTATACTTTGGAACCTCGGCAGACAGATATTAGGCGAGGTGATACACGTCTACATGAACGACTCAACGGTGCGCAAGGCGGAAGTGATAGGTCAGGCACTGTCGGTAGAGAAGTGTGACGAGAAGAACCACTACAACCAGATATCATCGAAGCGCATGGACGCTTTCTTCACCGACGGCGCGCTACGACGCGCCGAAGCTATCGGCACGGTGAAGTCGCTCTACTACAACGCCGATTCGAAGGACTCCACGCTCTCCGAGCTCAACTACATGGAGACCGACACGCTGCGTATGTACATGTCGCCAACACGCGAGCTGGAGAAGATATGGGCTTCAAAGGCTACGGGCACGATGTATCCGATAACGCAGATTCCGCCCGAGAAATACCAGCTGCCCGAGTTCGCATGGTTCGACTACGTACGCCCGAAAGATAAGGACGACGTGTTCAACTGGCGAGGCAAGGCTGAAGGCACCGAACTGAAGGAACAGCCGCGCCGCGAAGCGCCGCTGCAGCGACTTGAGTAGTGCACAGCAAAAAGAAAGTTGAGATATGTTGTAATGTTCGTAACCACCAACCTCACAACATATCTCACCACCTCAACATCTCACCACCTCAACATCTCACCACCTCAACATCACAGCATGTACTTCCTCAACCGCCGCCCTCGCGGCTTCCACCACACCTTCCGCTTCTCCAGCGAGCAGCGCGACCTTCTTGACAACCTTCGTCGCGGCGTATCGCCCGAAGAACTCGCAGAACGTTCTATCAGAGAAGCCGAACCACCATCGCGTCGCCGCCATAACGGACAAGTACGTCTGTTAGGACTACTTGTGATGATCGGTTTCATGCTACTCGCCATCATACTGCTAATGGCGTTGTAGACGAACCCGCAGTTTTAAAGATACACCCTTAGAGAACAACTAACGACATGAACGATATTATACAACTTCTGCCCGATTCGGTAGCCAATCAGATAGCTGCCGGCGAGGTGATACAACGCCCCGCAAGCGTGATAAAAGAGTTGGTGGAGAACTCCATTGACGCTGGTGCCACGCTGATAAACGTGGTTTGTGTCGATTCAGGACGTACCTCAATACAAGTGACCGACAACGGCAAAGGCATGTCAGAGACCGATGCACGCCTATCGTTTGAGCGTCACGCTACATCCAAGATACGCCAAGCCGACGACCTCTTCAACCTTCACACCATGGGCTTTCGCGGCGAAGCTCTCGCCTCTATCGCTGCCGTGGCGCAGGTGGAGCTACGCACCCGTCGCCCCGACGACGATCTCGGCACAGCGCTCAGCATCGCCGGCTCGCGCTTTGTGTCGCAGGAACCCGTGCAGTGCCCCGTAGGTTGCAACTTCACCATCAGCAACCTCTTCTACAACGTGCCCGTGCGCCGCAAGTTCCTCAAGTCGAACACCACCGAACTGAACAATATCGTCACAGCCTTTGAGCGCATCGCCCTCGTCTACCCCGACGTGGCGTTCACGCTTTACAACAACCAAACCGAGCTGTACAACCTAAAGGCAGGCGGACTGCGCCAACGCATCGTCGACGTAATCGGCAAGAAGATCAACCAACACCTGCTGCCGATAGACATCGATACCACAATGTGCAAGATTAGCGGATTCGTCGGCAAGCCCGAGTCGGCACGCAAGAAGGGTGTGCGACAGTTCTTCTTCGTCAATGGCCGCTACATGAAGCACCCCTACTTCCACAAAGCCATTATGACCGCCTACGAGCGACTCGTGCCCGAAGGCGAACAGATACCCTACTTCATATACTTCACCGTCAACCCCACGGACATCGACGTGAACATTCACCCCACCAAAACCGAGATAAAGTTCGAAAACGAACAGACAGTGTGGCAGATACTCACCGCTGCCGTACGCGATGCCGTTGGCATGTTCAGCGATGTAACGGCAATAGAGTTCGACACCGAAGGAAAGCCCGACATACCTGCTCTGGGCACAATGCCACAGACTGGTGTCAGTGCGCCCAAGGTGCAGTATAACCCTACGTACAACCCATTCAACGAGACACCGGCAACACACTCAAACGCAGCTCCCGACAACTGGGAGCAGCTGTACGAAGGACTCGGCTCTGCACACACTCGTCAGCAACAGACACCATCACTCTTCGGCACCGACGCTGGAAGCGTCATACAGTCGCGTTCAAACGCTGCAAGCAAATCGTTCGCCGACAACGGCATCGTTCTATCGCAGAAGTTCGCACAAACAGAGGAGATAAGCACTATATCAGAGGGGGCGACATCCGAAGCAACAACGCCCAAACAAGAGACATCGCTACTTGAAGAGAAGTCGCCCACCCACTATCAGTACAAAGGACAATACATTATGACCGCCGTTAAGTCAGGACTGATGATTATCGACCAGTATCGTGCCCACACACGCATACTCTACGAAGGATATCTCGACCAAATGCAGAAGCACCGAGCAAGTTCACAGAAGCCACTCTTCCCCGACACGATACACTTCTCGCCAGCGGATAAGGTGGTGGCAGAAGCCATTATGCCCGAACTACAGAACATAGGTTTCGAACTGACTCCGACAGCAGAGGGCGACTACAGCATCACGGCAGTGCCAAGCGGACTCGATGGACTCGACTATACTGCCCTGCTGCAAGACCTCGTAGCCTCAGCACGCGAGAAGACAACATCAGCTATCGACGACATCAACCACTCAATAGCCCTCGAACTGGCACGCAACGCAGCCGTCGCATACGGACAAGTGCTTACCAATGCCGAGATGGAAAACATCGTCAACAGTCTCTTCACGTGCTCCAACTTCAGTTACACTCCAGATGGCAAAAAGATTTTAACGATGCTCCATCAAAACGAATTAGAGCATTTATTCGGCACATAAAGTTACATAAATAATAAAAAAACAACTATTATATGCTTTTTTCTAACATAAAAAGGATTACTTTTGTTTTTTTATTAACTTTGCAATTAAATAAAAAGGACTTGTTATGTCCATGACAACGTAATTAATTGGTTATTAAACAATAAAAGTTATGAAAAAGTTAATAATTGCATTAGCAATGTGTGGCTTATCAATGAGTGCCATGGCTCAGGAGACAACTGATCCAACACTCAAGCATAGCGTTGCAACAAATTCATTCTGGAGCAATTGGTTTCTTCAGGCTGGTGCTGACTGGAACGCATTCTACTCTAACGAGGAGCACGGCAGCGGTCTGAGCCGTAGTCCGTTCAAGAAATTCCGCGCTGTTCCTGGCTTCTCTGTAGGCGTAGGTAAGTGGTTCACACCTGGTCTCGGTCTGCGCACTAAGTTCAGCGGCGTATGGGGTCGTACCGTGGTTGACGAGCACAAGCACAAGAACAACTATTGGACACTCAACGAGCACATTCTCTTCAACCTCAGCAACATGTTCTGTGGTTATAACGAGACACGCGTGTGGAACGCCATTCCGTTTTTAGGTGGTGGTATCAACCGCAACTGCTCATACGACCGCTACAACATGAACCTCGCAGCAGGTTTCCTCAACACATTCCGCCTCTCAAAGCACTTCGGTCTCTACCTCGAGCTCGGTTGGACATACGCAGAGTCTGACTTCGACGGTGTAGAAGCAGGTGGTACATCTCAGAAGTCACTCTGGGAGGGCAAGGACAATAAGTTCTATGCAGAGGTTGGTATGCAGTTCAACCTTGGCAAGTCTACATGGAGCAAGACTCCGGACGTAGACGCTATCAAGGCACTCTCACAGTCGCAGATTGAAGCTCTCAACGCTGAGCTCAACGACGCTAAGGCAGAGAACACACGTCTGAAGAGCCTCCTCGCAGCAAAGAAGGACGAGCCAGTGGCTAAGAATGACGTTAAGACATACACCAACACTCCGTTGTCAGTATTCTTCAACATCAACAAGGCTACTATTGCTTCACGCAAGGACCTCGTAAACGTTAAGAATTTGGCTGAATACGCTAAGGACAACAAGGTTAACCTCGTAGTAACTGGCTACGCAGACAGCTCTACCGGCTCTGCTGCTTACAACAAGAAGCTCTCTGAGCGTCGTGCAGAAACAGTTGCTAACGAACTCGTTAAGATGGGCGTTAGCCGCGACCAGATTACAACAGAGGGTATGGGTGGTGTTAAGGAACTCTCACCAGTTTCTTACAACCGTCGCGCCACTGTTAAGATTGCCGACTAATCATCGGGCATAAACATCGCAATCGTATAATTACGACATACAGGGCATTCCGCTAAGGAGTGCCCTTTTTTCATACCTTATCCGCAACAATAGGATAGAACATCTACCAAAGAGCAATATTTTTGCAACCAATCAATTAATATGTCAGAAAAGATGTGTAAATTTGCGGAACAACAGCTCCCACAACGTGGGAACACGGCAATAAAACCACTATATAACAATAGGTATAGATGAGATATTTGAAAACAATTAAACTGGTGCTCGCCGCTGTGGCAGAACCTCTACGCCGCAACTGCACGTTTGCAGTGTTCATGTACCTACTCGGCTGCATAACGGCATGGGCTACGCTGCCCAACGTGCGCGGAGCACACCTCTACGACAACCTCTACCTCGAGTTGTTCCTCGATGTCTATGTGCTCACGCTGATACTCACCCTCTTACCGCGCAAGGTGATGATATGGGTGCGTGGCTTCTTCTACGTCGTTCTGTACGCCACAGCAGTGGTGGATGTCTACTGCTTCGTGAAGTTTCAGTCGACACTTACCCCGACGATGCTGCAACTCGTCGGTGAGACCGACTCGCGCGAGTCAGGCGAATTTCTGCGTTCGTGCGTGTCGCCCGATGTGCTGATGAGCGATGTGGGCTGGGTGCTGCTATTGCTGTTCGTGCACGTGCTCACGGCACTGCGTCTACGCTTTCCACACTTCATTCCACGCCGTTGGCGCGAGCTTATCAAGTCGATATGGCTGCGCACCTGCGAGCTACTGCACCGCGCACGCCCCATTATAGGCACAGCCGTGCTTACGCTGCTCGTATGGTCGGTGTGCTCAAGCGCACATAACAAGGCAGCTATGCACAAACTGATGTCGGGCACCACAATTGGCGAGGTGGAGCACACGCTCACCGAGAAAGATCACGCCGTACTCTACCAACCTGTCTACCGTCTCGTGTTCAGCATCTATGCCAATACGCTCACGGCTAAACAGATCGACCGTCTGGTGCGTACGGCAAAGACAGTGACGGTCGACTCATGTTCATTCCGTTCGCCTAACATCGTGCTTATCATCGGCGAGAGTTTCAACCGCCACCACTCGTCGCAGTACGGCTACGTCATGCCCACCACGCCACGCCAACAGAAGTTGGAGCGGCAAGGCAGATTAGTGAAGTACACCGACGTTGTATCGCCGTGGAACCTCACGAGCTTCGTGTTCAAGCACCTCTTCTCGCTCTACTGCGTAGGCGACAAGGGCGAGTGGTGCGACTATCCGCTCTTCCCCGAACTGTTCCGTAAGGCAGGCTACCACGTGACGTTCCTCACCAACCAGTTCCTGCCGAAGGCAAAGGAGGCGGTGTACGACTTCAGTGGCGGCTTCTTCCTGAACAACCCGAAGCTGAGCGCTGCACAGTTCGACACGCGCAACACGCAGCTCCACCGCTATGACGAGGACTTACTGAAGGACTACGACGAGCTGAAGGGACAGAACACAGAGAACAACCTCATCATCTTCCATCTGTTAGGGCAACACGTGGCGTATCGCCAACGCTCGCCGAAGGAGCATAAAAAGTTCCGTGGCGACGACTACAAGGAGATGAAACCTCATCTGAACGCACGCGAGCGTCAGACGCTTGCCGACTACGACAACGCCATTCTATACAACGACTCGGTTGTGACGGAGATAGTGAAGAAGTTTGAGAACGAAGATGCCATCGTGATTTACGTGCCCGACCATGGCGAGGAGTGCTACGAGGGCGACATGCACTTCTTCTGCCGTATGCACTCGGCGAAGATAGATGCCCGTCTGGCTCACGCCGAGTTCGACATACCGATGTGGATATGGTGCTCGCGTCAGTATATCAAGAAGCGTCCGGAGGTGTTCCGCCAGGTAGTGAACGCTCGCAACCGACGCTTTATGACCGACGCGCTCGCACACATGCTGCTCTACCTCGGCGGCATTCACGCCCGCGACTACAAGGAGCAGTACAACCTGCTGTCGCCCGAATACAACGAGAGTCGCCCGAGAATATTAAAGAACACTACGGATTACGACAAACTTTAAACTCAAAAAATGCTTACCCGCACAGAATGTTCCGCCATGCGCGGACTCGCAATAATAGGAATCTTCCTGCACAACTACTGCCACTGGCTCGGCTTCGCCGTAAAGGAGAACGAGTACACGTTCACAATGTCGAAGGCAAGTAGTCTGATGCAGGCTATCAGCAACCCCGACTGGAATCTGCCCATCCACCTCGTATCGTTCTTCGGCCACTATGGTGTGCCGGTGTTTCTCTTCCTCTCCGCCTACGGACTCGTGATGAAATACGAGAAGCGCGGCGGACTCGCGAAGAAGCAGACCGACGTACTGCCGTTCCTGAAGCACCACTACCTGAAGCTCTTCAAGATGATGATTGTGGGCTTCGTGGCGTTCACCATGGTCGATGCCGTCACGCCTGGGGCGCATAAGTATCACGTCGTGGACATACTCGGACAGCTCTTCATGTTCAACAACATGATGCCCGACCCCGACCATGTCATCTGGCCCGGACCCTACTGGTTCTTCGGACTGATGATGCAGCTCTACATCGTCTATCGACTGCTGCTCTGGCGCAAGGGCGACATCTACGCTCTGCTGCTTGTTGCCCTATGCTGGGCGATGCAGGCATTCTGTGCCCCCGAGGGCGAGACGCTCAACTGCATACGCTACAACTTCATGGGCGGTGCGTTGCCCTTCTGCGCCGGACTGCTCTACGCACGCCACGGCAGAGAGTTGACGCACGGCGTGCGAATGACCGTAATGGTTCTGTCGGTTGTGGCAGTATTCTTCTTCAGCTTCAACTTCCACACATGGCTGTGGGCACCGCTCTTCGTGTGCATCGCTACGATTGGCATCGTGAAGCTGCTGCCGAAGACCGCGAACGAATGGATAGCATGGGTAGGCACAATCTCTGCCGCTCTCTTCGTGCTGCATCCGCTCACACGAAAGATATTCATACCAATCTCGCGCCACGGCGACGTGTACACGGGTCTGCTGCTGTACATCGTGGCATCGATAGCATTGGCATGGTTCTACCATAATTTCAAGCTACGCAATGAAAATACCAAGCATTGAGTTAGGAAACATATCGCGATTTCGCGCTGAACAGATGGGAGCAGCAATGCTCTTCGTCATTCTGTTCCATGTGGCACTCGACCGCGGCGACCCGTTCTACGGGCTGCGCCGCTGTGGCAACGTGGGGGTCGACATCTTCCTCTTCCTGAGTGGCGTGGGCCTGTGGTTCGCGTGGACAAAGACGCCGTCGGTGAGCCACTTCTACCGCCGCCGACTCATCCGCATACTGCCCACATGGCTCATCTGCTCCACGGCGTTCTACCTACCCGACTACCTCGGAGCGCAGCGGTTCTCGAAGAACGTGGTCGACTTGCTCGGCGACATAACCATCAACTGGGACTTCTGGCTGCACGACGAACTGACGTTCTGGTACGTGCCAGCCATCATGCTGCTCTACCTCATCGCGCCATGGTATATGCGCCTCATCAGACGCTACCCCACCTATCGCTGGCTGCCGTTGCTTATGGTGGTGTGGTGCGTAATGGTGCAGTGGGTACTGCCGATACATGCCGTCGTGGGACACTTGGAGATATTCTGGAGTCGTGTGCCCATCTTCTTCATCGGCATCAACATGGGCGAGATGGTACGCTCGCGCAGGCAGATGCCGCCCGATGCGGTGTGGCTGCTGCTCATCACGTTCCTCATGACGTTCGGCACGTGCCTCTACCTCGAGCAGGTGCGCCACGGACTCTTCCCGCTCTTCGTGGAGCGTATGCTGTACATACCGTTCACGGTGTGCAGCGTGCTCGTGATGAACCGCATCTTCCGCCGCACACCCGAGTGGGTGAACCGCTCGTTCCGCATGGTAGGTATGCTGAGCCTCGAAGCCTATCTCATACATATCCATTTCGTACTGGTGTATGTGCAACCCATGGGCTTTGGCTATTGGGGAACGTTCGCCACAACAGTGGCTATCACGCTGCCTGCAGCATGGGTGCTGCAGAAGGTGACGAGTTTCGCCCTAAAGCTCTGCACCCCAAAGTAATATCACCATCACACCATCACACCACCTCAACACCTCAACATCTCAACCCCTCAACACCATCTCAATATGATAAAAAACATCTTGCGCCTTACGCGCCCTAAGCAGTGGATAAAGAACTTCTTCGTTTTCATCCCTATGTTCTTCGGTGGCGAACTCTTCAATATCAACTCGATAGAACTCGTGACGCTCACCTTCTTCGCCTACAGTTTCGTAGCCTCGTCGATATACTGCTACAACGACATCGTGGACGTTGATGCCGACCGCAACCACCCCGTGAAGTGCCACCGCCCCATTGCGTCGGGTACACTGTCGATACGCATGGGCTACACACTGATGATAGCAATGTTCGTGCTCGGCATCGGTGTGGCATTGCTCTTGCCGCCTGAGGTGATGAGCAACGTCATGGCAGTCATCGTGTTCTACTACGTGCTCAACCTCGCCTACTGCTCCAAGCTGAAGCAGTACGCCATACTCGACGTGTGTATCGTGGCGTTCGGCTTCGTGCTGCGCATCCTCGCCGGAGGCTTCGCCTGCGAGCTGCCGCTGAGCAACTGGATTGTCATTATGACCTTCCTGCTCACGCTCTTCATGTCGTTCGCCAAGCGCCGCGACGACGTGCTGCGTATGAACGAGACGGGCGAGGCACCGCGCAAGAACACCGTGCGCTACAACCTCACGTTCATCAACCAAGCCATCACCATCACCGCCTCCGTCACGCTCGTCTGCTACATCATGTACTGCGTGTCGCCGGAAGTGGTGGAACGCTTCCAGACACCCTATCTCTACCTCACGTTCGTCTTCGTGCTCATCGGTCTGCTGCGCTACATACAGATAGCAGTGGTCGACCAGAAGAGTGGCGACCCCACAAAGATCATCCTGCGCGACCACTTCTCGCAGATTATCGTGGTGGCGTGGCTGCTCACGTTCCTGCTCATGATATACGTTATATAATATGAAACGACTCTACGCATTCGACTTCGACGGCACGCTGACGACGGCGGACACGCTGTTGGTGTTCATACGCTACGCCTGTGGCACATGGCGCTTCATCGTGGGGTTCCTTCTGCACAGTCCGCTGCTGGTGCTGATGAAGCTGAAGCTCTACCCCAACTATCGCGCCAAGCAGCGCATCTTCACGTGGTACTTCCGCGGCATGGAGCTGAAAACGTTCGACGCGCTGTGCCGACAGTTCGCTGAGCGCAACGCCTGCTTGATAAGACCGAAGGCGAAGGCATTGCTCGAACGCCTTTTCAGCGAGGGCGAGAGCGTGTGCGTGGTGAGCGCGAGCATCGACAACTGGGTGCGCCCGTTCTTCACGAACATGGCAACGAATAGCCGGTCGAACTTCTGTGTGCTCGGCACGCAGGTGGAAGCGGACAAAAACGGACTGCTCACCGGACGCTTCCTCACGAACAACTGCTACGGAGCGGAGAAGGTGGAGCGACTCTGCAAGCAATATCCCGACCTGACCATACACCGCAACGACTACGTCATAGAGGCGTTCGGCGACAGCAGGGGCGACCGTGAGCTGCTTACCTTCGCCGATAAAGCCCACTTCAAGCCGTTCAGATAGACAATTAGGTCAATAAAGTTTTGATTACGAGCATCTGCATCGACCGATGCGGACATCTGCGCCGACCGATGCGGACATCTGCGCCGACCGATGCGGATGTCTGCGCCGACCGATGCGGATGTCTGCGCCGACCGATGCGCGACACCAAAGTAAAACAATAAAACACTACTACTTTAAATAAACAACGACATATAAGCATGATAGACAAACAGAAACTTGGCGAAGTGATACGCTTCGGCATCGTAGGCGTGTTGGCAACCATACTACAGTACGCCATCTACTGGCTGCTCATACGCTGGCTCAACCCGAGCGTGGCGATGACCATCGGCTACCTCATCAGCTTCGCGTTCAACTTCGTGGCATCTACACGCTACACGTTCCGCGTGAAGGCATCGGCAAAGCGTGGTGCAGGCTTCGCCTTCTCGCACGCTGTCAACTATGTGCTACAGATGCTCACGCTCAATCTGTTCCTATGGCTTGGCGTGCCGAAGCAGTGGGCACCTATCCCGATGTTCTGCATCTGCGTGCCCGTGAACTTCGTGCTCGTGAGATTCTTTTTAAAAGTAAAAAGGTAAAAAAGTAAAAGAGTAAAAAGTAGGAGGTATGGGCATCTTGCCCATACCACGCACCCACAAAAACATATTTTAAAAAGTAAAAAGCCCCTCCCAACCCTCCCCGTCGGGGAGGGCTTAATTAGCAAAAGTTCAGGCAAAGGCTTAGAAAGGCCTAAGAAGGCTTAGTTCGGCTTAAGCGCACCCCTCCCTCGGTTTAAAAGCAAAGAAAACAACAAAACAATATGAATACCAACTCTCTCCTCAGTGCGTTCCGCCTCTTCCGCGTGAAGCGCGAAGAACGTCCGTTGGCGACGGTGATGCTCCTGGTGTTCCTTGCGCTCGACGCACTCGTCATCTGCAAGTACTACGACGTGTTCACACCGCAGACCACCTACTACTGGCATCTGTTCATCTCGAAGTTCCACATCTCGGGCTTCGACCCCATCACGTACAGTGTGGTGAGCAACTGGACGGCGGGCTATAATGTCTATCGCCATCCACTGTTAGCGTTCTTCATGTACGTGCCCTACCTCATCAACCAGGGTCTGATGTGGCTCACGGGCATCAACTGCGCCATCTTCATCGTGTCGGCGATACAGCTGTTCGCGGCGTTCTACTCGATGCTCTTCCTCTACCGCATCTGCCGCGAGGTGGTGGGCGTGAGCCGCACCGACTCCACACTGCTCACCGTCTTCTACTTCGGCTTCGCCTTCGTGATGCTCTCGACGATGGCGCCCGACCACTTCGTCATCTCGATGATGCTGCTGCTCTTGGCTCTCTACGTGTCGGGCAAGCTGATACTGAAGGGCAAGAAGCTGAGCGGATGGCAGGCGGTGACATACTTCTTCATCACCGCCGGCACATCGCTGAACAACGGACTGAAGATATACCTCTCCGAACTCTTCGTCAACGGTTGGCGCATACTGCGTCCGAAGTTCCTCTTCGGCTGTATCCTGCTGCCGGCTGCCCTCACATGGGGCGTGGCACGAATGAGCTACGACCACATCGTCTGGCCGCGCGACGTGGCAGCAAAGGCTGCTCGCGAGAAGGCGAAGGCGGAGAAGGAGGCTAAGCGGAAGGCGGAACAGGCGGAGCAGGCACGCCGCGACTCCATCGCTTTCGCTGCGTTCACCACGGCGCAGCAGGACTCTGCCATAGCTGCCAAGGCTGAGCGCGACTCCATAAACAAGGCGAAGGCGGCTGCGGCGAAGAAGAAAAAGCGCGTGCGCAAGAACGGCAAGCCGATAGCCAACGGCGAGTTCATCAGCTGGACCGACGTGACAACCTCGCGTTCGGAGTCGATAGTGGAGAACCTCTTCGGCGAGTCAATACAGCTGCATCAGGACTATCTGTTGGGCGACGTGCTGCGCACACGCCCGATGATGGTGCACTACCGCTACGCTTTTAACTATATCATCGAGGGCATCATCGCTCTGCTCTTCGTGCTCGGCATCTGGGCAGGCAGACGCTCGCGCTTCTTCTGGCTCGCCATGTCCTACTTCGCCCTCGACATGGTGCTGCACGTGGGTCTGGGCTTCGGCATCAACGAGGTGTACATCATGTCTGCCCACTGGATATACATCATACCGATAGCCGTGGCGTTCCTGCTAAAGGCTACGCAGAAGCGCCGCAAGGCTCTCGCGCTGAAAGGGCTGATAGCTGCGCTGGCAGCGTATCTGTGGATATGGAACGTGTCGCTCATCGTGCAGTATCTCTTCTTCTAACAACATATCGTAGAAACATAACATGCAAATACTTCGCAAAGAAGAACGCCCCATAGCCATAGTGGCATTCGTAATGTTCGCTGCGCTCAACGCCCTGCTCATCGCCAACCACTGGCAGTCGTTCACACGTGGTGCGCACGTGGGCTTCTGGTCGGTGTTCTACAACCACCTGAACATGTCGGGCTACGACATCTTCTCGCTGATATTCATCTCGTGTATGCGCCTACATTGGAACACGCTGCGCCATCCGTTGTTCGTCGTCGTGCTGCTGCCGCTGTTTTGGCTGAACCGCCTGATAATGCCGCCAACGGAGTTCAACGCTGCGGTGCTGCTCATGGCAGCACTGTTGGTAGCGGCTGACGTGTGGGGAGCGGTGCTTATGCACCGTATGCTGCGCGACGTGGTGGAGGTGCGCCGCGTGGATGCCGCCCTGCTCACGGCGTTGTTCTACGGCTTCGCACACGTGATGATAGCCACCATGGTGCCCGACCATTTCGCTCTCTCGCTGCCCCTGCTGCTGCTCACGCTGCTCATAGCTGGGCGGAGGCTGAAGGAGGGCAAGCCGATGAAGCTGTGGCAGAGCGCGCTGCTCTTCTTCCTCACGGCTGGCGTAACGCTCACCAACGGCGTTAAGGTGGCACTTGCAGCTTGGTTCGTAAACGGCAGAAAGGTGTTCTCTTGGCGCAGCATCGCAGCATTCGTAGTGCCGACACTGCTGCTCGGCGCTATCTATGTTTGGCAGCAGAATGCCATCGTGGCTCCGCAGGAGCGGAAGATAAAGCGCATAGAGGCAGCTGTGGCGAAGAAAGACCCTGCACGCATAGCGAAGCTAAATGAGCATAACGACTTCGTGAAGCAACAGAACGGCGAGGCTCTGACCAAGGACGTGCCGCTGCTTGAGTGGAGCGACATAACAACCGACCGCTGGCAGTCGGCAGTGGACAATCTGTTCGGCGAGTCGCTGCAGCTCCACCGCGACTATCTGCTTGAGGACGTGCAGCAGACACGTCCCGTCTTCGTGCAGTACCGCTCCGCGCTCAACTACGTTGTGGAGGCGTTGCTCGTCGTGCTTCTCGCCGTCGGTGCGTGGACGGCACGCCGCGAAAAGTTCTTCCTCATGGTGCTCGCATGGTTCGGCTTCGACATGCTCATGCACATGGGCTTCGGTTTCGGACTCAACGAGGTGTACATAATGACAGCCCACTGGGCGTTCATCATCCCCATCGCCGCCGGCTACATACTGCGCCGCAGCAACAGCATGGCTCCAAGAGTGCTCGTAGCGGCGCTCGCCGTGTGGCTCTGGGCGTACAATGCAGCAATTGTTATTGGATATCTATGATGTTGAGATGGTGAGGTGGTGACATTAGATGTTGAAGTGGTGAGATGGTGACATTACTATATCAAATCTCGACACCTCAACATCTAATCTCAACACCTCAACATATCAACACCTCAACATCTCACCACCTCAACATCTCAACATCTCAACACCATATCCCCATGCGAACATTCCACCTCATAACCCACTTCTCGCTTGGCGGTGCCGAACGCGTAGCCGCCAACATCGCCGAGTCGCAAACGCACGGCATGGAGTACCATGTAGTAGAGATAATGCGTGGACGCACCGCCTACACGCCGAAATTCATCGCCGAACTGGAGCAAGCCGGTGTGCGCTGCCACCGCTCGTGGATGCCCGACGTGAGCTTCCACTTTCTCTTCGAGCGCATCGCCGCACTGCTCTTCCCCCTGCGTATGCTCTACATCATGCTGCGCTGGCGGCCCGACGTGATACACACGCACACCGAGACCCCCGACCTTGCGCTCTACGTGTTCAGCCGCCTGTTCCCGTTCATGCTGCGCCGCGTGAAGATAGTGCGCACCATACACAACACGCGTCTCTGGACGGGTCTGCCACGCACCGCCCAGTGGGTGGAGGCGTTCTTCAAGAGCCGCAACGCCAACATCGCCATCTCCGACTCCGTGCGCGACAGCTATGCCGAACGCTTCGGCGAGGTGCCACCTATCATTAATAACGGTGTGGCGGAGGTAGAGCAGAAGGATTATTTCAACACCTCAACACCTCAGGGGGTGCACTTGTCTCAAGTGCACCAACAACACCTCAACACCTCAACATTCAACACTCAACACTCAACCAATCTCAACACCTCAACACCTCAACACCTCAACATCTTATTCGCCGGTCGCCTTGAGCCTCAGAAAGGCATCAGTGTCCTCTGCGAGGTGCTGAAGATGCTTACAGGCGACGCACGCTACCACTTCACCATCGCCGGCGACGGCTCGCAGCGCACGCTCGTAGAGCAGACCCTCGCGGACATAGCATCATCAGGAAAGCCCCTCAACGCGCAGCTCGTGCCCCCTATATTCGGACTCGCCGGCTACATGCGGTCGTTCGACTATCTGTTCATGCCGTCGGAGTTCGAAGGATTGAGTATGCTCTCTATGGAAGCGAGCCTCAACCGCCTGCCCGTCATCGCCAACGCCTGCCCCGGACTCGCCGACACGCTGCCCACCGACTGGGCACTGCTTGCGCATGACAACAGCCTCAACGACTACCGCCGCATCTTCAACGAACTGCTGCCCACCGCCGACCACGACGCACTCACGCAGCGAGCCTACGACTTCGCCAAAGACCGCTTCTCGGTGCGCACGATGCAGGAACGCTACGAAGCGCGGTATAAGGCGACTGGTGGATCAGCGGAAAAGGCTGGAAGATAGGATGGTAGATAATGCGTTTTTCAGAATATCTCCCATCCTTTATATTGCTCATAGCGTGAGGGTTAGGTCAGACAATGGAAGATATGGAGGATTTTTTCGTATACGCTATATTAACAGAAAGAAGTGGTTGCAGAAGCACAACTTACAGCAATAAGAGAGTGTGTCAAAACTACAAAATAGAGGCGGAGGATTAACCGTAGGAGGCTACGGCATTCCTGCCGTAGCCATTGCAAATAGTCGTAACGATTTGTATTTCTGTTGTTAATGGCTACGGCAAGAATGCCGTAGCCTCCTATGATTTGAACCGTTTACTATTCTATTTTCTAAATAATATAGTTTTGACACGCCCCCATATGTTCAGTGGCTACTTACACAAGACGTAAAGCAACACGAGTATCGCCAACTTCACGATAACGCTGAACGTGAGTTGCTTCTGGCGCAACGTTAGGCACAGATACAATGTATATACGCCTAAAACGAAGCCTATAGCCAAGGCAACCAGCGTGTAAACAGACACCTGAAAGTGGTTCACGGCAACAGTTACGAATGACAATGCCGAAAAGAAGTCGACACCATTCACGAACTTTGTAATGCTCGCAGGCTTTTCGCCCTCACTATCCTCAGACTTGCCTTTCGCTAACGCACGCTTCATCTTAAAGTCGACAAAAAGCAATACCGCGAGTAAAAGAGCAAACAGGATAATTACATAATAAAACATCTCATTTCTTTCCATTGCACAAATTGTAAAATTCTCGGTTGCAAATATAAAGATTTAAACTATAACAACCAATAGTTATTCTTATTTTTTAAACAATCTAAATGTACCAAACACACATTGTTATGCTTTATTACGATTCTTGCAAAAATCATACATTTACGAATACAATAGATTGTAAAATATTCTGTTCAAAGCAAGGGTACATTGTTTTTTATTTGTACCTTTGCAACGTCTATCGTAGAGACTGCTGCTTGGATTTGCAACACCCGGGTATGCAGTCTCTACATATACATTTTTTGAGCGATCCGGCTCCGCCTACTTCAACAAATCAAAACATCTTGATTGCTCAGAACTTTTAAAGTATTACTAACTACAAGTGTTGCAAAACAAAAGACAATGAGTATTCGTTATCTACTTTCATTGGCTCTGTTAGCTATTGGGGGGGGGTAGTTCTTCCTGGGCGCAGACCAGTGACATCAAGACCTCGGCGAATGTAAACAATCCCGAGAGAGTGTACACCATCAGCAACTGCAACGGACTGATGATGACTCCGTACACATCGCCTACACGTACAAACGAGAATGCAGGCAAGTTCGCCTTCTATGCTGCAAGCACAGAAGGTCAGTATCTCATCTACAACGTCGACAGCAAGGTGTGGGTTTCGTACGACAAAGCCTACAGCTACAGCAACGGACCAGGCAAGGCAAAGCTCATCAGCGACAAGGCGAGCGCACAGCCGTGGAAGGCTACTAAGACAACAGCGCAGAACGGCACAGCGGCTTACGAGTTCCAGCCTATCACCTCTACCGGCAAGGCGGACAAATACATGAACTGGCACGGCGGCATAGACTTCAACCCCGTAGACAACAAGACCATCACCGTGGGTCTGTGGCAGGACAACGGCAAGCAGGACAACGGCAGCGCATGGGTACTGCAGGAGATGGTGTCGAACACGTACACCGTTAGCGGCGCAAGCGTCACTATCAACGGCAAGACATACAACGACGGCGATAAGATTACTGTGAGCGGATCGTTGCTGCCAAGCGACGTGACCGCGCCCGAGAAGGACGGCAAGTTCGCCACCGTACAGATCGACCCAGAGACAAAGACCATCACCGTAACCTACTACGACCTGCCACAGCTCGAGGACAGCGAGCCATACACCAACGCATGGCTCTACCCGATACAGCAGGAGAAGGTTGGCGACGCAACAGCATGGAAAGACAATAACGTTTACACATTGGGCAACAAGGTGCTTCAGGCAAGCTTCCTCAACACCGAGAAGGCTATCTACTTCCTCGGCTCTAAGGCTATGAACCTGGTGGCTGGCACAGAACCTTTCTACGTGAGCTTCGGCTCGGGCGTGAGCGTGGCTGCAAGCCAGATGACACTCGGCAAAGTGGAGCTGGTAGACCTCGCTGCCGAACCGAACGCCATCCGCGGCGTGAAGCACTATGCAGGCAAGGCTCTGCAGGCTAACTACACATACTCGTACAACGGACAGCAGATCAGCATCGTATGGCGCGCCGTGCTGCGCTCTGGCAGCCACTACCTGCGCACCGAGATGGAACTCACCGGCGTAGACAACGTGGATATGTTCAGCATCATACCGATGTCGTACAAGGTGGACACCAAGGCAGCGGGCAGCAAGCCGAGTGCCATCGGCAACACACGTGGCAAGGTGATTCTGAACGACAAGATATTCGCAGGTCTTGAGACTCCTACCGCATTCAACACCGTAGAAGACGTGGCTAACACCGACTACTCTGTAATTCAGGGTATGTGGAGCCGCCACACAACACTGAAGCAGGGCGAGACATGGAAGGTGTCTGCCGTCGTAGGTCTCATCGCGCAGGACGGCAAGCAGAGCTCAAAGAACATACGCGAGACACAGAAGCGCCGTTCGTTCCTGGCTTACTCTGAGCGCGAGCGTGCAGTGCCTTGGCGTGCTAACCCATGCTACATCAGCTGGTATGAGCTCAACATCGACCGCAACAATGCGGCTCCGGGCAGAGAGAATACAAACATGACTGCCGACGGCGTGCTCGACGTAGTGGCACACTGGAAGAGCAGCCTCTGGGACCGCTACAACGTGGCTCCGAAGAACTTCGTAATCGACGACGGATGGGACAACTACGGCACATGGACATTCCATAGCGGTTTCCCAAGAGAGATGCGCGACATAGCTTCGCAGGCTGCCGAAATGGGCGCAAGCGTAGGTGCTTGGCTCGGTCCGGTAGGTGGCTACGGAAAGAGCGGCGACTACCGTCGCGACTACTGGAAGAACAATGGTGGTATGCAGCTTTCTAACCAGAAATACTACGACACATTCCTCGCAGCAGCAACAAACCTCGTGAAGAACCAGCACGACGAGAACGGCAAGGGCTCGTTCGGCTTCTTCAAGTTCGACGGCATCTCTGCTCAGGGTACAGCCGTAGGTCCTGACCCTGGCGACACCGGCAACGAGAACGCTGAGGGCATCATCCGTATGGAGCAGTACATCCGCGAGAACCTCAAGGAGGACATCTTCTTCAACACTACAGTAGGCACATGGGCTTCTCCGTTCTGGTACAAGATCACCGACGCGACATGGCGTCAGGATGCCGACTGGAAGAAGATTGGCACCAACCCGAACGACCGCGAGGCATGGATCACATACCGCGATATGCAGGTGTACAACATCTACGTTACCGACTCTCCTCTGTGTCCAATCAACACCTTGATGACTCACGGCTTCATCCTCACCGAGCACGGCGACGTGAGCAAGAACATGAACTACGAGAACGCTCTCAACGAGTTGCGCTGCGCATTTGCTTGCGGTAGCGGCATGGTAGAGCTCTACAACGATTATAAGCTCATGGACAAGATCAACAACGGCAAGTTGTGGTCTGACCTCGCTGACCTCATCAAGTGGCAGAAGGATAACGCTGACGTACTGATGGACGCTCACTGGGTAGGCGGCAATCCGTGGAACGGCTACAGACACGAGATCTACGGCTGGGCTGCATGGAACGGCAAGAAGTCGACACTCACCCTGCGCAACGGCGACGTGGCGGCGAAGTCAATCACTCTCACTCTGCGTGAGGCTCTGGAGATTCCGGCTAACATCTCTGGCAAGATCGTCCTCACAAAGCCATTCGACGACCAGGCTGCCCTGGAGGGTCTCACCGAGGGTGAGGCTATCGACATCGACCAGCAGCTCACACTCACTCTGCCTGCTAACAGCGTGTTCATGTTCGGCGGTGTAGAGGCCAATGATGCTACAGCCATCAAGAACGTTGTAAGCAACGAGACGGAGACACTTGCTAATGCTACATTTTACGACCTCAGCGGACGCAAAGCTACAGCTAAGCACGGCGTGCTCGTTAGCAAAAACAAGAAATACATCGTACGCTAAGTATTGACACGCATACAAGCATGTAAGCGTACAAGCATACCAAAAGAAAAGAGGAGCCTCGGCAAACCGAGACTCCTCTTTTTTACGTCTATATTATTGCAATACAATAAAACCAAAAGACTATCGCTGTGCCCAGAAGCAAGCACCGGCTGTAGCCATGCGTGCCTCGTAGAGACCGGCTGCGTCGGGTGTGACAGTGATTGAACGACCATCCTGCAGACGAGCCTGGATAGTGCCGTCATCGTTGATGCGGAAGAGCTCTTCAATCTTACCCTTCTCCTCCTTGCTCCAAGAGTTGGTCTTCTTGTCGTACTTGAACTTGATAACCTCACCATCGGGCGACTTCACCTTATAGCCGTTGCGCAGAGTGGTCACAGCGTAGAGTTTGCCGTCCTTGCCCGTAATCTCCTGCGTTTCGCCTACGCGCTGTGCCATCGGGTTGCTGCCTGTCCAGAACTCGATAGAGTTGATGACGAGCACGTCAGCAACGGTACATACCGCGTATGCCGGCGAGATGAGGATGAAGATAAGTTCGTTAAGGAACTTATTGTCTGTTGCCTGTTTGTTCCAGCCTGCCAACTTGTTGAACAGAGCGAACGAACCTACACACGAGCTTGTCAACAACGTGGCTGCGAGAAGCACAGCCGAAACTTTAAGATGTCTGATTTTCATAATGTTCTGGTTTTAAGTGGTATTATAATATTCATTATTTCAGACTCATGCGCAGCGTCTTGCCATCAATCAGCTGCTTATGAGTGATGCGGTAGCCGTTGAGCTTCTTGCCGCCGAGCGTCATACTCTTGATGTAGAGTTGCGACGGCGATGTGCGGTCGGTCTCGATGGTGATGTCGCCCTGCGGATAGAACTTCGGATCGAGGTGCAGCGTCACCTTGTCGAACACCGGAGTGGTGAGCGTGTACGAAGGATCGCCAGGGTTGTCGGGATACAGACCCATCATCGAGAAGATAGCCCAAGCCGACATGGTGCCGGTGTCGTCGTTGCCGGGGATGCCGTCCGGACGCGCTGTGTAATACTTTGCGAGCAGGTCGTTCACGGTCTTCTGCGTGCGCCACTCGTCGCCCTTGAAGTAGGAGAAGAGGTATGCGTAGGCGATGTCAGGCTCGTTGGCAGGGTCGTAGAGTCCCTTGTCGAACACCATCTGCAGTTTGTCGCAGAACTTGCGCTGTCCGCCCATGAGCTTAGCCATGCCCAGCACATCGTGCGGAGCGTAGAATGTGTAGTTCCAAGCCGAACCCTCGTGGAAGCCCGGCGCATTGGTGAAGTCGTAGCCGTCCTCGGGGTTGAACGGCGTGAGGAACTTGCCGTCCATTGTTATCGGGCGCAGCGTGCCACTCTCCTTCGAGTAGTAGCGCTTGTAGCCGAGAGCGCGCTGACGGAACAGTTTGGCATCAGCCTTGTATCCGAGTTCGCCAGCAAGTATAGAGAGCGCGTTGTCGGCGAGGTAGTACTCAAGAGCGTGCGACACGGAGTTGTCGCCCGACATATCAGCAGCATAGTAGCCCATCGGCACGTAGCCACGCTCGATGTACGGGTCGATATCGGGGCGCATACGGTTGTTCTTGCCCTCAGTAGTAGCCGATGTGCGGAACGCCTTATAAGCCTCGTTGATGTCGAAACCGCGCAGACCGCGCATATAAGCATCGGTGATGTAAGGGATGGCAGGGTCGCCCTCCATTGTCCATGTCTCGCGTGAGAACAGCTCCCACTTCGGCATCCATCCCCACTCGCGGTAGATGTCAATCATCGAGTTAATCATGTCCACCTGCTTGTCGGGATAGAGCAGTGTCTCGAGCTGCGAGAGGTTGCGGTAGGTATCCCACAACGAATAGACGGTGTAGCGGTTGCCGGCGGTCTTGCCGTTCTCGTTGCTTTCCATCTTCGGATACTCACCGTTCACGTCCTGCAGCACGGTCGGGTGAATCTGTGTGTGGTAGAGAGCGGTGTAGAACACGCGGCGCTGGTCCTCGGTGCCACCCTCTACGGTGATGCGGTCGAGCGTGCGTGCCCACTCGTCGTGACCCTCTTTCACTACCTTCTCAAACTCGAAGCCCTTCTGCTCGGCGTTGAGGTTCTCGCGAGCGTTGGCGATAGACACGAACGACACGCCGACCTGCACTTCTACCTGCTCGCCCTCGGCGCAATCGTACGACATATAATAGCCTATATCGTTGCCCGCCATGTCGCGTCCGTAGCCCGGATAGAGCTTGTACTTGCCCTGATCAGAGTCCCACTGCGCCTGAGCGTTGCCGAAAGCCGGCTGTTTCTTCCACATGCCGTAAGCAGCGGGCTTCTTGTTCACACGAACGACGAAGTACATCGGGAACACCGCCTGCGGATTGTAGCAGAATGTGCCTAAAAGGCGTGTGCCCTCGAACTCGGTGTCGCTGACGCGGCGCAGCGAAGCACCCACCTCGTTAGTGAGTCCGTTGCCGAGGTTGAAGAGCAGGTTGCCCTTGCCCTTCGGGAAGGTATAACGCTCAATAGACGAGCGCATCGTGGAAGCCACCTCGCACTTGATGCCGTACTTTGTAAGCTCGGTGCTGTAATAGCCCGGACGCGCCGTCTCGTTCTTGTACTCGGAGCCATAGCTGCGATAGTCGACGCAGAGCTCGCCCGATGTCGGCATGGTGAGCAGTGTGCCCATCTCGGGGCAGCCTACACCGCTGAGCGTAACGTGCGCAAAGCCGGTGAAGTACTTGTTGTTATACTCATAGCACGCCGACCACCAGCGCTTGTCCTTGTCCTGCACGTTGAGGTCGGAGCCCATCACGTTGAACGGCACCACCGACATCAGTCCGTGCGGACGTATCGCACCCGGGTTGCAGATGCTGAAGTTAGTTGTTCCGATGAACGGGTCCACGTACTCTACGTTGTCTTTCGCCGAGGCATTGAGCGCTCCACACGCTAACAATGCAGCCACAGCCATGTACTTCAAGTTCTTCATTCGTATGTATGTTTTGTTTTTAGTTTTGATTAGTCACTTATATGCAATAAGATTACTATTTGCAAAATAAAGCATTTTAAATGAAATATCCCTATAAAAAGAACAAAAAATTACATCTAAACACACTACTGCCACATTCACCTACAGTTAAATTAAATTAAAGCGAATTGACATTTTAATTATATAAACATCTTATATATAGTAGTTTTGAAGTTTAAGTGCTAACTTTGCATTGAAATACAACTTTGCAAACAGATAAAAACAATAAAGATATGAAAAAAGGAAACGTATTCGCAATCGCGATGTTCGCAGGCTTGTTTACATTCTCAAGCTGCGCAATGAAGAAGGATCTTGTTAACTGCCAGAATGAGAACAAGGAGCTCACAGGCAACTATCAGACAGCAAAGGAGGACCTCGCAGCATCTAAGGCTCGCGTGGCAGCTCTTGAGGAGCAGCTCAATGCGTCTAAGGAACTGCTGAAGCAGCAGAAGGCTGACTACGCTGCGCTGCAGGCTTCGCTCGACAAGAGCTTGACAAACGCCGGCGACAACAACATCAACATCTCTAAACTCGTAGACCAGATCAACGAGTCGAACCAGTACATCCGCCACTTGGTTGAGGTGAAGTCGAAGTCGGACTCGCTCAACATGGTGCTCACCAACAACCTCACACGCTCGCTCTCTAAGGAGGAGTCGAAGGAAGTTGACGTGCAGGTGCTCAAGGGTGTTGTTTACATCTCGCTTGCTGACAACATGCTCTACAAGAGCGGTTCGTACGAAATCAACGAGCGTGCTTCGGAGACTCTGAGCAAGATTGCTAAGATTATCACCGACTATAAGGACTACGAGGTACTCATCGAGGGTAACACCGACAACGTGCCAGTGAACGCTAAGGCTGCGTCGATGAAGAACATCCGCAACAACTGGGATCTCTCTTGTTTGCGTGCTTCGAGCGTGGTGCAGGCTCTGCAGAACCAGTATGGTGTAGACCCGAAGCGTCTCACAGCAGGTGGACGTGGCGAGTACAACCCCGTGACTGCTAACTCTACCGAGGTGGGCAAGCAGCGCAACCGCCGCACACAGATCATCATCACTCCGAAGCTCGACCAGTTCATGGACCTTATCGACAAGGCTCCAGAGAACGAGTAAATCGAATTGAAAGTTGAAATTAGTAATTGAACTTTCGCAAGTTCAATTACTAATTAACAATTACAAATTAATAATTACAAATTACCAATTACTAATTACAAATTACTAATTAATAACTACCAATTAAAAAAACTCCCTTGCAGACTGCAGTCTGCAAGGGAGTTTTTTTTAATCTATTGGATAAAGTCGATTACTTCATCATTTCGTTGAACTCGTCGAGAGTGATCTCCTTCTCGTTGAGAGTAACGGTGTTCTTGAGTGCAGCAGCGAGCTTCACGTCGATTGCGCGCTCTACGAAGTTGTCAACAGCCTCACGCTTCTTGAGAAGCTCGTTAGCGTAGTTGTCGATGTACTCCTCAGGAATGCTTGTCATGCCGTACTGAGCGAACTGCATACGAGCCATCTCCTTAGCTGCCTCGCGGATGTCAGCATCCTCTACCTTCACCTCAGCTGCCTTAACGAGCTGCTCCTTGATGAGGTGCCACTCGAGCTGCTTGATGCTCTCAGCGTAGTTCTTCTCTACGAACTCCTCGCCCTTGTCCTGGTTGTTCAGGAGCATAACGCGCTTGAGGAGTGCGTCCGGCCATGTGAGCTCGCCTACCTTCTTCTCGCAGTACTCGCGAACGTCGAGGAGGAACTTGAAGTTAGAGTTGGTCTCGAGCTGCGGCTTGAGCGACTCAGCAATCTTGTTGCGGAACTCTTCCTCGCTCTTAACCTCGTCCTTACCGAACACCTGGTCGAAGAGGTCCTGATTGATCTCTGCCTTCTTGTAGCGGCTGATCTCTGTGATCTGATAGCTGAAGTCAGACTCGAGCTCCTTAGCTACCTCGCGGTCGATCTTGAGGAGAGCAGAGATCTCTGCTTCGCCTTCCGGATAAGCCTTGCGCGGGTTGAATGTGATGATGTCGCCGAGCTTAGCACCCTTGAAGAGGTCCTTCTGCTCGTCAACCTTGATATATGAAGGCATAAGAACAGCAGCCTCAACGGTGATGCCACCTTCCTTTGTGTTGCCCTCAGCGTCGAGCTCGCGCAGGTCGCCCTTGAGCATATCGTTCTTTTCGCCATCGTACTCCTCTACCTTCTCGTAGCTGCCTGCACGACCAGCGTACATATCTACCTGCTCGTTGATGAGCTTCTCGTCAGCCTTGATTGTGTAGTAGTCGATCTTGTTGCGGCCGTCGAGAGTGATGTTGAACTCCGGAGCAACAGCAATGTCGAATACGAATGTGTAAGGAGCTGGCTTCTCGATGTCAGCCGGAGTCTCCTGCTTGTCAGAAGGCAGAGGCTCGCCGAGCATCTGGATATTGTTGTCCTTGATGTATTTGTAGAGCTGCTCGCCTACGAACTTGTTTACAGCGTCGTAGCGTACAGATGCACCGAACTGGCGCTTGATGAGACCCATAGGAGCCTGACCCGGGCGGAAACCAGGGATGTTAGCCTTCTTACGGTAGTCTTTAAGTGTCTTCTCGACAGAGTCCTGGAAATCTGACTCTTCGACTGTGATAGTCAACAGACCATTCACTTTGTCGGGATTTTCAAATGAAATGTTCATTTCTTCGTTGTTTGTATTTATTGTTTTTACTTATTATATTCCACGGAAGTGCAAAATTACACATTAATAATGTAAATAGAGAATATATAGGTCAAAAATTTGTTTTTTTAACAAGCTCTTGCAGCACTGTTCCGTCCATTCTGCGCACGCGTAGCACGCCGTCATCGTAGGTTGCGAAAGTGGGTTCGTTGCCGCCTTTTGGGAATGTTATGGAGCCGAGGTTGCAGACCACGTCGCCCTGCTCTGTCGCTTCGAGCTTCCAGAGGTGGGTATGTCCGTAGATGAATATGTCGTGCTTCAACGTAGGGCGGTTCTGCTCGTTGTAGACGTGTCCGTGTGTGAGGAAGAAGCGTTGTGTACCGTCTACGACGAGGGCGTAGTCTGCCATCATCGGGAAGTCCAGGAGCATCTGGTCGACCTCGGCATCGCAGTTGCCACGCACGGCTACGATGCTGTCCTTGCGCTCGTTGAGCAGTGCCACGATGCCTTTCGGGTCGATGCCCTCGGGTATGCTGTTGCGCGGTCCGTAGTTGAGTATGTCGCCTAAGATGCAGAGCATATCATAGTGTTCGCGGTCGTAGAAGCCGAGCACTTGCTGCAGTGTGGGCAGACAGCCGTGAATATCCGAAACAAATAATATCTTCATGTTGTTGGTTATGCCTTAAAGTTCTTGTTACTTATCCTTGCAGTTCGCGCTCGCGGTCGCGCTTGCGCTTCTGCTCGTCGACGAGTTGGAAATCCTTCATCTTCAGCTCGAACTGCGAGCCGAGATACTTCTCGCGCACGATGCGGTTCTGCGCCAGTTCCTCCGGCTTGCCCTGGAAGAGGATGCGTCCCTCGAAGAGCAAGTAGGCGCGGTCGGTGATGGTGAGTGTTTCCTGCACGTTATGGTCGGTGATGAGGATGCCTATGTTGCGGTACTTCAGTCGCCACACTACGTGCTGTATCTCCTCCACAGCGATAGGGTCTACGCCGGCGAATGGTTCATCGAGCATGATGAACTTCGGGTCGATGGCGAGACAGCGTGCAATCTCAGTACGTCGACGCTCGCCACCGGAGAGTTGGTCGCCCATGTTCTTGCGCACCTTGCCGAGGTTGAAGTCGGCAATGAGTGCTTCGAGTTTCTCCAACTGCTCATGGTGTGTCAGCTTTGTCATCTCGAGCACCGCCATGATATTGTCCTCCACACTGAGTTTGCGGAACACGCTCGCCTCCTGCGGCAGGTAGCCGATACCGGCACGTGCACGCTTATAGACGGGATAGTCGGTTATATCCTTGTCGTCGAGATAGATATGGCCGTCGTTAGGCACGATGAGTCCGGTAGTCATGTAGAACGACGTTGTCTTGCCGGCACCGTTCGGTCCGAGCAGACCGACTATTTCGCCCTGCTTCACGTTGATAGACACATCGTTGACAACGGTACGCTTGCCGTATCGTTTCACCAGTCCTTCGGTACGGAGCACCATGCAATGTGGTTTTTCCTCTGCTGCAGCACCAGCCGCCTGACCATTTATTATGTCGATTTCGCTCATGTTCTTGTTATTCTATTATTGTACAAAGGTAGTGCAAATTGAGTGCATTACAAAAAAAATCCCGATTTTTTTGTATTGCCGAGATGCCGCCTACCTTCTCCAAAGGTAGTGCAAATTGATAGAAATACCACAAATAAAACATAAAAACTTAGGTGTAATGCTGAGTTTTTATGTTTTTATTGCTACTTTTGCAGCATTAATACATATTAATAATGAGTTAGCAACTATGTTGATATTAAAATACTTAAACACATTAGGACGTTACATTCTTCTGATGGGACGTTCCTTTGCGCGCCCTGAGCGTATGCGCATGTTCCTGAAGCAGTACATCAAAGAGATGTCTGCGCTCGGTGTCGACTCCATAGGCATCGTGCTGCTTATCTCGTTCTTCATCGGAGCCGTTATCTGCATCCAGATGAAGCTGAACATCCAGAGCCCGTGGATGCCGCGTTGGGTGTCGGGTTACACCACACGCGAGATTTTGCTTTTGGAGTTCTCCTCAAGTATCATGTGTCTTATCCTCGCCGGCAAGGTGGGCTCGAACATTGCATCGGAGTTAGGTACGATGCGCGTGACGCAACAGATTGACGCCTTAGAGATAATGGGTGTCAACTCCGCCAACTATCTCATACTGCCGAAGATTTTGGGACTGGTCACACTGATGCCGTTCCTCGTCATCTTCTCCTCGGCTACGGGTATTCTCGGAGCCTACGGCACGGCGTACATCGGACACATCCTCTCGCCCGAAGACCTGACACTGGGCTTGCAGCACTCGTTCAACGCGTGGTTCATGTGGATGAGTATCATCAAGAGTCTTGTCTTCGCGTTCATCATCGCGAGCGTGTCGAGCTTCTTCGGCTACACCGTCGAGGGCGGCTCAGTGGAGGTTGGCAAGGCGAGCACCGATGCCGTTGTCAGCTCAAGTGTACTGATATTGTTCTCAGACGTGTTCCTCACTCAGCTGCTCAGCTAAGCAAAATGAAGTTGTTGTGGTGAGATGGTGAGATGGTGAAAAATGAAGTTGTTGTGGTGAGATGGTGAGGTGGTGACATTACCACCCCAACAACAAATCTCAACAACTCAACACCTCAACATCTCAACACCTCAACATCTCAACATCTCAACATTACAACATCTCAACATCTTATGATAGAAGTAAAACACTTATATAAGTCATTCGGCGACAAGGAAGTGCTGAAAGACATCAACGCCGTCTTCGAGGACGGGAAGACAAACCTTATCATCGGACAGAGCGGTTCGGGAAAGACCGTGCTGATGAAAAACCTCGTGGGTCTGCTCACGCCTACGAGTGGCAATGTGCTCTACGACGGCCGCAACTTCGTGGCGATGTCGAAGGAGGAGAAGGTGCAGATGCGCCGCGAGATGGGCATGATTTTCCAGAGTGCAGCCCTCTTCGACTCGCTCAACGTGCTTGAGAACGTGATGTTCCCACTCGACATGTTCTCTTCTATGAACTACCGCGACCGTGTGCGCCGTGCTCAGGAATGCCTCGACCGCGTGAACCTCGGCGATGCCCAACTGAAGTATCCGGGCGAGATATCGGGCGGTATGCAGAAGCGTGTGGCTATTGCGCGCGCCATTGTGCTCAACCCGAAGTATCTGTTCTGCGACGAGCCGAACTCGGGCCTCGACCCTCACACGTCGCTCGTCATCGATGAGTTGCTCTCGTCTATTACGAAGGAGTACAACATCACGACCATCATCAACACGCACGACATGAACTCGGTGATGGGCATCGGCGAGAACATCCTCTTCATCTACCAAGGCAACAACGAGTGGCAGGGTACGAAGGACGACGTGATGGGTGCTACGAACGAGAAGCTCAACGACCTCGTCTTCGCTTCCGACCTCTTCAAGCGTGTAAAAGAAGTAGAGATGAACAAGATCCGTCAAGCGCAAGCCAACAGATAAAAGCTGTATAAAACAGACAAAAGCTGTATAAAACACATGGACAAAGGGGTTAAGCCGTCGGCTTAACCCCTTTGTCTTTCTATCTCCTCCACCTTATCCATCACGTTCGCAGGCGGACGCTGGTTAAGGTATTCATTCTTCATAAACTCCATGTATGGTGCCACGTGTTCAAAGAACTGCCGGTAGCCTCGGCACAGATAGTTCTTGCCGGGGTTGCCGTAGCAATCGTTCACGAAGCGGTTCTTCGGACACTCGCCGTGGCAGGCAAACTCCCAACGACATTCCTTACACTCCTGCGGCAGCGACTTGTGTTTCAGCTCGCTGAAGTGCTGCTGTTGCTCGCCGTAGAGCATCTCGGTGATGGTTTTATCGCGTATGTTGCCCAGTCGGTATTCGGGGAACACGAAGTGGTCGCAAGAGTAGACATCGCCGTTGAACTCCATCACGCCGGCGTGTCCGCACTCCTTGGCGTACATACAGATGCCTGGTGTCACGCCGACCCAGTTGGCAAGCATACAGTCGAACAGCTCCACGTATATCTTGCCAACGTCGTGGCGCACCCACTCGTCGAAGATGGTGCAGAGAAAGCGTCCCCACTGCTCGGGCGTGACGCTCATGTCCGATAGCGGTGCGTCGGCAGCATCGGTAAGCGTGGCGAGATGTCTGCCGTCGGCGTGGCTCACCGTGCGCTCCACGATGGGCGTAAACTGCAGATACTGGCAGCCGTTCTCCTTGAAGAAGTGGTAGAAGTCGAGTGGATAGTCGGCGTTAAAGTCGTTCACCACCGCCATGGCGTTCCACTCCACACCGTGCCTCTTCAGCAGGCGTATGCCGTGCATCACTTTCTGCCATGTCTGTCCGCCCGACGCGGTGCGGCGGAACTCGTCGTGAAATTCCTGTGGCCCGTCGATGGAGATGCCCACGAGCCAGTTGCTCTCGCGCAGGAAGCGACACCACTCGTCGTTGAGCAGCGTGCCGTTGGTCTGTATCGAGTTGGAGATACGCCTACCCACGCCGTACTTGCGCTGCAGCTCCACCGCTTTTCTGTAGAACGCCAGTGGGCGCAGCAGCGGCTCGCCGCCGTGCCATGTGAATAGGATGTCGGGCGAGGTCTGTGCCTCAATGTACTCTCGGGTGAACTGCTCGAGCATCTCCTCCGTCAGCACACGCTTCTGCGTGTCCTTGTAGAGGTTCGACTTCTCAAGATAGTAGCAGTACTCGCAACGCAGGTTGCAGGCTGCGCCAACAGGTTTGAGCATAACGTATAGCGGACGGGCAAAGGGAGATATGGTGGCCATGATAATGTTGTTGTGGTGAGATGGTGTTGTGGTGGTGAGGTGGTGAGGTGGTGTTGAGGGGTGAGACAAAATTACGGATTATTATTCTATTAGCGCATTGATATGCCTCAATATTTTGCGCAAAATCTGAAAAAACGACAAAAAACACCCCGAAAAAGAACAAAAAACAACTAATTCAAAAATAAAGTGGCGGATAATTTGTGGATATTAGAAAATAAAACTATCTTTGCAAACGAAAATTATCATCAATACATAACAACCTACCAAGACCATAAGACACAAACCGTCTGCGAGCGGTCTTTTTACAGGACGAAGCGAGCAGATAAGTACCTTTTAAACAATCACCTAATAATTACCTTCTCAAAGAATAAGAAAAACTGATAGTCATCACTTTACTATTAATTGAAAAGCCATGTCGCAGTTGATGCAACATGGCTCTTTTTTGTATATGTGATCTTCTCAGCGTAGCATCCAACAGCCGTCGTGCAGCACAAGTGGCACAACGACTTCTTCTTTTTTCTTGTCGCCGAAGCCGAGCAGCAGGTATGCCTCGCCCACGTGCTTCGCCGTGTCGGTACGTGCGCCCACTGCTTCTACGCTCACCAAACCCTGGTGGTCTTTCTTCATTTGTCCCACGTATTGCTTCGCGCTCACTATGAGCTGCTCGCGGTAGCTCTCGGGTATGCTGTCGGGGCGGTAGAAGCCGTCGATGTATGCCTCACACTTGCCGTGCAGCAGATTTTCGTAGTAGAGCTCCGCCGCACGCGATGCCATCTCGTCGGGGCTGACGTTTGATGCCTTGTTGCCGCAGGAGGCGAGGGCGAAGAGGGCGATTGCTATGTATAATATGTTTCTCATAAACGTGACTTTTGTAGGAGGGTATGGCATCCCTGCCATACCCACGCAGCCACAAAAGCAGCAAAACCGTCTTAGAGTTAAGTGCGTGGATATGGCAGGGATGCCATACCCTCCTAAAGATGCAACGGAAGGGTGCGTGGATATGGCAGGGATGCCATACCCTCCTAAAGATGCAACGGAAGGGTGCGTGGGTATGGCAAGGATGCCATACCCTCCTAAGTTACTTCTGTCGGATGAAGATGTTTATTGGGCAGCCGTGCATTGACCAGTTGTCGCGAATCTTGTTCTCGAGGAAGCGACGGTACGGCTCCTTAATGTACTGCGGCAGGTTGGCGTAGAACACGAACGACGGTATCTGCGTGTTAGGCAGCTGCGTGCAGTACTTTATCTTGATGTACTTGCCCTTTGTTGATGGTGGTGGGTATGCCTCGATGAGCGGCAGCATCACCTCGTTGAGCTTCGATGTGCCCACGTGCGCCTTGCGGTTGAGGTATACCTCCTTGGCTGTCTCGAGCACCTTGAAGATGCGCTGCTTGGTGAGTGCCGAAGCGAAGATGATCGGGAAGTCGACGAACGGAGCCATGCGCTGGCGGATGGCGTTCTCGAAGGTCTTGATGACTGCCTGGTCCTTGTTCTCCACGAGGTCCCACTTGTTCACTACCACTACGAGCGACTTGTTGTTGCGCTGTATGAGCTGGAAGATGTTCATGTCCTGTGCCTCGATGCCGCGTGTTGCGTCGAGCATGAGGATGCAGACATCGGAGTTCTCGATAGCGCGGATGGAACGCATCACCGAGTAGAACTCCAGGTCTTCCGACACCTTGTTCTTGCGGCGGATGCCGGCTGTGTCCACGAGGTAGAAGTCGAAGCCGAACTTGTCGTAGCGTGTGTAGATAGAGTCGCGTGTGGTGCCGGCTATCTCGGTCACGATGTTGCGGTCTTCGCCGATGAAGGCGTTGATGATAGAGCTCTTGCCTGCGTTCGGGCGTCCTACTACGGCGAAGCGTGGTATGCCGTCCTCTACGTCTTCCTTCACTTCGGGTTTGAGCTTTGTGAGCACGAGGTCGAGCAGGTCGCCCGTGCCGCTGCCGGTTGCCGACGAGATGCACTGCGGCTCGCCCAGTCCGAGTGCGTAGAACTCAGCCGCGTCGTATATCTGGTCGTTGTTGTCGGTCTTGTTAGCCACGAGAATCACGGGGAGCTTGGTGCGGCGGAGGATGGTTGCCACGTCCTGATCCCAGTCGGTGAGTCCGGTCTGCACGTCAACGACGAAGAGCACCACGTCAGCCTCCTCGGTTGCCACTATCACCTGCTTGCGGATGGCATCCTCGAAGATGTCGTCGCTCTTCACGACCCATCCGCCGGTGTCTACTACAGAGAACTCGCGTCCGTTCCACTCGCACTTGCCGTACTGACGGTCGCGTGTTGTGCCGGCGGTGTCGCTAACGATTGCCTGACGTGTCTTGGTCAGGCGGTTGAACAGTGTAGACTTGCCCACGTTCGGGCGTCCCACTATTGCCACTAAATTTGCCATATTCTTTTAGTCATTCTTTCCTCCGCATCTCACGGAGGCTTGTAGGATGTGGTCTCTGCATCCTTGTTAACGATTTTCCGAAGCTGACCTGACTCCGGCCCTCGCCAGTCTGACGAGAGTGTCCCCTCTTTGCTATTCAGGGGAGTTTACTCCGGGTTATATCCGAAGTTGTCGAGTTCGCGCTGCGAGCTGCGCCAGTCCTTGTCTACCTTCACGAAGGTGTGGAGATATACGCTCTTGCCGAAGAACTTCTCGAGCGACTTGCGTGCCTCTGTCGACATCTTCTTCAGTGCCACGCCCTGGTGTCCGATGATGATGCCCTTCTGCGAGTCGCGCTCCACGTATATCACGGCGTGTATGTCGATGTGCTTGTCGGTCTCCTTGAACGACTCCACCTTCACCTCCACCGAGTACGGTATCTCCTTGTCGTAGTAGAGCAGAATCTTCTCGCGGATAATCTCCGAGACGAAGAAGCGTGCGGGCTTGTCCGTAAGCTGGTCTTTGTCGAAGAACGGCGGCGAGTCGGGCAGCAGTTCCTTGATGCGGCGCATGAGCATATCGACACCGAACTTGTTCTTTGCCGAGATGGGGAGGATCTCGGCGTTGGGCAGCAGCTGATGCCAGCGCTCCACGGTGTCGCCGAGCGTCTTCTGGTCGCTCTGGTCAATCTTGTTGATGAGCAGCAACACGGGTATGGTCATGCGCTTCACCTTGTCGAGAAAGTCCTGGTTCTTCTCCGGGTTCTCCACTACGTCGGTGACGTAGAGCAGCACGTCGGCATCCTGCAACGCCGACTCCGAGAATGCGAGCATCGACTCCTGGAGCTTATAGTTCGGTTTAAGTACGCCGGGCGTATCCGAGAAGACAATCTGCGCGTCCTCCTCATTCACGATGCCCATGATGCGGTGGCGCGTGGTCTGCGCCTTGAACGTGGCAATGCTGATGCGCTCGCCGACGAGCTGGTTCATCAGCGTCGACTTGCCCACATTAGGATTGCCCACTATGTTTACAAATCCTGCTTTGTGCATATTTCTTTTACATTTAAACAAAAGGGGTGACACTCCCAACGGCGCATCAGCGCGTCGCAAGGAATTGGTCTTGATCTTAATTTGCTGTTAATGAATATATACGTATAAATAGTACTATGCTGCAAAGTTACTCTTTTTTTTCAAGACTTAGGCTATAGCCGCGCGCATTTAAACGTTTTTTATTGTTTCAGAGCGCACACATAGGAGGGCATTCGTAGGAGGCTACGGCATTCCTGCCGTAGCCATAGCAGCCAATGACCACTTCTGTAGGAGGCTACGGCATTCTTGCCGTAGCCATAGCAGTCAATGACCACTTCTGTAGGAGGCTACGGCATTCCTGCCGTAGCCATAGCAGTCAATGACCACTTCTGACTATGGGAAACTATCGGCGATGGCTACGGCAGGAATGCCGTAGCCTCCTACCAAATGCCATCGGACAACGAACGCAATCTGATCGGACTCCGAACGCAATCTGATCGGACTCCGAACGCAATCTGATCGGACACCGAACGCAATCTGATCGGGTGGCGAACACAATCCGATTAGACGGCGGACGCGAGCGGTGACAAAAGCATAATGTACACACACGCGAAGTTGAACTATTTCAGGGGGTGCACTTGTCTCAAGTGCACCAAAAGTATAACATACGCACCAAAAGTATAACATACGCACACGCGAAGTCGAACCGCAAAGCGTTAATAGTTATTAAAATAGACCACAATACAGCCGAAGTTTAGAACAATTCAGCTAACTTTGCAACCAATTATTTAAGGTAATTATGGTAAACAAGTTTAAAACAGTATGCTTGACAGCAGCGATTGCCTCAAGCAGTGCGACTTTCGCCGGTGGTCTTCTCACTAACACCAACCAGCACGTCGCTTTTAATCGTATGATGAGCCGCGAGGCTTCTATTGGTATTGATGGTGTGTATTACAACCCTGCCGGCGTTGTGTTTATGGGCGAAGGAAGCCACCTCGCTATCAACTGGCAGATGGCATACCAGACACGTACTATCAAGAACGACTACAAGTTGTTCACCAACAACGTGAACAACCCCACTACTCCACGCGATTTCAAGGGTAAGGCTTTCGCTCCCGTTATCCCGTCTTTCCAGTATGCCTACAACAAGGGCAGATGGTCGTTGCAGGGCAACTTCGCTCTGACCGGCGGTGGCGGTAAGTGTACATTCGACAACGGACTCGGCTCGTTCGAGAAGATCGTTGGCGAGACAGCTATGGGCGCTATCGGACTGGCTCGCGCTATCGACAACGCGCTCGGCGCAGAGATGTTCACCTCCGACCAGGCTTTCGGCAAGAAGGGTTCATACAGCTTCAACAGCTACATGCATGGTCGTCAGTACTACTTCGGTCTCTCGGCTGGTGCTGCATATAAGGTGAACGATAACTTCAGCGTTTACGCCGGCTTGCGCGGCATCTACGCTACATGTAACTACTACGGATACGTTGAGGACATCAAGGTGGGCAATATGCCGCTCTACCAGGTGCTCGACCCTTCGAAGAAAAACTCGGCTAACATCGAGCTGAGCTGCGACCAGAGCGGCATCGGCTTCACACCAATGTTGGCTGTCGACTATAAGACCGGACGCTGGAACTTCTCGGCTAAGTACGAGTTCAAGACTCGTATGCGTCTGAAGAACAAATCGGTCAATCAATTGCCGTCTATCGGTAACCTCGACGACAATCTGAAGAACCAGATGAATAAGGTACTCACTGGTAAGTTCATGCAGGCTGGTCTGCCGCAGGAGCAGGCTATGATCAAGGCTGAACAGACTTCTACAGCAGTACTCAACAACCCAACCGTCGTAGCTACAACAGCAGGTCTGAAGCAGCAGTTCGACTCGAAGATTAACGAGGCTATCGGCGAGTACGCCGACGGCAAGAAAATCGCTGGCGACATTCCGTCGCTGCTCACCGTGGGCGTAGGCTACAGCCCTATCGACGAGCTGCACATCAACGTGGGTTTCCACTGGTTCGACGACTATAACGCCACTTCTTACAACAACCGCAACAAGCTGCTCAAGAAGCGCGGCACACTCGAGTTCAACGCCGGCGTTGAGTACGACGTGACAAAGAAGATTACGGTCAGCACCGGTTGGCAGAACACCAACTATGGCTTGACAGACAAGTACATGGACGATAAGTCGTTCGTTGTAAGCTCCAACTCTGTTGGATTGGGCGGCGTTTACCACATCACAAAGAAGCTCGACTTCTCCGTGGCTTACTTCCACACATTCTACAACCACGTGAAGACTTCTGAGGAGGTAACTCTCGCGCCGGGCAAGACCGTTACATACAACTCTGATTACACACGTAACAACAACGCGTTTGCAGCCGGTGTGAACATCACATTCTAAGCAAACAGCAATATACAAAACGAGGTCAATGCACGCGCATTGACCTCGTTTTGTTTATACTATTATGCACTCACCTACTCGGTGAACAGCGCACTCGTCGCACCCTTGAATATAAGGTGTTCATACGAGGCAGGCGACACCTTCACGGTAGAGTTCTTCAGTTTGCCCCATACCACCTCCGGTGTGAGGTTCTTCGGATAGGTGTGGATTTCTACCGTTACACCATCCTCAAACTCCTTGCGCAGCGCAGCCAGATACTTAGCATCCTTGCACACGATTGTGAACACAGCCTTGTCGGCACGGTGCTCGATGGTCACCTTCACGGGGTTGGTACTGTCGAGAGCATACTCGGTGCCGTTGATGTAGATGCGCGATTCGAGCTCTACGTCGTAAGTGCGGATAGCGAAGTCGTCAGACTCAGCGATGTTCTCGTGCTCGAGCGGAATCTCCACTACGACATTGTCTACGAGGTCGCGCACATGAACCGTGGTCTTAATCTCCTGCCATGTGTTGTGCTCCTGCTGGTGTATATCCACCTCGATGTTGCCCTTGCCGTCGTTAGGCAGCGAAGGAGTCTCGGCAGAGTCCTCAAACTTATTATCCTTGTTGATGCCTGGCACATCAGTGATGTTGTCTACACTCTTGAATGTGAGCACGCCGTCGACATGCCAAACACCGCTCTCGAACTTAGACACATACCAGATGATGTGCAAGTCCTTGGTGTCAATCTCATCAACATCCAGCAACCAGTCCTGGTTGGCAGACATCATCGACGCGTAAGAAGGCACGTCGCCGAGTGTAGCCTGCACAGCCTTGCCCGTAGTATCGTACACGTACTTGGTGATGCCGGCCTGACCGAAGAACTTCCAGTAGGGATAAGCGGTGTTTACTGTACCCTTGTTGCCATCGGCGAAGACCGAACCGCCACGCACAGTGCGTGGCCAATAATAGTTGGGCTTGCACGCTCCCATGTTCGGGATACGGTTGTCCACACGAACGAAATAATAAGCTGGAGCATACGTTGCCAAGAAGGAAACGGGGGCTGCCGCATTAAACTTAACCTCCTGCCCCATCACAAACACTTGCGTTGAGGGCGCATTGTTCTTTACGCCTGCACCATCGTCGTCAGACGAACATGCTGTCAGCATTATGACAGACATGATAAGTAATAATACTTTCTTCATAATTACTTGATAAAACTGTTAAAAAAATTAATGTTATAAAAACTATAGTATGTTCTGTATTTGTAAGACGATGCGCACACCGTCCTTACTCTGCGTGTCGATGTATATACATCCGCCTAAGAGGCATGCCATTCGACGACACAACTCGATACGCACGCCGAGGTCGTCTACATCCGGGTCGTTGAGCGTATCCTTAACGTACACGGGCAGCTCTTTCATTCCCGACATGCTGCTGTTGGGGTCTACTACTGCGAGTTCGAGTGCACCGGCGTTGAGCTTGGCACTCAGCAGCAGTTCGTCGCTCGATGCGAACTGCACACCATAGAAGAGCAGATGCGTCAGTATCTGCTGTATGCGTCGTGCGTCGCTGTTTATGGTGAAGCCGTCGGGCAGCTCGTTCTGCAGGTGCACTTGCTTCGACTTCGACTGTGCGAACTGGAGCGACTGCAGCGTGCTGTCGCATATCTTTGCCACATCAACCGGCTCGTAGCTCACGCCGAACGTCTTCCGGTTGGTCTGCGTGTACTCGATGAGGTCGTTGAGCAGCAGGTCGAGCATACGATAATTGTCGTTGATGTAGCTGTTGTACTTCTCGCGCTCCTCGTCAGTCCACGACCCCTCGGGCATACCAAGCAACTGTGCGAAACCGTACACCATATTGAGCGATGTGCGTATCTCGTGACTCATATTCTGCAGAAACTTCGTCTTGCTCTGATAAAGTCTCTCGCAAGCAGCCGTAACAACAAACACGTACAGTATCAGCTCCGACAACATGAAGCCCATACTGAAGAAGGGCGATGCGAAATACTTCACCTGCATGATGCCCAACAGTAGCGGTATGAGCGACGAGAACAACACCGCCCAACACCTTGTGTATCCATTAGCACATATGCCTTTGCGCATCATGGCGAAGAGCGTGCCTAACGACACCACCGCAAACACCGAGTAGACGTTGAACGCTGTGACAAGGGCATACTTGCAACGCACGTACTCGCCGTCGACGATGCGGAACATCACCGGACTGAAGAAGTTGGCAATGACAAACGCCAACTCGGAGAGCAGCTGGGCAGCCGAGACGAATTGAATGACGTAACGACACCTGCGCGGACAATTCATGTAGCGCAGCACATAGCAAAGCCACGACAAGGTGGTGACGACAGCCAAGACGTGGAGCAACGCCGACGAAACGAAGTAGACGGCATCGGAGCGTATAGCATCAACCAAGCACATCCCCCAGAAGAAGTCGACGACATAAAACGCCAAAGAGAGGCACACAAGAGGCATGAAGACACGCCCCGCCTTTTCGGTGCGGTGTGTGTACTTGCGCTCGCGTATGAGGATAATCAGCGTAATGACTATGTAGCCAAACACCGACACCCAATATAAATCATATGTCATTGATATTTACCTGCCTGTATTTTCTTTGTTAATTCTTCGGTGATAGTGCTGTAGAGCCATGACAACAGGCTTTGTAACAAACTGGTTGGCACCAAGCTCCAAGCCACGCTTTATGTCCTCGCTGAAGTTCATGCCCGAGAGGATCACTATCGGCAGTTTCTCCTTGCTCTGCGCCGGAATGTTAAACTCGCCGTCGTTAGCGCCGTTGCGCAGCACTTCTATCACCTTGTAGCCGTCGATGTCGGGCATCATAAGGTCGACAATGGCGAGGTCTATTTCCTCTGGGGTGCCCAAACGCTCTTGTATGGCGTGCAGTGCCTCGCGTCCGTTGGAAGCTTTCACCAGTTGAAACTCGAACGGCTTGAGCATTTTGTCGAGCAAAAGCAAGCTCAATGGTATGTCGTCGACAATCAGGATTTTGAATGTATTGGAGCAAACACCTGCAATCTCTTTCATAATTATTACGTGTTATAGTTGTTTTGTTATTTTATTTTTATTTTTATTCTTCTTCTCTTGACGGATGGTCATCCGTATAGTATCCCTTCTCGCTATAGCGTCCGTCGAGGAGGTGTTCGCCTACAGAGCGCAGCACCTTCTGATGATACTCCTCGTGGTCGGATAGGTCGATAGACGGGCGCACTACATGCGTGTCGAACACGAGTTCAGCCACACCCTTCGGTGCGATATTGCCGTAGAGGCGTATGCTGTGGCGTGCCAGTCCGATATTCTTGTCAGCGTGGTAGATGAACTTCATCGGCACCTCCTCGCCTGGCGGTATCGTCGTTACGTTCTCCGCAGCCGACTCGATAGTGGGGCAAGCCGGTTGTATATCGGTTATCACCAGCATCTCGTCGCCCGTGTTGCGCAGCACGTACACCATCGTGAGTTCGTCGCCGAGCACTACAGAGGGATAGTGGCGCACGGAGTCCTCCACTTCTACGATGGTCAGTGCGAGCCGCTTGTGGCACGACGTGAGCGTACTGCTGCCCACCAAGCCCAGAGCCACAAGGAGCAGTATGCCGAACGCAGAGCGCAGAGCTGTGCGCTGAGTGGCTTTTATATGTCCTATGTTTATTCCCATTTCTTCAGATAATCGTCTATTGAGTGTCCCGACTCGTCGCGGTTGTTCATGCCTTTCAGTTCGCTATGTCCCTTCAGTATCTCGCGCATCTCGCCAATCGTCTCCTCGTCCTTTGCGAGCAGTCCGGTGCGGTACATCTCAAGCTGCGTATAGGCGAGGGCGGTGAGCAGTGCGTTGAGACGTTTGCGCTCGTCGCCCACAGTAAGCTTGCTTGCTTTGTCGAGCTGACTACGGAAGCTGACAAACTCCTGCACATCGAGATACGACTCGCACATCTCCTGCATAGAGCCATAGAGCGGCAGCAGATGGTTGGTCGACTGTGCACGTTGCTCCAGTCCCCAGTAGTATGTGGTGAGCAAATCGGCGGTTTGCGGATAGTGCTCGCGGTAGTAGCGTGCTATCGACTCGTGCACATCGGTGTCCGGATTGTCCAGGAGGAGTGCGAGGACATAGGTCTGCATATCGTCGAATGCCGAGTAGTCGTCGCCACTACCATTGACGAACACGCCCTGCACGCCCAAGTCGCGATAGAGCCTGAAGCGTGCCTGCATAGCAAGCAGGCATGGGAAGGGCGACAGATAGTCGTCGTAGTTGCGCTCGTAGTCCCACACGTAAATGCGTGAGCACTGCTTGCGCCATGCCTTCACGTTTTGCACGAACTCTTTGTAGCCCTCCGTCTTTGTAAAGTCGACCCTCATAGGCAGCTTTATGCTCGACACGAACGTTCCGACGTTGGCTGCAAGCGACGTTGTGGGCGGCGTATTGGTTGTGTGATAAGCCGACGTAAAGAACTTATGGCGCGGAAACTCCTCAGCCAAACGCTCCACGAACGCCGTGACAGCAGGTGTTGCGTTGGTGGAGGTGTTGCCTCGGGCTGTACAATCGTCGCAGGTGCACGCCGTCTTGTTGTCCATAGGCATTATGCTGATGCGCTCGCTGTAGTCGGCAGTGCCCCAACCGTACTGATCGAGTACGTATTCGCGTACCTTATTATATAGTGACTGGCTGGAGAAGCAGAACTGCTTGCGGCTGCGCTTGCCGTCAACGATGGCGTACATATCGTCTGTGGCTTCGTCCTTGACGAGCTTTGCGAGGTTATGCCCCCACACTCCCCAGTCGTAATCGGGATGATTGGTGTGCATGGATGTCTGAAACTCCTCCGTGTTAGAAGGCGTGTACAACCCATGATATTCGGACAGTGGGTCTACGCTCTGCGCTGTCTGCGCATTACTGTGGCACCCACCGAGCACAACGCCCACGACGAGTGCCGCCAATGGCTTAGAAATGGACTGTAACATTTGCATTCAGATATAGATAGTTCTTACTATTGTTAACACCCGTTGCATCGTCCGACTTCACCGACATGGTGTACCACTGACCTGAGAGTCCGAAGTCGAGCGTCGCATTGAGCGAGTAGACGCCACCAAAGCCGAGCATGGTGTTGAGCTGACTGAACTTTATCGGCATCGAATTGTCGATGAGCGACACTTCCGGTGCGTTACCCACACTGCCCGTCAGGAACAAGTTTGTCTTGCTTCCCTCGATGGGATAGCACTTGGCTATCACGCTGCCGTTGACGAAGAAGTGCCCGTCGAAGTTAGCTGACTTCTCGCCAAGCATTATAAACGTGCGCAAGTCGGCTCCAACCTCAAAGATGTTGATAGGCTTTGTAGCCCCCACGCCTAAGCTCAATAGCGATGTGTTCTTATCGCCACCGATGAGTCGATACGACAAGCTGCCCTTTGCAGTCAGTTCGTATGGCAGTAGGTAGGTGCCGTTGAGCTCGGCACGTATCTTCGGGAAGAACTTGTTAGCCCAACTAACTATTGCTGTTGTGCTTAGCTTGTCGTTCCACTCGTGTTCCCACTCGCCGCTCAACTGCACTCCGCTTCCACCTTCGTTGCCTCCGTCAGCAACCTTCGTTGCACCGTCGCGACCGGCATATCCCACGCCGACGGTGTAGGCGTTGCGCTTAGCGTAGCGCGAGTATGAGAGGAATGCCTTCGAGCTGATGTTGTCTTCCTTTGCCGGACGTGCTCGCTGGTAGTCGATGACCACAGCGTTGTACATGGTACGTCGTCTGAGCATTGTCATATGATTGTTGTACTCGCCGAGCTCGTAGGGCGAAGGATGATATAGCTGATACTGCTCAATGGCTTTCTTCCACTCTTTCTGCTTCTCGTATATAGTAGCTTTAGCGAGTATGAGCTGCTTATTATTGGGATAGTAGACCATGGCTTCGTCTATGAGCTGCATGGCTTCATCATAGCGTTTCTCCTTCATGCATTTCATGGCAAACGCCTCGCAACATCCTGCGTACGCACCGACAACAACCGAGTCGCCGATGTACTCGTCCACCATCGGGCGTAGTCGCTGCAGCGCAGCTTCGTAGTCGCCTACACCTGCTTTCAGTTGCGCTTCCTTCAGCACAAAGAACGGGTCGGTGGGATAGCGCTTGCGTCCCCACTCCACAAGCGTCACAGCATCGTTGTTCTTCTTCAGCAGTAGCGCAGTGGTTATGCCCATACGCAAGATGTCGGGAGAAGGGTTCTCGTTGTTCAGCACCTTTATTATCTCCGCCTCAGCCTGATGCAGTCTGCCCTCAGCCATGAGTTGTTTGATATACGGTGTCATGATATCCTCGTACATAACCGCACGCTTCGCAGGGTCGCTGTATGACTTCTCCAACTGGTTGAGTGCCTTCTGTCGTTTACCAGTTTGTATGTAGCATGTGAGGAGACGACGTTCGATAGCGGTCTTTGTCTCTTGGTCGACACTGAATGTCTGCAACTTCTCCAGCATCGGTATCGCCTCTTCGTACTTGTTCAGATCCATCTGTCGGCGCACCTCCTCCAAGCGTATAGCGCAGAGCTCTTCGCTCACCTCCCGATTGCTCGGGTACATGGTGTGAATACGCTCTAACAGCACAATGGCAGCGCGCTTGTTGCCCAATCGGCGTTGCACGGTGTACTCGCGGAAGAGCAGGTTTTGCGTGTCGCCACGTCGACGGCGAGCCTCGCGGATGTACATCAGCGCATCGTCGAGGTAGCCTCGGCTCATCGACGTATTGAGCAGATAGGTGAGTGCTTCCTCCGAATGGTTCTTCTCATAGAGGCGCGCGTATGCGGTGTAGGGGTCGTTTTGAGCCGCATAGCGTGCTTGTTCCTCCTCCAGTTTGGTCTTCAGCTGATTGATTTGTGCGCCTCGCACGCCCGAAAGTGTGCGCTCCGACATGCTGATATACGACAACGCTTCGCTGTAGCGGGTCATATCGCCGAGTATGCTTGCCTTCTTCTCGACGAACGGCAGTGGGTGCTTCACCTGCGTTGCGGCGTGTCCTGCCTGGTCGGCAGCTTGCTCCAAGCGTCCTGTCTTCAGCAGCAGATTGCAGAGTGCCATTTGGTATTCGGCGTTCTTGGGGGACATTTCGATCAGCTTGCGCAGTGCTTCCTCCTGTCCTACGAGGTTGTTTGTCTTGACCAACTTGCGATAGCGTTGGTCATAGTCCCACGCAATCTCCTTCTTCACCTCCACCCTGTCGGGGTATATCTCGGCGAGTCGTTGCAGCAGACGTGTTGCTTCCACGGTGTTTCCGTCGAGTCGGTAGAGTTCTATTTTCTTCTTCCAGAGCGTAAAGTCGTAGGGCGCAGCCTCCAAGAGCTCGTTGCAGTAGACAATCGCCGTGCTATAGTGCTTCGTCAGTTCCTCCAATCGCATGAGCATTGTCTTCGACTGCAGGTTGCCGTTGTCGTCTTTTATCGAACGTATGAAGTAGAAGCGTGCCTTGTCGTAGTCCTTGAAGTGGAACCAATAGGTGCCCAACAGCTCGTTGTAGGCAGAGAGCGAGCCATACTTGTCGTAGCCCTCCTCCACCATCTTGCGTCCTTCAGCCCACTTCCCGCTCTTGAACAGAGCGCGTGCCTGCTGCTCGTAGTAGGCAGGCAGACCCTCCTTGGCAGGCGTGTACTTACGGCTGAGGTGCTCGCGGTTCTGCGTGTTCTGCGCCGTAGAGGTCAGAACAGCCGAGAAGAGTATTGCTATGGTAAGTATTTTGTATCTCATAATAATTAGTTCGATTGGTTTGCATTTGGCTGCGGTGCCGACTGTTGAGCTGGCTGACTGCCACCTGCAGGCACAGTAGCGTGCTTCACACCGGTTCGTTCCATTGACACCCACACGGCTTTCTGGCGTGTTATGTACTTGAAGTAGCCCACTAACGAGCACACCACGATTATCGGGTGGTAGACGATTGGCTCCAACGCCGCCGCCAACAGCAGCTTCAGATAGCTGCGCACGCTGGTGTAGGAGCAGCCGAGCAGATAGTCGTAGAACACCACGAACGCCGAGAGCATAAAGCTGAAGACGTATATGGCGAAGTAGGTCACGAAGAACGTGCTCCAGTTGACACCGCCCGTAAAGGCGAGGTACACTATCATAATGGTTCCGAAGAACTCTATAATCGGTGCGAGGAACTCGAAGAGGAACGTGTAGGACATCGTGATGACTCCGAGACGCTTGTACTTCGGGTTGAAGAGCAGGCGGCGGTGCTCCCACATGGTCTGTATCAGTCCGCGTCCCCAACGTGTGCGCTGGCGGTAGAGCATGTGGAGCGTGGACGGACCCTCGGTCCAGCAGCACGTGTGCGGGATTTGCACCACACGATACTTGCGTTTGAAGTCGCAGCAGTAGGCAATCATTCGCGTAATCATATCCATATCCTCGGCGAACGACGAGCTACTGTAGCCGCCGGCGTTGATGACCACCTCTGTAGAGAAGAGTCCGTAACCGCCCGACACGTTGTTCATGGCGTTGATCTTGCTCCATCCCATCTTGCCGACGAGGAACGAGCGTTTGTACTCCAAATCCTGGAAGAGCGGTACGGGGCGACTCGACGGACGTATATCGACGAGCTTGCCGTCGTGCAGCGTTGAGCCGTTGCTCATAGACATCGTTCCCGACACGGCGATGATCGTCTCGTCCATGATGACGGGGAAGATACACTGGTACATGGCATCCTTCGAGAGGATGCAGTCTACGTCGGTGTTGATGAAATACGGCGTAGAGATTACGTTCAGTCCGGCGTTCACGGCATCGGCTTTTGTTCCGCCGTTCACCTTGTCCACCACTACGAGCTTGGCGTAGTCGGGGTTGGTAGAACGGAGCAGACGCTTGAACGGTGCGCTGTGCACCTTCTGCACGTAGTCGAACGGCACCTCCACGAGTTCGAAGGTGTTGATGAGCAGCTCAAGGGTCTTGTCCTTACTGCCGTCGTTGACGATGCACACCTCGAACTTAGGATAGTCCATATTGAGCAGCGAGCGCACGTTGTCGACGATGGTCTTCTCCTCGTTGTAGGCAGGAGCCACGATCGAGATGCTCGGCACGTACGGAGCGCTCTGCACCATATTGCGTATATAGTCGTCCGACCAACGCTTATAGCCCGTGCTATAGCGGTAGGCGAAGACGAGCAGCATGACATACGTTGCGATGAGCAGCATTGAGTATGCCAGGATGGTATAGCCAAAGAAATATAGTAAGAACTCCCACATAGTTTTAAAGCATCCTCATTTGGTTGATAATAGCCATTGCGTCAATCTGGTCGAGCAGCACACGGTCGGTTTTGCTCTCAAGCACTTCGCCACGCAACTCCTCGAAGGCGTACCTTCCGGCAGTGCCGTAGGAGTAGAGGCAGGCGAGTGCCACCTCGCGTGTCTCCTTCGACGACGATGTGCGATAGGCGTGTACGAAGAAGTCGACGTGCTTGCCCGAGTTGATGGCTGCCAGCACACGCAGCACTTCCTGTCGCACCGATTCGGGCTGCTGGTCGTAGGAGTCGAGTGCTGCTTGCTCTTGCGACGCGTCGCGCAGAAGCGCCACAGCGTGCAGTGCCGCTGTGCGGTAGGTGTAGTTGGGCGAGAGGAAGAGCGTATGCAGTTCTGCCTTCTCGCGCTCGCTGCCCCAGTAAGCCACCTCTTCAATCAGAAAGCGCACCGACTCCTCGTTCTCTATATTCTCGGTGAGTATGAGGAACTGCGGCATCTGCCGGTCGTTCGCCCAAAGCCATGCAAAGAGGCGGTGGAGCATCATCAGACGCCACACGCCATGCTCGTTCTCGAGGTCACTGACGAAGTAGTGGTAAGGGTCGGCTTGTGATGATATGACGTGACACATGCGCGCCATCTGCCGCACGTTGTCGTTGTAATGGTTGATGTAGACGGCGAGGAGTCCCTCGCTAACACAGATGTGCATGTTCACCACGTTTTGCAGAGTTTGCAATACGAGATGTCCTGTGGCAAGATTGCGCTCATAATAAGCCTTAACATCGGTGAGCGCACAGAGTGCTTCGGCGTTAGGTATGTTTGGCAGTTCACGACTCAAATCCATACAAATCTCGGAAATGAGTCGGGAGAGTGTTTCGGGGCGATACTTCTTCTTGATGTTGTCGAGCGTAGCGTTGCAGGCTATCTCCACATCCTCGTAGTTAGACATGGTGTCGGCGGTGAGCACATGGTAGAAGCCATCGTAGAGGTCGGCGCGTGCAGCCTCGAATGCACACCGGTCGCGGTTGTTGCGCCTGATTTTCAGGAAGAAAAGAACAAAGAGTACGATAAGCGTAAGTATGCAGAGCAATATCATACCATACAACACACGGATGTGTATTGCATAGTCTGAGAAATATAGAAGGAAGCGTTGCACATAGAACTGAACTACTTCCACTCCGTAAAAGTCTACCGAGTGTCCATCAGGATACTGGTATCCAGCTGTCAGGAGATTGCTTATCAATGTGGTGTACTCAGTATTAAGATTTTATATTTAAAGAATGAAAAGGAAGCGCGCACCCTGGGTGTATGTCTGGTCGAGCTTCACCTCGGCACCGAGTCGGTCGGCTATGATGCTGCAGATGTGCAGTCCGAGTCCGGAGCCTTGCACGTTGTCGTCCAGCTTCTTATATCGCTCGAAGATGTCCTTCGCCATCTCCGGCGGTATGCCCGTGCCGGGGTCGGTTACGGAGAAGGTGAGTCTGCCGGGGTTTTCCGTGGTGGAGAGATGCAGATGTATCTCGCCTTGCACGGTGTGTTTGCAGGCGTTGGTGAGGAAGTTGACGAGCACTTGCTGTATGCGTCTGCTGTCCGACGTGATGAAGTAGTCGTCTGCCACGTCCGACGTGAAGTACATATTGACGTTGGCGTGGCGGCGCATATCTGCCATGAGCATCGCATTGCGACACATCTCGTTCACGGCGAAGCGTCCTTTCTCCACGCGATAGTTGCCGTGCTCGGCGTCGGCTACGTCCAGCACGTCGTCGATGAGCATCGAGAGCATGTTGAAACTGTTGAATATATAGTTGAAGTACTCGTGCTTCTGCGTCTCCGACACGTAGCCGTCGGGCATACAGAGCAGCTGCGAGAAACCGAACATGGCGTTGAGCGGAGTACGTATCTCGTGAGTCATATTCTGCAACATCTGCGTCTTCGAGCGGTTGGCGCGGATATTCCGCTTCAGTTCTTCTATACGTTCGTGCTCCATCTCTTTCATCTCGGAGACATCCTTCACGGCTACCACCATGCTCTTCACGCTGCCGTCGCTATGGCGGTCGCAGACGATGAACGCCAGGCGCAACCAGTCGTAGATGGTGCTCTGGAAGTGGATGCGTGCAACGCTGTTAAATCGCAATCGCTCGTTTATGGTGGAGAGGTCGTTAAACTCCTCTAACATCGAACGGTCGCAGGGCTTGCAGAGCTGCTCGTTGAACACTTTCATAGCATCGCGAACATTGCCCGTACGCGGTATGTACTTCGTGATGACGTGTAGCGTGTTGATGTACGACATGTATTGTTCGGTATCCAAATCGACGTAGAACAAGCAGGAGTAGATATTGGCTAACGACTTCACAACAAGTTCGTCCTGCATGGTGCGCTCCACTTGCTCAGTAAAGTCCTGGTGGTAGCCCTCCATAACGCGTGTGCCATCCTCCTTCACCGATACCACACCGCCACAACGCGCATAGCGCAAACCCAACGTAGGGTGGTCCCAGCGGTATGTATTCTCAAAATGATCCTGATCGAAAATATCATCAAGCGACATACCCTTCGACAATACATCTGCCGGAGCTATACGCGAATACCAATAGTCGTAGAACTCTTCCTCTGTAAAGCGACAGTCTTTGTCTACGCCTAACAGCTCGCGTAGTTTTGTGGAGCCTTGCAGTCTTGGATGGTCGCCTTTGCGCAGAATAATTCGGTAAATACCCATCTCTGCAGAGTTGAGAATTTCGTTCACTCTGTCCATCTGCATCGGGAGTTTACCGCCGTCCAATGTCATCGTTCTGTCTGTCATACTATAGCTATGAAATAGTTATGATTTACTTGCGTTGTAATTGTTGTAATTTTTACACTCGTTTAATTTGCAAAATTACCAAAAAAATACGACAAACAATCAAACAAAGTACAGAATTTCACGTACGGGGGGGGGATTTTTTTTACTTTTTACAGATATTTTAACTCCCTCGGGATTAATAGGATGATAACAATGCAAAACTGTCGCATTATTACCACGCTACGGCAACATTGTTGTTGTGCTACGGCAACACGGTTATAGTGCTACGGCAACACGGTTAGAGTGCTACGGCAACATAGTTGTTGTTGCGCGTATCGTAAAAAAAAAGATGGTGTGTCAGCGACACACCATCTCAAGAGTCTTTATTTCTTCAGCATCTTCTTGCCATTCTTGATGACGATGCCTTTGTATGTATCGTTTACGCGCTGACCGCTTACGTTGTACATGTAGCCGTCGCGTGCAACATCGGTCTTCACAGCGTTGATGCCAGTCGGAGTGAACGAGCCGTCGAAGTCGAGCACTACTACCGAGCCGTTAGCACCAGTGAGTGTAGCTACGTTGTCCTCTACAGCCACTTCCTTCAGCTCGTTGTCTACGTAAACCTTAGCCTTAGCGAGGTTCTTGTAGTGAACGCGCATTGTCTGTCCCTGGTTGTTGGTGAGTGTGACGCGTGTAGCCTCGCCGTTCTTCCAGTCGATGCTTACGGTTACGTCGCCTACAGCCTTCATGCCGTGCATATGACCTTCTGTCCAAGCCGACGGGAGAGCCGGCAGGATGCGGATAAGACCCGAGTTGCTCTGCATAATCATCTCGGCGATGCCGGCGCAAGCACCGAAGTTGCCGTCGATCTGGAACGGAGCGTGCGAGTCGAAGAGGTTATAGAACACGCCTGCACCACCGTTGCTGTGAGCGAGGGCGTTGTTGAGGATTGTGCGAGCGTGGTCGCCGTCGAGGGCGCGTGCCCAGAGGTTCATCTTCCAACCCATTGACCAGCCTGTAGCACCGTCGCCACGAAGCTTCATTGAGTTGACTGCTGCGTCGAAGAGCTCTGTGCCTGGCTCGATCTGTGAGAACGGATAGAGGCACATGAGGTGCGACATGTGGCGGTGGCCGTTCTCACCTCTTGTATATGTGCTGTACTTCCACTCGCGCAGAATCTTTGTACCTGTAGGTATAGCCGAACCGAAGTAGCCTGTGTATGTCTCTGTAGCAAGACCCTTGTCGAGCTTAGAGAAGCGGTCCTTCAGCGTAGCGAGGTCGGTAGCCGACACCTCTGCATCGTCGCCGAGCACGTCGATGGCAGCGAGAGTGTTGCTGAAGAGGTCGTAAACGAGCTGCTGTGCGTGTGCAACACCATTCTCCGACTCTGGTCCGTGCTCCGGCGACCACTCGTTCGGACACTCGTATGTGCCGTCAGAAGCCAGCTTGAGGCGATCCATCCAGAACTGCGATGCTGAGAGCATAGCCGGGAACACGCGCTTCAAGTACTCGCGGTCGAGTGTGTAGCGGTAGTGCTGCCAGAGGTGTGTAGCGTACCAAGCGTTGGCGATAACGTAGTTGTTCTTGAATGCGCTCACACCGCCAAAGATGTTGTTCTCGGTGAAGCAAGTCCAGCCGCGGTCCTGACCCTGCAGCTTAGCCCACTGCTTCCACTGCGGCTGCTTCTCTGCCATCGCCCAGATGTAGTTGAGGAACGGCAGGTGCATCTCGCTGAGGTTTGTAGGCTCAGCCGGCCAGTAGTTCATCTGAACGTTGATGTTCGAGTGGATATCCGAGTTCCAAGCCACGCCGTTGATGTTGTTCCAGATACCCTGGAGGTTCGACGGAGAGTCGACACCGCGTGAAGAAGATATTTCGAGGTAGCGGCCGTAAGCGAAGTAGAGCTGCTCGAGCATGAGAGCGTTTGCGCCACGACCACTGTTGTATGAGTCGATGAGACGGTTGGTTGTCATCTCGTTCTTGGTACCGGCGAGGTCGAACTCGCAACGGTTGAAGAAGCGCTGATAGTCGGCTACGTGCTCTGCGTAGAGATCAGCCCACGACTTCTCGGCAGCTGCTGCCACGCGGTCAGAAATGGTCTGAGCCAAAGCCGATGTGTTCTTTGTATATGTGCTCTCGTAAGCATCGAAGTCGGTGCCACCACCGAGCACAACCATGATTTCGTCAGCACCGATAACCTCGATACCCTCGTCGTCGGTAGTCATTGTACCACCTACCGGCACTACCTTCATGCGTGCGTTGTAGCTGATGGTCTCGAGCTTGCCGCTGAATGTGCCCTCGCCGTCAGCGTATGTCGGGTCGGCTGTGATTGAGCCTGCAGCCATTGTGAAGCGGAAGCTGAGCTTGCCGCCCTTGCTTGCTGTGTAGTGAGCCACTACGACGCGTGCAGGGTTGGAAGCGATGTACTCGCGTGTGTACTCAACACCGGCTGCCGACTTGAACATTGTCTTGCCTGTAGCTGTGGTGAGGTCGAGCAAACGAACGTAGTTAGAAGCTGCCTTGTCTGTAGTAAGACCGAACTCGCCGCTGAGGTCCTTAGCGTAGATAGAACCGAAGTTCTCGTACTTGCCGTAGCCCTTACCGCCCTGTGACGAGCGTGCAGGTGTGCCGCTCCAGAGAGTCTTCTCGTTGAACTGAATCTCGTCTCTGTACACACCGCCGAAGAGACAAGCACCGAACTGACCGTCGCCGATAGGCAATGCGTACTCCATCCAATTAGAGTAGCCCTGACCGCCGCTGTAGAGCTTAGCTGTTGTGGCTGGCTCGGTGTACCAGAGTGTGAGCTTGTTCTCAGGCTTGAAGGTCATCGAACCCACTGTCTTGTAGTCGGCTGCACCGAGGTCGGTGTCGGGTTTCACGAACACAACAACGTTGTTCTGGTCGTTGGTCTTCCAGAAGCCGATCGAGTTGCCGTCGCCTGGGTCGCCCCAAAGGTTAACGACGTTGTTGCCCGGCTTAGAGTTGGCTACAATCTCCCAGCCTGTACCGTTCTGGGTGTCCGGAGCCACCTGCAGCTTGAAGCCGCCAGGCTGCTCTGATGTGCTCGGACGCAACGGGGTAGGGTTAGCAGCACCAGTAGAGGTAGCGCCAAGGCCCTGCGAGCTAACCACGATGTACTGTCCGTCCTTGTTCTGGAACTGGAAGTTGTCCTGCGAACCGACGAGACGCCACTGCTGTGAGCTTTCGCCACTGCCTGCGTAGAGGCGGATGCAGTTGTCAGAGCTTACCGACATCACCTTCTCGTTACGCAGGAACTTAACGTAGTAGTAAGTACCACCATCGCCCGATGTTACGAACTCCGGTGTCTTAGGAGCCGCCTTCTTTGAGGCAGCAGCACTCGTGCTCTGCACACCCACGAAGAGGCACGCAAAGAGTGCGATAAAGAATAAAGTAATTCTTTTCATTGTAGATTGGTTTATAATGTAATTTTAATTATTACAGATTGGTTGTAGGTGTAATTCGTTATTACAGATTGGTTGTAGATGTAATTCGTTATTACAGATTGGTTGTAGATGTAATTCGTTATTACAGATTGGTTGTAGATGTAATTCGTTATTACAGAGTGATTGTAGATGCAATTCGTTATTACATATTGGTTTATAGTACGCTGCAAAGTTACTGCTTTTTATTGAATTACAGCACATTTCGCACAAAAATATTTAGGAGGGTATGGCATCTTGCCATACCCTCCTATGAGTTACCCTTTTGCTTCGGGGTAAGAGATGCGGGTGTGATAAATCGACTTGAGACGCTCGATGAGCACGAGCTTGGCGAGGGCGAGGTCGCGGAACGTGATAGGACAATCCTTGAAGAAGCCCTCGTCGACATCGCTGTCGATGATGCGGTTGACGAGCGTAGAGATGCTCTCCTCCGTGTACTCCACGAGCGAGCGCGAAGCAGCCTCAACGCCATCAGCAATCATAAGGATGGCCTGTTCGCGTGTGAACGGGTTAGGACCAGGGTACTGGAACTGCGTTATATCCACCTCTTGGTCGGGATGTTCGTTCTGATACTTTATATAGAAATACTTCGTAGAACCACGGCCGTGGTGCGTAAGGATGAAGTCGCGGATGAACGTCGGGAGGTTTGCCTTCTCAGCCATGCGCACGCCCTCGGTGACGTGGCGCATCACGATGCGCGCACTCTCGATGTACGACATCTTGTCGTGCGGATTGACACCTGCCTGGTTCTCGGTGAAGAACACGGGGTCCTCCATCTTACCTATGTCGTGATACAGAGCACCGGTACGCACGAGGAGCGAGTCAGCACCTATCTTATTGGCTATCTCTGCTGCGAGGTTGCCTACGGTGATAGAGTGCTGGAACGTACCCGGTGCCACCTCCGAGAGGTCGCGCAGCAGTCCGCGGTTGGTGTTCGAGAGCTCGAAGAGCGTGACGCTCGACACGAAGCCGAACATCTTCTCCACGACGTACATGAGCGGATAGCTGAGCAGCAGGAACACGCCGTTGACGGCGAAGTGGTAGTACATATCGGTGTCGATGAGCGAGAGGTCGTTGCTCTGCATCATCTGCATAGCCATGTAGATGAGCGCACTGCCCACAGCCACGAGCAAGCCCGTCTTGAACACCTGCGCACGGCGTGTCAGCTCGCGCAGCGAGTAGATAGCCACGAGTCCGGCTACGAGCTGGATGATGATAAACTCATACTGATAGCGCACGGCAGCGGTGCAGATGAGCACCATCGTGACGTGGCAGACGAACGCCGTGCGCGAGTCCATAAACACACGCACGAACATCGGTGCCATAGCCAGCGGCAGGATGTAGACGCTGAGGAAGTTGTGGCTCACCATGAGCGACACGAGCACTGGGAAGAGTGTCACCAGCGTGTAGAGCATGGCGATGGAGCGCGGCTTGCCGAAGTAGTCGCGGCGGAAGAGTCCGAGGTAGATGGTGAAGAGTGTCACAAGGATGGCGACGAACACTATCTGTCCTATGAGCATCACTATCTGCTCGCTCTGCGACGCGCTGCGCCGTTGCATCTCGCGCTCGAACGAGTTGAGCACACGGAAGGTGTATTCGTCGACGATGTCGCCACGGTCGATCACCTTCTGTCCGCTCATCACCATTCCGCTGGCAGGCGGTATCGACGAGAGGAGGTCGTTGCGCTCGGTCTCCGAGCGACTCTTGTCGTACACAAGGTTCGGCTCGATATAGTTGTTGAGGTTGCAACGCTGCAAGAGGGGGCGTTGCTGCGCAATCACGTCGTCGGTGAAGAGCTGCTCGTAGGCAGAGAGCGTAGAGTAGAACTCCGACAAGCGTATGCTCTGCGCCTTATTGCCGCTGACGATGCGCACCTCGGTGGTAGAGTCGCGATATATCTCGTTGTACGCCGGCGTGTCCATGATGCCACGCTGATAGAGCATGTGCAAGCGGTTGGATATCACCTTCACGTACACCGGTGGCAAACCTGGGATGCCATTACGATAGTCGTCAACAAAGCGCTTCACCATCTTCGCCTCCACCGTCTTGTCATAATTATAGTACGGCTGGAAGGTTTCGAGCAGCGAGTCCTCCTGTGCCTTAATCGTAGCATCGGTCTTATACACCGGAAAGTCGAACTTCGCGATGAACGAGCCGTACATCCACGGCTTACCCACGTCGTACTTATAACGCTGACGCTCATTATGTGGCAACGCCCACACTATCAGTGCCACCGTCACAACGACGAGCAGCACGCGCACGAGCAAGCTGCGCCACGAAAACTTTTTCCATTGATTATATCTATTCATAGCCTTTAGTTGTTTATACTCTTAGGAGGGTATGGCATCTTGCCATACCCACGCTGCCATCTTTGCATATTCACGCCCCAACAGTATCAACCTATAGCATCTGCTGGGTGCGTGGGGATGGCAGGATGCCATACCCTCCTAAGAAGGTTCTTACAGGTTTCGAGTGCAATATTACAAAAAAAATCACAAAATACGAAATAATTGCACTACCTTTGCATCGAAAACAAAAAACAACAGAATAAATATGTCAGATAGAAAAGTGAGGGTGCGCTTCGCACCAAGTCCTACGGGAGCGCTGCATATCGGTGGCGTCCGCACAGCATTGTACAACTATCTTTTCGCACGTCAGCACGGCGGCGACCTCGTCTTCCGCATCGAGGACACCGACTCCAACCGCTTCGTACCGGGTGCCGAAGAGTACATCATCGAGTCGTTCCGTTGGCTCGGCATCAAGTTCGACGAAGGCGTGAGCTTCGGTGGCGAACACGGTCCGTACCGCCAGAGCGAGCGTCGCAGCATATATAAGAAATATGTAGACCAACTCTTAGCTGCCGACAAGGCTTACATCGCCTTCGACACGCCCGAGCAGCTCGAGGCTAAGCGTGCCGAGGTACAAAACTTCCAGTACGACGCACGCACACGCGGCGAGATGAACAACTCGCTCACACTGCCGAAGGAGGAAGTGGAGCGTCGCATCGCCGACGGCGAGCAGTACGTAGTACGCTTCAAGGTGGAGCCGGGCATCGACGTACACATCGACGACATGATCCGCGGACACGTCGTCATCAAGAGCGACATCCTCGACGACAAGGTGCTCTACAAGAGTGCCGACGAGCTGCCTACATACCACTTGGCTAACATCGTCGACGACCACCTCATGGAGATAACGCACGTAATACGTGGCGAGGAGTGGCTGCCCAGCGCACCGCTTCACGTGCTGCTCTACCGCGCATTCGGATGGGAGGACACCATGCCTACCTTCGCCCACCTACCGCTGCTGCTCAAGCCCGAGGGCAAGGGCAAACTCTCTAAGCGCGACGGCGACCGCCTTGGCTTCCCAGTGTTCCCACTCGAATGGCACGACCCGAAGACGGGCGACGTTTCTTCGGGCTATCGCGAGAGCGGATACTTCCCCGAAGCCGTTGTCAACTTCCTCGCGCTGCTGGGCTGGAACCCTGGCACAGAGCAGGAGCTCTTCACGCTCGACGAGCTTGTGCAGGCGTTCGACATCCACAAGTGCTCTAAGGCAGGCGCACGCTTCGACTATCAGAAGGGCATCTGGTTCAACCACGAGTACATGCTGAAGAAGTCGAACGAGGAGGTAGCCAACCTCTTTGCACCCATCGTAGCCAACAACGGCGTTGACGAGACGATGGAGCGCATCACCCAGGTAGTGGCAATGATGAAGGACCGCGTCAACTTCGTTAAGGAGCTGTGGCCGCTTTGCTCGTTCTTCTTCATCGCTCCGACGGAGTACGACGAGAAGACCGTAAAGAAGCGTTGGAAGGCTGATTCGGCCAAGGTTATGAGCGAGTTAGCAGACGTGCTCGAGGGCATCGACGACTTCTCGGTAGAGGGTCAGGAGCCGGTAGTGATGAAGTGGGTTGAGGAGAAGGGCTACAAGCTCGGCGACGTGATGAACGCCTTCCGCCTCACACTCGTAGGCATCGGCAAGGGTCCCGGCATGTTCGACATCTCTGCGTTCCTCGGCAAAGAGGAGACGCTGAAGCGCATGCGCAAGGCCATCGATGTGCTCGGCTAACATAGGTGGGTATGGCATCCCTGCCATACCCACGCACCCACTGAGATAATCTCCCACAGAATTCGCGGAACACACAGAACCTTCTGCAGAGAAGAGTCTCCCACGGATTTCACAGATTTACACAGAGACTTTTAGTAAGAAGATTCTGTGTGCTCTGCGTATTCTGTGGGAGTTTTATATACTAACTTAAAGGCTATCGAAGTGCTCGGCTAACATAGGAGGGTATGGCATCCCTGCCATACCCACGCACCCACTGAGATAATCTCCCACAGATTTCACGGAACACACAGAACCTTCTTGCAGGGAAGAGTCTCCCACGGATTTCAGATTAGGAGGGTATGGCATACTGCCATACCCACGCAGCCACTAAACCATCTTCCCACAGAAGCCACAGAACCTTACGCAGCCTAACCATCTGTGGGCATCTGTGAAATCTGTGGGAGAATATCATACGCCAGAAACTCCTGTGAATTCCGTGAATTCCGTGGGAGGATATCTTGCGCCAGAAACTTCTGTGAATTCCGTGAATTCCGTGGAAGGACTTCAGAGGGTGGCGTGGGTATGGCAGGATGCCATACCCTCCTACGAAAACTCCCACAGATTGCACGGATGTGCAGATTTACACAGAACCTTCTGCTGAGAAGAGTCTCCCACAGATTTTACAGATTTACACAGAGACTTTTAGTAAGAAGGTTCTGTGTGCTCTGCGTATTCTGTGGGAGTTTTTATATACTAACTTAGAATGTGAAATCTGTGGGAAACAACCAGCGCACCAACCAAACAATAAGCACACCCATCAGGGGGTGCAGCAGTCTCCGCTGCACCAACAAAGTAGACGGTGTACCTCTTGCTCGGTTGGTGCACCTTTCTTAGGGGGTGCAGCAGTCTCTGCTGCACCAACAAAGTAAACAATGTAATTCTTGCTCGGTTGGTGCACATCTTGCTCGGTTGGTACACTTCTTGCTCTGGCAAGCGGCAAAGCCGAGCGGAGACAAGTGTACCCCCTTGAAGGCACACAAAACCCGTTTCTCAAAGTGTTGTACGCGATGGATGCCAGACTTTTCCTACTGCAACTGCGCGATGGTATTACGCACGCGCTCTGCTGCAGTGTACATCAGCGTGCCCTCGTCGGCATCCTTCGCGCCCATGTACACGTCGGGGTTCATATACTCCATGCGGCTCTTCACCGGCACACGCGCCGAGAAGTGGAACTCGCAAACGCCCGTGGTGTCGGCAATCTGCTTGATATTGGTCTCCGTAACACCGCAGCCTGCGAGGATAATGATACGGTCGGCTGCCAATGCGTTCAGCTCTTTCAGCAACGGCACACCTTCGAGTGCTGTGGGCTGCTGACCCGAGGTAAGGACGCGGTCTACGCCAAGCTCGATGAGCTGCGCGAGTGCACGACGTGGGTCGTTGCAGCGGTCAAAGGCACGGTGAAAGGTGACGGACATGCCCTGAGCAGCCTCCACCAGCAGGCGGTTGGCTTCCATGTCGAGCGTTCCGTCGGCACACAGACAGCCTATCACCACGCCGTCGACGCCCAACGCCTTACACATCTTTATATCCTCCACCATGCGCTCCACCTCAAGCGGAGTGTAGAGGAAATCGCCGCCACGCGGACGGATGATGACATGCAGGCGCATAGTGGTGAGCACGCGACGCGCCACCTTTATCTCGCCATACGACGGCGTGGTGCCGCCCTCGGGGATGCCGGCACAAAGTTCTACACGGTCGGCACCGCCTTCCTGCGCTGCCAGACAGCTCTCTACGCCGTTGGCGCAGACTTCAAATCTATATTTCTCTTTCATAATTATATAACAGGAGGGTTAGGTTGGTTGGTGCAGCAGAGACTGCTGCACCCCCTTAGGAGGGTATGGCATCCCTGCCATACCCAGGCAACCAACCTGCATCCATAGGAGGACGCGGATAACTTGGTTGGTGCAGCGGAGACTGCTGCACCCCCTTAGGAGGGTGCGTGGGGTACTTATGGCTGCGTGGGTATGGCAGGGATGCCATACCCTCCTAAGGATGCAAAAGTAATGCTAATGTTTCAATAAGCAAAGAGAAATGCGGGAATTGTGCTACGTTGCCAAATATTATTGCTAACTTTGTACAGCATATTAACTGAAGTTGTTGTGGTGAGATGGTGAGATGTTGACATTAGCAATGCAAATCTCACCATCACAACATCTCAACACCTCAACATCTCAACATCACAACATCTCAACACCTCAATACCTCAACACCTCAACACCTCAACATCACAATATCTATAACAAACAAATCATTATGAACAAATCTCTTATTCTCTCGGCAGCCCTCTGCCTCTCGTCGTTCTTCGCTTCGGCAGAAGAAGTCCCCACTCCACGCAAGCAACTTGCACCGAAACCGCCAATGGGCTGGATGACATGGAACCTCTTCCAAGGAAACATCAACGAGCAGCTCATACGCGAGACAGCCGACGCTATGGTCGAAGGCGGATTTCGCGATGCCGGCTACGAATATATCTTCATCGACGACCTCTGGCAGGGCGGACGCGACCGACAGAACAACATCATTCCCGACCCTGAGAAGTTCCCGTCGGGCATAAAGGCACTCGCCGACTATGTCCACTCTAAGGGACTGAAGCTCGGCATCTACTCGGATGCGGCGCAACTCACTTGTGGCGGATGGACAGCGAGTCTCGGTTTTGAGGAGCAGGACGCACGCACCTTCGCCTCATGGGGCATCGACTATCTGAAGTACGACTACTGCAACGCGCCTGAAGACAGCGCAACGGCACGCCAACGCTACCGCACAATGGCTGACGCACTGCAGAAGTCGGGGCGCGACATCGTGCTCGGCATCTGCGAATGGGGACAGCGCCAGTGTGAGGAGTGGTGCGAGGAAGTTGGCGGACAACTCTGGCGCACTTCGTACGACGTGCGCGACATGTGGAAGGACATAGTGAAGGAAGGCGGCATGGGCATCCTCGACATCGTCGACATCACGGCACCGCTCGCCAAGCACGCACGTCCGGGACAATGGCCCGACATGGACATGCTCGTGGTTGGTCTGCGCGGAACGGGCGGACCGTCGAGCGACCTCGGCGGTGTGGGCTGCACTCAGACCGAATACCAAACACAGATGAGCATGTGGTGTATGCTCTCGTCGGTGCTCGCCATGACCAACGACCTGCGCAACGTGTCTGACGACGACCGCCGCATACTGCTCAACAAGGAAATCATCGCCATCAACCAGGATGCTCTCGGCAAGGCTGCAGAGCGCATCGTGAACGAGCCGACGCAGCAGGTGTTCGTGAAACCGCTTGCCGACGGTTCGCACGCCGTGGCTATACTCAATCCGTCGGACGCAGCACAGCGCGTGAGCCTCAACTTCTCAACCGTCGGGCTCAACGGCAAGTACACCGTGCGCGACGTTTGGCAGCATCGCGACATAGCACAGCGTGCCAACAAATGGAAGGGCACGGTGGCTGCGCACGAGACAAAGGTTTTTGTGTTACGCTAACTGAAAGCCAAGAAAACAAAAGCACACTAACCATAAGAAAACAGCAAATAAAGTTGGCAGATTAATCAAAAAGAAGTACATTTGCGAATACAATACTACACTGATTTTATTTTATGCAAGAGTACCAACTGGATTTCATAACATATTGCGTAGGCAATCTGTCCGAGCGTCTGAACATGAGCGCAAGCAAAGTTTACAAAATGCTTCGTTCTTCAGGCGTATTGGACGGATACATTGTGCCTTGCTATGACGTGCTCCACACGTTTAGCAAAGATTATATTATGAACGATTTGATTGAACTACTAAAAAAAAGAGGAACTTTAGCATGAAACTATATCACGCATCAAATTGTATCATTGATACTCCCGATGTATACCACTCGCGCGATTTGCTTGACTTCGGAAAAGGTTTCTACCTAACTTCGCTTGCAGAGCAAGCAAGAAAATATTCACAACGTTTTCTGTTTCGTGGAGACAAAGCCTACTTGAACCATTATGTATTGGACGATGACTTAAGTGCATATAACGTAAAAGAATTTACAACATACGATGAAGAGTGGCTTGATTTTGTTGCGGCGTGCCGTGCTGGAAAGCCAACAGAGCTTTACGATATTGTTTCAGGAGGCATAGCTGATGACAAGGTTTTCAACACGATAGATCTTTACTTCTCTGGCAATATCAGCAAAACGGAAGCACTGGAACGTCTGGCTTTCATACACCCCAACCACCAGATATGTATCACTAATCAAGACGTTATCGGTAAAAGTCTGCACTTCATTGAGGCAGAAGAGATAAAATAAAAAAAGGAAGCTATGGAGGCAAACAAGACAATACTTCAAATGAAATACGCACGCATCGTGAAATTGTTCAGCGAGCAGAGCGGACTTTCTTTAGAAAACTCATTGGAGTTCTTCTACGACTCGTATGTCTACAAAATGGTTAGCGAAGGGATTGCCGACATGCACTGTCGCAGTGATGGTTACATAGCAGGGCTTTTGCTTGAAGAATGGCAAAAGCTGATAATGGGTCCTACAAATTAGTACTACGGTTTTGAGACTAATTTTTAGGACCCATCTACACCTTCTTTATCGTATAACAACCTTACGGCTGCCCTTAATATAAATTCCCTTACTTGGTCTAAAGACTCTTTCACCTTGCAGGTTGTACAAATACTCTGTTTGGATAATATCGTCGGCAACACGTCCGATAGATGTTGTATTTGTCAGGAAATCCTTGTCTGTAAATACAAGTTCACCTCCCTCGTAACACTTCAATATACGTGAACATATTCTAAAAGTAGGTATAGGAATTCTCGGAGCCAATCCATTTTCATCGTCACAGCCTATTCCTTCTACCCAATAAAAATATTTTCCTATTTTTAATCGTTTACGACGCACGCCATAAGCTTCCACATAATCTACGTCTGTAACCACCTCGCCTACACGAGTGGCAACATCGCCTTTTTTCAAATTGAAGTCTAAAATTAAAAGTATATTTTCGCCCTCAACATCAAAATCATATTTTCTGAAAACCTGTCCGTTTTCTTCATAAGCCACAAAATAAGAGATTTTTTGCTCATTTTTAGGTACCGAATCAGTGTATTCCTTTTTGAGTTTCTTAAATATTCTACCTTCCTCTACAGACTCTCCACACACAGTTATATAGTATGGCCACTTTCCGTCTGCGCCATCAGGCGAACCTTCTATTTCCAACATACAAAGCCACTCTTTACCATCTGTAAGCATTGGCTTATATTCTTGAGCGTATGCTATACTAACAAAAGCCCAAAGTACAACAACTAAGATTTTTTTCATACGCATTTGTTGTTATGTCATTTGAAATTTAAGCACCATATATCCATTATTTTGTTTCATTGAAATGGAACACGCCGTCTTCGGGCAGCGTGTACTCCGTCACTTCAAAGTCGAGTTCGGGAAGGGTTTCCTTCTCGGGCTTGAATGGTATTTGGGAGGTATGCACGCGCTCCACCCTCACGACGGCTACGCCTTGCGCAAGAATGCCGAGCTCCCGTGCAGCGCGGTAGGAGAGGTCGATGATGCGTCCGCGTCCGTGCGGACCGCGGTCGGTGACACGCACAATGACTTGTTTGCCGTTGCGCTCGTTGGTGACGCGCAGCAGTGTGCCGAAGGGATAGGTGCGATGGGCGCAGGTGAGACTGTCGTGATGCAGACGCTCGCCGCTACTTGTGCGCGAGCCCGTGGCACGTTTAGAATAGAACGAAGCCTTGCCTGTCTGCGTTTGAGCGCAGACAAAGGCAAGGCTTATTGTTGCAAGAATTACTAATATTGTATTTTTTTTTTTCACTTATAATTCAGATGTTTATACTTCTGACTCTTGACATTATACTATGCCCTGAGCCATCATAGCGTTAGCAACCTTCATGAAGCCAGCGATGTTTGCACCGCGAACGTAGTCGATGTAGCCATCAGCACGCTTGCCGTACTTCACGCACTGCTCGTGGATAGAGTGCATGATGTAGTGCAACTTCTCGTCAACTTCCTTCTCGCTCCAGCTCAGACGTATAGAGTTCTGTGTCATCTCCAAGCCTGATGTAGCCACGCCACCTGCGTTGACTGCCTTACCAGGAGCGAAGAGTTGCTCGGCAGCTACGAACTTGTCAACAGCCTCAGCTGTGCAGCCCATGTTAGACACCTCAGCAACGCACAACGGCTTCTGAGCAAGAATCATGTCGGCATCAGCACCGTTGAGCTCATTCTGTGTAGCGCATGTGAGGTAGATGTCTGCCTTAACCTCCCAAGGCTTCTTGCCTGCAACGAACTTAGAGCCTGGGAACTCGTCCTCGTAAGGTTGGCAGATATCGTTGCCTGAAGAGCGGAGCTCGAGCATGTAGTCGATCTTGTCGCCTGCGATGCCTGCTTCGTCGTAGATGTATCCGTCAGGACCAGAGATGGTGATAACCTTACCGCCGAGCTCTGTAGCCTTCTTCGCAGCACCCCAAGCCACGTTGCCGAAGCCTGAGATAGCGATTGTCTTGCCCTTGAGGTCGAGACCGCGTGTAGCGAGCATCTGCTGTACGAAGTAGAGTGCACCGTAACCGGTAGCCTCCGGACGGATGCGTGAGCCGCCGAACTCCAAGCCCTTGCCTGTGAGCACGCCCTGATACTGATGTGTGAGCTTCTTATACATGCCGAAGAGATAGCCAATCTCTCTGCCGCCTACGCCGATATCGCCTGCCGGAACGTCCTCATCAGGACCGATGTGGCGATAGAGTTCGGTCATAAATGCCTGACAGAAGCGCATTACCTCTGCGTCAGAACGACCGCGGATAGAGAAGTCGGAACCGCCCTTGCCACCGCCCATAGGCAATGTTGTAAGCGCATTCTTGAAGGTCTGCTCGAAGCCGAGGAACTTCAGGATAGAGAGGTTCACTGATGGATGGAAGCGCAAGCCGCCTTTGTACGGACCAATGGCACCGTTGAACTGAACGCGATAGCCGATATTTACATGTACTTCGCCGTTGTCGTCTGTCCAAGGAACACGGAAAGTGATGATACGCTCCGGCTCTACAAGACGCTCGATAAGCTTTGCTTTCTCGAACTCTGGATGCTGGTTGTAAACGTCCTCAATTGAGATAAGAACTTCGCGTACTGCCTGCAAATACTCGGCTTCTCCCGGGTGCTTAGCCTCGAGATCATGCATGATTTTCTCTACGTTCATAGTATAAAAGGTTTTAGTTGATAATAGATTCTTTCGTTGTTTTTAAATATCGTCTTCAGCTGCACCGACGCTTATGGCGTTATGTAACTAAGACTGCGCAAATATAGATTTTTTCGGCGTATCGACCAAATAAAACCAAGAGTTTTTCTGCTTTTTCACTTTCTTTTAGATAGTTCGCTATGTGTGTTCGCAAACAATAACCTCAGCGTTAACGCAGTAGTTGTTGATATTTTGTCATCGCGAACCGTACGCAACCTGATCGGATGGCGAACGCAATCTGATCGGACAGCGGACGCAATCTGATTGGACGGCGGACGCAATCTGATCGGGTGGCGGACGCGAGCGGTGGCACGCTCCCACTACAAACAACCGATACATAGACACTAAAGAGCCGAAAGCTCTAACAAACACATTGTACAATACGATACCTATTTGTGTACATCTTGCTCATTTGAACACAAACCAACTAACAAGTTGTAGGTATTTTGCGTGTCATTTTGTAAAAACGGCAACCAAACCTTTTGTTCCTAAATCTTAATAATATATCTTTGCATAGAATTTCTTTTTTACAATTCTTTTTACACATTATAACCAATTAAAAAATATGAGAAAAAAGTACACTTTATCAAGAATCGGGGCAGTTGCACTGTTAGCGAACTTCGCAATCTGTGGTGCAAATGCTCAGGTTAGAGCTACACAGCAATCTGCCCCAAGCATTAGCAACACAATTATGCGTGTGGCATCCGAGGATGGTCGGAAGCTTTGGGGCAATGTACTCTTCGACAACAGGTGGGCCAGTATCAGCCAAGACTATTACGCTTACGGATGGTATGAATTTATGGCTAAAAATCCCGTAAAGGTCAAGCAGCTATATGTTGAAGACTTCTTCCGTGCTACGGGCAGTGGAGCATGGATTGGCAACAATCTCTACTTCATCATGTATCAGAACTTCTGGGGTGTTGATATGATATACTATTATAAGTATAACACAGACACATGGGAGAAACTTGCAGAAAAGTCGATTGACAACAAATCGTTCATAGCCAACGAAACGGCTATTGCGCCCGATGGTACGACGGTATATGGCGACTTCCTCAATTCGGAAGGAAACGGCGACGAGCTTTGCATTGTCGACTATGAGAAGATGACGCGCACCAAGATTGGCGACTTGCGCCACTCGTATGTGGCAATGGGTGTGACCAAGCAGGGCGTGCTTTATGGTGTAGCTACCGACGGCAACCTCTACAAGATAGACACCAATACTGCAGCAGAGACCTATATAGGCTCAACGGGCAAGCAACTGAAGTTGAGCGATGGTAGCTTCTACTACCAGAGTGGTGAGATAGACCAAAAGACCAACACCTTCTATTGGGCCTGTGTAGAGGCCGACAAGAAGTCGACGCTCTACACTGTAGACCTCACCGACGCAAGTCTGTCGCTTGTTGGCGATTTCGAGGGTCAGAACATGATAACAATGCTCTCTATCCCGAAGCCTGCAGCCGAGGACGGAGCACCTGCCATTGCCGAAAACCTTACATTCGACTTCAAGAACGGCTCACTCACGGGCGATGTTTGTTTTGATGTGCCCACAAAGACTTTCGCAGGCGATGAACTCAACGGCGATATCACCTATACCATCACCGACGGCACCGACACCCTTGCCGAGGGTAAGGCCGCAGCAGGCAGTAAGGTATGTCAGAACGTGTCGCTGAAAGACAATGGGAACGTGAACTTCATCATCACTCTTGCCAATGAAGTAGGACAGAGTCCACGCCTTCTTGGCAGCAAGTATGTCGGTATGGACAAGCCGAAATCGGCTCAGAACGTAACAACCACCATTGACCAGAACGGCAAGGTGAACGTCATGTGGAGCGCACCTACAGAAGGACTCTACGGAGGTTACATGGGCGACATCAAATATAACATTGTGAGATACCCAGAAGGAAAGATTGTGCAGGAAGGCTACGCTGGCACATCCTATACAGAGATGCTTCCTACCGATGCCGACAAGGCCGTATACGGCTATGGCATCACACCCGTCAACGGCGGAGTGAAGGGCGATGAGGTTGTGAGCAACTATGTGGCTTTCGGCAACGCCATCACGCCACCTTTCTATGGTACGTTTGACGATGCTTCGGAGATGGCGCTCTATGAAATAATCGACGGCAACGGCGACGGTGTAACATGGGCTTGGGACGAGCCTAACTGGTCAAACGATAAGGACGCATGTGCAACTACTGCAAAATCGGAGAACGCAGATGCCGACGAGTGGCTTATACTGCCGGCTCTGAAGGTGAAAGCAGGTAGCGTATACAATTTATCGTTCCGTGTCAAGGGCACCTCAAAATGGTATCCGCAGAAGTTTGAGGTGAAATATGGCAAAAGCGCAACGGCTGCCGGCATGACAGAGACACTGTTGGCCGAGGAGACTATAGAGCTCTCCGACTATGAGGTGCGCAAAGCCACCTTCACGCCCACAGAAGACGAGGAGTTGTATATCGGCTTCCACGACATCAGCAGTAAGGGACAGCAAGGTCTGAAAATCGACGATATCACTATTGGCGAGGGCATCTCGCTAAACGCCCCCGACAGCGTTAGCAATCTTTCTGTTGTAGCCGCTGAGAAGGGAGCACTGCAAGCCACTCTCTCATTCAAGGCCCCAGAAAAGAATTACAGCGGCAGCAAGCTCGAGAATATAACAAAGTTTCTCATCCGCCGTTCGGGCAAGGTAGTGGCAGAGGCACCATCAGCCAAACCTGGTGCGATAGTGACATTCACTGACAATACCGCAACAAACGGCATCAATATCTATAGTGTGGCAGCAGTGAACGAGCAGGGTGCGGGCTTCTACTGTAAGCCGGTAGCTATATATGTAGGACAGACATCGCCGCTGGAACCCGAAAATCGTCGCACAGCCGAGCATCCCGACAAGGTGACATTCACATGGGAGGAGTCGAATGTCGGCAATTACGACGGATATGTTGACCTCTCAGACGTGACCTATGTCATTGCAGAGCGTGGCGGTTCCGACTATTATCCCACTTATACTGAAGTGGCATCGGTTAAGGGTCAAACAACAATAGACATACCAATGGTTACGAACACCGGTGCACAGGTTCTTAAAACACTCTGGATTTCGGCAAAAAACGATTACGGACAAAGCTCATACAAGGCGCTGCCTTCCATCATGCTCGGCAAGCCCTACGATCTTCCGTTCTCTGAGAGCGTGGCTAAGAATCTTCTGCACGGACGTTTGTGGACCACGTACGGCACGGGCAAGTCAGATTTCTGGACCATTGACGACAATTATCCCGACTGTGTTGACAACGATGGCGGAGCCTTCCACATGATTTCGGAGGCCGATACAGACTGGGCTTATCTCGGAACCGGAAAGATAGCACTCGCCGGCGCTGCCGAACCGAAACTCATCTTCTACCACAAGGCAGAAACCGGCAGCAATGCCAAGATAAAGATTGAAGTAGAGTTGCCCGATGGTACGACCGAAGAGGTAGCAAATATTGACGCAGCTAAGGACGAAGGAAAGTGGACCGCTTCTACCGTTTCGCTTGCCGACTATGTAGATAAGGATTTCGTGTCTGTCAATTTTGTTGCGCAGGCCAACACCGGCAATGTAGTATACGTAGACCGTATGTTCATACGCGATACATACACCTACGATTTGAGTGCAGAGATAGAAGCTCCGGAAACAGCAAGAAAGGGCGACACGGAGAATGTGAAGGTCACGGTGAACAACTTCGGCTCGAAGGATGCGCGCGGCTATAAGGTAGAGCTATATGCCAACAACAAGCTTATTGCCTCTGAGACTCCTGCCGAACCATTGAAGGCATACTATTTCAAGACATTCAATTTTGAGTATCCTATCAGCATCCTTGAGGACAAGGAGGGTGTAGAGCTGAAGGCCGTCGTGGTATACAGCAACGACCTGAACACCGATGACAATGAGGTATCAGCATCCACTAAGTTTGAGATATCAACCAAGCCGCACCCCGACTCGGCTACAGCCACAAAGACAGAGAACGGAGTGGAGGTAGCATGGACAGCGGTTGATTCCGAATCGAAGACTGCAACAGAGAGTTTCGAGTCGTACACGTCATGGAGCACCGATTTGTTTGGCGACTGGAAGTCGGTGGCAAACAATACGGGAACGACGGGCGGTCCGTTCAAAATGAAGTATCCGTCACAGGGCACTTCGTTTGCATTCACCCTTGCCGACCCACTCGACAGATGGCTCTCTAAAGAGCAACTCGAGCAGGTTCCGGGCTTCAAGGCACACACCGGAAGTAAGTATCTTGCCGCTTTCCATCGTGCCGACAATGGAGGTAATGACATGACGCAGAACAACTGGCTCTTCTCGCCCGAATTGTCTGGCGAGCAGCAGACAATATCGTTCTGGGTGAAAAACGAGAACGATACCGACCAGAAGATTAATTATCCGGAGACCTTCGACGTGCTCTACTCTACTACAGACAGCAAGCAGGCTTCGTTCACAAAGATTGGTGAGACGCACACCACATCGAAGGGCGAATGGGAGGAAGTAAGCGTAGAGTTGCCAGCAGGCAGCAAGTATTTTGCCATCAACCATAATACAGTGGCAGCTAACTCTTTCGTATTCATGATTGACGACATTACCTACACCTACGGTCCGGGTTCCGTGATACTGTATCGCATATATCGTGATGGAAGCCTCGTGGGCACAGTGCCGTCAGACCAGACAACGTTTGTTGACAAAACGGCCGATAGCAACACTAAATACGTCTACGGTGTAACAGCGGTTTATTTCGACGGCGAGTCGGAGGCTACCATTGCTACAGACACCACAACCGGCATCAACGACGTATTCAAAGCCGAGAAGACTTTCGATGTGTATACCATCGACGGCATACGCGTTGCTACAAACGTAAGCAACTTCTCAACAATGAAGAAGGGAGTGTACATCGTAAACGGTAAGAAAGTTATAGTTAAGTAGACAAGTATACGATATGAACATTAATAAAAGATACGCATTCGTTCCTCTTTCCCTCATGTTTCTTGTAGCCGGCGCTTCTGCAGCGCCGCGCTCCAAGACACTGATGAAAGCCGTGGCAATAAAGCTATTAGGTAGCGCAAGAATGAAGGCAGCGGCAAGAGGATCGTTCTCAATCGACACAAAAGCAATAAAGGAGCTGAAAGCATCAGAGGGCTATGTGGTATATGGTTCTGAAGGCAATGGGTTTGCGGTTATAGCAACCGACGACACTTCACCAGCCATATTAGGATATAGCGACACGAAGTTCGAGCCGAAGTCAACCAACCCCAACTTTGAGTGGTGGCTTTCTATGGTGAACGAGGCGGTGGTCTCACGCGCAAAGGCGTCTAAAGTAGCTCTTGTGAACAAGATGCCGAGTCGGTATGGCTATGCCGAGTCGGTAGCAGCTCTTTGCGAGACTCGCTGGGGACAGAACAAGCCATACAACAACCTCTGCCCTACTGCCACCAACGGCACACGCACACTGACGGGATGCGCTGCTACGTCGACAGCTCAGGTGCTTCGCTATCATCGTGCACCGGAGCATGGCATCGGCAGCCGCACCATCTATTATCCTGCCAACAATATGTCGGGCACAAAGATAAGTGCAGACTTCGAAAAGAGCAAGTACGACTGGAACGCAATGCTTGAGACCTACGATTCTAAGTACTCCTTAGAAGAAGGCGACGCCGTGGCACTCATAATGCACGACCTGGGTGTGGCGGTTGGTATGGAGTATGGCAGCGAAGCCGATGGTGGTAGCGGTGCTTTGCATGAGAATGTGGCTAAAGGCTTGCAACGCTACTATGGCATTGAGGATGCCAAATATATCGTGAGGAAGGATTATTCTGACAATGAGTGGATGCGCATCATTTACGAACAGATTAACAATAAGCAGCCTCTCGTGTATGGCGGATTCGATAAGTCTATGGGTGGCCACTCATTCGTTCTCGACGGATATGACGCAGAAGGTAAGGTGCATGTCAACTGGGGATGGGATGGCAACTACGACGGCTATTACGATATAAACATCCTCGACCCACAGGCATACAAATTCTCAAGCAATCAAGAAGCTGTGATAAACATCACGCCAGACAAGACATCATCAACCTTAAAGGGCTGCATTACTCTTGAAGCCGCAGGAACGCTTGCTGCACAAATAGAGGCCGACAAGTTTTACAACTACGACACGCTAACAGTGAGTGGAAACATCAACGCTGCCGACCTGCGCACGCTGCGTAGCATGGCAGGACGTGACGCTGAAGGCAACCGCACCCGCGGACATCTGCGCGTTCTCGACCTTAGTGAAGCTCGTATCATTGCCGGCTCCGACTATTACATGATGGAAAACGGCAAGAAGCTTATTGTAGAAAGAGATGCAAGCCTGCCCGACAAGGTGTTCTCAAAGACGCGATTGGAGAAGATTGTGTTCCCAAAGACCGGCATCAGCAGTTTTGGCAAGGGAGTGTGGGCATATGCGAGCAAGCTAAAGGAAGTGGTGCTGACGGCATCTGCCGATGCCAACTTTCTATACGAAGACGGGATAGTGTACAATAGCGACAAGACTACTCTTATTGCTGCCTTACCATTTCAGCCGAATGGTGTGGATATAAAGCATGGGGTTATCGATGTTGCCGACTATGCTTTTGCAGGTTGTAACCTTATGTCACGTGTTTCGCTCAGTAGCGATGTAAAGACGATAGGTAAGGAAGCATTTGCCAACTGTTGGTCTCTTACAGAATTCAAGGTCTTCTCTAAGAATATGCCGCAGTTCAATGGCACTAACGTTTTCAAAGGAGCCAACGTTGAGAGTTGCTTACTCACGGTGCGTGCCGGCTCAAAGATGCGTTACCAGAACACTGCACAATGGAACGACTTTGCTAACATTGTTGAGTTTGGCACTACGATTAAGGCTCGTAATCAGGCTCGCGAATATGGCGACGAGAATCCACAACTCACCTTCACCATTATTGGTGACAAGGTAAAAGGCAAACCCGTGCTTAGCTGCGAGGCTACTGCAGAGAGTAAGTGTGGTCGCTACACTATTCATATAGAGCCGGGAACTATCACAGATGAGGCGGTTGATTTTGAAGACGGCTATCTCGTTGTGACACAAGCTCCGCTTTACGTAACCGTTGAGGATGCTACTCGTGAGACTGGTATGGAGAACCCCGTGTTCAACATCACCTATGACGGATTTAAGCATGAAGAGACGGCAGACGTACTGACTACCAAGCCGGTTGCTTCGTGCATAGCAGATGCCACATCGCAAGCCGGTAAGTACGAAATCATAGTAAGTGGTGGCGAGGCAGACAACTACGAGTTGTTTTACAACGATGGTTGGCTAACGGTAACTCCGTCTACGGCTATCAACGGTAGCAGAGTAACAGAGGAAACGACCTTCAATGTGTATACTTTAGAAGGCGTTTGCGTAAAACACAATGCAAAGAACCTTGATGGTCTTGCAAGTGGTATATATGTTGTAGCAGGAAAGAAGATTGTTAAGTAGATTACAAAAAGCGAAGCGCCCTGCGTCCGGTTTTGCCGAACGCAGGGCGCGTGGGTATGACAGGATGCGTGGGTATGGCAAGATGCCATACCCTCCTAAGATTACCAGATCTGTGCACGCTTCTTCTGCGGCACGAAGAGCTTGTCCGACTTCTTCACGTTGAACGCCTTGTACCAAGCGTCAATCTGCGGAAGAGCAGCATTCACACGAGCCTCTGCCGGTGAGTGCGGGTCGGTCTTTATCTGACGGTCGATGAACTCCGGACGAGCGTTGCCTGCCCATACTGTAGCCCATGAGAGGAAGAAGCGCTGCTCGGGTGTGAAGCCGTCGATCGACTTGTTCAGAGTAGGGTTCTCCTTGAGCACGTTCTGCAGAGCGCGGAACGAGATGTTCAGTCCGCCGTTGTCGCCGATGTTCTCGCCGAGGGTGAGCTTGCCGTTGATTTTCTTGCCGGGCAGAGCCTCGATAGAACTGAAGTAGTCTACAAGCACCTTTGTGCGAGCCTCGAAGTTCTTCTTGTCAGCGGCTGTCCACCAGTCGTTCTGGTTGCCGTACTTGTCGAACTGCGAGCCCTGGTCGTCGAAGCCGTGCGACATCTCGTGACCGATTACACCGCCGATACCGCCGTAGTTCACAGCCTCGTCTACGTTCGGGTCGAAGAACGGCGGCTGGAGGATGGCTGCCGGGAAGCAGATCTCGTTGGTGGTCGGGTTATAGTAAGCGTTGACGGTCTGCGGAGTCATTTGCCACTCGGTCTTGTCCACCGGCTTGTTCACCTTGCGCGAGATGTAGTCCTGCGAGAGGAAGGCGCGGATGTTCTGCATGTTCTCGAAGAGCGAGAGCTGCTCGTCGACGTGCAGGTTGGTGTAGTCCTTCCATGTGTCGGGGTAGCCCACCTTCACGATGAAGTTGGCGAGCTTGTCCTGGGCCTGCGCCTTTGTAGCCGGCGACATCCATGTAGCCTCGTCGATGCGCTGCGAGAGAGCCTTCTGCAGGTTGCGCACGAGCTGTATCATCTGCTGCTTCGACGACTCGGGGAAGTACTTCTCTACGTAGAGCTTGCCGATAGCCTCGCCGAGCACGCCGCTCACGAGAGCTGTGGCACGCTTCCAGCGCGGACGGTCCTGCTGTACGCCCGACATTACCTTGCCCAGTTCGAACTCTACGGCGCGGAAGTTGTCGTCGAGGTAGCCGGCTGCCGAGCTGATGGCGTGCGACTCAGCGTATGCCTTCAGGTCGTCGAGCGACTCCTCTGCCAGTATCTTCTCCACCTCGTGGATAGGCTCAAGCTGACCCACGTCGATGTGCGAGAACGGAGGGAAGCCCTGCGCGAGGAAGAAGTTGCCCCAGTCGATGCCCGGGAAGTCCTTCACGAGGGCGTTGTATGTCATCTTGTGGTAGTTGGCCTGCACGTCGCGCAGCTCCACCTGTCCCTTACTTGCCTTGGCGATGCGTGTCTCGATGCGCATTGTAGCGTCCGCCTTGCGCTGCGCTGTAGCCTCGTCGTTGCCTGCGAGCACGAGCATCTTCTTGAGGTATTCGGCATAAGCCTTGCGCACTGCAACCACCTGAGCGTCGTCAGAGAGGTAGTAGTCGCGCTCGCCAAGTCCGAGTCCGCCCTGACCGATGCCTACGAGGTTGTTAGCAGCATCCTTCATGTCGGCACCTACACCGGCTCCGAACATAAGGCAGTCGAGTCCGCGTGCGTCGAGCTGCGCTGTCACGAGCTGGTACTCGCGACGGTCGGCGATGTCGTTGATCTTCTTCAGAATCGGCTTCAGCGGTTCTGCACCCTCACGGTTGCGGCGCACGCTGTCCATGGCGAGGTTGTAGAGCGAACCTATCTTCTGTCCGAGTGTGCCCTTAGGCTGTGGCTTTGACGAGTACTCCTCGATGAGGGCGAGGATGCGCTTCTGGTTCATCTCGTCGAGGTCGGTGAACGAGCCGTTGCGTGCGTGTTCTGCATCGAGCGGATGCGCCTTGCGCCAGCCACCGATAGCATACTCATAGAAGTCGTTTCCGGGCTTCGCCGCCGTGTTCATGTTGGCGAGGTCGATGCCCTTTGAGGTCTGCGCGCTTGCCGACATTGTAGCCAGCAGCGAACAAGCGAGGATGATTGATTTTACTTTCATATATAAATAGGTTTATTAATAAGCTGTGGCGCTCTCAGGGGGTGCCTTCAAGGGGGCTTCAGGGGGCTTTCAGGGGGTGCACTTGTCTCAAGTGCACCAACATAGAAGTTGGTCTTCTGAGACAACATCTGCAAATAGGTTGGTCCTCTGAGACTACATCTGCAAATAGGTTGGTCCTCTGAGACTACATCTGCAAATAG